>Ga0070733_10002464_pt1 | contig 13151 bp, 5 predicted proteins | sample Coa_R1_9_FD_66450 | JGI IMG/M metagenome (GOLD analysis project Ga0070733, IMG submission 66450) | Surface soil microbial communities from Centralia Pennsylvania, which are recovering from an underground coalmine fire - Coalmine... | ecosystem: Environmental > Terrestrial > Soil > Unclassified ... | reverse complement strand
CAACGGAGCTTTGATCTGCGGCGAGCAGGATTACGACAAGGAGCCGTGGGGTGGCATCGCTTCGACGTTCGGCGCCGTGCTGGCAATGTATTCGGCGGCCACCGGTTCACCGGAATACAAGGGCCTGGCGTATCAGAATCTCAACTACGTGCTGTACGCAATCAACGACGACGGCTGTCCGCGTGAGAACGCCCTGCACCCCGGCCGCGGTGGCTGGCAGGAAGACGCGCATACAGACAAAATCCACAACTACATGGATGCGCTCGCAGCGTTTCCGGAGTGGGGGAATTGAGCCAATGCGCCAGAAGGACGCTAAGAACCGCCTGGTGGACAGTCGTCGACCTAGCCCGCGCGCGTTTGCAGTCCGCCCAGACGGGAGCTGTCAGAGCTCTCTCAAGACAATGGCGGCGATAATCAACCCGAAGTCATCCAGCGTATCGCGGACATGCGCGCGCCCCAAGAAAAGGTAAGGCATCACCGCAATGGACAACGGAAGCGCGAGCAAGTTGCGGTTACCCGCGTATTGAAATGGGTTTTCAAAATCATAGTCGCCGGGCGCGCCGATTGTGTCAACATATGAAGCATGGCCCGGCAGTATCTGGTGCCCGCTGTCACGCGAGCCTTGGAAGTCATAGAATTATTGTCCCAGCAGGATTCCGGCATGAGCATTTCAGAGATTCACCGGGCTCTGGGATTGCCGCTGAGTTCAGCCGCGAACATCGTGTACACGCTCCAGTCGTTGGGCTACCTGGAGCGCGATGCCGCGGATTCGCGGTACCAGCTTAGCCTGAAAATGTTGGGCGTCTCGCGGCGCGTTCTGGGCCGCATCGACTTTCTGGGCCGCTGCCACGGGCTGCTGGAGGAACTGGTCCGCGAATCCGGACTTACAGCGCACTTGGCGGTGATGCGCGACGGCGAATCCATCTACGTCGATCGCGTGGCTACCGGCGGGTTTGTGCAGTTCTCGTCGTACGTGGGGATGCGCTGGCCGGCGCATGGTTCCGCCGTGGGAAAGGCGCTGCTGGCGTTTCTCCCGGAACCCGAACTGCTGCGAACGCTGCAACAGCTCACCCTGCTTAAAATGACGCCCCGAACCATCACGTCCCGGCGGGTGCTGGAGCGCCAACTGCGGTCGTTCCGGAGGCTGGGTTATACCTGGGAAATGGAAGAAGGCGAAGTCGGCGTGGCGTGCGTGGCTGCTCCGCTTTTCGGCCCGCTTGGTGAGGTGATGGCCGCAGCCAGTGTGACCGGCACAACACAACAAATCCCGAAAAACCGCATCGCGCCCACCGGCGTACTGGTAAGAAAATACAGCCAGCTGATGTCCGCCAGGCTGGGGGCGATTCCCGAGTCAAACTCGCAAAAACGTTGACTCCGCCCGCTCTCGACAAGGGAGTGGCTGATGTACAATTGACAGCACTCAGGTGGAGATTACCGCCCTGTAGAACTCAACATCGCGAGACGAGATGACGAAGGCGAGACAGCCCCTTTACCATGCCCGGAGAAGACGCTTCGCGCCTTTTGCCTCCGATGATCCGTAGAAGTGGGATGCGGCTTGAATCGCGGTTGTCGAGCCGTAGCCTTGGAGGTTTATCGGCCTTTCACCCGTGGTCTATAAGCCTCTTGACAAATCCAACCAGTGGTGTAAAATCAGCCCATTGAAAACAGCTTCAGGATATAGAATGATCGGTTTGGAAGCCGCTTTTAGCAAAATCAGCCTACACAACAGTCGCCGGGAGCAACGAATGAAACTTGCGTACCTGCCATATCGAGTTCTGGTGTTCGTCCTCGTTCTGGGTTGCGCAGCTGTTCTTCAATCCCAGATAAACCGGGGAACCATTGAGGGCGTAGTCACTGATCCGCAGGGCGCCGTGGTTCCGGACGTAGAGGTTACCATCACTGCCACGGACACGAACCTCACGGCCGTATCAAGAACAAACAGCACCGGATACTATCGCGTCGTTGATCTTGTTCCGGGATCGTTCCAAGTGCGCTTTTCCGCTCCCGGCTTTGGCACCGTGGACGTAAGACAAATCGCGGTGCAAGCTGGAACGGTCACGCGAGTGGATGCTGCCTTGCGCGTGGATGCCACGCGACAGACGGTTGAGGTGACCGCCGAAGCGCCGCTAGTCGAATCCGGCGCCTCGAACTTCAGCACGACGCTGCCGACCGCGACGATTCAGGACACGCCGCTGCAAGGGCGCGACCTGCAGCAGCTCGTGTTTCTCATTCCCGGCATCAACAACGTCGGCGGCCCTCCGGGAGCAAACTTCGGGTTCGACAGCGCGTACGGGACTTTCCCCGATCCAATGAACGCGCTGGGATCGAACGTGTCGGTAAATGGAGGTCAAGCTGGCGCAAACGCCTGGTATTTGGACGGGAACTTGAACCTGTCCAGCTTCTCGGAAAGCGTCGTCATCAACCCCGTACCAGACGCGACGGACGAGTTTCAGGGGATTACGAACGCATTCGCCGCCGAGTATGGTCGCACCGGCGGCGGGGTCTTCAATATTGTCCTGAAGTCGGGCACCAATGGGTTCCACGGCGACGGATACGAATTTTTGCGCAACGACGCGACCAACGCGCGCAACCCGTTCACGTCGATCGATGCCGAGGGGAATCTGATCAAGGACCGCCAGCTTCGTTTTAATAACTTTGGCGGAACATTTGGCGGACCCGTCCGGATACCCCACCTCTACGACGGCCGGAATAAGACATTCTTCTTCTTTTCGTTGGATCAGACAATTCTGCACCTCTTTGGCAATCAAGTCTTCACCGTACCGACGCCGCTGATGCGCCAAGGAAATTTTAGCGAAGATCCCAACGTGGCCTCGAACGGCCTATTCAACCCTTTCTCTACGGTGGGTCCGAACTCCAGCGGTGTTTTTCAGCGGACGCCATTCCCTAGTCCCCAGATCCCTCAAAACTTGTTGGACCCGACGGCGACGTATTACATGAAGTCTTTTCCGTCGCCAAACTACAACGATCCCCTGGTCAGTTGTCCTGCGTCAGCAACCGGAAATTACAAAATCTGCGATAACTTCCTTGGCGGCGTGGGTAGCAGCTACAATCCCAAAAAGCTTTCGTTGAAGTTTGACCATCAGATAAGCGAAAAAAACCATGCGTTTTTTGAATGGTTGTATAACCCTACTCCTTACACGAATTATCGCTTACCATGGACCGGCGCAACTTTTCCCTGGAGTCAAGTGGGATGGGGCTCTACTTATCCGTATAATATGTCCAGTTATATCATCTCACTCGGAGATAACTACTTAATCTCTCCAACACTGGTGAATGAGTTCAGAGCTAGTTTCAGCCGTCAATACATTACCACCCATCCAAGCGCGCCATATCCGGATAGCGTCAGCAATCAATCCGCTACTGTCAAATATTTGCAAGCGGATCAACTCCCCTTGAGTCCGTATTTTCCCGTCCCCGATTTCAATATTACTAATGGGAACGGATCGATGACTTTCGGCCCGACCGCGTGGGTCAATATGAACACGGGGTCCGAGGCTTACACGATTCTCGACAACGTCACAAAAACGATCGGAAAGCACACGATCAAGACCGGGTTTGTGTACCGCCTGGAGCACACCTCTTACGAAAGCGGCTTCCCGACCGGTTTCAACTTTACCGGCTTACTGACGCAAAATCCCGTAACCGGCTTGGGCGGGAACGGATTAGCTCAGTTCGAGCTTGGCGCTGTTTCGAGCAACGGCCGCGACTCATCGACGGGCGTCATGTGGAACCCTTATGAAAGCTTCAATTACTGGGGGACGTTTCTCCAGGACGATTATCGAGTCACCAAGAATCTGACACTGAACATCGGCGTTCGTTATGAGGTCTATGGTCTGTTCAGCGTTCGGACCCAGAACAATTCCACTTTTTGTTTGAGCTGCCCGAATTCGTACACCGGACTGCCAGGCGAGGTCCTCTACCAGCCGTCCGCGCAGTTTCCTAAGGGCCCGGTTGCCCCCGCGAACAAAAATGATATCGCGCCGAGGTTCAATTTCGCCTGGTCTCCATTTCAGGATCGCAAGACGGTTTTCCGCGGCGGCTATGATATTTTTGACACCAACGCCATAGCGCTGATCAATTCTCCGGGACAGTCGGCCGCCAACTCGCCTGGATGGAACCAGGAGTTCGACTGGCAGGGCAGCTTTAACCCAAGCCAGTGTGCGCCGCATACCGGGCAATGCCCGGCGTTTGAACTCAGCGACCCAACCACCAGCAAAGCCAGCCTTACCACGCCGCCGCTCTCCAACGGCTTCCCCGCGGCGCAACACTCTCCCTTGTATGGCGGCCTTATTCAGTTCTTCACTCCGCCTTCTCACGATCCCATGGTGCAGCAGTGGAATTTTGAGATCGAGCGGGAGCTTCCCCAGAACATGATGATCAGCGTCGGCTACGTGGGCAATCACGGGACTCACTTAGTTGGGGAATCATTCCAGCAGTTCAACTTCGTTCCAACCGCGGACGTATTGAAATACAAGAATCAGTTGAATACGGTGGTTCCGATTACGTCCATGTACTCGGGACAGACGGCCACTGCTCTCCAGCACATATGGGGGAGTTCTACGCTGCCGCTGAGTATTTTGTTGGACCCTTATCCCGCCTACGGAACAATTCAGAATAACGTTGGGTTCGAGGGAGAAAGCACGTATAACGGCCTCAACGTTCGCCTGCAAAAGAGATATTCGAATGGACTGACATTTGTTGCGGCCTATACGTACTCCAAGCTGATGACGAATGCCGCCGTGGCAAACCTGGCAGCCATGCTCGTCGATCCGATTCATTGGACCCGGGCTGGTAACATCGGGGGCCGTGCAGGCGCGCTGGGAATTGTGAATGGAGGCGGCTTTCAAGACATGGACAACAAGAATGCCGACCGCGCGGTGGGGGCCAGCGATATCCCGCAAATGTTTAACCTTGCGTCGACTTATGAGCTCCCGTTTGGCAAAGGCAAACCCTTCCTGAATCAGGGCGGCTTCTTGAACGCCTTAGTAGGCGGCTGGCGTCTGAGTGGTAATTTCAACGCCCAAAGCGGTCTGCCGCTGTCGATCGGCTGCCCGGGGGACCAGATCACCAGCCGTTGCAACATAATCGGCAACCCAAATTTCACGGGGAGCCGCTCTAAGCAACAGCAGATTGCTGACTGGATCAACCCGGCTGCTTTTCAGCCACCGTTCGGCGGCGATCAAACCTTCTGGGCGAACTATACGCCGACAGATCCTCGGGCTTGGCAATTCGGCAACGCCGGCATTCGTCTGCCGTATCTTCGTGGACCGGGGTTTTGGAATCTTGACTCTTCGCTGTTCAAGCAGTTTCATCTGGATGAGCACCGCGCCTTCGAACTGCGTTGGGAGGTGTTCAATACGCTGAATCACATGAACCCTGCCAATCCGAATACGAACTTCTGCCTGCCGCCCCTGCCCAATGGCTCGACGGATCTCGTTCACCAGGCGGGTTGTCAATTTGGAGTGATTACGAACATTCAGACGGATCCCCGGGCCATGCAGTTCTCGCTGAAGTTCCTGTTTTGAATTGGGGATAACAGGCCACGCTGTATTGACGAGCACGAGTACGGGGCCGGCAAATCGGCGGCCCGGCTACGACACACCGATCTCCTTAGCGGTCCGATGGCGGACTTTAACCACAAAATCGCCATTATCGAGCGATTTGATTATGTAGCCCTCGACCATGGGATCAGTTACCAGCCCGAGCGCTTTGGCTCCTGCGGTAATGCGGTGCGGCCGGAAGTTGAGGCGCAGAACTTCGGATGCCGCGGCGTCAAATGTTCGATACCGGACGCTCGTTTGTCCATACTCGACTTCTGTGACCACGGAGGAGGAGCGAAGCAGATGGTTCTGCCCCTTGGGCGCCAGCTCCGGTAAGGCGCCCATGGCCCAGAGATAGTTTCGGATGTGATCGCCGTAGCCGTCGTCGAACCAGTAGGAATCGGCATAATCCAGCCCGCAACACGCGATTTTCCCGTCGTCGTCGGCGAAATAAGTCGCGAAGTTTAAAGATCGGAACGCGTCCTCCTTCGCCTGGCCATCCCCTGTTTTCTCGTAGTACATCGCATTGATCGCCGCCCAACGTGAGGTATCGCTGGCCAGGCCGGCGCGGGAACAGCATCCAGCGTAGTCCGGCGGCGCGCCTTGCTCGTCGATGGCCCAGGCGCCGAAATAGGGGCCGCGGCCAAATCTGTGCTTCACCCAATCGATCAAATGGCCCACGTCTCCGGTCCAGTGAGGATCCACGGCCGTCGGATCGTCGGCGGTCAGGATGTAATAGGCAGTCATCGTGGGCGACGCCTGATTGACGTTTTGCTGATTCTTGTGTACGTCTTCGAAGTATCCGCTCCACCGGTTGTTGTGCATCGGATACTTCAGAATCCAAGACCATGCCCCATCCCGTGCGTGCTGATAACGCGCGGTGTCGCCTTGCTTCAGGCGAACTAACTCGGAGAACAACCGGACCGGAGCTACGATCATCCCTCCGTATTCCTCGCCGTTCAAGACGTCGCCCGTCTTTGCATCGACGCGGAAGGCCCAGGGGGTGTGGTCGGAATCTCCGAGGCGAACGTGTTTCGCCAGCGCATCTGCCGACCAGATCGCCGCGTCGAGGTACTTGTGATCGCCCGTGAGCTCATAGAACAGCACATAGCCGATCCCAAGTTCTCCCAACTTGTCGGTCTCGATGCCGCTGCGGAAACCGGCGGGAGTGTCCTGCAAGCACCCGCCGTACTCCGGCTCATTCTTGCAGTTGGTGGCAAACGGCACGCGCGCCCAGTCCCAATCCGCGGGTGTTGTGCCGTGCGCGAGTTGGTAGTCCAGCATCGAGCGGACCATGTCGATCGCTTCCCGGTCGCCCGAGTACGGATACCACGCTACCGCCGAGTCGACGAATTGACCAAAGGTGCTCGCGGGATTGCCCTGCCAGTTCGTGCCTTGCCCGGTCTTGGCATCGTATACGGCATTCACGAGGTATACCTTGAGCCCGCTTTTCGCGTCCGTTGGAATCTTATGCTCCAGGTAGTCCCACGCAAGCCGGAGGACTTTGTCGTACCCGAGATTGGCTTCGGGTTGATACCAGGCAAGCAGGCGGTTTTGCGAGTCAGTGACGGCATTGTGCCAGGGCAACTCGGAATTGACGTAGTTTCGTTGCGCTGATGCGCCGAACGCCATAAGAAGCACACTCACGGCGATTCTGGCGCCAAAAGCAACGCGCGCCCGTCGCTGCGCGAATGCACTTCTCAGCTTTGAGGTGGGAGCCAAGAGGCGCCCCAATCTATTGAAATGCATTTCAGTATTATGATGTCTTACCGAACGGGCTGCAATCGCTTCTATACGGCGTTTATCCACTCCCCCCGATTCCTCGGTGAGCGCGGTGGCTCGCCGTGCCATGCCGATCTAGTGGTTTCGATTAGCTGAAATGCTCTTCATGGGCCTCGCAGACCTGCTATCATAAACCCCGAACGCGGCAATCTATTGGGCGGATTTTTTCTTGGGCTTTCAGGTATTCCGGAGGGCTTCGCATGAAAGGATTATCGAGCGCGATCGCGACGCTGGTGCTGCTGTCAGGCGCGGCGCTACCCGTTTTCACTCAGACGCCCGTTAAGCCAGTGAGCTTTGAGGGCGACATACAGCCGATCTTCGCCGCCAGGTGCGCAGGCTGCCACGGCCCCGATACCCGGATCAAAGAGATGAATCTAAGCAGTCTGGATGGCGTCATGAAGGGTAGCGAATCCGGAGCTGTGATCGTTCCCGGCAAGCCTGACGAAAGCCGGCTATATCAAATGGTCCGCGACGGCAAGATGCCGGCCGGAAAAGAGCACCTCACCGAGCAGCAACTGGCTGCAATCCGCACATGGATCGAGTTGATGGCCGTCACCTCCGGCACAGTCGCGACCGCATCTTCCGAGGCAGTCACCGAGCATGATGTGATCCCCATCATGTATCTCCGCTGCACGGTCTGCCATGGGCTGCGCCGGCAGGAAGGCGGCCTCGACCTGCGCACCCGCGCTTCCATGCTGAAAGGCGGCAAGTCGGGGCCTGCGATCGTGCCAGGGCATCCTGACCAGAGCCTGGTCCTCAAGCGCATCCAGTCCGGTGAGATGCCTCCGAAAAAAGAACTGATGGACGTCAGTATCAAATTGATCACCCCGGTAGAGACGGAAAAGCTCGCCCAGTGGATCGGCATGGGTGCGCCGGAGAGCGACATCCAGCCTGATGTGGCCGACGGAAAGCCCGATCCCCTGGTCTCGGATAAGGACCGACAGTGGTGGTCGTTTCAGTCCCCCAGGCAGCCCGCCGTGCCTCCGGTGAGAAACGGGGCGAGGGTGCGAAATCCCATTGATGCTTTCGTGCTCGCCAAACTCGAGGAGAAGGGCCTAAGCCTGTCTCCGGAAGCCAGCAGGCTCACCTTGATGCGCCGCGCCTATTTCGATCTCACGGGCCTTCCACCCGAGCCCGCGGAAGTGCAGGCCTATCTCGCCGACAACGACCCGCAAGCCTACGAGAAAATGATCGACCGGCTGCTGGCCTCGCCTCGTTATGGAGAGCGTTGGGGGCGCTACTGGCTGGATGTCGCCGGATACGCGGATTCGGAAGGCGGCAAGCTCACCGACGATGTTCCGCGCACCTACGCCTGGCGCTATCGCGATTATGTCATTCGCTCTTTCAACGCCGACAAGCCCTATAACAGGTTCCTGCTCGAACAGATCGCCGGCGATGAACTTTCCGATTACGAGCACGCAACCTCCGTCACGCCGGAGATGCTCGACAACGTCATCGCTACTGGTTTCTTGCGCATGGGGCCGGATTCGACGATCGAGCGCAACATCAGTTTTGTGGACGACCGCCTGGAGGTGATTGCCGATGAGATCGATGTGCTCGGCTCCGGTGTGATGGGCCTGACCATCAAATGTGCCCGCTGCCACACTCACAAATACGACCCGATTCCGCAGCGCGACTATTACCGGCTGAAAGCCATCTTCAAAGGCGCATACGACGAACACGACTGGCTCAATCCGCATCCGTCCGTGTATGACGATCTGAAGGAATTCCGCGCGCCCGCGTTGCGCTTCCTACCGTATATCCCGCCCGGCGAGACTCCCGTGCAGATTCTGGAGGAGCGGCAGGCCGCGGAAGCGTGGAACCACAACCTGGATCTGGAGATCCACACCCTGAAGAAGGCGCTCGAGGAAAAGGCCGCGCCCATTAAGAAGAAGATCGTGGAACAGCGCTTGGCGCAGTTGCCCCCGGCCCTTCGCGATGACCTCCGGAAGCTGCAGGATACGCCGGCCGGGTCCCAATCGGAAGTGCAGAAGTACCTCGCCGGGAAATTCGAGAAGCTCCTCAAAGTAGAACCGGAAGAGCTGAGAAATTTCGACGCCGCTTATCGCAAAGAGGCCGAAGACGCCGAATGGAAGATCAAGCGACTCGAGTACCGGAAGGAGCCGGATCCCCGCATTCGCGCGCTCTGGGATCGCGGCGAGCCTTCCCTAACTTACATCCAGAAGCGCGGGGACCCCAATAGCTTCGGCCGCCTCGTCGGACCTGGTTTGCCCTCCTGCCTCACAGACGGCAAGGCTCCCTTCATCGCCACGCCGCCATGGCCGCGCGCGAACAAAACCGGCCGGCGCCTCGCGTTTGCGAACTGGCTCGTACAGCCGGATCATCCTTTGACTTCGCGCGTCATGGTCAATCGTATTTGGAAACACCATTTCGGCGCAGGCATCGTCAGGACGCTCGCCAACTTCGGCAAGGTCGGAACTCCGCCCACCCATCCGGAACTCTTGGACTGGCTGGCCACCGAATTCGTGCGGCAGGGCTGGAGCATCAAATCCATGCACCGGTTGATAATGACGTCGAGCACCTACCGTCAAAGTTCTGCGCTGACGCCGGCCATCGAAAAAGCCGACCCCGACAACAAACTTCTGTCGCGCATGCCCATGAAGCGCATGGAAGCCGAGGTCCTCTACGACACCATGCTGCTGATCTCGAACAAGCTGGATGAATCGAGATTCGGCCAGCCCGAGCCCGTGGTGATCCGCGATGATGGCCTCGTAACGCCCGTCGGCACGGAGAAGGGCTGGCACCGCGGCATTTATGTCGAGCAGCGGCGCACCAAGCTGCCCACCGTGATGGAGTCCTTCGATCTCCCGGCCATGAGTCCGAACTGCGTGGACCGCAGCATCTCCATGATTGCGCCCCAGGCGTTGCACATGATGAACGATGGCATGATCGCGAAGCTCGCGGAGTCCTTTGCCGGGCGCGTCAGGAAAGAGGCCGGCGCCGATATCGAAAAACAGGTCGAACGCGCGTACTGGATCGCTCTGAGCCGCTCGCCCAACGATGAAGAACGGAAGATCAGCTTGGACATCGTTCGGCGTATCCGAGACGCGGAGGGGCCTAAGACCATCGCCCGCGCCGCTCCGGGCCTTGCCGCTAAGCCTGAGCCAGGATCGGGCGCTTCCAATATTGGCGCGGCTGACCCGGCCACCGCGGCGCTCGAGGAGTTCTGCCACACGTTGATGAACTCAGCCGCGTTCGTTTACATCGATTAGGAGAAAACCGCGTGCCAAACGATAGATTCCATCCCGCACCAAAAATGGTCACGCGGCGGTCCTTCTTCGAGCGTGCCGTCGATGGCCTGCAGGGGGCCGCGCTCGTTTCCCTCCTAGGGCGAGACCTGTACGGCGCGGCCGTTGAGCGTGCGGAGGAGCCGCGGACCGTCTACGATCTCAAGCCGCGCTCGCCCCATTTTCCGCCGAGAGCAAAGTCTGTTATCCAGCTATTCATGAACGGCGGCCCAAGCCATGTGGATCTCTTCGATCCTAAGCCGATGCTCGAAAAGCATCATGGCGAGCCTTATTTCGAAAAGATCGCCAACGACGTGTCGTCCCCAAAGGCGGCCGGCGGCCTGATGCGCAGCCCGTTCAAGTTTCAGCAGTACGGGCAGTCCGGCATGTGGGTCTCCGAGCTCATGCCGCATTTTGCTAAGCAAGTCGACAATGTCACCATGATCCGCTCGATGTACACCATCCACCCGGAGCACGAGCCGGCGCTGTTCATGGTGCATTCGGGACGAATCATGCAGGGACGGCCGGCCATCGGCGCGTGGGTCCTTTACGGCCTGGGCACCGAAAATCAAAGCCTGCCGGCTTACGTCGTCTTGGACGACCCGCTTGGATTACCGATCAACGGCGTGCAAAGCTGGCAGTCGGGTTTTCTGCCTCCTATTTACCAGGGTACCCGGCTCCGCACCAATGGTTCTCCCATTCTGAATCTGAAGTCCGAGACTGAGAAGCCCTCCGAGGTGCTTCGCCTCACGCGCGATCTGCTAGGCCGTCTCGACCAGATTCACAAGCGCAATCATCCTGGCGAGGGGCAACTGGACGCCCGCATTGCCAGCTACGAACTGGCGGCGCGCATGCAATTGGAAGCCAGCGACGCGCTGGACATTTCCAAAGAGACCGATGCCACGCGCGAAATGTACGGTATTGGCGACGATGTCACCGACTCTTATGGGAAGCGCTGCCTGATGGCGCGCCGCCTGGCGGAGCGAGGAGTGCGCTACATCCAGATCTATGTCAACGGCAACCTCTGGGACCACCACACGAATCTGGAGAGCGGTATGCGCGCCTGCTCCCTGCGCACTGACAAGCCGATCGCCGGACTGTTGGCGGATCTGAAACAGCGCGGGCTGTTGAAAGACACGCTCGTGATCTGGGGCGCGGAGTTCGGCCGCCTGCCGATTTCGCAGTTGGGTGGCGCCTCGGACGGCCGCGACCACAACCCCCGTGGGTTTACCATCTGGATGGCCGGCGCTGGCCTCAAGGCGGGTATGTCATACGGCAATACCGACGAACTCGGCTACAAAGCTGTCGAGAACCCCGTCGGCGTAACGGACTGGCAGGCGACGGTTCTGCACCTGCTCGGGCTCGACTATCAACGCCTTACCATCGACCAGAGCGGCCTCCATGAAAAACTGACGTCAGTCTATGAGGCACGAGTAGTGAAGGAAATCTTCGCCTGATTCGCTAGCCGTCACCAAACCCGCCCTCACTCCGCATCTCAATTCTGCGGGATCACCGGCAGCAGAACGTACGATGCGTGTTCTCCTGCATGGTAAATGGCATTCTCCGCCTTCACCCAGCTCGTCTCGTCGTAATTATTGCCGCCAGTATTCAGGTTTCGGTCGAACCGGGGAAAATTGCTGCTTGAGACCTCGAGCCGGATGCGGTGCCCTGGCCCGAAATAGTTACTTGTGGCTTCAAGGTCGACAGGAACTTCATATATCTCACCCGATTTCATCCACACCTTCCTGGTGAAACCCTCGCGAAACCGGGCACGCAAAACGCCTTCCTGCACGTTGTAGGCTGTGCCGTCCGGATAAACATCCACCAGCTTTGCGGTGATGTCGGTGTCCTTCGCCGATGACGAGACATACAGTACGGCTTTCAGCGGGCCCGTCACCTCAATCCCCTGTTTTAGTACCGGAGTGGTGTACACCAGAACATCCCGCCGGGTCTCGATCTCCGACTGGTCGTAGCTGCCATCCGCGTGCGGATCGCCGGTGCAACAGATGGGACCTCCGCGCGAAGGCACTGGGTTACCCGGATCGTAGGTGTACCGGTCCGCTGCTTCCTGCTGTGGCGATGTGGTGCTCAGCGTCCCCGTGCCAGACCGGCTGTTCGCGCGCCCGTCGCTGTGCAGGTAGTATCGCGTGTATTGCGTTCGCGCCAGCGGCCACTCGCGCTCGCCTCGCCACGTATTCCGACCCATGACAAAGAGGTGTACCTTCGGCATTTTCTCCACACCGTTGTCGACGCCCTTGAGCCAGTGATCGAACCACTTCAGATAGAGCGCGTAATACCCAAACCGGGCATCGCCAACATCGCGGCCGCCGACCACGGTGTGTTGCTTCGTGCCCGTCTCCGACTGGCAGTGATTGGTTGGCGAGATCACGATAAACTGGTTGTCTCTCGCCCGCGCGCTGACTGCATTCGTACGCAGCAGGTTGAACTCCAGCAACACCTCGGCTACTCCAAAGTCGTACCACGACCCGATATGCAGCGCGGGCACGTCGAACTTTTCGTTCCCTTTGAGGTAGCCGAACTGGTCCCACCAGGGATCGGT
>Ga0070733_10002462_pt1 | contig 13154 bp, 8 predicted proteins | sample Coa_R1_9_FD_66450 | JGI IMG/M metagenome (GOLD analysis project Ga0070733, IMG submission 66450) | Surface soil microbial communities from Centralia Pennsylvania, which are recovering from an underground coalmine fire - Coalmine... | ecosystem: Environmental > Terrestrial > Soil > Unclassified ... | reverse complement strand
CGGAGTTGCGTGGCGAAGTTTGGTCCAATCGGTGAAGAATCTCCGGATTGTTGCTGTGCCGCCTCGCTTGATAGCGTCTTCTCAAATGCCGACGCGTAGATTAGCGTCCAAAGGTGATCGCGGTGGTGACGAATCTCACTGAGTTCGTTCTCTCCGGCGCCCCCGATGTTTCCGGCGAGGCGATCAATCTCGATTTGCTTGGTGCGAATTCTTTCCGTCGCTTCCGAAAGTTGAGCCTTCCGTTCCTTTCGAGCAGTGGTCTGTTGCTCCCACTCGAATACATACCGTTCAATTGTTGTCAGCAGCGGCGTTTTCACGGTCTCGAGATCCTGAGTGCTTCCAGACCATCCCCTGAGCTTCTTGAGATCACGATTGGCGGTAGCAATCATGCGTTCAATGTCGGATTGGAGCCGTGCAACTTCCTCATCGGAGTCGCCAAGCGATTTTGTTTGGTCGATGGCAGCGATAAGCGCTGCCGGGTCGCCTAAATCGGGGCATCGATCAAGCTCTTCGCGAAGACGATCCTCGTCCTCTCGCGCCGTCCGCACCAGCTCATCGGCTTGCGCAAGAGCGGTGGCTAATCGCGCATGTTCTGTGACTAAGGCGAAGATCTCCGATTTGCGTGAATATACGGCTCTTACTGTTTCAGCATCGGTGATCGGCCGAACCCGCCAGATTCCCCTCCACTCCGCTTCGGCCCGTTGCATTGCCTCGGTCCGTTCGTTCACCCTCTTTGGCTTATCATTTACGCTTCGATGGTAGTCATTCGTTTCACTGTTGAGATCCTCGATCTCTTTCGCGTGGTTCTTTAGAATGCTGTTGACATGAAGCGCCCCGATCCGGTCCTTTCGTTGGCTGATATGCTCGGTCAGCACCTGAATCTGGCCGGTTGCCTCGGTGAACGTGCTGACAGATTCATCGCGCTCCCTGCGCGCGGACATAGGCAGGGAAGGAACGTGTTCGAAAGTGAGAAGTGCTCCGCGTAGCTCTTGGAGACGAGCGACATCCGGCTTATTGCTGGCTATTCGGCGCAGTCGCACGAGTTCGTGCAGTAGCGACTCCGATTCCGTCTTGAGCCGTTCGTGCGTCTCTTTGGCTCCATCCAAGTCCGCTTGCTTCTGCTTGATGGCGCTGCCGGAAATAGCGAGCCTCCGAACTTCCGCTTTGGCAGTCTTGTAATCCTCAATCGCACAATTGATGATTTTTGTACGCGACTTCGGGGAGAACAATTCCTTCGTCTCGGCATCCAGCCTTTCGAGCAGGGTCCTCAAGTCCAGCAGCCCGGCTGCTTGGAACAGAGCGCTGCCTATGTCCCCTTTTCCACGTAGGAGTTCTTCGCCTCCTTCGCGAAGGCGCTGATGAGTTAAACCGAAAAACTGTTCAAACCGTTCTCGATCCAGCTCCCGCAGAAAACCAGTGACGAGACTTTCGGGGAGTTGTCCGTCGTCAAGGTTTAGAAGGGTGCCGCTGGTCCCTTTGCGCCGACGAAAGGAAAACGTCTTCTCACCGTCTGAAATCGTGGCTCCAATTCGCAACTCCGAGGTCTTGCAGCTGTGGACATCCACAGTCCTTGCCGGCACTCCAAAAAACAAGGAAGAGATGCCTCTGAGCAAGGTCGATTTTCCCGCTTCGTTGTCGCCGTAGATTACGTAGTAATCAGGTGTCGAGACCGGAAGGTCGATAAACCGGTTGGCAAAATGTCCGTACCGAAGAAGATCAATGCGGTCGAGCCTCACTGAGCCTCCACAACTGACAGGCGGGCGAGCAGGAGGCCTTCGGCCTCTTCAAGAGCCGCAACCAATGTTGGCGTATCCAACTCTATGGGCTCGGCTCCCTCCGCGATGTCCGGCGGGAGCTTCTTACGGAGCTCCTGGATGGAACTGAAGTTGTCGAGGGCCGCAGGGTTACTGCGAAGCGTGGCCACGATTCTGACGATTTCTCCAACCGGGTCGTCGCGCATGAGTAGAGATGCGCGGTCAAAGCGGGGCAAAGTCGCGACTTGTACCCGCTCGATCCATAGCAGGCCATTTCCGCACTCGTTGGCAATGCTGATGGACTCGTTTCGTACTTGATCCGGGTCCCGGTTTAACTCGGTGTGCGCGTCCGTCGCGCCGGAAAGTTTCAGGCGAACCGCAGTGACCCGCTCTTTGGCTTGAAGCACCAAGGCCCCGAGAGTAGTCCGAAGTTTGTCGTAGACCTCGTCGGCGTTTTGGCAGCCAGACGCATCAATACAGCTCTCGATCCAGGGCACCACTGATGTGGAAATCGGTGAAATTGATATCGTTCCGGCATCTGCTACGGTCACCAACTCGCAACTCTTCTCTCCCTGTTCTTTTCCATGACGGCCCTGAATGTTCCCCGGATACACAATATAGGGATCGGCGCAGAGAACCTGCCGGTTGTGTACGTGACCGAGCGCCCAGTATTGGTAGCCCTTACTCTTTAAAGTCTGGAGTGAACAGGGGGCGTAGTTTGCGTGGTCCGATGTCCCACCCAGGTTCGTATGCAGCACCCCGATGTTGAAAAATCCGGGGACCGGCGGCGGGTAGTTTGCAGCAAGATCCTCAGTAATTTCTGGTGTGGAGAAACTCTGTCCATGGATCGCCAGCCGCAATTTGTCGTTCGAAAAGCTTTGCGGCTCGGTGGACCGAAAAACGTGGACGTTCTTGGGCGGACGCAGTTGTTTGATCAGTTTGCTGGCGGCGTCGTGGTTTCCGTAGATCAGATAAACATCGATGCCGGCATCTGCGAGGCGGGCCATCTGCTTATTGAAAAACAGCGCAGATTCAAAACTCTTGAGCCCGGTGTCGTAAAGGTCGCCCGCGATTATGAGAAAGTCAACGCTCTCGGAGATGGCGGCATCCAATACTTTCTCGAACGCGCGTCGCGTCGCATTCCGAATTTCCTTTATCGGAGCTCCGGGGTATTCAGCGAGACCTTGAAGCGGCGTGTCAAGATGAACATCTGCGCAGTGGATGAATTTCATTTGCTCGGATTTCCCCAGCGCCGCTGATATACCTTCACCAGAACCGGTCTCGTTTCAATGGACTCACCCACTTTATCGGATCTGTGAATGTTCCCCGGTCGGGAACACATTGACTCGTCTTGGAGGCGTGCGTATCGTGAACGCAGCGTAGCAAAGCGCCTATGCATGCAGCTTCTCTCTGACCCCGTTCTATAGCCGGTCGGAAACCGGGGTCGCGGTTCGCGTTGTGAGGCGTTCACCATTCCCGATTCCAATTCGCTCCCCGGTTCCACAGATTGCGCAGTCACCGTAAATCGCGTGCTGCAGCGCTCTCATTGAAAAGTTCGTGACGGCCTCCTTAATCGTATGGGGTAGCGGCGTCAATAGGTACGGCTGTAGGAAATGGCGGATCACGAGCATCGCCATCGAAGCTGCCCGCATATTAAGGTCCATGACGGCCGGCGCCTTCAGGCGAATGTCGGCGCTGTAGCCCATCTTCAGGACACGGTCCTGCTCACTGCCGCTGTAGCCCTCTAATCTGACGCGGTCTCTTGAAACGACTCCAGCGCAGATCAGGCACGGACGCCCCGGTCCTACAAGCGAGACCCGTGTATCGATGCTTTGCACTTGCGTGTCTGAAAACCCAATCTCGGTACCGATATCGATTACCGGAATGAGGAACTGATAGGCAACCTCACACATCACAAGTCGTGGCCAATCGCAATCGACACACCCGACGATAAAATCGCATCCCGTTAGCTCTCCGGCCACGTCCGCGTGCGTGATGTTGCCGCCTTCGACCACGGTCAGGCGCGTCGGTAGGGCGGACTCCGTGATCACCTGATGAAGGCGGTCGGCCTTTAATCGGCCTGCCAGCACGTCTTCTTCACGGAGGTGGAGTACGCGGTTCAGATTGGATGTTTCAGCCACGTCAAAATCGAAGACGACGATTTCACCCGCTCCGGCACGGGCAAGGAGCTCGATGACGAGGGACCCGGTTCCACCGGCTCCGACCACACCGATCCTCATTTCACTCAGCCGCGATAGTGCCCCGGCACCTGTGAGTGCAAGGGCTCGATCAAACACTTCGCTGGCCGTCCCGGCGCCAAGCGGTTCGCCGCCAAGGGATACCGTTTCGAGGGCTTCGCCGATGATCATAAGCCGGTCCAGGAAGGTTGGCTGGTCGTGGCCAACCGGCCAGATTCGGCCAGCGACCGCCCTACGACCGAGAACCAGGCTCCCAAAGACGCCAGTAGGTTGCAGCTCATGCAGGTTAGACATCAGTTTGGGGTCTTGCGCGTCGTCATAGAGCGAGAAGTCCACTCTTTCATCGGCAAGCGGGTGTGTATGAACGGTGAGGAAGCCAGCCAGGCGCCGCTCTCGTACTCTCAGAAGAGCCCGTCTCAGGAACGACGCGGAAAAAACCAAACCGTCCGTGCTGGATTCGGCAACGTCACCGGAGCCGGGCAGCAGCACTTCGGTGACCAGAAAGCAAGGATTCTCGGGATGTTCGTTGTCGGCGATCAGCAGAATGCATCCCGTTTCGGGGGGTAGCTCAGCCTCCTTTCGAAACGACGCGCTGGTCGCCTGGCGCACGAGTTTGTGGTGCTGTTCAGAGATGCGCAGGTTCATTGGATGACGCCTCGGCGAAGAAAATACCCGCGACAATGTGCGATATGGGAAGAGAGATTATCGTGTGCTGGATTCCACGGGCGGTTTACCGCGTAGTGCCAGGAAATCAGGCCCCACTCCCGGCCATCGATTGTCGCGCGGGCCTGCTCATAGGGAATTCCGCTCCCCTGATGCGATATTGAAGAGCGATCGAGGTAAAACGCGTCGAGACCTCCAGCCGGATACGTCGCGGGCACCGCAATGAGTAGCCTCGCTCTGGGACTCGACCAAGGCGGGCTCGGAACGTCGAGGTTTCCAACCTCGACGTATTCCTGTCCGTTCTGGGAGAAATGCCTTACTTCGTAGCCTGCGGATATAAGCGCCTCCGCGTCTCGCTCGACAGGCCGCAATTCCTGGAGAGATTGAAGCCCACCAGCTGACGATCCGTAACGCCCGTCCTTTTGTGCCTCGAATCGCTCACCCCGTTTGAAATTGAGCGGCACGTCGGGCGGAAGAAGTTGAGAGCTATTGCAGTAGTAGAGACCGTACTCGGAGGGGCTAAAGCCGAAGGCCTGCAGGAGTTGTTTCGGCGTGGCATTCGCAGAAGGCGCGATGCCCCATTTGGTGTTTATCTGGACGACGAGCTTGAATTCGATGCCGAAGTGGCGGCTTTCCCCGTGAACAATCGCCAGCCAGAGCGGTACAGACAGGTCTGCGATCGGCACGCTCCAATGACCACTCCTTTTGAAAAAACGGAGAACATCGAGCGGTTGAGCTTCGGCGCCCGGCGGCAGGACTGGGATGCCCAATTTGACGCCCCCCTCTCGCATCAGCTCCAAAAGGGATGCACCGAGACGCACCTGCAGGTGCGTGTCACGACTGTCCGGCCATTCCCGAACTCCTACCCGAACCTTCAGGTGAAGGAGCTCGGGCGGCAAAACACCATGGCGAGCCGACTCGTGGAAGTGGCCTGGAAGCGCCTCGGCCGGATCGATCACCCAGGCTTGTTCAGAAATTACGTCCGTTGTTATAACCTTGTCGCTATCCATAGTTTTAATCTCCAGAGGAATTTGTTCCCTGCTGGTAGTTGCGGTCCAAGCCGCGAAAATCGGGGGCAAGGCGCGACAAAATATTTTTCAAACAAACTTTCTGGGCGAACCACGGAAACAGTTTTCTGGCCCGCAGCTACCTGTATAAAGCGAATGAGATAGCCCCGAATTGAGTGTCGGTCTGGGTGGAGCTACACTTCAGACCTGCGGAAACGGCCCCGGAAGGCGAAAGATGAAGAAAGTCGATCCCGAGACAGTAAAACTGCTGCGCGGTTTCACGGAGGAAGAGTGGCTTACTTGGTACAACGCCCTCGTAGTGATCGCGAAGCGGGAGTGCAAGAAACGTTATTGGAGGACCGGCAAGGATGAACACCTCCCGAAGGGTCATTCCCCAGAAACGATTGTCCAGGAGGCGATTGCGCGTCTGTTCGACGGTAGGCGACGGTGGGACCATCTCGAATACCCGGGAAACAGTCCGATGGGCATTCTTCGCGCAACGGTGGAAAGCATTATGGGCGACCTTGTCCGCTCGCAGGAGCACAAACGTCATGCGTACCTGGAATCAGCAGCGGACGACGGCGACGATGACGACTCCGACGGACGCGCGGACCGGCTTGTCCATCGGTCGCAAAAGAATGCGTATCAACTATCTCTTCCGCCTGACCTGAGTGTGTATTTGAACGGCGTTCTGTCGCGGATACAGGCAAGGGTTATGGACCGTCCGGAACTTGCAAACTATTTGACCTGTCTAGACCGAGGGTTGAAGCGCCGCGAGATAGCCGACGAAATGAAGGTGTCGCCGGATCGAGTAGACGAGCTGCGTAAGCAGTTCCTCGCCAGAACCGAAGACATCTATCAGGAGCTCTTTGGCGGAAAACAACAAGTGCAAAAAGAAGGGGGCGCGTGAGACGCGCAGTTTATTATGTCTGAGAAAGACAATACAGATAGAGTTTTTGAAGGCCTAACCGCGTGGATGGACTCCGCGGACACGATGGACCTCGCCGAACTTCGTCGGATCCGCCGCATGATGGGGGATGACGTTGAAGAGAGCGAACGGGAGTTTCTTTCGTGGCTTGGAAACCTGAAGGGCGGGCTTGACGATGCCGCCACGGTGCCCGAAATTGAAAGTATTCTTTCGAGCGCTAAGAAGCTTGGACTCGATGCGCCTGGTTTGGCCGATGCTACTGGACTGAGCGTTGTACTGGTCATGAAGCTCGATCGAAGACTGATCAATTTCGGAAGCATTCCTGAGAAGATATTCGGTATCCTCGCAACCGCTCTTCACGCGGCCACAGCCGTAGTGACCGAATACCTTCGGCAACCGCCGGTCCTTGCCACAGTGGCTCGTTTTCGGGCGAACGAAACTCCGAAGATTCCAGAGCCGCAGGACTTCTTCGATGCCGTCCGTTCCGACAAGAGCATCAGCGAGGAGCGAAGGGCCGCCCTTCTCGCCCTTTCCGAGAAGAGCTCAGAGCACTAATGAGCCACTGGGCCGAGATCCGAGCACGCGCGAGGGAGAAGCACGCCCAGTTCGCCGCTGCGGCAGGTAACGATCACTCGCCTCGGGGAATGCTCAACTCGGCGGATACCGCCGCCGGTTATCAGCGCATTCCGCTTGCGGCGGACGACCCGCTCCTGTATGGAGCGGAAGCCTGTCTCTACGGTGGGTTCATCTGGTTCAACTCGGATCTGGAACCGTGGAGAGTCGTATTTAATCAAGCCCATGAGTACGCACACCTGTGGCTGCACGGCTCAACTCGAATCTGTACTGATTGCGAGTTCGATGTTGATGCCTCGGAGGACGAAAGCCCGGTGGGCGTGGACCGGGTCGAGGGATACGGACCTCACGAGCGGCGGGAACTGGAGGCAAATGTCTTTGCGCGGGAGTTCCTCCTTCCAACGGACCTTCTGAGGCAGTTGTTCCTGGAAGACGGCTTAAGCGCGTCAGAGATAGCGCAACGGACAGGGATGCCTGAAGGGTTGGTTTTTCACCAGCTGTCAATGGCACTGTTCGCGCCGGATGCAGTTGAAGCCGGAAGATCCGCAGCAGAACCTGCTCTCGATGAGAGTCAGAAGGAGGCGGCGCACGCGGAGGTGTGTCCCTTGCTCGTGAAAGCCGGTCCTGGCACAGGAAAGACGCGAACGCTGGTGGGCCGCATTGTCCATGTTGTTGCTGAAAAGAACGCCCACCCCGAGTCTATTCTGGCCTTAACGTATTCGAACAAGGCGGCCGAGGAGATGAGGTCGCGCGTGGGGCGCGTCCTTCCCGAAGAGGCTTTGAGGATTTGGATGGGAACGTTTCATGCGTTCGGCCTGGAGATTCTGAGGAAATACGGCACTCGTCTGGGATTGCCGGCAAAGCCGCGGGTAGTGGACCCGGTGGACGCGATGTACATGCTGGAAACGGCCCTTGGGTCGCTGGACCTCGATTACTATCGGGACCTCATGGAGCCCGCCCGGTTTCTACCCGCCATCCTAAGCGTGATATCGCGCGCCAAAGATGAACTGAAAGGCCCCGACGACTACAGAGAGGAAGCGGAGCGAATGGGGGCGCGTGCTCAAAGCCCCGAAGACTTCGAAGCGGCCGAGAAGGCGCTGGAGGTATCCCGCGTGTACGCATACTACGCCAAACGTCTTCAGGAGGAAGGCGCTGTCGATTACGGAGACCTGATCAGCCGCTCCGTGACCTTGCTACAGAATCATCCGGACATTCGTGACGCGCTCCGAAGTCATTACAAGCACATCGTCGTCGATGAATATCAGGACGTCAACACTGCAAGCCGGATGCTCCTGCGCGAACTAGCTGGAACTGGCGCTGGCCTTTGGGTTGTGGGCGATCAACTTCAGGCAATTTACCGGTTTCGCGGAGCAGCTCCGGCCAACATGGAAGCGTTTACGCAAGACTTTCCCGGTGCCAGGGTGTTGCCCTTGAAGGTGAACTACAGATCGCGAGAGCGGATTGTGAGTTCGTTTGCGACGTTCGGCGCCCAGATGACGGCCGCTGGGTCGGACACGTTTCTTCGTTGGAAAACTGACCGAAGCGACAAACCTGGCGAGATCTTGTACGAAGTCGGCCACGACGAATTCAGCGAGGCTGACGGGATCGCAGCGGAAATCAAGAGGCAGAATCAGAACGGCGTGTCTTTCAAGGACCAGGCCGTGCTCTGCCGTACCCACACCGGGCTTGCAAAGCTCGTTTCCATTCTTGAAGCACGAGGAATTCCGCTATTCTACCTCGGCGATTTATTCGAAAGAGCAGAAATTCGCGACCTCCTGTCCCTTCTGTCACTAGCGTCGGAGCGCAAAGGCAGCGGACTGCTGCGAGTGTCTCAGTTTTCGGATTACCAGATCGCTCCCGCGGACGTGTTGGAATTGTTGGACCTTGCGCGAGAGAGTTCCGCATACTTTCCGAAAGCGCTCGAATTGGCGGAAGCCAGCGACAAACTCTCGGAACATTCGAAGACTCAGTTTGCGCGTCTTGCACAAGCGCTTGGCGGCATCACCTACAATACGTCGGCATGGTCAACCCTCGGTCACTTTCTCTTCACGCGAAGCAATTATGCGCGCAATCTCTGCTCAGTGCCGGGCGTCAAAGGCGCGCAGCAACGGCTAGCCGTCTATCAATTCGTTCAATTTGCCCACAGAATGCGGAACCATCCGCACTTGCGTAAGGAAGACCCGAAGAGGGCCTTCCTGGATTACGTTCGTCGGCTTGAACTTTACGGTGAGGAAAAGCAACTGCGGCAACCGCCTACTTGGGCTTCTTCGATCGACGCTGTACGCATGCTCACCGTCCACGCGAGCAAGGGCCTCGAGTTCCCGGTCGTTTATCTCGCGCTGATGGCGAAAGGAAGATTTCCCTTAAAGAGACAATGGGCGAGCTGCACACTTCCACCGGGCCTTCTGCCGGCGGGAGATAGAGATTGGCACACGGAAGAAGAACAATGTCTGTTTTTCGTTGCTCTCTCTCGCGCAAAGGACGCGCTATGGCTGTCTTGCGCAGCGCGTTACGGAAAGCAAACCAGCAATCCTTCGGAGTTCATTTCCGTAATAGCCTCACACCTTCCCCGAGCCGTCGATGTGGACCCCACACTGGCCGTAGTAGTCCGCGGCGCCGCACCCCAACCCGCCATAGCGCCGCCTCCAGGAACGCTCAGGCTGTCCAGTCGCGAAGTAGATACCTATCTCAGATGCCCTACCCAATATTTCTTTGACGTGGCAATTGGCCTCGGAGGCCGACGGACGAATCCGGGCTACCTCCAGTTTCACCGGTGTGTTTATCAGGTACTCTCGTGGATGAGTTCCGAGCAAGCGGCTGGCCGAGCCGCGGAGCACGCTACAACCATCGTTAAATTGGAAGAGGTTTGGGTGGCCTCTGGCCCACAGGAGCACCCATATTCAGGTTATTACCGCCAAGAGGCGGAACGTCTGCTGAAGGGGGCCATAGAGCGGGTTCGAGGCTCCGCCGGTAAGCCGCTTGATATCGAATGGGAGGTCCCGCTTGCCCATGGAGTTGTAACCGTGAGAGCCGACCACGTAACGTTGGTCGAAGGCCCGAGGGGAAGATCGCTCGCAATCCAACGGTGGCGGACGGGAAAGCCGCCGAAGAAACCGCCGAACGACGAGATTTACTCGCTGTATGCCAAAGGTGCCGAGCTTGCCTACCCTGACGCGCAAACGCGCATCGAAACCCTGTATCTTTCGACGAATGAAGCAGTGCTGAACTCTCTGACGGAAAAGCAAGTCAGGGCGGGTATCCAGAAATACGATGATGCGCTCGCGGACATTCTCCGAGGGGACTTCTCGCCTAACCCCAGCGATTGGATTTGCCCACGATGCCCGCACTATTTCATCTGTCCATCGGTAGCTTTTCGGGAGCAGCTTAGAGCCACGGATGAACGTTAACAAAGGTAGCCATTTGTCGTCAGGCGCTCGATACCCGGCTGAATCAGCTGCTGAAACGCTGAAACCAATCGCTTTCGGAAAGTTTTGCACATAGTCCAAGCGGACCATTGATCATTTGGACCTGGGACACTGAAGTACGTTTTGGTACGTTACGCTGTTAGTGGTCGCACAATGAAGGCTGCAATGCCCCTGGCAACATATCGAAACCTGCGCTCGCAGCCGCTGTGGCGGCTGCTTGCAGGGCAAAAGGCAGCCGCGGCAATCGCACTGCTGCAAGTGCTGCTTTACGATTCCGAGCAACCCGTGCCCGCAAGCGTTTTTCTGGAACGACTCTTCGAAGAACTTGAGGATCTGCGCGCGCGGGGAGAAGATATGCCCCAGACTGCTCAGGCCTATGCTGCCGATTGGCTGGCGGAAGGCTATCTGGTCCGCCGGTTCCCGTCCGGGGCCAACGAGGAGTCATATGAATTATCGGCTCCCGCAGCCGCGGCGATCCGTTTTATCGCGAGCCTCCACGCCCCACGCACCGCAGCTACCGAGAGCCGGCTGGCTGTAGTAATCCAGCAGATCGTGCGCCTCGCCGAGGAATCCGAAACGGATACTGTCCGACGGCTCGAATCGCTGGCGGCTGAGGGGCAGCGGATTCAGCGGGAAATGGAAAATGTTCGCGCCGGTCGCGGAGAAATTCTCCCGGAATCGACGGCGCTTGAGCGCGTTCGCGAAATCATCGCGCTGGCCGACGAACTCACGGCCGATTTCCTCCGTGTTCGGGGTAGCTTCGACCGGCTTCACCGTGAGCTGCGCGAGCGCATCCTGGAAGACGAGAACAGCCGGGGCGACGTGCTCGAATCCCTGTTTGCCGGCGTGGATCTCATCGGCGCCAGCCCGGAAGGCTTAAGCTTTAATGCGTTTTGGCGGCTTCTCACCGATCCGGAACAAAGCGCTGCTCTCGAGTCGGCGATCGATCGGGTCATGTCGCACGGCTTCGTCGATCGGTTGGGAACGGCGGAGCGGCGATTTCTCGTTCACCTGACGCGCGTTCTGCTCGCCCAGGGCGGCGTTGTACATGACGTGCTGGGCCAGTTTGCTTCGAGCCTCAAACACTTTGTCCAGAGTCGCGAATACATCGAACAACGGCGAATCAACCAGCTCCTTAAGCAGGCGCAGCGGGCCGCGCTGGCGATCAAGGACAACATCGGCGCTTCCGATCCACTGGGGCTCAGGCTCTCACTGACGAGCAGCCGCGTTACTTCGCTCGATCAATGGAAGCTGTTTGATCCGGAGGCGGGCGCGCTGCCACCGTCAATGCGAGACGCAGACGAACCGGAGATTACAGTCGAGTCGGTCAGTGAACTCGTGGCGCAGTCGGAGATCGATTTCGGAACGTTGACGGCAAACATTTGCTCGGTACTGGCCACGCGCCAGCAGGCCTCAATCGCCGACGTCGTGCGGATGTATCCGGCACTGCAGGGGCTGGGAACAATCGTCGGATACGTCGCGCTGGGCGCGCGTCATGGAGTGGCGGGAAGTGGCACGGAACGTGTCTCATGGCAAGGACTCGATGAAGAGCTACGTGCGGCCCGAATCCCTGAATTCCATTTTCTGCGGGAGAAGCTCAATGAATTCGCCTGAGAATGAGCGCGCGATGACGCCGCTTTATCCCGGGGACGCCGGAGAGCTTTCCGCAGACACCCGCCGCGCCCTGGTGCAGTTGCTCGCAGGGCCAGCTATCGACGGCCGGCGGCACGGCAAACTATGGCCAGCCCTGCTGCGAGACGAGGGGCTCGTGCGTGCGCGGCTTTCCGAACTGTTTCTCGAACTGATTGTCGACCGCGATCTCCAGGTCGCCTTCACGCGGCAAGCCGATACAGCGGAACTCGACGCACCCTCTTTGTTGCGCCGGTCCCCCCTCACATTCCTGGATTCGGCGCTGTTACTCTTTCTTCGCCAGAGGCTTGCAAGTGCGGACACCCGTGGAGAACGCGCGGTGCTTACATCGGGCGAAATCAGTTCTCACCTTGATCTCTACGAACATGCCATAAACACGGATAAGGCCGGGTTTGGCCGACGGGCAGCTGCAGCAACCAAAAAAATGACCCAGCAGAAGATACTGATCAAGCTGCGTGCCACCGAAGACCGGTTTGAAGTCTCACCGGTTCTGAAGCTGCTGTTCTCCCCTGAAACCATCAGCAGGCTGATCGGGGTGTACGAACGGATTGCGGCGGGAGAGCGGGTTGTCGTGGCCGACGCCTCCGATGAGGATGACGAATGACGGACGAGTCTTTCGGCCAGTTCCGCATGGCGAAGCTCCAGGTCTACAACTGGGGCACCTTCTCGGAGGTGCACGACGTACCAATCGCGAGGCGCGGGTTTCTCTTCGTCGGCAGATCCGGCGCGGGGAAAACAACGCTGCTCGACGCGTTCTCCGCGCTGCTGGTTCCGCCGAAATGGATCGACTTCAATGCCGCTGCGCGCGAGGGCGACAGGGCAGGCCGTGACCGCAGCCTGCTCAGTTACGTGCGGGGAGCCTGGGCGGAACAACAGGACGACGCTTCGGGAAGGTTTGGGACACAATATCTGCGCTGCGGCAGTACCTGGTCGGCACTGAGTCTGACCTTCCACCA
>Ga0070733_10002459_pt1 | contig 13157 bp, 9 predicted proteins | sample Coa_R1_9_FD_66450 | JGI IMG/M metagenome (GOLD analysis project Ga0070733, IMG submission 66450) | Surface soil microbial communities from Centralia Pennsylvania, which are recovering from an underground coalmine fire - Coalmine... | ecosystem: Environmental > Terrestrial > Soil > Unclassified ... | reverse complement strand
CGCCAGGCGCAGGACGCAAAAGGCGAAACGCAAGCAGGCTGAGGTACGAGGCACGACCGCTTGTAACCATTCCAGCAGCGCGGCAGGGGGCAGCCCGGCTGGCGCGGGCAGCGCAATCGAACCATCAGTAGGCTGCGTATTCAGGGCGCGCGCGAGACTGCCTGTATTGCTTTTACCGCCGCGCTCGCTGCGCCTGTCATCGCGCTCAATGCGATAACCATCCAGCGCGCGCGCGACAAGCAACAGGTCTGCCAGGAATTGAAACGGCTCAGCGTATTCTATATTGGAGGAAGCGACTTGCTCCTCTACGTTAAAGGTGGTAATCGGCAGCGCAATGCGCAGAGCCGCGCGCACCTCTGACGGCACGTACCAATTTACATCGAGCAGCGAGGAGTTTAAACTGCTGCGTGGTTGGAATGACATATTCACATTTGTGCGCAGCAACAATGCCTTCCCTTGTAGAGCGACGAGCATCTGTTGCAGTTTTTCAGGCTTGCCAAGTGAGAAACGCTCAAAAAGGCTGCGCAACTCTTCATCGTTCATTTGTCCGCCCGCGAGTGTGAGGGTGGCTAAGAACTGGCGAAGGGTCTTCTCCAGCGTTCCAACGACGCGCCGTATCACTTCGGGCTGCCGGAGATTGTCGATGATAGCCTCTACCAGCTCCGACTTGCCAATCCCGTTAGTGGCTATATCATATTCGCGCGCCATGCCGCGCAGGTCGCCCAACGCCAGTTGTGACAGTGTATCGGAGGTATTCAACGCCGGGCCAGGCATACGCAGCGCAGGGGTATAATTCAGAGTTCCCGCTGCAGGCAGATCAAAAGCGGCATCAACTGGAGGGACAAAGGTGAACGGATGAGCTAGCCACTGGTAGAGCAACGCGGCGGCATGCGCGCAGATCACTTCCGGGGCATCAGTCACCATAGCGCAAGTACAGACGACATTCCAGCTATGCATGTCGTGTAATTCAACACTGACATTATAGCGATCAAAGGAGTGATTTTCTAATGCTTTTGCGGCATCTGTCGCTGTTACGCCTTCTTTGACGGACGAATTTGAGAGATCAACGATACCAGAGAGCCGCACTCCCTGGCGATACGTTGAATGGACAGCCCCTGAACGGCAATACTCTTGACCCTGTGACGCTATCGCCAGCCCTGCCCGACTGATAATATCAGCCTCACGCAGGCGCTGCAAGACGCCAGGCGCAACATCATACATCTCTCACAGCCTATAAATACGCGTGCTGGTTTGTTCGTGTTGCATTATGATAGCATGTAGAACAGGTTGGGTCAAATCCGCAGGTACGATCTTGTGATCGCCCGCCTTGGCTACCCTTCCAATTCATACATCACGCTGGCCACCGCTGCCAGCGCCGCAGTCTCGGCGCGCAGGATACGCGGCCCCAGCGATACCACCTGCGCGCCATGTTGCTGCGCCAATTTAACCTCGTCCGCCATCAAACCGCCCTCTGGACCAATGAAAATAACAACGGTGATTGCAGGCTCTCCATCCACGCCCCTACGGACCTCCCGCAATACATCACGCAGTCCCACAGCGCGTTCTTCTTCCCAGGGCATCAACGCAAGCGCGCCGGGCGGAATGTCGTTGAGGGCGCGCATAAGCGGGCGAATAGGCAATAGCTCCGGCAGACGCGCGCGTCCCGATTGCTCAGCCGCTTCCTGTATAATGCGCTGCCAGCGTTGGGTTTTCGCTGTACCGGCATCTTCTAAACCGGCCATAGAGCGGCGGCAGAGGATAGGCGAAAAGACGGCGACACCCAACTCGGTGCCTTTTTCCAGAATCCATTCGAAGCGCGCCGATTTGAGCAGCCCCTGGCACAATATGATACGCACCTGCGGTTCGCTCGCCCCGGCGCGGCGTTCAACCGGTTGAACATCTACTCTGGCCTTACTTATGCCGGCAATGCTCGCCAGTACCTCATCCCCACTATTATCCAGCAGCATAATTTGTTCGCCGACCTGGAGACGCAGCACATCACGAACCTGGTGAGCGGCATCTTTGGGAAGAACAATGTTTGTTATCAGACTCGTTAATAGTTCAGGCGCTACGAAGAAACGATGCATCTTATTTCCTCATCACCAGTGTGACCCAATCATCGATCTTCACCTCAGCGGCCAGCGTCAGGCCCGCCGCAAGCAATGGCTGTTCAGCTTCGTGCCGGCGTTCCCCTATAATACCGCTGGCGATGAGTAAACCACCGGGCGCCAGCACCTGCGCGATTTGCGGGGCAATCGAGCCGATCACACGGGCGATGATATTTGCCAGCACGAGGTCAAACTGGTTTGCCAAACGAGTCGCTTCTGCCTCATCAAGCACTCCCAGTATAACGCTAATGCGCTCGCCCAGGCGATTGGCCGCCGCGTTAACCGTGGCGCTCTCGACGGCTACGCTGCTGTTATCGATGCAGTAGATGCTCTCCGCGCCCAGTTTCGCCGTCGCCAGGGCCAGAATGCCCGAACCGGTGCCAACATCCAGCACGCGCATGCCAGGCCACGTGTACCGCTCTACCTGCTCAAGGCACATGCGCGTGGTGGGATGCAGACCGGTGCCAAAGGCCATACCGGGATCAAGTTCCAGCACAACTTCGTCACCATGCGGCGTATACTCCCGCCAGGATGGACGAATCACAAGTCTCTGGCCGATGTGCGTAACATGATAGTAATCTTTCCAGGCGTTAGCCCAGTCTTCTTCGTCGACGATGCGCGTTTGCAAATCGCCCACAAAGTGCGCTCCCAGGCTGGATAGATGCCACAGCCCTTCGGCCACACGCTGGCGCGCCTCTTCTTCCGCGCCATCAACCGGCAGGTAGGCGTGTACTTTGACGGGTCGGCCAACCAGCACGCGGTAATCCTGTCCCTCGTCAATCAGCTCAATGGGTTCTTCGATAGCCACGCCGCCCGGCGTATACTGACTCAGCAGTTCGCTGACCGATTCAATAGCTTCGGGGTGCGCCTGCACCGTCAATTCTAACCAGTGCATGAAATAATTTTCTCCAGGCTTAATTTATAATAATCATATGTCGTCTTAACCTCAAAACCGCAGGAGAGGTACAACCCGACGGCATTGGTGTTATCGGTTTCCACATCTAGCATGATGGGTTTATCGCTCTCAGCCTGCGCGATATGAATGAGCTGCTCCAGCATCTCTCGTCCATAACCCAGCCCGCGATATCCCAGACGTACCTCAAAGGCATAAATACCAATCACTTCCTGCATGAAATCCAGGCGCACCGTTCCAAGCGGCTGACCATGCAGTGTTGCGAGATAGAGGCGATATCCACCAGGCTTGCCCATCAAGTCCATCACATGCTCTTCTACAGCGGCAAAGTTGCCACTGTCGGTTGCCAGCAAGGAAACAATGGTTTCGATATCCCCGGCGTTGGCCTGCCGCATCGACAATCCCTCTGTTCTGCGCCCGCGTTTTCGCAATCTTCCCAGCCACATCTCACGCTCGGCGTAAGCAAACTCAGCGCCGGTTGTGGCAAGAAACGCTCTCCCAGACTCTGACGCATGCTCGCACACCATAATCAATTTCTGCACGCCGCGCTGTCGCACTTCCTCTTTAGCTGCTGCAAATAGCGCTGTGAAAATACCCTGGCGGCGGAAAGTTGGATGTACCATACCGGTCAGTTCTTTATCTTTGCTGCCCCAACTATCTGCTTCAAGATAGCCCACCAGTTGTCCATCTGCATAATAGAGGAAATCGTTCGTCTCGTCGCCTGGGCGGTCGCGCAGCATATCCAGGCCAATGCGCATGCGCAACCCATCATGTGTATTACAAATATCGATCAGGCGCGAGATTTCCATGATCTCATCCTGGGTCAATGTACGCCTTGCGATGAGGCCCTGTTTACCTGTCAATCGCTACTCCAAATTAATCAATTAGAAAACATCTATGTCACCAGGTGGCGCCAGGTAGTCAAAATTCCCTATACCTGCAGTCTTCTCCAGTTGCCTGAGGACAGGCATCATTTGAGGGAACCAGGCAGTACGGGACGCCCCGTTAGAGTCATATGATAATCGAATGCAAAGACTGCATCTATATCTGGGCGTGACTGAATGAGCGCAATCGAGAAAGCATCTACATATGAGAGTGGTTGATCACCAAAGCGATCAATCACCTTCCGAACTCCAACTTCCATTTGAGAATCGGGAAACACCAATTGGAGGAATCCCTGGCGTTCCATCGTTTCTTTCAAAGCGAGCCATCGAAAGGCTTCTCGTCCTCCAATATGATAACGAATCCAGGTAAACGTTTCGGCTACGACACCCCAGGAAGTAACTCGCAGAGTCGCTGCAGGAAGGCTTTTATGAAATGCAACGGCAGCAATATGATGGCGTTCACTTTTGTTCATCAGGTCAATCCAGGCAGACGTATCAACAAAGATGCGTTGGATATCAGCGGTAGATGTCATCATGATCTACCTCCGCAGGCCCCTCGAACATACCAATCAATTCAACAAAAGGATCCTGTGTCTCCAGAATGCCTTCTCTGGCAAGTAACAGGTCTAATGCTCTTCGCAAGATCTCGGCTTCTGTTGTACCCTGCAACTGGGCAAGCCGTTTCACTGCCCTATCCTGGTTAGGAGTGATATAGGTTTGCTTGCGTACCAATTCCATTAAAATCACCTCCATGACATCATTTTATAACATCCTGATGTCATTTTACAACATCGTGGAGAGGATTGCAATCCTTGAAGTAAGCTCAGAACACCGCCGGTTCCATATACTCCCCGAACGCGGCACGGAAGACATTCATGATCTCGCCCAGCGTGGCGTAGGCTTTGACAGCTTCGATGATGGCGGGCATGGTGTTTTCGCTGCCGTCGGTGGCGCGGCGCAGGTTCTCCAGCGCGCGTTTGACGGCGGACTGGTCACGTTCGCGGCGCACGCGGTTGAGGCGATTAAGGTGCGCGCGCTCGCCAACGCGATCGATATAGAGTGTGGGAACTTTGATATCCTCATCCATCGAGTAGTCGTTGACGCCTACAATGGTGCGCCTGTGGGTATCTATCTCCTGCTGGTAGCGATAGGCCGACTCGGCAATCTCGCGCTGGAAGAAGCCATTCTGGATGCAGGCCAGCACGCCGCCAAGTGAGTCGATGCGGTCGATGTACTCCATCGTGGCGCGTTCGGTCTCGTCGGTCAGGCTCTCTATAAAGTAAGAGCCGCCCAGGGGGTCAACGGTGTTGACGACGCCGCTTTCGCTGGCGATGATCTGCTGCGTGCGCAGGGCGATCAATACGGCCTTTTCGGTGGGCAAAGCCAGGGCTTCATCGAGCGAGTTGGTATGCAGCGAGTTCGTGCCGCCCAGTACTGCGGCCAGGGCTTGCACGGCGGTGCGCACGATGTTGTTGTCGGGCTGCTGCGCGGTCAGTGAAACGCCCGCAGTCTGCGCGTGGCAGCGCATCATCCATGAACGCTGGTCCTTTGCGCCGTAACGTTCGCGCATCAGCTTCGCCCACAGCCGCCGCCCGGCGCGGAATTTGGCGATCTCTTCAAAGAAGTCGTTATGCACATCGAAAAAGAAGGAGAGACGCGGGGCGAACTCATCGATCTTCAGTCCGCGTTTCAGCGAAGCATCAACATAGGCCAGGCCATCGGCAATGGTGAAGGCCAGTTCCTGTACAGCGGTTGCGCCAGCTTCGCGAATATGGTAGCCGCTGATACTGATAGTATTCCACTTTGGCATGTAGCGCGTGCCAAATTCGATGGTATCCACCACCAGGCGCATAGATGGCTCAGGCGGGAAGAGAAACTCTTTTTGCGCGCTGTACTCCTTGAGGATATCGTTTTGCAGCGTGCCGCCCAGCTTCGCCATCGGAAAGCCGCGCTTCTCGGCATTGACGATATACATGGCCCAGATCACCGCAGCCGGGCTGTTTATAGTCATGGAAGTGGTGATTTGATCGAGCGGTAGGCCGTCAAACAGAATTTCCATGTCTGCCAGCGAGGAGATAGCCACGCCGCACTTGCCGAATTCGCCCGCCGCTAAGGGATGATCGGTGTCATAGCCGTAAAGCGTTGGCATATCAAAGGCGGTGGAAAGGCCCGTCTGGCCCTGGGTCAGCAGGTATTTGAAGCGCTTATTGGTGTCCTCGGCAGTGCCAAAACCGGCAAACATGCGCATCGTCCAGGGTTTAGCGCGATACATGGTGGGCTGCACCCCACGCGTGTACGGGTATTCGCCTGGCATGCCCAAATCACGCATATAGTCGTGGTTAGCAATATTCTGCGGCGTATATATGCGATCGACAGGGACGCTGGACGTAGTCATCAGGTTATCGCGTTCGGGTACGCGCTCCTGCGACTTGCGTACCGTCGTCTCCTCCCAGCGCTGCCGCTCAGTCTGCAAATGTGCTAGTTCTTCTTTATCAAACAGGGAACCCTGTTCAAGTTGTTGATAGGCTTTTGGTGTTTTCTGCTCAAGCATGGTCGATGACTCCTCCTCGTTGAGGTGACATATATCATTGGAATCTCCAGGGTTTCATAATTGTATGTGTATTGTATCATATTGAAATTATAGCTATTCCGTCACTCGACGAGGGCCTTCTTCCTATGTTATCCTTCTTTGTAAGAGAAGGAGACGCACATGGAACAAACCACGCGCAACGGCCCGGATGTTTCATTGACAAGCATAGACGAACAAGTCGCTGCCATACCCGCAGCCGGGCGTGACCTCACGCTTGTCAGCGCGGCGCACGCTGTCATTCATGCCATTTCTGTATTGATGCCTCTGATCTACCCGCTCATTCAGCTAGAATACCACCTGAGCTATACGCAGATCGGGTTGATCGTCGCCATCCCCAACATAGTGGGCGGCTTTCTACAAATCGTCTTTGGCCTGCTCAGTCGCTATATTTTAAGGAAGGTCATGTTAGGCGTGGGGAATATCCTGGTGGGCATCAGCACTTTCTTCACGGGGACAATCGCCGGCTTCTGGTCGTTGATGAGCTGGAGTATGATGTCGCGCATCGCGGGCGCGCCGCAGCATCCTGTCGGCAGTTCCTACCTCACCGACCGCTACGGTCGCAAACGTCATGGCTACGCCCTGGCGTGGCACGTGGCGGGTGGCAATATCGGCACGTTGGCGGTGCCACTGGTCGCGGGTCCGCTGCTCGGCGTATGGGGCTGGCGTCCAGTGCTATATCTGGCCGCGCTTCCCGGTATCCTGGTTGGCATCGCCATTTTGATCCTGGTTGACGAACAAGGCCTGCTGGACAGGCGCTTGAACCAAAATACAGACAATCCACAGAGTCAGGTTGCAGCCGGCGGTGAAAAAGCGCTGAGCGCATTTAAAGCCATGTTCGAGCCGCTGCGCAACCGCACGCTGCTTATCATCATGCTCGTCTCCATCATCGCCGCGGGCGGGCGCGGGCTGGGCAATGTCACTACCTATGTCCCACTCTACTTGCAAAATATCCTGCACTACAATAACACCGTCATCAGTCTGTTGTTTACGCTGCTGCTGCTTGGCAGCGTACTTGGGCCGCTACTTGGGGGACGGCTCTCCGACCTGGTTGGGCGCAAAGCCATGTTGTTCGTCTTCTATGGAGGTTCGGCGCTGACAACGGTGATCTTTCTGATAGTTGCCGCGCCGGGTATGCCTGGCTGGTTACTGCCAATCTCACTGCTGCTGATGGGGTTCGCCGTTTACGCGGAAAGCCCGCTCCTGCAAGCGTACCTGGCCGATACAGCCAGCCAGGCCATGCGCGATGCGGCTTTTGGCCTGTACTTCGCGCTGGCCTTTGGCGTCGGCTCCGCCTGGAGCGCCATCCTGGGTTGGATGATCGACCATTTCGGCTTCGACGCGGCTTTCTGGACCATGGCCCTTTCCTACATTGGAGCGGGCGCGCTCCTGTTCCTCATCCGCCCCTCCAATGAACGCGCCGGGGAGCCACGTCCGTAGTCATGGTAGGGGCCCGGGTGGTTAGGGGCGGGGGTAGTTGGGTGGTGGAGTGGAGACCCTTGCGGTCGCCCTCCCCTTAGTGAGCTACCTTCGAGGCCGCCCATTTAAGCGTTGCCTGATTAGCAGGATTAAGCGTATCAGTGCTGAACAGTAATATGTAGTTCCCTCCTAGATTAAGCGCGCTCTGTATATCGCTTTTTAGCGTATCATGAGTTTGCGAAGTCGCTGCGATTTGTTCTTCCGGGTGCGGCACCAACATATACTGAGAGGGTAACGTGCGTCCTGCCGCCAACCCATTATCCTGCAGCCAGAGTCCGTGCTTAACGGCGTAATTCAGCAGCAGTGCAGCGGTGTAGCCATTTGATTGCTCCATAAACACCTTGTCTGGCATCACGGCCAGAGGAGTTTTAGAAAAGCTCGATTGATAGATGGCCATGATCTGCTGGATAGCGCCCCACCACAGAGCATTTGTATAGCCAATACTATGCCATAAATTCAACTGGTTTGGATTGCTGTTATGCGAATCGGCCTTTGCTTCTCCACCAATACCAAGACTGACATCGATATAAGCAACGTTTGGATTGCCATCATACCTGAGCGCAAAAGCGTGCATGAAAACTTTCAAGTTCGACAGGAAAATTGGGTTCCAGTACTGGGGGAGTATCGAACCATCGGTTTCTGTCACTGAAGAAACGCCGAGTTTGTATACCCACTCTGGAGTCCCGTTTCCTGAGTAAGGACGATACCAACTTGTATAACCGGAAGTAGACACACGAAGAATGATCTTCTTCCCATTATTCGTCCAGGGCTGCATCGCCTTATCTATTGCACTCCAGTCATATACTCCCTTTTGTGGCTCAAGCTGGGACCAGTAAAAGCCCAGGTGCGTTCCCGCCAGGTAAGGGTTATTCGAGTTTTTCGAGGTGTTGCTCGAAGTAAACTGGTAAAGGCCTTTGAAATTTGGATAGGTGGGAGGAGTGGCCGTAGCGGTTGCGGATAACGACTTCGTTTTCCCTCCATTCCGTGAGATTATATTCGCGCCAACGCCTACAATGACTGCCACGAGAAGAAGGCAAATCACGCCGACGGTCAAGATGGCGCGACCTTTGTTCTTGAATTTTCGCATGCTGAGTTCACACCTTTGATTAAACGTACTCTTGAGAAGATCGCTATCTCCAACAGGCAATATTTGAAACTACCAGTTCCATATATCGTCACCCGTTTCTGAATCATTACGGTGCAAAGCTGCAACCTTCTTCATGCGGTCATCAACATCGATCAGCCTCCGCGCAAATAAACGGCGCTAGAATATCCTTCATAGACCAGGTGAAAATCAGGCGGAAAAATGAACCTGCCATTGTCTTTTATTCTCGTTTGATTCTGGTACGTCCCGTCCGCGACAATCCAGATGCGCGCATGCGCGGCAACCACAGCTTGAAAATCATCCTGATTCAGTATAGGAGTGGTGCCAGTAGGAGTATCAGTAATTTCATCACCACTCTCAAAGAGATACAGGGCATGATCGGACGAAAAGAAGTAATCGACCTGGCCAACATAGTAGAGCACAGAGAGAGATGGTGCGAGCGCGATCACGATATCACCCTTGCGCCAATGACTCTGGATATACTTCCCTGCATTGTCGTAATCTGGATGATGACGATAATAAGAAAAACCCGCCACGCGACTGATATTGAAGTTGTAATTGGCGATAGGTAAGGTGGGCAAAATCATGATACAAGCGCATACAAGCCCCGTCGTACATGCCATCATTGTACTTATTACCCTGGGGCGAGCAACCCCATCAGACCTGGCATTTTGCCCCGGCCCTTGCAGCATGGCACAAGAGCGAGCAAACAACCACATGGTGCGGAGGATGCGATACAGGGCGTAAGCGCACATCAAGTAATAGATTGGCAGCAAGGGATAAAAATAGCGATCGGACTGCATGGTAAATACCAGCACGAGCGTCAGCAAAGAAGCAATCAGAAACCAGGCGCAATACTTTGCCCGGCCGTCTGGACGGCGCAATGCCCAGAAACATCCAATGCTCGCAAGCAGTGAATTCAAGGTAATCAACGGCAATTTGGTCGTGAGTGTGCCGTGATACAGCGCCCAGGGGAAGAACAGCAGATCGGTGTAGAACGGAATGCCATCAGCATTCAATTGAATGAATGGCCTCTGACTGCTATCACCTCCAAGCGCGGCAGGATGGCTCAAATTTGTAATCAGTAACTGTGCTACGATGATACTTGCGCCCAATATCCCCGCTATCCACCAGTGCTTCTGACGCAGCGCGGCGAAGTAACGATGCTTCTCATCCCTGCTCGCCACCACTACCCAGAGGAATAGGGCGGGAAAGATGATGAATGATTCCTCGTGACTCAGATAGGTCGCGACCAGGCATGCCACAGCGAAGTAGATCAGACGAACACGTTGGCGCTCTTGCAGCGCCCTGTAGAACAGGTAGACAGTAATCATGGTCAGCAGTTGCGCTTGCTGGTACATGCGCACCTCGCGCCCCCAGCCAAGCGCTAAAGGAGAGAAGGCAAACATGGCCGTTGCCAGTAGCGCAACACGCCGGTTAAAGAAGTAACAACCAGTGCCATAGAGCACCGGTATGCTGGCCAGGTATTCCAGGATGCTGAGTATGCGCGGGGCTCCTCCTTGATCGCCAAAAATCAGCATGTTCAAGGCGAGCGCGTAGGAATACAACTCACCTTTTGCGTAGAGAAAGCCGGAAGGCATAACAGGAATACCATGAGCCAGGATGCCCTTGGCGGCGTAATAGCTGGTTAATTCATCCTGCCAGTAGGGATCATAGGTCAGGTCGTAGGTAATCAGCGGAATGGCTACGAGTATGATAAGCAGCAGCAGCCAATGTTTGCTCAACCAGTTCCCAATGGCTCGTAAGATTTCGTGAGTATGGTATTTATCCGGCACGATCTCCTTTAGCTTAGCTATAATTCTTCCCCTATAAGATGAAATCAGTGTTGCAAGGGTGCGCGAACCACCCTGTACGGCTGTGCCAGTCGCTTCGTAGTAGGGTAGGGGCGCCCCTTGCGGGCGCCCTGGTTCGCGTCGCCCTGCTTGTGGCGCGGCGGCCCTGAAAAGGGTATGGACATGTCGCCAGAGCAGGATAGAGCCGAGTGCTACTAACATGAGAAGTGTTACTCCCCAGAATGCTGTATAAGGAAAAGGCTGAGGTATTTGCGGCTCGAAGGAGAGCGCTGCCAAGAGGGCTTCAAGTGCCAGCGCGGGGAGATAAGCCAGGCTTGTCAACTCAAGGGCGCTGCGGTATGAGGTCTGGTAAAAGTGGTTGATAAGCCATGACATCAGTAACCAGAACAACAAGACTACGGCTATACTATACAGTATAAGCTCAAAAATAAGTGGAACTGAAGTGACCTGTACACTGTGCGTTGTGGTGCTGTCAGGCAGGTAGAACAGACGGTTCGGGCCTGGACGATTGACGAAAATAGGCGCTGACCAGCGAAGCGCTGCATCACTGCCTTGCTCCCATCCCCCAACGGCCTGGAGGGATACATGCCAGCGGCTATCAGGCATTATCCAGGTCGAATGATGCTGCGTGTCGTTGATAAGCATATCCAACGACAAAGAGGCACTGAGACTACTCATCCCGCTCAGCGCGGCGCTTTCCCCTGGGGCCGAGACATGGACGGCGATAGTATTTTCTCCAGCATGCAGGTAGGGCGAAATATCATACACGCCCGATTCAAGCCCATGTCGATGTAGAGAGGACCTCCCTGTGCTTAAATAGTAGGCTAAATCAGATGAGGAAGGCGATGTCTGGCCATTCCAAACCATGAGCAACTGGTTGTTGATAAAAATGCTGGCGGTACCGGTGGCAACAACGCGCAGCCAGGCGCCGCTAACGCCACCAGGCAAAGAGATTTGACGCACAAAGTAGGCATCATGACCAGAGCCGGCGTTCATCCATTGTACGGAAGTGGGCCGTTCATAGACTTGAGGGTCTACGTCCAGCATGGCTGAAGTAGGTGAATACGCCGCGCTCTTGACGGGTGACCAGGAACTACTATCAAACGTGGTTGTTGTCCATACTATGGAATCATTCGAGTCTGTAGAGTTATGGGGATACACAAGATTGGCATCACCAGTTGCCTGCCATCCATTTCCTGTACCATAATACGAGATGGATTGTGCATTCACCATGCCCATATTTAATCGTAACGCTGGCGTTTGCTCATTATTATTGGTAACGCGCACAGCTACAATATTCGTGCCCCGTTGAAGCAGAGAGGTTATACCATACATATAGGCTCGTGTATAATCGCCATTTCTCAAGGCTACAGTATTCGAGCCAACAAAGGCGCCGTTCAGGAAGAGGTAATAACCCTGACTTGCCTGGATAGTTACAAATGCGTCATCCGGCAGCGCGTTCAAATTGATGCCGAAGCGGAAATAAGCCACAGGAGAGTTGCCAGTTGATGCATTGGATACACCAGGTGCGTCGGCAGCCTGTACCCACCTGGCTCCTCCCCAATCGGGGACGAAGCTCTTTTGCTGTGGCACAAGAAAGTATTGATACGCAAACCAGCTCATTCCCAGGCAAGCGAGCAAAAGCCAGAGCCAGGCTACGCGATGCAGGCTGGCGCGCAAACCAGGGCGGCGCAAACCAGGGCGGGGACCAAGGGCTGAGGGCCAGGACCCGCCCGTACCCTGTACGGCTGCGCCAGGCTCTATGGTAGTGATCATGTTCATCGTTCTTCCTTACATCCTATACCGGACATCTACAAGAGGTGGCTCTACATTTCGCGCCGCCCTGGATCTCACCGAATGCCTGACAACTCTTCACGAGCGGTATTATTCCAGTAAGCGGGGTCTGATGCTATGGCCTCTAACAGCAGGGTTCGTTCATCGCTATAATTGCCTTGCCCGGCGTCACTCAATGCCAGGTAGGTATACGCCGACGAAAGAGTATCAGGGTTGGCGCTCATGCTGGTGACCTGGAGCATCTGCGCTCTACACTCTGCATAATTATGCAGGTCATAGTTGATACGCCCGATCATATAGTGACTATAGACATTGCCACTATCAACCGATGACAGCACCTCCAGCCAGGACAGAGATATCTCGTCATTCTTTTGCTCTAATGCAGGGGTAACGGGGATAATGTTGAAGCCACCACCGGTAACGTTACTTAAAGGCCGCGTATTTTCTATCAATTTTTCGAGCAAGTTGCTCAT
>Ga0070733_10002458_pt1 | contig 13158 bp, 5 predicted proteins | sample Coa_R1_9_FD_66450 | JGI IMG/M metagenome (GOLD analysis project Ga0070733, IMG submission 66450) | Surface soil microbial communities from Centralia Pennsylvania, which are recovering from an underground coalmine fire - Coalmine... | ecosystem: Environmental > Terrestrial > Soil > Unclassified ... | reverse complement strand
GCCAGCAGCGAAAGGATGAGGCCGAGAACACAGCCGCTCAGACCCAGTTGCGCCGCGCGCTTCAAGACCTGCCAGTAAATGCTGTTGCGGTCCGCGCCCAGGGCCATGCGCAGGCCAAATTCACGGGTGCGGTCGGCCACCAGATAAGAAATCACGCCATACAATCCAATGGCAGCGAGCAGCAGCGCGACGGCCGCGAAACCTCCGAGCAGCAGAACGGTAAAGCGGCGCTGGGCGAGCGATTCCGAAACCAGGGTCGCGAGCGTACTGGTCTGATACAGGGGCAGATCTTCGTCGACCGCCGAGATCTGCCGCCGGACTTCGTCGAACACGCCTTGCGCTCCAGCACTACTGCGAATCACGAAGGCGGTGCGTCCGCTGGCGCCGGTTTGCACCTGATACATGGAGTAATAGATCATCGGTTGGGGGTCGGCATCGAGAGCCGAGATGCGCACGTCAGCTGCCACGCCGACGATGGTGAAGAAAACGCGATCCCCCCACTGAAAGCGCTGCCCGATAGGATCCTGGCCGGGGAAGAATTTTCGCGCCAGAGTTTCGCTGATGATGGCGACGTCGGGAGAATCGGGCCCATCGCGCTCGCTGAAATCGCGGCCTTTCAAAAGCGAAATCCCCATGGCGTGAAAATACCCTGGGCTGACCAGAGAATTCTGGGCCCAATAAAAGGCGTCCGGCGCGGCATGCTCCAGGCGAAAACCGATCTGCCGGATGTCGCTCAAGGGCAGATGACTGGCGGCGGCGACGGCAGTGACTGCGGGCAGACGCTCCAGGTTTTGCAGCAATTGTTTCTGCGCCGCGTTACGTTTGGCAAAATCGGGATAACGGTTGGGAGTGAAAAGAGTCCGGGCGACGAAAGTTCCGTTGGGATCGAAGCCAAAGGGAGAATTCAGCAGCCGGAGAAAACTTCGCCCCAGCAGCCCGCCACAGATCAGCAGAACAAGCGCCGCCGCGATCTCAACGGTGGCGGTGGCGTTCTGTAAGCGCTGGGTTCCGCGGGCTACTCCGGTCTGTGCCGATTCCTTCAGCGATGCCTGAGGCGCAGTATGCGACAGCCGCCAGGCTGGTGCGATTCCGAAAACGATCGCAGAAACCAATGAAATAACCAGAGCAAACAGCAGTACGAGGGGATGCAGGGCGACATCCTGCAACCGGGGCACATCCGACGGCCCAAATTGCCGCAGAGCAGCCACAGCAACCTTGGCAACGGCAATTCCCGCGCCCGCCCCCAGCAACGCAAGCAATACGCTTTCCACGAGGCACTGGCGCAGCAAGCGAGCGGGATGCGCTCCCACTGCGCTGCGAATGGCCATTTCATGACCGCGGTGGCTGGAGCGTGCAAGCAGCAGATTGGCCACGTTGGCGCAGGCGACCAACAGCACGCAACCCACAGCCATGGCCAGCAATAGCACGAGCGGACGCGCTTTCTGAGTCGCGTACGCAGCGAAGAAATAAACCTTGGGAACGACCTTCACGGTCCCGGTGTAGTCGTATTGCTGCATGAAAGCCGTCGCGATGCTTGTAACATCCTGTTGCGCCTGCTCCAGGGATACGCCCGGCTTCAGACGGCCGATCAAACCAACGCCAAACTCCTGTGTGCGATTTTCAGGCGCCAGCAGGTGAGGATCAAAGGCAAGTGGCGTCCACAGATCGGCCATCTCAGAAAGCGGCGCCCCATCAAACGGAAAGCGGAACGAGGCCGGCATCACGCCGATGACGGTGTACGGCTTTTCATCGAGCTTGACTGTCTTGCCCAGAATGGCCGAGTCGCTCGAATACTGATGCTGCCAGAGCGCATGCGAGAGTACGACGACGCGATCGGCGCCGGACCTCTCTTCGTCGGCAGTAAACACCCGGCCCAGCGCCGGTGAGACGCCGAGCAGAGGAAATGTGGATGCGGACACCTGCGCAGCATTGACGCGCAAAGCCGGTCCTTCCCCAGTGAGGTTAAAGCCGGCGCTTTCGTAAGAGGCGACCTGGGAGAATGAGCGATTGCGGTCGCGATAATCCAGAAACTCCCCTGCCGAGACGCCGATTTCTTCGCTCGACATCTGCGGCAGAGTTTCGGTCACCACCGCCAGCTGGTCCGGATGGACATAGGGCAAAGGCCGCAAAAGGACCGTATTGACCACACTGAAAATTGCGGTGCTCGCGCCGATGCCTAGCGCCAGGGTAAAAACAGCGATGGCGGTGAACACGGCATTCTTGCGCAGCATCCGCCAGCCAAAACGAAGATCCTGAATCAAGGTTTCCATATTTCTTCCTCACTCATAGCGCAACGCCACCATGGGATCGACCTTGGCTGCGCGGCGTGCCGGAACGTAATTTGCGCACAATGCAACAGTGGCCAGCAAAGCCGCCACAATGCCGAATGTGATGGGATCCCGCGGGCTGACTCCAAATAGCAAGCTTGACATCAAGCGGGTCAGCGCAATCGAAACGAGCATACCGACTACGACCCCGAACCCAGCCAGCTTCATTCCCTGCCCCACCACCAGCTTCAGGACATCCTCTTTCTGTGCGCCCAAAGCCATGCGAATTCCGATCTCGTGGGTGCGTTGAGAGACGGTGTAGGACATCACGCCGTAAAGTCCAATAGCCGCCAACAGCATGGCTAGCGCGGCAAAAATGGAAAGCAGCAACATGGCAAACTTGCGGCGCAAGAGTGACCGGGCCAACATGTCCTGCATGCTGCGGAGGTTAGCGAGTGGGATGTCTTTGTTCAGGCTGGCGACCGCATTTTGGGCCGCGACGGCGAGAGCCAACGGGTCAGAAGTCTTGCTGCGCACCACCATGAAGGCGGAGGGCCAGTGCGACTGGCCAAACGAAAAGTAAATTTCCGGCCGCGGCGCCGTTTCCAGATCCTCGTGGCGCACATTGCCGACTACACCGACAATCTGGATCGGGCCGTCGAACGTCTCGAAGTTGATGATGTATTTGCCAATTGGATCTTGTCCGGGAAAGACTTCGCGTGCCAGTTCTTCGTTGATCACGGCAACCAGCACCGAGCTATGAACGTCCTGTTCGGACAGGCCGCGTCCTTTCAGCATCGGGATACCCATGGTCCGGAAGTACGTGGGGGTGCTAATGCGAATGTCGGCGTCGTATTTCTTGCTGCTACCGGGAAGCTCAAAGCTGCGGTCGCTGTTGCCGCCCGAGAGCGGCACTCGGCTCACCGCCCCGGCCGACTGCACACCCGGTAACGCTTGCAACCGCTCCACCACTTGATGGTAGAAGTCATCCTGTTGCGAAGCAGTACTGGAGGTTGGTAGCCCCACGTTGAACACGAGCAGATGGCTGGTATCGAAGCCCGGATTCACTTCCATCAGTCGCACAAAACTCTTAATCAGGAGGCCGGAGCCGGCCAGAAGGATCAGGGACAGTCCGACTTCAGCCACCACCAACACAGAGCGAGTCTTGCCCTGGCTGCCCGTACTGCCGCGTTCCCCCTCTTTCAGATATTCGTTTAGGTTTCCTCGCGAAGCGTGCAGCGCCGGTGCAAGACCGAACAAAATTCCGCTCAGCACCGACACCACAATACTGAAGCCCAACACGTCGCGGTTCACGCCGAGGGCGGTGAAATCGCGGATGTCGGGAGGGCTCATCGCCAACAGAATCGGGACACACCAGGCGGCGAGGAGAACTCCGGCAACTCCACCCATGAGCGCCAGCAAGATACTCTCAGTGAGCAGTTGGCGAATCACGCGCAAGCGGCTCGCGCCCAACGCCACGCGAATCGAGACTTCCCGGCTGCGACTGGTGGCACGGGCCAGAAGAAGATTCGCAACATTGGCGCATCCAATGAGCAGCACGAACGCTACCGCCACCAGCAAGAGCAGCAGCGTGGGGCGGATATCACCAACCAGCCAGTCTTGCATGCCGATGAGACTGACGGCGGCGTCCTTGTTGGAATCGGGATACTGTTTTTCCAAGCGACGCGAGATGGCATCCATTTCTTCGCCCGCCCGTTGCAGGGATACTCCGGGCTTGAGACGCGCCCAGGCATCCAGATAGTGCCGATCGCGCGCGGAACGGGGATCCTGGTTCGGTGAAAGAGGGTGACTCGGCACACCCCATGCGGAAGGCAGCCAGAGCTCTCCGTAGTCGTCGGGATTGAAGCTGGCGGGCATTACGCCGACGACCGTGTAGGGCTCGCCGTTGATCGTGATATTGCGGCCGATCAGACTGGGGTCAGAACCAAAGCGGCGTTTCCATAAGCCACTACTGAGGACGGCCACGTGATCATTGCCGGGCTGGTTGTCATCGGGCACTAAGGTTCGTCCGAGAATAGGGTGGACGTCGAACAGAGGAAAAAAGTCCGGGGAAGTCATGACACCGCGCACGCGCTCCGGACGTTCGCCGCCGGTGAGATTCACCGGCCATCCGCGCGACGCCGCCATGTAGCTGAAGACGTGATTCTGGGCCTGCCAGTCAAGGTAGTTGGCGGGGGACGAGGAAGTTCTGTCGCCCGTGGCGCGGTCGGATTCCCTGACGCTGAGGATGCGGTTGGCCTCTGGATAGGGCAACGGGTGGAGCAGAACTGTGTCCACCACGCTGAAGATGGCCGTCGTGCTGGCAATGCCGAGGGCCAACGCGGCCACAGCGATTACGGTAAATCCCGGGCTTTTGCGCAACATGCGCAGGCCGTAGCGAATGTCTTGCAACAAAGTTTCCATAGTCAGCTCATTCGTGGCGCAGCGCGACCATGGGGTCGATCCGCGCAGCGCGACTGGCAGGAACGTAGTTTGCCAGCAACGCAACCGCCGCCAGCAAAGCGGTAAACATCACCAGGGTCGCGGGATCGGCGGAACTTACTCCAAACAGCAGCCCGGAGATCAATCGCATTAGGAACAAGGACGCGACCAGCCCCAGCACGACTCCCATGAGCGCCAGCGACATTCCCTGCCTGACCACCAACTTCACCACGTCACCGCGCTGGGCGCCGAGCGCCATCCGAACTCCAATTTCGCGAATGCGCTGACTCACGAAGTACGCCATCACTCCGTAAATGCCGATGGCCGCCAACAACATCGCGGTCGCTGCGAAGAAAACCAGAATTTGTAATGCGAACCGGCGCGATGCCAGTGAATCAGAAATGACGCTGCGCACGGAGCGCACCCCGAATACCGGCAGGTCGGGGTTGACCGCCTGGACCTCTCTGCGAATCGGCTCCTCCAACGCCTCGGGACTCGCCGCAGCACGTACGTAAACGGTTATGGAATTGAAGGCGATCTGCCGCGCCGGCAGAAACACGTGGGGCGCGTAAGGAGCATCCAGACCGTCGCCCCGGCTCCGGCCGACAACTCCAACAATTCTCCACAGCTGCTGTTTGCGACCGACTTGCAATTGGACTTGCCTCCCTACTGGATCCTCATGAGGCCAATAGCGCTCGACGGCGGTTTGATCAATCAGCACAACCGGCTCCCCCTTGTCATCGTCGGCTTCGGTGAAGAACCGTCCGCGAATAAGCGGGGTCTGCAGGACGTGGAACAGATCGGGCGTCGCTACTCCCACCTCGGCTGTCGGCGTTTCACCAGCCGCAGCAACCCGGCCTTCGATGTTGAAGGCGACTGCGTTACGCAGCACCGCCGAGAGCGGCGTAACCCCTCCGCCGATGGCCGCTTGCTTGACTCCGGGCAGGGCGCCGACACGGCGCAGGACGTCACTCATAAAGACATTGAATTTCTCCTGCGTGGGATAAGGGTTGTTGTTGGGATCGTTGGGTACCGGAAGCCAGAATTGCGCGGTCACCAGGTTGTCAGAATTGAAGCCGGGCTCGACTTCCAACACCTTCCAGAAACTTCGCAGCAACAGACCCGCCCCGACCATTAACACTAATGAGAGCGCGAATTCAGACACCACTAACCCGCGGAGAAAGCGATGCTGACGGGAAGCGATACCCACGCCGCGCGCTCCCTGGTTGAGCTTCTCCATCAGCCGCCAATGCGACATCTGTAAAGCCGGCACCAAACCGAAGAGCAATCCGGTGAAAACGGAGACCGCCGCCACAAACCAGAGTGCACGTGCGTTTACCGTTACTTCGGACAACCGGGGCAGAGTGGAAGGCACCAGAGTGAGCAAAATGTTTTTCAGCCAGAAGGCCAGTGGGACCGCGAACAAGCCGCCACACAGGGACAGGACGACACTCTCCGTCAAAGTTTGACGGATGAGTCTCCAAGTTCCCGCTCCCAAAGCCTGCCGGATGGCGATTTCACGCTGGCGCACCGAGGAACGCGCCAGCAGCAGGCTGGCGATGTTGACGCAGCCGATCAGGAGGACCGCTCCGACGGCTGCAAGCAAAAGGAAAAGCATCACGCCGACGTTGCCCACTACCTCCTGCTGCAACGGGACAAGCTGCACACGCCAGCCCACTGTCGCGGGATAGTCCGTCGGGTACTGCTCGCGTAACTGTGCCGCAAAGGCGTCAAGCCGGGACTGGGCCTGCGCCATGGTCATGCCGGGCTGCAGCCGGGCAATGGCCCCCGGAATGAAGCGCTGCGTGCGCACCGGCGGATGCGGAAATGGGTCTGCTGCGTAGCCAGCCGCGACCCATATCTCCACATCTTGCCGCAGAGTGCGTCCCGGATGGTGAAATTCGGCAGGCATGACTCCGATAATGGTGTAGAGATCGGTGTCTAGACGGATCGCCTGCCCGAGCACATTGGGGTCAGCTCCGAACATCTTGTGCCACAAACTGTCGCTGATGACCGCGCCTTCAGAAAATCCTGGGCGGTAATCGCCGTCGTTGAAAACTCGCCCCAGCGCCGCCTTCGCGGCCAGCAGCGTGAAGAAGTTTGTGCTCACCGCGTTGGCTTCGACGCGCTCCGGCTTCTCCCGTCCGGTGATGTTAGCGCTGATGGGCCATACCGCTGAGATCTGGGTGAACACTCCGGAGCGTTTCTGAAAGTCCTCCAACTCCGGCTGCGACATGCCTCTATCCGTCAGGTTGATCCCCGGCATGTCTGTTTTCACCGACACCAGTCGCTGCGGCTCCTGATACGCCAGCGGCCGCAGCAGGACGGCGTCGACCACCGAAAATAGAGCCGTGTTCGCGCCGATGCCCAGGGCCAGCGTGGTCACGACAACGGCGGTAAAAGCCGGGGCCTTGCGCAACATGCGCAGGGCATAGCGAACGTCTTGAATCAAAGTGTCCATGTGGGCTCTCGCTTAGGGCGTCGCCACCACCGGCACCCGCGCTTGCGGATTCGCCGGATCGCTGGTGATCCAGCCATCAAACAATTGAATGGTCCGGTGCCCGTAGGCAGCGCTTACTTCTGAATGTGTGACCTGGACGATCGTGGTTCCGGCGTCGTTCAGTTTCTTGAACAAATCCATGATTTCCTTCGCCTGGCTGGAGTGCAGGTTGCCCGTAGGCTCGTCGGCGAGAATCAGTTTTGGATTTCCCACCACGGCTCGAGCCACGCCCACCAGTTGCTGCTGCCCGCCTGAAAGCTGGCTGGGATAAAGGTCCTTCTTCCCCACGATCTGAAAACGATCCAGGATTTCAGCGACCATGCTGGCCCGCTGGCCGCGGGAAATGTTGCGGTAGGAGAGCGGAACGTCGAGGTTTTCGTAAACCGTCAAATTGTCGAGCAGGTGATAGCTCTGGAAAACGAACCCGATGTATTTGCGATTCAGTTCGGCGCGTTTCTTGCGGTCGAGTTTGTGAACTTCGTGCTCGACGAAGGTATATTCGCCGGCCCAGGAGTCGTCCAGCATGCCGAGAATGCTCATCAGCGTGGACTTGCCCGAGCCGGAAGGGCCCATCACGGTGATGAACTCGCCTTCACGAATGTCGAGGTTGATGCGGCGCAGGACATAGGTAAGGCCGGCGCCGGTTTTGTAGGTGCGTTCAATATTGCGCAGCTGAATCATGTTTTTGCTCCCACCTTCCGTCACTCTTCTCGCAAGGCGTCCAGAGGATCAAGCTTGGTAGCGCGATAGGCCGGGATATAGCAGCCAACCAGAATGAGCGCCAGCACGATCACCGGCACTAGCGAAAACGTCGTTAAATCGCGCGCGCTGACGCCAAACAGCAAACTTGCCATCAGGCGCGTCAGGCCCAAAGCTCCCACTACTCCAACCAGCACCCCGGCCACTGCCAGCTTGGCTCCCTGGCTCATGATGAGCCGGAGAACATTCCGCCGCTGCGCCCCCAGCGCGATACGAATTCCGATTTCCCGCGTGCGCTGCGAGACCGAGTAAGCCATGACCCCGTAAATGCCGACGGCTGCCAAAGTCAACGCCAGGGTGGCGAAAGTCCCGATCAGCCACATATCAAAACGCCGCAGCGACCCGGAATCGGACACCATCTCTTCCATACTTTTCACGCCATAAACCGGCACGGTCGCGTCCACCTCAGAGACAGCAGCGCGAATCGAACTGAGCAGACCGGCGCTGTTAGCGCTGCGTACCGCGATGCTCATACTGCCTTCGAGCTGCGGCAGGAAAGCCTCGGGCACCTGGGTATATGGGTAATAGGCCGTGGGCTCAACGTCAGTGACATCCGCCGCCCAATGCCGGACGTCGGCCGCTACTCCCACCACCGTGTACCATTCGCCACCGGTGATCTCGGGCTTCAGACGCTTGCCGATGGCATCCTCCCTGGGCCAGTACAGTTGCGCCAGACTCTCGCTTACAACAGCGACTTTGGGGGATGCGGCGGTGTCGTGTTCGCCAAATTCACGGCCGCGCTTGAGCGCAATCTGCAAACCGCTGAAATATTCCGGCCCAATGGCACGAAAGCGAGTCACGATCGGAACCTGATTCGGCGGTGGAGGTGTGCCTTCAATCGAGATCGCCATCGAAGGGTCGGAGCCGCTCATGGGCAGATTTCGTGCCAGCACCGCAGATTGAATCCCGGGCAAGGTCCGCACTCGTTCGAGTACTTGCTGATAGAAAAGCGGTATGCGCTCGCCCTTGTATTGCACCGGCGACGCGATGCGAAACGTCATCTCATTCGTCGGGTTGAATCCTGGCTCAATGCTCTCCGTGTGCCACAAACTCTTGAGCGAGAGTCCAGCGCCAATCAGAAGAATTGAAGCCAGCGCTGTTTCGGTGACGACCAGGACCACGCGGTACTTCCCGAAACCACCGGTACTGCCGCGTGAGCCTTCCTTCAGCGCCTCGCTTACATTGACGCGCGAGGCGTCGAGCGCCGGAAACACTCCAAACAAAATTCCTACTACGCCGCACAGCAGGACCGTGTAAGCAAGAACACTGGGATCAATGGCAACCGTGTCCACAGCAGGAATGCTGGCAGGATGAATGGCCACCAGCACCTTGACTGCGATCCAGGCCAGCGCCAGCCCCAAAGCGCCGCCCAGAGTCGAAAGCAGTACGCTTTCGGTCAGCAACTGCAAAATCATCCGGCTGCGTGCGGCACCCAACGCAGTCCGGATGGATAGCTCCTTGCGTCTCATCGTCCCGCGCGCCAGCAGGAGGTTAGCCACGTTCGAGCAGGCAATCAGGAGAACAAAAGCCACTGCTCCCATCAGCAATAACAAGACCGGTTTCACGTCGCCGTTGAGGAACACGCTGACGGGCATCAGGGTCACGCCGAAACCGCCCTCGCCTTTCGGGTCTTGCGCCTTCATGCGAGCGGCGATGGCGGCCAGCGCCGTCTCCGTCTGCTTCCGCGTACTACCCTGAGCCAATCGGATAAATGCGAACAACCAGTGAATATTGCGCGCGGCCGCCTGCGCATTCGTGGTTTCCATTTGCAGCGGAACCCAAAACAGTTCCTGGTCCGTGAGCACGTGAAACCCGCGCGGCATCACGCCGAGGATGGTGTAAGGAGCGCCGTCCAGATTCACGACTTTTCCCAGGATACTGGCGCTCGATTCGAACCGGGTCTGCCACATGGCATGGCTCAGGATCACGAAATTACCGGCACCGGGGTGGTCTTCACCCGCGGAAAATATGCGGCCTAGCGACGGCTGCACTCCCAGCACCGGAAAAAGATCGTAGTTCACTCTGCCGCCTGCGATGCGCTCCGGAACGTCTTTCCCTGCCAGGTTGTAGGTGACGCCCGAATACGCGCCCATGTGCGCCAGGATGTCCCCCTGCTGCTGCATTTCGAGAAACGCAGGAGTCGAGAAAGCATTCGGTTGCCCATTCGACATAGTCTTCCACACCACCATGACCCTGTCGGGATCGCGGAATGGTAACGAATGCAGCAGCACCGAGTTGATCACACTGAACATGGCGGTATTGGCGCCGATGCCCAGTGCCAGCGTAACGATGGCCACGACGGTAAAGCCCGGCGACTTCCGCAGCATCCGGAGACCGTAACGAACGTCCTGGATTAGCCTCTCCATTTTCAATTCAGTCTTTTATTCATCCCGCAGTGCCACCATGGGTTGCACCTTAGTTGCCCAATGCGCGGGCAGATAACTGGCGAGGAGCACGGTGGCCAGCAGCAATAGTGAAGTCAGCAGCAGGGTGAGCGGATTGAACAAGCTCACGCCATAGAGAAGACTCGACAGCGCACGCCCGGCGATGAAAGTCGCGACCAGCCCCAAGATCAAGCCGAGCGCAGCCAGTCGCACCCCTTGACCGAGAATCAGCCGCAGGACGTCTCGTCGCTCCGCGCCCAGGGCCACGCGAATTCCCAGCTCGCGCGTCCGCAATCGCACTGAATAGCTGATCACACCGTACAGCCCCAGCGCCGCCAACAACAACGCGAGTCCGGCGAAAATTGAAAGCAGCACGACCAGGAAACGGCGGCCGACCAGCGAACCGTCCACCCGTTGCTCCATGGTCTTCAGGTCATAAAGAGGTTGGTTGGGATCCACGCGACGTATCGCCGCCTGCATGGCGCCGGCCATATTCTCGGGATGCGCGCTGTCCGTGCGAACGACAATTTCGCCTCCCGGGTTTGGAGATTGCGCAAACGGAAGGAAATAGAAACCCTCCTTCACGTCAGCCTCGAGCGACGAACTTTTGGCATGAGCGACGATTCCGACGATCGTCATCCAGGGAGATTTGTCCCCAAAATTGATGTGCTGCCCGAGAGGATCTTCATTCGGCCAATACTGGCGGGCGAGGGTGGTATCGATGATGGCTACGAGCTCGGTTTTGCCCCGATCTTCCGGAGCAAAAAAACGTCCGCGCAAAAGCGGAATGCGAAGAGTAGAAAAGTAATCCGGAGAAATGAGCCGAATACTACCGTGCGGGCCAGGATCATTCGGCGGTGTGACTCGCCCCTCTATCTCGAAAGATGACAAGCCCCCATTGGCCGAAAACGGCAGCGCGTCGGCGAGCGCGGCATCTTTCACACCGGGAATACTTTCCAGTTCCCGCTCGGCTGCGGTCAAGAAAGCCGCTTGTTGCTCATCCGTTTTGTAGGTCCGCGGAAGCGAGAACACAGCCGTCATCAATCCATGCGGCTCGAAACCAGTGTCCAGACGTTCTACCTGTGCCAGGCTGCGGACCAGCAATCCCGCACTTACCAGCAGCAACATAGCCAGACCGATCTCGCCGACCACCAGAACCGACCTCAGCTTTTGCCGCACCCTGCCGGAAGTGCCGGAGCGGCCGCCCTCCCGAAGCACCTGGAACCAGCGGCTATGGGTCGCGTGCCAGGCGGGCACGGTGCCACAAAAGAGCACGCAGAGAACGCCAATGACGGACACAAACACCAAAACCGGTCCGCCCATGTGGACGGTCAGATTGCCAGCCAGACTCGCGGGAGCCAGCAAAAGCAACATCGGAATTGCGAAATGGGCGATGATCAGTCCGAGCAAGACACCCGCCACTGCGAGCACCAGGCTTTCCAGCAATGCCTGCTGGATCAGCCTCCAGTTGCCAGCCCCGAGGGCGATCTGAATCGAGACTTCGTGTTGCCTGCCCGTAGCGCGTGCCAGCAGGAGTCCAGCAATGTTGGCGCAGGCAATCAGCAGAACAGTGGCGACGGCTGCCAGCAGAATGGCAAGAGGCTTGCGGAGATTCCCAGCCACAAGATCGATCAGCGGCATGGCAAACATGCCCCAGCCGGCGCTCTGGCCATAGGCGTTCGGACCTTCGGCGGCGATTTCCTGCGCGCTGCGCAACTGAAGAAACGCGTTCGCCTGCTCAACGCTCACGCCCGGGCGCAGACGCGCAACTCCAAAAAGGCTCTCGTTGAAGCGAGACTTGCGGTCGAAGTACTGGCTCGATGGTAGAGCGATCGGCGTCCATAGCTCGGTGCCGTTGGGCCAATCGAAGTCCGCGCGCATCACGCCCACCACTTGGTAGGACTCCTGATTCAGAAGAAGACTTTTCCCCGCGATGGCAGGATCGCCGCCGAACCGCTGTTTCCAGGTGTGGTAGGCGAGGACGACTTCGTGATTGGCATTGGGCTGGTCTTCCTCGGGACGGAACACTCGACCCAGGTAGGGGCTGGCCCAGAATACGTCGAACCACTGCCACGAGACCCTGGCGCCAACCAGGCGCTCGGGAGTTGTGCCATTGCCGCTGTAGTTGAAGTTTGCCGCCTGAAGCACGGCAGCGGAAGTAATAACGTCTTTGCCGGTCACAGCATCGCCGAAATCGGGCGCGGAAATGTTGATATTCGACAGATCCGCCAAAGAGTACTTTGCGCGGAGTGCGATGACCCTGTCAGGATGCGGAATTCCGCTCGGGTTCAGCAGAATGGCATTCATCACGCTGAAGACGGCAATGTTCGCGCCGATACCAAGCGCCAGGGTCAGTGCGGCCACCAGCATGAAGGCTGGACTCTTGCGCAGGCCGCGCGTTGCGTAACGGAGATCCTGAAGAGTTCCGGTCATGATCGTGTTCTCCTTACTGGTCCCTCAGGGCCACCATGGGATCAACCTTCATGGCGCTTCTTGCCGGCACATAGCAGGCTGCCAGGGCCACCGCGATCAACAGACCAGCAACGCTGGTGAAGGTGGCCGGATCGCTGGGACTGGTGCCGAACAACAAACTGGTTAGCAGGCGCGTGGCTGCAAGCGCCACAGCTATTCCGATGCCGATGCCGAATCCCGCGAGAACCAGGCCCTGCCGCAGGACCATGCGCAGAACATCGGTCCGCTGCGCGCCGAGGGCTACGCGAATTCCAATCTCCCGCGTGCGTTCCTCGACGCTGAAAGAAACCACGCCGTAGATTCCGGTAATGGCCAGCAACAGTGCCATCCCGGC
>Ga0070733_10002457_pt1 | contig 13159 bp, 14 predicted proteins | sample Coa_R1_9_FD_66450 | JGI IMG/M metagenome (GOLD analysis project Ga0070733, IMG submission 66450) | Surface soil microbial communities from Centralia Pennsylvania, which are recovering from an underground coalmine fire - Coalmine... | ecosystem: Environmental > Terrestrial > Soil > Unclassified ... | reverse complement strand
CGAGAGGGCACGTTTCACGCCAAGGGATGCGCCGAGTACGGCACCAAGATCGTGGGCGGTGTGACGCCGGGCAAGGGCGGGACAATGCACGAAGGCTGGCCAGTCTTCAACACTGTGCAGGAAGCGGTCGATAAGACCGGCGCCGACGCAACCATGATCTTCGTGCCGCCGCCGTTTGCGGCCGACGCAATTATGGAAGCGGCGGACGCGGGGATCGAGTTGATCGTGTGCATCACGGAAGGCGTGCCGACGCTCGACATGGTGCGAACGTGGGAGTTCCTGCAAACGCGGCGGTCGCGGCTAATCGGGCCCAATTGTCCGGGGATTATTTCTCCCGGCAAGTGCAAAATCGGAATTATGCCGGGGCGCATTCATCGCGAGGGACCGGTAGGAATCGTGTCTCGCTCGGGAACCTTAACTTACGAAGCGGTCTATCAACTGACGACCCGCAATATCGGACAGTCCACCGCAATCGGGATTGGTGGAGATCCGATTATCGGGACGAATTTCCTGGACGCGCTGGAGCTGTTCAACAAGGACCCGCAAACCGAAGTGGTGGTGATGATCGGGGAAATCGGCGGAAATGCGGAAGAAACGGCGGCCGAGTACGTGAAAATGCGCATGAAAAAGCCGGTGGTGGGATTCATCGCCGGCCAAACCGCTCCTCCGGGGCGCAGAATGGGCCACGCCGGCGCCATCATTTCCGGCGGCAAGGGTACGGCGGCAGAGAAGATTAAAGCCATGGAAGCGGCCGGCATCCGCGTGGCTAAATCGCCGGCGGATATTGGCGAGGCAGTGGTAGCGGCGATGGGGGCCGCTGCGCGCGCGTAAGTAACGTTCAGGCAGAAATATCAAAGTTGTAAGCCAATGACCAACAACCAAGGACGAACGACGAAATCATGAAAACTTTGCAACGGACTTTTACCATCATTAAACCTGATGCGGTGCGCAAGAGTGCCATCGGCGACATTATTGAGCAGTTCGAGAAGAATGGCTTTCGCATTCTGGCCATGAAGATGCTGGAAATCTCCAAGCATCAGGCGGAGCAGTTTTACGCCGTACATGCGAACCGGCCGTTTTATAATTCGTTGACCGATTTCATGTCGAGCGGGCCGATTGTGGTGCTGGCGCTGGAAAAAGAAAACGCCATCGCCGATTTGCGCAAGTTGATGGGCGCCACCAACCCGGCCCAGGCCGAGGAAGGCACCATTCGCAAGAAATGGGCGACCAACATTGAACACAACGCAATTCACGGCTCCGACGGCGACGACACAGCGCGCTTCGAACTGAGCTACTTTTTCGCAGGATACGAATTGACGATGTGATGCCGTCTGGCAGGGCGTCTGAGCCCAGCCGACATCATCCTGAACGAAGAGAAGGATCTCTCCATGCCCTTAGTTCAAATTACGATGCTCAGCGGACGGACGGTCGACCAGAAGCGCAAAATTGCGCAGCGCATTACCGACGTCATGGTGGAAGAAGCGCGGGCCCAGCGGGAAGCCGTGGTCGTGACCTTTCACGAGGTGTCGAAAGAGAGCTACGCTTCGGGCGGCGTGCTGGTGGCAGACAAGAAATAAGTTTCGCGGGCGAGGGCGCCCACGCCAGACTTTTCATCCCAACGGTTCGTACAACTGCCCTTCCACCCGGTCGGCGATGCGGGGTAATTCTTTTTTCGCGAACTGCATAAAGTGCGGCGCGGCGCGATGGGCTTCGAGCGCAGCGTCGTCCTTATATTGCTCGTAAATGAAGAAGCGGCGCGGTTCCGTCTTATGGCGGTGAACCTGGTACTGGACGCAACCGGGTTCCTTGCGGGATTCTTCGGTGAGTTTAGAAAACAAACCGGCCACTTCAGATTCGTGGCCCAGCTTTGCCATCCACGTCACAGCCAGAACGACCATCGCTTACTCCGTCCTCAGTTTTTCGCCTGCCCCCTGGTTTTGGTCCCGGTCAATTCTGCCAGTTTGGCCGAGAACTCATCGACCATGATGGTTTGCTCGCGCCCCGGTCCGGTGGAGACCATGCCGATGCGATTTCCACTTTCCTTCTCCAGGAATGACAAGTACTCGCGCGCCGCTTTCGGCAACTTCTCAAGCTGGGTGGTCCCTACACTGGAAGTTCGCCAGCCCGGCAGCCTCTGATAAATGCATTCGATCTTGGCGAACCCGCTGTCTTGCGCCGGCACCTCTTCCACTTTCTTGCCATCGATCTTGTAGCCGACGCATACCGGAATCTCCGCCAGTTCGTCGAGCACATCCAACTTGGTAACCACCAGCCAGGAGGTTCCGTTAATCATGCCAGCGTAGCGCAGCAGAGGCAAGTCCAACCAGCCACAACGGCGCGGACGGCCGGTGACGGCGCCGAATTCGTTGCCGCGGGTGCGGAGCAGATCTCCGCTGGCGTCGAGCGCTTCGCTAGGGAACGGCCCGCCGCCCACCCTGGTGCAATAGGCCTTGGTGACGCCGATTACCGTATCGATCGCGGTGGGCGCGACGCCGGTGCCCGTTGCGGCGCCACCGGAGGTGGCACTCGATGAAGTCACGAACGGGTAGGTGCCATGATCAATATCGAGCATCGTACCCTGAGCGCCTTCGAACACGACCGAATCGCCATGGGCCAGGGCCTGGTTCAATAACACAGCGGTATCACACACGAACGGCGCGACCTTTACGGATGCGGCGGAGTATTCGTCGAACATTTTGTCGGGATCGAGCGGCTCAGAGTTGAAGAGGGCATGCGCAATCATGTTCTTCTCGCGGCAGGCGTTCTCAATGTGGGTCTTGAGCAGCGGGAGGTCCAGCAGATCAGCCACGCGCAAGCCCCGGCGGCCCATCTTGTCCTCGTAAGTCGGGCCAATGCCGCGGGAGGTGGTCCCAATCTTTACCCGTCCCGGCGCATTTTCAGCGGCGAGTTCGATCAGGCGATGGTAAGGCAGGATTACATGCGCGCGGTTGCTGACGAAGAGGTTGCCGTCCACCTTGACGCCGGTGTCGCGGAGCGCGCCGACTTCCTTGAGGAATGCCATGGGGTCGAAGACGACTCCGTTGCCAATGACGCTGCGGCAACCGGGACGCAGAATGCCGCTGGGCACCAACTGCAAAATGAACTTCTTGCCATTGATGATGACAGTGTGTCCAGCATTGTGGCCGCCGGCATAGCGGGCCACGACGGGGAAGTTCTCCGAGAGCACGTCGACGATTTTGCCTTTGCCCTCGTCGCCCCACTGGGCGCCAACGATGACCACAGCTTTCCCTTTTTTCAAATGCCAACTCCACGGAACCGATTAGCGCGGCCGCCCCGGGCCGCAAGTGCGGGTCGCACACACTCGTTGCCCGCACCGAAGACGAGTTACTGAATTACAAGGATTTATGCGGGGCAGAGGCGTACTGGCAATGATAACCCGCCGGGCTTACACCGGGCAATCGAAACCTCCGCTTACGGCGGCTTGCTGCCCGAAGCTTGTAAACTGTCATAGTGCCCGAACTTCCTGAAGTTGAAACCATCGCCCGCGGTCTTGATAGCCGCGTGGCCGGCGACGTGATTGAGTCGGTCTGGCTGGGGTCGAAGCCCGAGCCTCTGAAATCGACGGCGGCGGCGATTGTGGCCGCGCTCGAGTCCAAGCGCATCGCTCGAGTGCACCGCGTGGGCAAACACATTGTGTTCGACCTGGAAACCGGTGGGACCTCGCCTGCAAGATACAAACGTGCACGGGCGAGGACGCCCACGTCCATATCAAGCGGGGCGCAATGGATTGTGCACCTGGGGATGAGCGGGCGGATGCTGGTTTCTCCGGCGAATGCTGAAATCGAGAAACACACGCACGCGATTGCCAAACTGGCTTCGGGAAGGGAACTGCGATTTGTGGATCCGCGGCGCTTTGGGCGGCTGAGCGTTTCGAGCGCCTTCGAGGCCCCGGGATCTGAGCCATTGAACGTCGAGTTAGACAAGTTTGTGAGCCTCTTCCACGGCCGCAAGACTCCGATCAAAAGCGCTTTGTTGAATCAGAAACTGTTGAGCGGCGTGGGCAACATCTATGCGGATGAATCACTTTTTCGGGCGCGGGTGAGGCCGCGGCGGCGGGCGTCGTCGCTTACACGCCACGAACTCGGCAGGCTATACCGGGCGGTTCAGCAAGTACTAAGAGAGGCCATCGCTCTGGGGGGCTCTACCATCTCAGACTACGTGGATTCTGACGGAGAAGAAGGTTTTTTTCAACTGCGGCACCGCGTCTACGGACGAGAAGGAGAGCCTTGTCTGGTTTGTAAGACACCAGTGAAGCGGGTGGTGATTGCCGGACGAAGCGCCCATTACTGCCCCAAGTGCCAGAGATGATGGGTGGCGCGGACTCTCCTCGTTAGGCCGGAAACGATTTAATAGTTCGACAACCGCGATCGCCAGTGTTACTCTGACGGCTCTTACTCATGACCAATTATTCCATCGGTGTGGACCTTGGCGGTACCAACCTTCGCATAGCGGCGGTCGACGAGCGGGGTAACCTGGTGGAAAAAACCACGCTGGGGACGCGAGTTGCAATGGGGCGCGATCACGTGGTCAATGATATGTGCGCGGCAATCCAGCAACTTTCAGAGAAGCATAAAAACTCAGGCAAGCTGCTGGGGATCGGAATCGGCGTGCCGGGGATTATCGACATGGAAACCGGCATGGTACGGGAATCGCCGAACCTGCCGGACTGGGCCGACTATCCGGTGCTCACAGAGATTGAGAGGCGATTGGGAACGCGGGTGATTCTGGAGAATGACGCCAACTCCGCTGCGTTTGGTGAGAAATGGCTGGGGGTCGCCAAAGATGTGGATGACATGGCGATGCTGACGCTGGGTACGGGCGTTGGCGGAGGGCTAGTTTTGGGCGGGCGCATCTGGCATGGAATGGCGGGCATGGCGGCAGAATTCGGCCACACAACCGTTGAGCCGGCGGGTGCGTTGTGCGGATGCGGCAACCGCGGCTGCCTGGAGGCTTACGCTTCGGCCACGGCCGTGGTGCGCATGGCTCGTGAGGCAATCGCCGGCGGCGCTGCTTCCGCGCTTGCTCAGGCGGCGAATTCAAATGTTGAGTTCAGCGCCAAGGAGGTGTACAACCTGGCGATTCAAGGTGACGAAGAAGCGCGCAAGATCTTTCGCCTTGTCGGCCGGGCTCTGGGGATCGTGCTGTCTGACATGGTGAACGCGCTGAATCTTCCCATGTATGTGATCGGGGGAGGCGTTTCGAGCGCGTGGGAGGCTTTTGCACCGTCGATGTTCGAAGAACTGCTGGAACGATCCATGGTATACGCTGCCACCTCGCCTCAGCTCTCCCGCGGCCAAGGTGCCTCGGAGAAGGTGAAACCCATGGGAAGGAAGAAAACCATTGTGACGCGGGCGCTGCTGGGCAGCGACGCGGGCTTATACGGGGCAGCACGTTTGCCGTTGGTGAACGGCGGCTAGCGTTATTTCACCATGCTGCGTTCCATGACTTTCCTGAACGCGGTCAGAAATATTTCATTCTGTTCGGGAGTCCCGATGGTGATGCGAATGGCCGTGGGCGCTCCCCAAGGGCCGAGCGGACGAATGATCACGCCCTCGGCTTGCAGGCGCTGAGCTACGGCGGCCGCATCCTCTCCCAGTTCGCAATAGAGGAAGTTGGCCCAGGTGGGCGTCGCCTCGTAACCCAACTCCCGCATGCCCTCGCTTAAACGTCCGGCTTGTTCCGAGTTATTTACCAGGGCCTTCTGAACGTGATCATCATCCTTTAACGCCGCGAGCGCCGCCGCTTGGGCCGGGGCTGACACGGAAAACGTCGTGCGCATGCGGGCAAAGTATGACATCAGCTCTGGCGGCCCGATGCCGTATCCTACGCGCACTCCGGCGAGTCCATGGGTTTTGGAGAAGGTTCGCAGCACAACGACCTTGCGACCCTGGCTCACATACTGGAGGGAGTGTGAATAGTCCACGCCGCGCTGAATGGCGAAGTGCCGGGCAAAATCGTAATACGCTTCATCGAGAATCACGATGACATGTTCTGGAACCTGGTCGAGAAAACGGTCGAGATCGGACGCGGTGATGAGGGTGCCGGTGGGGTTGTTGGGGTTAGAGAGATAAATGATGCGAGTGTTGCCATCGACCGCTGCGGTCACGGCGTCCAGATCGAAACTGTCGCGGCGCATCGGGACCTGGATCAGTTGGCCGCCGGCTGCCTGGGTGGCAATGGGATAGACGATGAACGAGCGCTCACTGGTGACCGCGTTCAGTCCGGGCGACAACAGGGTGCGGGCGATGATGCCCAGCAACGAGGTCGACCCGGCGGTGAGGACGACCTGGTCGGGTTGTACTCCGTGCTGTTTTGCCAGCGCGTCACGCAGGTCGGCAGCCTCGTTGTCAGGATAAAAATTGACGTCGTTAAGAACCGCTTGCATGGCGGCTACCGCCCTGGGGGACGGCCCCCAGGGATTCTCATTCGACGCCATCTTGATGCAGTTCACGTGGCTCTCACGCTGGGCTTGGCGAAGCGACTTGCCGGGAGTGTACCCGCCCAGGCTACGAATGTGTGCGGGCACAAACTGGCTGAAGTCGGTCATGCTGGCTACTTATCTTTATCACGTTGGCGGGGAATGTGTCATCTGCAGCGCGGCCAAACCCCTCATCACAGAGGGCACAGAAGAGCACAGAGCGAGGGCTACTTGCGGTGGCTGCCTTTCGTGAGGGACTTGAGCTTAGCTACTTCCTCAGCGGAGAGCTTGCGATATTCACCGGGATGCACATCCAGCTGAAGAGGACCATAGCGCACCCGTTTGATCTTTTCCACATGATGGCCAATCTCTTCAAACATGCGCCGTATCTGGCGATTCCTGCCTTCGGTCAGCGTGACTTCGTACCAGGGATTGGCAGCGTTGCGGATGGCCTGAATCCTGGCTGGCGCTGTTCTGACTCTTTTTCCGCGGTCGGTTGGAATCGAGATGCCTTCCCGCAGGCGTGCCAAACCCTCGGGCGGAGGCGTACCCGAGATTTTCACCATATAGGTCTTGGGCACGTGCGAGGCAGCTTTCATCATAAGATTGGCAAATTCGCCGTCATTCGTGAGCAGCAGCAGGCCTTCGCTGGCATAATCGAGCCGGCCGACGGGATAGACACGGGCCCCGACGCGGTGCAGCAGATCCATCACCGTGGGACGATGTTCTGGATCTTTCAGCGTGGTGACGTAGCCCTTGGGCTTGTTCATCAGAAGGTAAACGTGCCGCTCCGCACCGTGCAGCAGTTTGCCGTTGACGCGTATGTGATCGTGCTCGGAGTCGGCTTTGCTGCCTAGTTCGGTAACTACCTGACCGTTGACGGACACCAGTCCACCGGTAATCAGTTGCTCGGCCTTGCGGCGGGAGGCGATGCCGGCGGCGGCGATGATTTTTTGCAAGCGCTCAGTGGGCATGGAAGTTCCGGGAGGTTTGCTGATATCTAAACGTCCGCGGGTCTCAAGCCGCGGGGTCATTCTGGCTGGGCTGAACCGCCGCCAGGTCTTCGGCGTTCTCGTTTGGAGTCTTCGGTTCCGCCGTCTCTTGCACAGGCAACAGGTCGCCCTGGAAAGACTCCGCGACCAGCTTTTCAAACTCTTCCATGCTGGGAAGTTCGCCGACATCGCTTAATCCGAAGCGGAGGAGAAACTCTTTCGTCGTCTTGTAAAGAATCGGCCTCCCGATGACTGCCTTACGCCCGGCGGTGGTGACCAGTTTGCGATCCAGCAATGTGGCGATGACGCCGCTGCAATCGACGCCGCGAATGTCATTGATCTCCGGCACCGTGACCGGTTGCTTGTAGGCAATGACAGCCAGAGTCTCCAGTGCGGGCATGGAGAGGCGGATGGGCGGTTTCAGACTCTTGGCGAAGGCGCGGACTACGTCATGCTGCTCGGGCTTGGTCGACATGCGGTATCCGCCGGCGACCTGGCGAATTTCAATACCGTGATCGGCGGTGGCATAGTCGTCGATCAGTTCCTCCAAAGCGGCGCGGACCTGGGAACGAACCTCGGCTTCATCGGTCGCGCCGCTGTTGATGACTGACTCTTTCGCCAGTTGAATGAGGTGATCGAGAGTGATCGGAGTTTCAGCCGCGTAAATAATGGCTTCGAGTTTGGCTTTAAGGCTCATAGATTCGCTGTCATTCCAGGTGGAGCCGAAGAATCGCTACATCTTATCTGTGCCCATCTCGCGCATAGGGGTCGTTCGACTACATAAAAACTTCGCATTGCGAAGTTTTTTCTCCGCTCAGGATGACAAATCATCTCCAGTCGTCGCGTACTACTATCTGTTGACCAATGACGGCTTCAAACCCAACATGCTTGCGCACCAGAATCTCGCCAAACAGGCGGTCCTGGCGTAATTGGATTGCCTGCAATCGTACCAGTTCCAGCATCGCCAGGAACATGCACACCAGCGTCTGGCGGGATTGAATGTTGCGCAGCAGCAGTTTCAAGCGGATGGGCTGATCTTCCAGGGCCAGACGCCGGCGCAGGTATTCAATCATCTGACTGACGGTGACCGTTTCCTCGTCAATCTGGATCATGGGACGGTGGCGGGCGCGATCGAGGATGGTCTGGAAGGTTTTGACCAGATCAATGACGTCGGCGGCGATCTCGGGCTCGGTTCCTTCGGCGTCCATGAACTCTTTGATCGCCGGATTCGACCAGACTGCGTCTTCGATCTGCTGTTTTTGCATGAGCATCTGCGCGGCCGACTTGAATTTTTCGTGCTCGATGAGCCGGTTGACCAACTCCGTGCGCGGATCTTCCTGCTCTTCGGAGCCAGCGGCTGGATCGCGCGGCAAGAGCATCTTCGATTTGATGTGAATCAGCACGGCCGCCATATAGATGAAATCGGCGGCGATATTGACATCGAGCTCGCGAAGTTTCTCGACGTAAGCCAGATATTGGGCTGTGATCTTGGCGATAGGAATGTCGTAGATGTCGATGTCTTGCTTGCGGATCAGGTCGAGCAAGAGGTCCAGCGGGCCTTCGTACACGTCCGTTACGGCAACAGAAAAGGGCGAGTCGCTTTCTTTCTTCTGGCCAGTTACGGAATCGGGCTTGGCCGGTGCCAGCGCGTTCGCCCCCGCGGTTTGGAAACTCTCTGCCATAGTTTCACTAACGGCTAACAGCCCTCGTAGCCCAACGACATATGCATCGAGTCGCGCACTTCCGCCATGGTGGCCGAAGCCACCTTGCTTGCCCTGGCGGAGCCTGCCTCAAGAATATCCCACGCCAGGCGGGGATTGTCTTCGTATTTTTTACGGCGTTCCTGCATGGGATTAAGAATGTTAACCAGGGCATCCGCTGCCCAACCCTTGCACTCGATGCATCCGATGCCAGCCGAGCGGCAGCCGGCGTTTACTTTGGCCATAGTGGCCGAATCGCTGAAGATCTTGTGCAGGTCGCCTACCGGGCAAACATCGGGATTGCCGGGATCGGTACGGCGGATGCGGGCGGGATCGGTGACCATGGTCTTCAGCTTCTGCCGAACCACCGGCTCGGGATCAGTGAGCATGATTGTGTTGCCGTAGGACTTCGACATTTTGCGGCCGTCGGTCCCCGGCAGTTTGGGGGTCTTGGTCAGAAGCGGTTGGGGCTCGGGAAGAACAGCCTTTCCCTTGACGTTATAGAACTGGTTGAAGCGGCGGGCGATTTCGCGAGTCAGCTCGACGTGCGGAACCTGGTCTTCGCCGACGGGCACCAAGTCGCCTTTGTAGATGAGAATGTCGGCAGCCTGGAGCACGGGATAGCCCAAAAAACCGTAAGTGCTCAGGTCCTTGTCCGAGATATTTTCGCGCTGTTCTTTATAGGTCGGCACCCGCTCCAGCCAGCCCAGCGGCGTGATCATTGAAAACAGCAGGTGCAACTCGGCATGCTGCGGCACATGCGATTGAATGAACATGGTGCAGCGTTCAGGGTCGAGCCCGGCGGCCAGCCAATCCAGCAAGACCTCGATCGAGTTCTCTTTCACTCGCGAGGTGTCGGCGTAGTCCGTGGTGAGAGCATGCCAGTCCGCCACAAAGAAAAAACATTCATACTGATCCTGCATCGCGACCCAGTTTTGCAGGGCGCCGACGTAGTTGCCGAGGTGCAGCTTGCCGGTGGAGCGCATGCCGCTGAGAACGCGTTTGCGATTTGCGGATGAGGATGGCATCAGATGCTCATCAAAATAGAAGTGTAGACAGCCAGAACCGGGCGGATGAGGCCCATCAGTACATTGCCCCCGAAAAACACCAATGCCATCAGACCAAAGATGCCCACCGTGTCATACGCCTGCCGCACCCGCTCCGAAAGAAAATGGCGCAGCACGTGGCTGCCGTCGAGCGGCGGGATGGGAATGAGATTGAACACGGCGAGCAGAACATTGATGACCAGAAATTGATACAGAAGCAGAGCCGCAGGCACGAAAGCGGAGTTGCCAACGACGAAACCACCGAGTGCGCCCTGAACGATCATTCGCCCGTTCGGGGCAATCAGCGAAATCATTGCCAAGAGGATTGTGGCGGCGGTAGCCACGATGAAATTGCTGACTGGCCCCACGACCGCTGTCAGAATATCGTCGAGAACCGGATTCTTAAAGTTGCGGGGATCGACGGGAGTTGGCTTGGCCCAGCCGATCACGGGAAGATGAGTCAGCATGGCGATCAGCGGCAGCAGAACCGTCCCCACCGGGTCAATATGCTTGATGGGATTGAGGGAAACTCGCCCTAACATGCGTGCGGTGGGGTCGCCGCGGCGGTTGGCCATCCAGGCGTGCGCCGATTCGTGAATGCTGATCGCGAACAGAAACGCGATCAACTGGAACAGGATGTCAACGTGTTGCAGGGTCATTCGGGACTGGAGTTGATACTAACATGGGGCTGGAAACCGAATGTTTTCACGGTGGTTCTAGAAACAGCCTTGTGCTAGGCTGTTCGTGAATTCGCCCTGTCCGTCAGGAGAGTTTCGTGCATTTTCCGGTCCATCCATGGTGGTTTTGGCTGATCTTGAGCGCGCCGTATCTGGTTTGGCTGAGCGTGTGGGTGGCAGCGAACAGTTTCAATATTACATTGAAGCCGCTAGCGCCCTGGCTGTTGGCGGGTTACTGCGTGTTTGCAGTGCCGTACTTCCTCCTCCTCGATCCCGTCAGCGGAGGCCATAAGGTTTTGCGGCTTGTGACTAGCGCAGGCTTATGGACTTGCTGGTTGCTGCCGATGTGGATCAAAGCGCGTTATAGCTCTGAGGTTCTTCGCGCGCCTGGGGCGAAGTGGTACTTGCCATGGAACGCGGCCGCCTTTTCTATCCCTACTAACATGCGCATCGTGGTTCGGAATGTCGATTCGGTTTCGCCTTGGTACGTAGAGAAACTTGGACTCCGCAAGGTAGTAGACGCGAGTCGTTCAGGAGAGCCGGGTTCTGTGGCCTTCAAATTCAAGGAAGACGGCAAGTCGGTCACACTGACAACGCGTGGTGGCATTGGAACCGATGCGACTCCGATCCTGTTTACCAAGAAAATCGGCAGGGTCAGGGACGTACTTGTTGCGCGCGGCGTCGAAGTCGGCACGGTCGAGCAGGATCGTCAGGGTGTTCATTACTTCGAGATCCACGATCCCGAGGGAAATGTGGTCGAGGTCGTGGAGGAGCGGTGAGACGTTCGCGCGAAACGTTCGTACACGGGGCTAGCGTTTCTCAATCCCCTTCTGCAATAACTCTTCCGGTGCAATCGACTTCACCTTGATGGTCTTGGCGGGAATACCCCCCACAATGTGGAACGGGGCCACGTCCTTCGAGGCTACGCCCATGGATCCCACCATGCCGTGTTCGCCCACCTTGACACCGCTTAACACGGTGGCGTGATAAGTAACCCGGGCCTTGGGGCCGATCTCCGTCTTCTGATTGGTGACGATCATGCCGTCGTTGAGATCGTGGGCGTGCGAATAAACGTTGGCGTAATCCGAGATGGAAGAGCCTTCATGGATGATGATTTCGCCGCGGTCATCCAGCAGCACGTATTTATGAATGGTGCAGTTGTCTTCGACCGTGAGGTTATAACCGTATGACACCTCCACTCCGTGGAAGATCTTCACATTCTTGCCACAAGACTTGAAAACGTGGCGGGCCAGCATGGCGCGGACCTTGTGCCCCATCCAGTGGTTCAGGCCTGCCGGCGAACGGTCATACATCATCCAGAACCAGATGAGCGGCTTGCGCTCGTTGTATTTGGTGACGTCAACGTCGCCGTAGGACTCGGGTTCCAGTGTGGCGTTGCGAGGGTCGAAAGAGTGAATCAGGACCTGCTCGGCCAGCGGCGCGCCAGGATGAGGAGCGCTGTAGGGCCTGGCCAGATAAAGCTCATGCAGAGCATTCCGCACCACGTTGCTGCGATGCTCGGGATCACGGTTAATAAACTCCTGCTCCAGCTTCTCGATCCATGTAAGGAAGGCCTTCTCGGCCGCTGGAGTCGGACCGAGGACGCGGTATTCATATCGGGGCATAAGCGCCTCTTGGTGAGAATGACGAACATAAAACATAGCATAGCGAGCGACTGGGTCGGGGGCTGTCCTCGCCATGCCTTATAATTCGCCACTTACCTTGTGACTACTCTTGCCCGCCAGCTGCGCGTAGTGGACTATTTCGCCCTCGGGTGGGGAAGCATGGTTGGGGTGGGCTGGCTGGTCGTGATGGACGACTGGCTGCTGCGTGGCGGCACGCTGGGCGCTATCCTGGGATTCGCCATCGGCGGGGCGCTGTTGTTACCGATTGGTTTCGTTTACGGCCGCCTGGTGGCGGCGATTCCAGACGCTTCTGCCGAAATCGCCTATACCGCGAAAGTGTTTCCATTGCCGGTGAGCTTTGCCACGGGCTGGATGATGGTCCTGGCTTACTTCATCGTGTGCCCGTGGGAGGCGGTCGCGATCGGGAGGATCGCAGGCTACATCTTTCCGGCGCTCGATTCCGTGGAACTCTATCGCATTGCCGGACGGCCCGTGTACCTGCCGCACCTTATCATCGGGCTGGGCCTGACGGCGTTTCTGACGATTCTGAATTGCCGCGGCATCCGGCTGAGCGCCACTTTCCAGAATTGGACGGTCTTCGGAACACTCGCACTCTTTCTGGTATTCGTCGGTTGCGGTGTCAGCAAAGGCTCGCCCCGTAACTTTCCGCCGTTATTTAC
>Ga0070733_10002456_pt1 | contig 13160 bp, 10 predicted proteins | sample Coa_R1_9_FD_66450 | JGI IMG/M metagenome (GOLD analysis project Ga0070733, IMG submission 66450) | Surface soil microbial communities from Centralia Pennsylvania, which are recovering from an underground coalmine fire - Coalmine... | ecosystem: Environmental > Terrestrial > Soil > Unclassified ... | reverse complement strand
CCGATTTTCATTCCTGCGGAGGCATAGGTGCCTCGATTGACGAGTGGATAGAAGATGCCAGGTTGGTCGCTGGAAACGGTGACGACTTTTTCGATCCATACGGGGTGCTCGACGAATGGCGCGGCGCCGGGGAGCATTTTCAGGTAGCGCATCACGTTCAAGTTGCCGTAGACGAGAGCATCCACATCGCCGGGCTCGACGGTGCCGGAGTAGCCTGCCTCGGCGGTGACGGTGGGTTTGTTTCGGGTGAGCGCGGTGTTGCTGAGATATCTGGAGGCCGCGGGATCGCGCGGGAAATCGGATTGGATGATGATGTGGTTGAGACCAAAGGCCAAAGTCATTTCGCGAGAGACGCGATCCACCTTATCATTGCCGCCGACTGTCCAGTAGCTGTACGGGCGCAGATTTTCATCGAGGTCACCGCCGTGGAGGTCGATCAAGTAGTCGCAAGGCTCGACGACTTGCTTGGTGATGAGGAAGGAGACGCGGTCGGTTTGCGTGCCGTCCATCTTGCCAGGGTAGAAACGATTCATACTCTTGTTGTCGAGAGGGTTGACGTGCGGGACTTTCTGCTCGAAGGACAAGATATTGACGAGAGGCACGAGGATTACCGTACCGGAGACTTGCGCGGGATCAAGCTCGTTGATGAGGCGCTCAACGGCAATGATCGAGGCGTATTCGGTGCCGTGAGAGCCGGAAACGATGGCCAGGACCGGGCCGGGCTTCGCGCCGCGAACGACCACAACAGGGATGCGAGTGCCGGCGTCGACTCCGGCGGGAACTTCGATGTAGCCATTTACTTTCTGACCGGGCGCGGCGGTGGCGGTGCCTACGGTGAAACTGGATTGCTGAGCGAGAACGGATGGCGCGAGAATGAGCAGCGACAAGGCCATGGACGGCAAGTTTCGGCGAAGCATTAACATGTGTCCTCCTCGGGATTTGCGCGAAGGCTAGCGTGGAGGCGTCGCGCGTGTCAACCAAGGATTGAGAACAAAATGAGATTCTGATTCGTTGGCTGGGTGAGGCGCCAAACTCGAATGGGCGATTGGTTCGAAATGGCAAGCTGAGAAATCTGGAGGGCAGGACAATGACAGAAGAAATAGTCGAAAAGAGTTTTGCCAGGCGATGGCAAGGAGTGCTGGTTGCTGGATTAGTGATTGTGTTGGCGGCGGGGTCGCTGATGCTCACTCCGGTGAGGAATGTGGCAAGGAGGTTTCTGGATTCATTGCGAATGCAAAAGGTGCAGGCTGTAAACGTGGATCTATCGAGTTTTGTGGGGCCGAACGCGAATCACACGGTGCAAGAGATGGTTTCGCAGATGATCTCCGACAAGGTGGCGACGACAGTCAACGAACCGAATCAGGCCGCGGATACGCCTGCTATGGCCGCTCAATTGGCGGGATTTCCAGTGAAGTTGTTTAGCGGGAAGAAAGATGCTCCGAAGTTGGAGGTCGCGGGGGCACACGCAATGAATATGACCGTGGATCGCGCCCGGTTGCAGGCGATTCTTAACGAGGCGGGACGTCCGGATTTGGTATTGCCATCGTCGCTGGATGGCGCGACTTTCGCGGTGCAACTTTCACGGAGAGTGCAGGCGCAATACGGGAACTGTCCCACGCGAGGAGGAAGCACGGATGGAGTCTCGACACCGCCGCCCGCTTCGACGGAGTACAGCACCTGCGTAGTGCTGAGCCAGGGACCCAGTCCTGTGGTAAATGTGCCGAATGGATTGGATGTTGGAGCACTCGCGGAAATTGGGCTGGAACTTGCAGGGATGAGTCCAAACCAGGCGCAGGAGTTTCTCCACACCGTGGATTGGAAGACGACGTTGGGAATGTCACTGCCGCGATTCATGCGGTCGTACGAGGCGGTGGAAATCAATGGGGTGCGCGGAACGTTGCTGAACACAGCGGGGCGGCGCGGGCCGACGTACACGCTGGTGTGGGCCAAGAATGGGATGGTGTACTCGATTACGGGATTTGGGAATTCTGGCGAAGCGGTGACACTTGCGGACTCGCTGAATTAAGTTTCGGAGAGACCTCTGGACGATTCTGAGAATTACGCGATTCAAACGCAAGACTTGCGCAAGGTGTATGCCAACAAGGTTGCAGTGCGCAATCTTTCGCTGAACGTGCGCCGCGGAAAAATATTTGGTTTTCTGGGCCCGAACGGAGCGGGGAAGAGCACTTCGATCAAGATGCTGCTGGGGCTGGTGAAGCCGAGCGCTGGGCAGGCGTTTGTCCTGGGGGCGCCTTCAAGCGATGTAGAAGTACGTCGAAAGATTGGATTTCTGCCCGAGGATTTCCGATTTTATGAATGGCTGACGGCTGCGGAACTGTTGAAGCTCCATGGGCGATTGTGCAGCGTGCCCGCAAAAAGATTGCGAGACAGGATTCCGGTGCTACTCGACCTCGTGGGGCTAACGCCGCACCGCGACAAGAGGCTGAGTGATTTCTCCAAGGGCATGCTCCAGCGGGCCGGATTGGCGCAGGCACTCATCCACGAGCCGGAATTGATTTTTCTGGACGAACCCACTTCGGGGCTTGACCCCATGGGGCGGCGGCTGGTGCGCGATATTATCCGCAGTCAACGGGACCGAGGGGCAACCGTGTTCCTCAATTCTCATCTGCTGAGCGAGGTGGAGATAACGTGTGACCATGTGGCGTTTATTAAGGATGGTGAAGTGATTGCCACGCGGGATTTGCAGGCCATGACGGACGGGGAAATCCGGGTTTCGGTGCGGGCGCGAAAGTTGTCCATGAAAATTGTGGCGGGGATAACGAGCTGGTGCACCTCAACAAACTTGGAGGGGGAACAGTTGACGCTGACGACGAACTCAGCGGACCGGCTGCCAGATTTGTTGCGGCACCTGGTTTTGGCGGGCGCGGATGTTTATGAATTCACGCCGGAGAAACTCTCGTTGGAGGATATGTTCGTGCGGATTATGGGCGAGGATCAGGGGTTGTGATGGGCCTCTGGATCATGGCTGGAATCACATTTCGCGAGGCGGCGCGGAGAAAAATCCTATGGACCGCGCTGATCGCCGGGGCCGGATTTCTGGGCGTGTACGGCCTGGGGTTGCGCATGCAGATTGCGGAGTTTAATGGCCGCAACGTCGCGCCATTCCTGCGCTATCAGATCCTGAGCAGCATGATGATGATTGGGCTTTACACCGTGGATTTACTCGCGGTGGTGATGACCATCCTGACCTCCATCGATACGATTTCCGGAGAAATCACATCGGGCACGATTCATGCGATTGCCATGAAGCCGATTAGCCGCTGGCAAATACTGATGGGGAAGTGGACAGGGTTCGCGGGAATGATCGCGGGCTACGTGATCATTATGTTCGGCGGGACAATTGCTGTCGGTTACTGGCTGGGCGGGGTGGCGCCACAGAATCCGATTCGTGGCGGGTTGTTTGTATTGCTGGAATGTCTGCTAGCACTGACGGTGACGCTTATGTTCGGCACCTGGTTTTCCACGCTGACGAATGGAGTGATTGTGCTGGGTCTGCACGGGCTGGCTTTCATGGGCGGGTGGATGGAGCAAATGAGCGGATTCACGCAGAGCACGAAGCTGGTAATGGTGGGTGTGATTTCGAGTTTGATAATGCCGAGCGAGTCGGTGTGGAGGCGAGCGGCCTATGAAATGCAATCGCCGCTGGCAGGATCGCTGCAGTTCACGCCCTTTGCGGATGTGTCGGTGCCGAGCATGACCATGATTGGATACACGTGCGTTTACCTGATCGTTGCCATGGCCATCGCGATTTATCATTTCCACTCGCGGGACCTGTAGAAAACAGTTTTCAATTGCAGAAGACCTTGCGGCGATTCCCTTAGAAAGTGCGCGGGCAGCGGCCAGCCGGAAGGTTTGTGTCAATTCTGATAGAATCGGCGCTTTAGCGGCACACGAGGTGCTTTTCAAAATGCCTTCTGAAGCATTTGCATCCGCGCGGATTGAGCCGCGACACGATTGGACGCTCGCTGAAATAGCTGAGATTTATGCATTGCCGCTGCCCGAATTGACGTTTCGCGCCCAGCAAGTTCATCGCGCATTTCATGCGCCGGACAGGGTGCAGACTTGCCGGTTGCTTTCAATTAAAACGGGAGGCTGCCCGGAAGATTGCGGATATTGCCCGCAGAGCGCGCACTATTCCACTGGACTAGAACGCGAATCCTTGATGAATCCCGACACCGTGATTGCCGCGGCGCAGAAGGCACGCGCGGAGGGGGTGACGCGTTTCTGCCTTGGTGCGGCCTGGCGGGAAGCGCCCGAAGGGCGCGAATTTGAGCAAGTGCTGGAGATGGTTTCGGGGATTGCGGCCGTGGGGCTGGAAGTCTGCTGCACGCTGGGGATGTTGAGCGAGGATCAGGCGCGGCGACTGGGCCAAGCGGGGCTCACCGCCTACAACCATAATTTGGATACTTCACCGGAATTCTATGGTCAGATTATTACCACGCGCGTTTACGATGATCGGCTGCGCACACTGCATGCGGTGCGCAAAGCGGGGATAACGGTTTGCTGCGGCGGAATTGTCGGCATGGGGGAATCGGAGCGCGACCGGCTGGGATTGCTGCATCAGCTGGCAATTCTGAATCCGCATCCGGAGAGTGTGCCCATAAATATGCTGGTGCGCGTGGAGGGCACTCCCCTGGCGGAGCAGCCGGCGCTTGACCCGCTGGTGCTGGTGCGAATGATGGCCACAGCGCGGATACTGATGCCGCGCTCGATGGTGCGGCTTGCGGCCGGGCGGCAACAACTGTCGCGCGAGGCCGTGGTGCTCTGCTTTATGGCGGGAGCGAATTCGATTTTTGTAGGGGAGCGGCTGCTGACCACTCCCAATCCCGGGCCGGATGAGGACGCTCAGTTGCTGGGAGAACTCGGCATGCGGCCAATGGAATCCCATGTCGAATGAAGGTCATCGCAGAAAATCTACTCCATTGAATCAGGCTCTCGAAGCTGAGTTGGGCGAGCTTGAGGACCTCGACGAACTGCGCTCTCTAGAAGTTCCCACCGGTATCAATCTCTGCTCGAATGATTATCTCGGGCTTTCGACGCATCCCGCGCTGAAGCAGGCGGTGGTAGAAGGTGTGTCGCGCGCTGAACGCATGGGGTCAACGGGATCGAGGTTGCTTGCGGGGCACGCCCGCGAATGGAATGAGCTGGAGGAGGAGTTTGCGGCGTTTGCGGGGACCGAGGCCGCGCTTTTCTTCACTTCGGGTTATGCGGCGAACATTGGCCTGCTGACTTCCATTCTCGGGCGAGGCGACACAGTTTTTTCGGACGCGTCAAACCACGCAAGTTTGATTGATGGCATGAGGCTATCGGGTGCGGAGAAAATCGTGTACGCCCATGGCCGTCTAGACGCCCTTGAACTGGCGCTGCACGACCGAGTGAGCCAGCCCGGGAGAAAAATAGTAGTTACTGAAAGCGTGTTTGGGATGGAGGGGGATTTAGCGCCGCTTGCAGAGATTAATGTTCTGGCGAAGCGTTATGGGGCGGAGATGGTGGTGGATGAAGCGCATGCCACGGGCGTGTTTGGCCCCGAGGGGCGCGGGCGCGTTGCTGAGCTTGATTTGGAGGATGAAGTTTTTGCCGTGGTGCACACTTGCGGGAAGGCGTTGGCGAGCGCCGGCGCATTTGTTTGTGGGAGCGCCACGCTGAAAAACTACTTAATCAATCGGGCGCGGACATTCTTGTTTACGACGGCACTTCCGCCCTATTTTGCGGCGCAAGTGCGCACCGCACTGAAGTTGGCGCGCGCAGCGGATGAGGAACGCGCCCGGCTGGCAAAGATTTCCGAGCGGCTGCGCAACGAATTGCAGATGATGGGGTGGGATATTGGCGCGAGCGCATCACAGATTATTCCGGTGATGCTGGGAGAGAATGTGGAGGCAGTCCGTGTTGCCTGGGAGCTCGAGCGGAATGGATTCGCGGTGCGCGCCATTCGGCCGCCCACGGTGCCCACGGGCACTGCCCGATTGCGCCTGTCGCTGACCAGCAAGTTGACGGAGGCGGAGATTGTGAAACTGGCGAGGGTGATGACTATTCTTCGGCAAGACGCCGGGGAAGAAGTCGGCCGCCGCACGGCATCCGCAAGTCAGATTTGAAGAAATGCCAAACTTGAGAATAACTTGAGCAATCTGATGGCAAGACAATTCTTTGTTACCGGGACGGACACAGGGGTTGGCAAGACCATGCTCTCGGCGCTGCTTTGCGCGGCGCTCGACGCCTACTACTGGAAGCCAATTCAAACCGGAACCGAGCAAGACTCGGACAGCCGCACGGTTGCGGAGATTGCGGAATTGCCGCCGCAGCGAATAATTCCCGAGGCCTATCAATTCGCTCCCGCGGTGTCGCCGCACCTGGCGTCCCGTTTGGCTGGAAACCGCATCGAGCTCTCGAAGATTCAATTGCCGGCGGCGGCGCGAAATTCGACGCTGATTGTTGAAGGCGCTGGTGGAGTGATGGTGCCCATCAATGAGCGTGAGTTGATGGTGGACTTGATGCGGCATCTTGCGCTGCCTGTGTTGCTTGCCGCACGAAGTTCGCTGGGGACGATCAATCACACGCTGCTTTCACTGGCGGCGCTCCGCGCCGGCGGCGTGAAAGTTGCAGGAGTGGTGATGATTGGCAAGCTCAATGCGGAAAACCTTGAGGCCATCGACCACTATGGCGAAGTCCGTGTCCTCGGAGAGATTCCCTGGATGGCGCAATTAAATCGGGCTTCCTTGCTGGAAATTTTCGCCACGCGGTTTGACCGGGGGTTCTTTGTGCCCGTGGCGAAGCGGGCGGCGGGATCGTGAGTGGCGCTGTATCGAAGACTGGGCGTGCACCTCTTCAGGTAGATTCGCTTCAGGTCTGGCATCCCTTCACTCGTCCGGCCGAAATGCAGGAGCTGCCGCGAATTGTGCGTGGCGAAGGCGCATGGCTCATCACGGAAGATGGCAGGCGCATATTGGATGGAATTTCATCGTGGTGGGTAAATTTGCACGGGCATGCGCATCCGCGGATTGCGGGGGCGATTGGCCGGCAGGCGGCGCGACTCGAACATGTATTGTTGGCTGGGTTCACGCATGAACCTGTAGAGCGGCTTGCGGAGGAATTGCGACGCGTGGCGCCCGCACCACTCGAGCATATCTTTTTTTCGGATGATGGTTCCACGGCGGTTGAAGTTGCTCTGAAAATGGCGGTGCAGTTCTGGCGGAATTCAGGGCAGCCCGCGAAGACAGAAATTGTCGCGCTGGAGCACGGGTACCACGGCGACACAGCGGGCGCAATGTCGGTGAGTGACGATTCTCTTTTCACCGCAGCGTTCGCGGCGATGCGGTTTCCGGTGCGGCGCGCGCACTCGGCGTATTGCTACCGATGTCCCGTTGGGCTGAAGCGCGAGACTTGCCACATCGAGTGCGGCGATTCGCTGGAGAGAATTCTTCAGGAGCGCGGCGGACAAACTGCTGCAATCATTGTGGAGCCGCTGCTACAGGGCGCGGGTGGAATGATTGTCCATCCCGTGGAGTATCTGCAGCGCCTCCGCGCGCTGGCGACGAAATACAATGTGCTGCTGATTGCTGACGAAGTGCTCACCGGATTTGGGAGATGCGGGCGGATGTTCGCCACCGAACTGGCCGGGGTTGCGCCCGATCTAATGTGTCTATCGAAGGGGCTAACGGGCGGGTTTCTTCCCATGGGCGCGACACTCGCCACACACGACGTTTATGAATCCTTCTCCGGACCTGAGCCCGAGCGCGCGTTCTGGCACGGGCACTCCTACACTGGGAATCCGATTTCCTGCGCGGCGGCGGTGGCAAACCTGGAGATATTTCGCACCGAGCCGGTGTTTGAGCTGATCGCCGCAATCGCGGCGATTCATTCCGAGCGGCTGCCCGCGGTTGCGCGACACCCGGGGGTGGGCGATGTGCGCAGCATCGGGACCGTGGCGGCGATTGAGCTGCGTGCAGACGACGCTGGGTATCTTTCCTCGTTACGGCCGAAATTGTACCGGTTCTTTTTGGAGCGCGAAGTATTGTTGCGACCGCTTGGGAATGTCATTTACATATTGCCGCCTTATTGCATCGAGCCGAGAGACCTTAATCATATTTATGACGTAATCGAAGAAGGAATTAGACCTCAATAAATATTTCCTAAACTATATTAGGATGTATCCGCCGCAGGGTGCACGCCGCAGATACTTCGCGGAGTGTTCGCTTCCCAATTGACCGAAACAATCGGGGCAATCGTATAAACACCCGTAACCTGATGCTACAATTCCGCGTCGAGTTTGTGCCCTCGACAAACGCCCATGGATTCCTTTGGATTTCCGGTCTGGCTTCAAGCCACCATTTCCGCGGCGGGCGGGCTTGGTCTGTTCGTCGTTGCGTTCCTCGATTCGGTGGCCGTGCCGCTGCCGTCCGTCAGCGATTTGTTGCTGATTGATCTTTCCATCAAATCGCCGTTGCGTATGCCGTATTACGCATTGATGACGACCATTGGCTCGGTGATCGGTTGCCTGGTGCTGTATTTCGTGGCCAGAAAGGGCGGTGAAGCATATTTTCGCAAGCACGGCGGCGCGCGTGCCGAACGCATCCATAAGTGGGTTGCCCGGAACGGATTTCTCACCATGCTTATCGGCGCACTCGCTCCACCGCCCACGCCGTTTAAGGGAATCGTGATTGCCGCCGGAGCGCTGGAAATGCCGCTGCGCACATTTACAATTGCATTAATCCTTGCGCGCTTGATCCGGTTTTTTGGGGAAGGATATCTCGCAATCCGGTATGGCGATCAGGCCACGCACATTCTGCTTGCTCACAAAGTCCTGGTAAGCGTGACCACCATCGGAGCGATTGTGGTGTTTTATGGCGCCGCACGTTTGATCTTGCGGCCGGCGAAGAAAGTCGCACAATAGACCCTCTAGCACGGCAAAGCAGGCTATTCAGCGCTCGAAAAGGTCCCCAAGTCTCAATTCTTCGCGGATCACCCGAGCCTGCGAATCCAAGTCAATCACGGCGGCCATGGACCGGCCGGGCGGCGAAACTATCTCAAAGCGCATATCGGTGATTTCAACATGGAAGCCGCGATCGTTGTTGGCGACGGTTGCGCGGGGAAACCGCGCGAAGCTCATGAAAAGCCGTGCAGTTTGCGTGGCCCGCGCGGCATCGAGCGCGGCGGAAGGCTCGGGCTTAAAGAAATGTTTTGCAGCGAAGGGATCAAAAGCGCCGAAGACAAGCGGCACATCCACACGGAATAGAGCGGCATCGGTGATAATCACGCCCCCCCAATGAAAGGGGGAAGGCGAATCAGGGAATGCCCCCGCAACCACTGGAGCGGCGCCCTGATAGAGCCGCGAGTTCAGCAGGTCCATGGCGCGAGAGTGCAGCACAAAGCGGCCGCTGGCGTAAATCAGCACGATGGCAAGGGCCAGGATTGCCCCACTCGCTCCGCCTCTGGATTTCTGCCTGGCACCAATTTCTTCAGTCACCATCCGGAAGAGCATGGGCACCAATATTCCGGCAAGCAGGACCAAGAGCACCCACAAATCAAATTTCTGCAAGATGTCCATGGCAATCCAATGATCGCTGAATGGCCATAAGAGCTTGACTCCATAGCTGTTCGTAAGGTCAAGTGCAACATGCAGGAGCGCACCGATCGTGCAAATGATCAACGCGCGTGAGAATCGGATCAGTGAAGTGGGATGCTTGCGCCCGGCGAAGGTGAAACAAAGCGCGGTAACTATGGCGATGGCCGCGGTCCCAATAAGTGAATGCGTGAAGGTGCGATGGCCGATGAGGAAAGCGCGCGGCCCACTCAGAGCAGTAAGCCAATCAAGATCCGCCACGAGCCCGGAAACGATGAGCATCGGTGTCGCCCAGTTTGTTGTTCTGTTTAATCCGGCGCGGCTGGCGGCAATGGATGCGGCAATGTGGGTGAAAGGGTCCACAATTACACGGAGCGAATCTCAGGTTGTTGAAAGCAATGCGTTCTGTTTTCGCAAACGAGTGGCAAGCTGTGCGCGGTGATGCCCAGGCACGACCAGAGTGAGAGCATCAGGAACGATGGTGAAATCCACCGGCAGAGGCACGCTAGGTTCGCCATCGAGTTGGGCGTAAACCGGGCCGGGCTCCAGCGATTCACAGCGGAACGCCGCGGTCTTCACAAAATGGACATCCGGCTGGCGCCGCAACGCCCCGGTCCAGGTCGCCGGCAAATAAGTAAGGTAACGAAGAGCGTTTTGACTGGTGAAAATTGCCAGCTCAAATTCATCGCTGAAAAAATCAGCTCCCGTGGTGATGCGGAAGGGCCCGCCATAATGTTTGGTGCGGCCGATGACGACGAGCGTGCCGTCCACGGTCGTCTCGCCCGAGTTTTGGTGGGCGACCACGCGAAACTTGGGAAATTTGTAACGGAAGAGCTGGCGAAATCCCTCTAACCAGTAGGAGATGATGCCCGTTTTCAGCTTCAGTGCGGGGTCCAGAGCGTGAACGAGCGCGCCATCGGCGCCCGCCCCAGCTACGCAAATGAAATACCGGCGCTTGGCGGCTTCACCCGCCGGAGTCATTAACCCCAGCGCGACGCGGACTGGGATACCGGTGGAAATCATGGCCGCGGCTTTTGGAATTCTCCAGGAAATACCAAGCTCTTTGGCAAGCACGTTGGCGGTTCCAGCGGGCAGCAGTGCCACAGGAACCTGACTCCCGGCCATACCATTCACCACTTCATTGAGGGTGCCATCGCCCCCGCAAACAATAATCATCTGGCTGCCTTCGGACACCGCGCGGGCAGCAATCTGGCCCGCTTCCCCGGGTGCAGCGGTGGGACGCAAGTCCGCCTCAATGCCAGCAGCGGCAAGCACGCGTCTGGCAGAGTCCAGATGCACGTGGCGGCGCCAGTGTCCCCCTCCCGCAAGCGGGTTAAAGATGATCGAGGCGGTCTTTATTCCTTCAAGCATATTGGCAACGCTGCGCATTGTATAATACCCCGCCTTGAACAACGCTCGCTAATCTTGAGGCCTGTACGAGAATGAGCACGTCAGCCGCCAAACAAGCCGAAAAGCTGCGCGACCAAATCCGCAAGCACGAATACGCCTATTACGTCGAAGACCAGCCAAAGGTGACCGACGCCGAATTCGACCGCCTGATGGAGCGATTGAAGAGGCTCGAAGCGGAACATCCCGAGTTGGTCACACCCGATTCGCCCACGCAGCGCATCGGCGGCGCTCCGCGTGAGGGGTTCCAGACGGTGCGCCACGCGCGTCCAATGATGAGCCTGGACAATGCGTTCTCCTACGACGCAGTGCGGGATTTTGACCGCCGGGTGAAGGAGCTGGCCGGGCGGGAGCAGGTGGATTACGTCGTGGAGCACAAGTTCGACGGCCTGAGCATCGCGCTGCTCTATGAAGATGGCGTACTGGCGCGAGCGGTAACGCGCGGGGATGGCACGACGGGCGAGGATGTTACACCGAATGTACGCACGATTCGGTCGGTGCCGCTGCGCGTGGATGCAAAGATTTTGCAGAAGCTGAATATGAATCCGACCTTCGAGGCCCGCGGTGAAATCGTGATGCCGCGCAAGGCGTTTGCGGAGCTGAACCGTCAACAGGAGGAGCAGGGTGGGAAGCTCTTCTCGAATCCCCGCAGCGCGGCCGCGGGGGCGGTGCGCGTGCTGGACCCGTCGATTACCGCGTCGCGGCGGCTGGATTTCTACGGGTACATTCTTTTTGCCGCCGCTGCGCGCGGTGCCCGCTCGGCATTTGCGCGGCAATCTGAATCGCTCACGGCCTTTACGAAAATGGGATTCAAAGTCTGCGCGGAATGGAAAGTGTGTACGAAGCTCGAGGATGTGCTGAAGTTCTGCGATGTGTGGGACACGAAGCGCGAAAAATTGCCTTATGACATTGATGGAATCGTGATCAAAGTGGACGAATTTGCGATGCAGGAGGAGCTGGGATTCACCTCCAAGGCGCCGCGATGGGCGATAGCTTACAAATGGCCGGCGCAGCAACAGACCACTGTCGTCAACGACATTATTGTTCAAGTGGGACGCACGGGCGCGTTGACACCTGTGGCGGTGCTCGAGCCGGTCGAGGTGGGTGGCGTGAAAGTGAGCCGCTCAACGCTGCACAACATGGATGAGATTGAGCGGCTGGGACTGCGCATTGGGGATTCGGTGCTGATCGAGCGCGCCGGGGAAGTGATCCCCCACGTGGTGCGCGTGGTGAAGGAGGGGAAGCCGCGGCGGGAATTTCACATGCCGGAGAAATGCCCCGAGTGCGGCAGCCATATTCACAAGGCGCCGGATGAAGTTGCCTATCGCTGTGTGAATGCGTCGTGCCCGGCCAAGCGCAAGGAATCGCTGATCCACTTTGCGGGGCGGCACGCCATGAACATTGACGGGCTGGGCGAAAAAATAGTGGACCAGCTTGTGACCGATGGCATGGTGAAGGATGTGGCCGATCTTTACAGCCTGAAACTCGAGCCGCTGGCTGCGCTCGACCGTATGGGGGAAAAGTCCGCGCAAAACCTGATCGATGAGATTGAAGCCAGCAAAAAAGTTGGACTCGCGCGATTGATTTACGCACTCGGCATGCGGTTCGTGGGCGAACGAACCGGACAACTGCTTGCTGAACATTTCGGCGATTTGGATGCCATCGCGCACGCCAGCGAAGACCAGCTCACCGAAGTGGGCGAGGTGGGGCCGAAAGTCGCCGCCAGTATCGCGGAGTTCTTTTCGGAGAAGGCCAACCAGGATTTGTTGAAGAAACTTCGCAAAGCGGGGCTGAAGTTCACCGAAGAGCGCAAGAAGCCCGCCGACAACAGGCTACGGGGAAGAACATTTGTATTTACGGGAGCGCTGGCGAATCGCTCGCGCGAGGAAGGGGGCGAGCTGGTGGCCCGCCACGGCGGCAAAGTCATCGGCTCGGTGAGCAAGAACACGGATTTTGTTGTGGTGGGCGCCGATCCGGGCTCTAAGTATGAGAAGGCGCGTTCGCTGGGCGTCACGATTCTGGATGAAGTGGCGTTTGAAAAGGTGCTTGAAACCGGTGTGCCGAAGGAGTCCGACGTCACGGCAGAATCTGCCAAGAAGAAAGCAAAGAAGGGTGATGCTGTTACCGCTAAGAAAAGTGCCGGAAAGTCTGCCAAGGGACGGAAGAACGCAGGAGC
>Ga0070733_10002455_pt1 | contig 13162 bp, 13 predicted proteins | sample Coa_R1_9_FD_66450 | JGI IMG/M metagenome (GOLD analysis project Ga0070733, IMG submission 66450) | Surface soil microbial communities from Centralia Pennsylvania, which are recovering from an underground coalmine fire - Coalmine... | ecosystem: Environmental > Terrestrial > Soil > Unclassified ... | reverse complement strand
ACAGGGTGAGAAAGAGGCGCATGGGAATCACATTGTCTTCGGTACTTCCGGCTGCGGCTTCAAATCCAGCTCGCGCAGCATCTGCATGTCATCCAGGCTGCGCTCCACCTGGTCCGGCTCAATCTTCTCCACTCGAGCCTGGGAGTCCAGCGGAGTTACCGGGAGTTGCGGCGTATGCAGCAACACGCCCGCCACGATCATCAGGCAAGCCGCGATCAAAGGAAACGCCGGCCGCCACAGCACCGGCTGAAGCGGACCGAAGATCCGGTTGATCCACGAAAACGGCTTCGCGTCTTCAATCGTGCGATACAGCCGGCGATCGAAATCGTCAGTTATCCCTTCGGGCTCCCATTGACTGAGCGCGTTCCATACCAACTGCTGGGCTTCCACGAACCGGGCGCATTCGTGGCACGTTTCCACGTGCGCCTTCACCACCACGGCCTGTTCTTCGGCCAGGTGTCCCGCCGCGTAGTCCAACAACCACTCCCTGTTTTCCTGTGTCTTGATCGGACAATTCATATACACTCTCTAAGCCATGTGCGCTAACCGCCCGCGCAACGTTTCGTAAGCCCGGAACAGCAGGGATTTCACCGCGGATTCCGAGCAGCTCAGCACCTTCGCGATCTGCGAATACTCCATCTCCTCGTACTTATGCATCAGCACCGCCGCCCGCTGCTTGTCCGGCAACGCTGCCACCGCTCGCCGCACTTCCAAGACCTTCACTTGCCGGACCATTTGCTGCTCCACCGACGGCGCCCGGTCAGCCAGTTCCCGGGCGGGTGCATCTTCGTTCGTCTCATCGAGCCGCTCCTGCTTCCGCTCGTTCCTGCCGTCCCGCAGCCAATTGAGCGCCAGGTGGGTGGCAATCCGGAAGAGCCACGTCGTGAACTTAGCTGTCGGCTCGTACGTTTCTCTCGAGCGGTAGACGCGCAAGAATACCTCTTGGGCCAGTTCTTCCGAAATGGCCCGATCCTGAACCATCCGATACAGGAAATGGATGATGGAGGCGCGGTACTTATTCAACAGCAAGGCAAAGCTTATCCCGTCCCCATCCTTGACCCGAAGCATCAACTCGGCATCGTAGTCAAGAGCCGCCGAGGCTCCCATAACATCCTAACCCGCTGCTGCATAAAAGGTTTCGGGAATTGCGCGAAAACGTACCATGGGCGTCACTCGCCCTTCAGAGTCCGCTCCATTAGCTGCCTTATGGCCTCTTTTGGGGGCCGTCCTTGATACAACATTGCATGCATCTGCTCGGCAATCGGCATCTCCACCCGGTGCCGTCGGGCCAAATCGACCGTCGCCGTCGTCGTCTTGATCCCTTCCGCCACCATTTTCATGGAGCTCACGATCTCCTCAAGAGTGCGGCCTCTCGCTAACTCTAATCCTACCGCACGGTTGCGACTCAAGTCTCCAGTACAAGTTAAGACCAGATCGCCCAACCCGGCAAGCCCGGCGAGGGTTTTGGGATGCCCGCCCATAGCCAGAGCCAGCCGGCTGATCTCGGCCAGTCCCCGGGTAATTAGGGCAGCCACGGCGTTACTGCCGAATCCCAGGCCGTGGCAAACGCCCGCGCCAATGGCGACTACGTTCTTCACCGCGCCACCGACCTCTACCCCGACCGGGTCTGGACTGGTGTACAAGCGGAAGGTTGGACCGGAGAAGGCCCGCTGGACGGCGCCGGCGGTCTCCGGATCGGTCGACGCCACCACCAGCGCGGTCGGATCGCCGCGGGCGACTTCCCGTGCGAAGGTCGGCCCGGAAATGACCGCAATTTTCGCCTCGAAGTGGGGCTTCAGCACGTCGCCGATCAATTGAGAGACGCGCTCCAGAGTGCCGTTTTCGAGGCCCTTGGTTGCACTGACAATACGCGTCGCAGGCCTCAAATTCGGCGCCATTTTCCGGTATAGGGAGCGCGCCAAATGCGAAGGCATCACCCCGAGCACGATATCGGCCCCGCCTACGCTGCCGGCGATTTCGGTCTCGATCTCGACATTAGCCGGCAGCGGGAAGCCGGGAAGGTACAGGTCATTTTCGCGCGTCGCGCGCATGCGCTCCACGAGATCGGCCTCGTAAACCCACAGCCGCACCGACTCGAAGCGCGGCGCGAGAGTGATCGCCAGCGCGGTGCCCCAGGAGCCACCGCCGATAATCGCCAGATGCTTCACGAGCGGCGCATTCTCCAGTCGGAGCCAGTCGCCTGTCGCGACTTGCGGATGCCAAGCGAAAGCATGTGTTCGGTGCCGGCGCGGATGCGCGCGATGTTGGCGCGATGCCGGTAGATGATGAACGCCGCGCTCACGGTGGCTGCACCGACCAGCGATAGCGGTGGCTGCATCAGCAGCCATACTGCAAGTGGAAACGTTCCCGCCGCGAGGATGGATCCGAGTGAAACATATCGCGAGTAAGCAACCCCGGCCAGCCACACGACGAGCACCGCCAGAAGAGGCACTGGCGCAAGGTAGAGGTAGGCGCCGATGAAGGTCGCCACCGCCTTGCCGCCATGGAAGTGAAGGAATATCGGAAACGCGTGACCCGCCATCACAGCCAAAGCCGCCGCGCTCATCCAGTGAATGCTGCCGCCACTGAGCTTGTCCATGAGCCAGACTGCAAACGCTCCTTTGGCGATATCGAGCAGCAGCGTCGCGACCCCGGCGGCGCGGCCGGTGGTGCGCAGCACGTTGGTTGCGCCGATGTTGCCGCTGCCGGAGGCGCGCACATCCGCGCCGGTCTTCCATTTGACGACCAGATAGCCGAACGGGATACCACCGATCAGATAGGCAGCAACGAGCGCCAGAAGCGGTCGGATCATTTCGCGAGCGGAAACTCCGCAAGCTTAGTGTACACGGAACCCGAGGGGCCGGGACGGCTTTGAAAAAGGTAAAACCGGTCGGCGACGAAGCTGCCGAAATGGAGGGACGGGAGATCGGCGACCGCTTGCAGCAAGCGCGTGAGCCGGCCCGGCGTTTTGATCCGCGCCAATGTCAGGTGCGGCGAATACGCGCGCGTTTCTTTCGCGATGCCGAGCACTTCAAGCGTTTCGTCGGTATCTCGCGCCAATCCAGCCAGCCCATCGCCCGCATGAATACCCGCCCAAAAGACGCGCGGGGAGTGGGGGTTGGGAAAGAAGCCGAGCTTTTCAACCGTAATCTCGACCGCCTCCCGCGACGGCAATGCGGCCAGGCTGGCAGTCAGCTCAGCGAGTTTCTCCTCTGGCCATTCACCGATGAACTTGGTGGTGACGTGCAGGTTGAGCACCGGGCTCCAGTTGATGTGAGCCGCCGGCTGAAGCTTCTCGATCAATCGCTCGAGATTCGCGATCACGGCGGGGTCCAGATCGATTCCAGTGAATAATCGCATTGCGCGATGATAATTGTGCAATGGAATGCCGGGACTTCGCAATCTGTGGCCGTATTCTGCCGCGGTCGTTCTACCGGCGCTCTGCCATCGAGGTATCGCGCGACCTGCTCGGCAAGATTCTGGTGCACGGACGCGCGGCAGGCATGATTGTCGAGACCGAAGCGTATTTGGGAGGCAACGATCTGGCCTCCCACTCCGCGCGTGGAATCACCAATCGCACGCGCGTGATCTTCGGGCCTCCAGGCCACGCCTACGTGTACTTCATCTACGGCATGCACGAGTGTCTGAACATCGTTGCCGAGCCGGAAAACAAGGCGGGGTGCGTGCTGATCCGCGCGGTCGAGCCGCTCGCCGGCATCGAACTCATGAGGAAGCGCCGGCCGGCGGCACGGTCAGTCGAGAAGTTGGCTTCCGGCCCGGGCAATCTGACGCGGGCATTTGGAATTACGCGCGCCCACAACGGCGCCGACATTACGCGCGGTTCACTGGTAGTGCGGCGCTGCAACGAGGAACGGGAGTTCAAGATTCTGGTCACGCCGCGTATCGGCATACGCCAGTGCGCAGACTGGCCCTTGCGGTTCGTTATGGCGGGGAACCGTTCCGTGAGCGCGCCGTAGTACGCGAGGCAAGCTGACAGCCAGGCTATTCATTCCGTCGCGATGGGGCCTTCGCTGTGCGAGAGCTCCATTAGAATTTTCTCGCGGCGCTCGACGGCTGCCTTGACCGCCGACTCCATCGCGATCCAGTAGACCACGGCCCCCAGCACCGCGGCGAAAGCCAGAATCAGGTAGAAAATCAAATCGCTCGCGAATACATGCCGGGCCCAGAAGGCCAGGAAAACGGGAACGAGCGCGGCCGGATAAAGGAGGAAGATCAGCGCCTGCATCCGGCTGGCCGCGCCTCCTTGCGAGACCCGCTCGGGATTCATGGCGCGCGGAAAGTTCACCGAACTGAGATTGCCGATGGCCAGCACGTAGAGGCCGACAATACCAGTCACCACGAACGCCTCGGCGAACATGCCCGGCGTAATGCGAATGCGCAACAAAAGGGATGCGCCTGTTACCGCGACCATTTCCACCAGAATACATAGCGCAGCAGCGATGTTTTTTCCGGCAAGAGCGGTGGCGATGGATACCGGCACAGAGAAGTAAATCTGAGCCGCGGAACGGTCGAATCCAAACGTGTTCAGATAGGAAACCTGTCCGAGCAGGGTGAGCGCGTAGACCGCAACGATGGTCAGAAAATGATCGGCGACCACGGAACCACCCCGGCCGCGGCCGGTCACCATAATCGGCAGCCAGACCAGCAGGCCAAATGAAAATCCCATGATGAAAACCATGCGGAAGCGGGGAGTGCGGCTGAGCGCGCGCAATTCCTTCTCCACGGTCGCTGACAGCGGATCGGGCAGGAACAACGAAGGCAAGCGGTAGAACGCTTCCATGCGTGACGACGCGCGACCGTTCGAGGCGGTGGTGGAACTACCGGTCGACTGCGCGTCGTAGCGCAGACTGCGTTCAAACTGCCACCGGCCAAAAGCATACGAGCCCACGGCCCAGCCGGCCAGCACCAGTGCAGGGGCCACGACTGCTTCCCCCAGCGCCATACGCGCCACCGCAGTCCACGGCCAGAGCACGGACGACGTGCCGGCGATCAAGTGGCGCCATGTCCCTCCAGCAGTCCTGGTCGCCAGTAGAAGCTGCGGAACCGCGGCCGCCATTACCAGAAATAACATCAGCACTTCACGCAGCCGTTTGTGCGTCAGCAGGCGCTCCATCAGATTCCGGGCGCCCGCCGAAAGCAGAAGGTTGAAAGCCACAAAGAAGAGAACGGGAGTGAGAAGCCGGGGAGCCGCGGCGATGCCGCCGAACCGGGGATTGAGGAACAACCCGATGAACGTTCCGCCCAAGACCAGCAGCATTTCCGCGGCCGTGGTGACACGCAGCAACAGTTCGATCAGAAACAGCTTCGGATGCGGAACCGGGTATACCAGAAGTTTTTTCAAATCCAGCGAAGCGCCAAGGCTCGCCGAGATGATGGGCGCAACCTGCCAGTAGAGAAACACGAAAAGAAACCCGGCCGGCAGATCCTTGCGTATGGCGTCCGCCGCTTCGACCGAAGAGGTGAACGCTCCGGCCATGAGGGCGAGAAATGTCCAAAATCCGTACCAGAGGATCGCCGTGATAATGGAAAAGATCGCTCCGCGCCGCCGCGAGTCCAGGCGAAAACTGCGCATGCTCAGCCATTGCGCGCGCACGATGGCCTCGATCACAGCCAGTTCAGCCTTTCAAAGGCGCGCTCCGCTCCGACCACGCGGACGAAAACGTCTTCCAGGGTCTCCGAGCCCGCGCGCAGTTCCTGCATGGCCCCCTCACGCACGATTCTGCCCTCGTGGATAATGGCCACGCGGTCGCACAGGCGCTCGACCACTTCGAGCACATGTGAGGTGAGGAAAATGGTCGCACCCTGGCGCACCTGGTCGAGCAGAATCTCTTTCATCAGGCGCGCGCCCACCGCGTCCACGCCTTCGAACGGCTCATCCATCAGGAACAACTCGGGCCGGTGGATAAGCGAAGCGGCCATGGCCACGCGCTTGCGCATGCCTTTCGAGTATTCAGCAATCAGTTTTCGCGGCTGATCGGCCAGTTCGAACAAATCCAGCAATTCGCGCGCGCGTTCCATGGCCACCGGGCGCGCCAGGCCGTACATTCGCCCGACAAATTCAAGAAACTCCGCGCCGGTGAGCCGGTCAAACAGCAGCGATTCATCCGGCACCAGGCCGATGCGTTTCTTGATTTCGATTTCCTGCTTCGGCATGGGAAGGCCGAGAAGCTCGATCGACCCCGAGGTTGGCGGAATCAGGCCCGTCAGCACGCGAATGGTGGTCGACTTCCCCGCCCCGTTTGGACCTAGAAATCCGAAAAAGCACCCGCGCGGAACCGTGAGGCTCAACCCGTCCACCGCGGCTTTGTTCCCGTAAACCTTGCGCAGATCGCGGATTTCAATCGCGGGCGACGAATCGGCCATGAAGTTTTTATGGTAGGACAGGCAATTCGCGAGTGTCCATTTTGGCTGGCGGGGTGTGAGTTATTTCATGACGACCAGAGTGCCGGCCAGCATGTCATGCAGCGCCTGCTTTTTTTCCGTGAAGCCGGCCATGAAATAGCCAATATTCAGCATCATCCCGGAAACCCATTTCCCGAAATACCGGCCATTAGCGCGGGCAAAAGAAATGCGGCTGCCGTTGAGATCGGTAACGATGATCCCCAGCGCCATCTTCCCCAAGGTTGCCTGATATCGCGAGCTTTCCATCAGCGTGGAATACAACCAGGTTCCTACCAGCAACCCCAATATGAAGACGAGGATGCCCAGTCCAAACACGGCTGTGGCGAAACCCTCGTGATCCCCGCCAGGCGCCAGGATCGCGCCGAATAGACCCGAGGTCCCCAGAAACACCAGCAACAGCGGAGTGAACACCAGCCCGTCAATGATGTGCGCCACAACTCTCCGCCAAAAACCGGCGTAGTGCACGGGTCTTGCCTGTGCGAACGCCGGCGCGGGTGACGCGGCCGTCAGCGTAACAGCAGGCGCACTTGGGCTGACTGGGCCCAAGGGTGAGCCGCAGCCCTTGCAAAATCGGGCTTCGTCCGCATTGACCGCACCACAGCGCGTACAAAACGTAATCAGATATCCCGAGTCAGTATACGCCATTGCCCTCCACGTGCCCCAGTGGGGGCGTATGCTGTGGAAATCAAAGAATCGGGAGGGTTCAAATGTATATGCTCTCACGCCGACAGTTTCTGTCCGTGGCAGCCGCGGGCGCGGGTTCGAAGTTTCTCCGAGCCCAAGTCAATACCACACCGAAAATCGACTTCCACGTCCACCTCGGCATGGACCGAACGGGGATGGAACAGATCACGAGTGACAAACTTCCGGATCTGGTGAAGTACCTGACGGGCGAGATGGACCGCAACAACGTTCAGAAGTCGCTGATTGTCGCGGTCGAGCCGCTTTTTCCCACCGAGCTCTATCTGCAGGCGGCGAAGCTTGCTCCTGAACGATTGATGACCGCCTGCTCCGTTCTACCGCGGCCCATCGATCGGGCCGTCGACCAGTTGAAATCTTTCCATGAACGCGGCGCTAAGGCACTAAAGCTGCAGCCCATGCAATACGATCCGCAGGACGCCGCGGTAGAACGCCTGGTTTATGAAGCCGTCAAGCTGCGTATGCCGGTGCTGTTCCACTACATCGATACGCCAAAAACGTTTCCGGCAATGCTGTCCCATTTTGCGAACACGTTTGTGGATGGCAATTTCGTAGTCATTCATTTCGGCGGCGTCTACGGATTTGCGGACATGCTGCCGTTCACGCGGCTGCCGAACGTGTGGCTCGAGACGTCGGTTGCGTTCCCACGCGTGGTGAACAGCCCGATGCGCGGTGCTCTCGAGTTTCTGGTTGAGGAAAGAAGGCTGGACCGGCTGATCTTCGGATCAGAACTGCCGGGGGATTACGCGACCGTCTGTGCCGCGATCGACAAGCTGCTCGGCCCGAGCCCGGCGCCCAGCCTGGTGAGAGCCGTCTATCGGGGCAATGCGGACCGGCTTCTTCGCATCAGCATTTCATCCAGGATTCGCGAAGAAGAGGAAGGGAGGGAGCGAACCGCCAAGATGGCGGAAGTGTTCACTGCGCTCAATGCAAAAGAAGGCAGCCGGATCGCGGAAGTGGGCGCCGGCGAGGGCTTTTGGGTGGTGCGGCTCGCGCCCAAAGTCGGAATTGGCGGCAGAGTGATTGGCGTGGATGTCGATAAAGAAGTTGTGGATCATCTGCGCCGGCGCATTCAGGAAGATGAATTAGCCAACGTGACTGTCGTCCAGGGGGAGCAGGCCGATCCCAAGCTGCCAAAGGGTGAGCTGGATGCCGTACTGGTCGTCAAAGCCTACCACGAGTTCAAAGAGCCTCAACCGATGCTGGCACGCATCAGCGAAGCCCTGAAGAGCGGAGGTAGGCTGGTCATTCTGGATGACGTCGGTAAGGAACACCGCAAGCGGACACGAGCAGAACTGGTGCAAGCGCACGAGTTCACACCCGAGCTGCTCGAATCTGATTTGCGGCAGGCGGGCTTCGAGCCCGTCGACCGGCGCGATCCTCTCTTCGTGGCCGGCGAACGCGAAGAATGGATGGTGGTGGCGCGCCGCAAGTGAAATAGGATGCCGGTGACCAGCGGTGATAGTCTTAGCATCATGCGCTTTCTCTGGATTCCATTTACGATTTCCATCATGTCCGCTGCCGCAAGTGAACCTCCCAAAACGAACTTTGAAGAGCAACCGGCGTTCCTGGTGGCAAACGGTACGGTCGAACTGACCGTGCTTTCCACTGGCAGCACTTTCGCCAAGCTAGTTCTCACCGACGACCCGGAAAAAATCAGCCCGCTGTGGGACCCGATCCGCATGGCCCGCGAGGCCGGCGAGAAGAACATCTTTGATTCCTCGCTGGGGCATTTCGTTTGTGTCGACGGGTTCGGCCCGGTCTCGCCCGAAGAAGAAGCGGCGAAACTGCCAGGCCATGGGGAAGCGCACGAAGCGCCGTTCGAAGTGAAATATTACGGCAAGCAAGGCCGCACGACTACATTGACGCTCTCAACCAAGTTACCGCTCACCCAGGAACTGTTCGCACGCACCGTGCGCATGGTCGACGGCGAGAATGTAATTTACGTTGAGAGTGAACTGGAGAGCCTGCTCTCCTTCGACCGGCCGATATTCTGGGCCGAGCATGCGACCATCGGCTCGCCGTTTCTCGAGCCCGGAGTGACGGTGGTCGACATGTCGGCGCGCCGCGCAAAAACGCGCCCGTACACGCCGGAAGAAAAGGGGCTGCCACATCTGCTGCCTTCCGACAAGGAATTCACCTGGCCCGATGCGCCAGGACTGCACTCGCGCAAAGTCGACATGAGCGCCACGCCGGCGGAGCCGAACTCCGGAGACCACATCACGTGCCTCATGGATCCCTCGCGCAAGCTGGTTTTCATCACCGCGCTGCACCCCGGCAAGCGCCTCGTGCTGGGCTATCTATTCCACCCGCAAGAGTATCCGTGGACTCAAACCTGGGAATATTTTCCTGCCAACAAGAAACTGGCCCGGGGTCTGGAATTCTCCACGCAGCCGTTTGACGTTCCGCGGCGCGAAGTAGTGCAGTTGAACTCGTTGTTCGGCGCGCCGGTCTATCGCTGGCTGCCGGCCCGCGCCAAGATCGGGTCGCGCTTTCTGATGTTCTACGCGCACACGCCCGAAGGTCTGCACAAGGTTGACGACGTGCGGCTGGAGAACGGAACGATCGTCATCGAGGACCGCAAAGCGCACAAACAAGTGACCCTGAACGCGTCGCTGCCGATTTGATAGTCTTACTTCACGCTATGAAGAAGATTCTGATATTCACCCTTTTCGTCACAGGCCTCGCTGCACAGGAGAAGGTCGATCTCGCCGTCGTCCAGAGAATCAAGACAGAAGCGTTTCAGAACTCGAAGGTGATGGAACACCTGTTCTGGATGAGCGACGTCTATGGCCCCCGCTTGACCGGCTCGCCCGGATTTACGGCTGCCGCCAACTGGGCCGTCAAGCAACTCAAGGAATATGGCCTGGAGAACGTCGGCACCCAAAAGTGGGGGCAATTTGGCCGGAGCTGGCGGCTCACCAAGTTCAGTATTTCGCTGCAGGAGCCGGAGTACGCGCCGCTGATCGGCTTTCCGCTGGCGTGGTCGGCAAATACCAACGGGCCGATCGTCGCCCAGCCTGTGCTCGCGCCGCTCACCATTACCGATGGGCTGAACTACAAGAAGACCGACGAGGAAGTGCGGAAGTTTTTCAGCGAAAACAGCGGCAAACTGCGCGGCAAGATCGTCTTGCTCTCAAAGCCCAAGGATGTCGCGCCGGTGACTACCGCGCCGAGCAGGCGCTTGTCCGACAAGGACCTTTCGGATGACGCGGAGGCGCCCGTACCGCAAGCCCTGCCGCATTTCGACCTGGAAAAAATGATTCTACCGGAAAAGCCGGAGGACCGGGGCGCATTCTTTCAGCTCGCGCCGCTCGAGGTGCAGACACGCATTTGGGACGAGGGAGACAAACTGACCGATCGAATCAACAAATTCCTCGCTCAGGAAGGCGCAGTGGCGGCGATTGTTCCAAGCTACAACGCCGACGCCGGAACGGTTTTCGGTGAAGCCGCCGGAACGTACAAGCGAGAGGAGCAGATGGCCGCCCCCCGGATCGCGCTGACGGTGGAGCACTACAACCGCATCGCGCGGCTGCTGGACAACAAGGTGCCGGTAAAACTGGAGTTGGAAGTGCGTTCGACGTCCGAGGGCGCGACGGGTGACGGCCTGAACATCATTGGGGAGATTCCCGGCGGCAGCAAGAACGATGAGGTCGTCATGGTGGGCGCGCACTTCGATTCGTGGATCGGCGGCACCGGCGCGACCGACAACGGCACCGGTAGCGCCGTCATGATGGAAGTGATGCGCGTGCTGAAAACCCTGCAGCTCAAGATGGACCGTACCGTGAGGCTGGGACTGTGGAGCGGAGAAGAACAGGGCCTGTTCGGTTCGCGGGCGTACGTGAAGGCGAACTTCGGGGACCCGGAAACTATGCATCTCACCGCCGCTCACGCGAAGTTCTCCGGCTATTTCAATCACGACAATGGAACGGGCAAGATTCGCGGAGTGTACCTGCAAGGCAACGACGCCATGCGCCCTATCTTCGAAGCTTGGCTGGCTCCTTTTCGCGACCTCGGCGTGTCGACGATTACCATCCGCAATACGGGCGGCACCGATCATCAGTCATTCGACTCTGTAGGGCTGCCGGGTTTTCAATTCATCCAGGACCCGGTGGAGTACGGGCGGAAAACGCACCATTCCAACATGGATCTTTACGACCACGCGGTGAAGGGGGATCTGATGCAAGCGGCCGCGGTGATCGCGTCCGTGGTCTACTGTGCGGCCATCCGGCCCGAGATGCTGCCGCGCAAGGAACTGCCTGCGCCGCTAAAGCTGAAGAACTGACCGTAACGGGCAGGCATGCCTGTGCCGGCTAGATCTCCGCCACGTAGACCTGTGTGTGGCCCGTGCGGTCGCTGGCAAACGCCGCTAGCTTTTCGTCCGGTGAGAATGAAGGGTGTGGATGGGTCCACTGGGGACCGTACACAGTGTCGGCAGGCATTTCCATCCAGCTTAGAGCGCGCTCGCGCGGCATGGCAGTGGCGGCAGCGAAATCCTCGGCCAATGCATAACGTGACTTCAGCCACTGCGTCCCCCGGTTGCTTGCTTCAGAAAGACAGAGGCGGCGGCGCGCGCCCGTAGCGGCCGCGATCAGGTGTAGCCCTTCATCCGGATGATTGGTGTCGCACAAAACCGCCGTTCCTTCGCGATTGGGCGTGATGTGCCAGGCATTGAATTCGGCGATCGTGCGGATCTGGCGCGTGGTCCAGTCCATGGCGCGAAGCGCATACGGCCAGACAGTGAACACGAGACTCCCTGTGCGGCCCAGAAACGTTTCATGCACCACGAACTCATCGTTGCCGTGTTGGTAGAGGCACTCGAGCCCGCGGCCATCGCTGCGGACGCGATGCATACGCGGCGCGGGATCGCCCGAGAACTCGATCCACTCCGGCTCTAGCGGATGAAACTGCGGATGGATGACCGTGCGGAAAAACGGGATCAGGTTCCAACCAGAACCATCCACGCGACCGGCCACCAGGCCCTGCTGCGCTCCCTGTTTGATGGCAGCGGTGATCCACTCGCCCGCCGCGTCGAGTGAACATTCGCCTAGCTGCGCTTCCGTGAATTCCGCAACGCGGCTCTCCAGAAGCGAGGCGCGATCGATCCGCCAGATCGCGCCTCCGCGAACGAAGAAGACGCGCGCCCCATCGGGATGAATCGCGGGCGAGAAGGGATGAATCGCAGGCCCCTCGGTCAACTGCCGGATATCACCATCTGGATACGGAGCGATCTCGAACAACTGAGCATTGCCGGTTCGGTAGGAAGTGAAGATCAGCGCGCGGCCATCCGGCGTGAAAGAACTCTGCAGGAAATAAGTGGGGTGATTGATCGACGGATGATTGGTCAGTTGATGCACCAGCGCGCCGGTGACACGGTCTCGAAAGGTCGAGTGCTCCGCGGGGAGGCGGTCACCCTTCACTGCACGCTCTTGCGAAAGATCAGGATGTGCTGGCGCGGCAGCGCCGGGAGGTTCTTCTCAAAGCGGAACCCTTCCGGCTCCAGTTCCGCGCGAACCTCGGCGACGCTCATCTTGTGCTCGGGCCTGATCGGGACATTGGGATCCTCTTTTCGATACTCGAGCAGCACCAGCCGGCCGTCGGGCTTCAACGACTGCCGTATCTTTTGCAGCATTTTCTGCGGCTGCGAGAACTCGTGGTACACGTCAACCAGAAGAACCAGATCCATACGGCCGGCGGGCAACTTCGGATCGTCCTCGGCGCCCAGCACGGTTTCCACGTTGGCCAGGTGCCGCTCGGCCATGTTTTTGCGCAGGAGCTCGAGCATGGCCGGTTGAATATCGTTGGCGTAAACCTTGCCCGAGGGGCCGACGCGCTCGGCCAGCCGCCAGGTAAAGTAGCCGACGCCCGCGCCCACATCGGCCACGCTGGCGCCGCCGGGAACGCCGATGGCATCCAGAGCGGCATCGGGAGCTTCCTCGGTTTCGCGTTCCGGCCGCACCAGCCAGTCCGCGCCGCCCGCGCCCATCACGGGCGCTATGTGCCTGCCCGTGACGGGATGGACCTGCTGCGCGACGGCGGC
>Ga0070733_10002454_pt1 | contig 13171 bp, 11 predicted proteins | sample Coa_R1_9_FD_66450 | JGI IMG/M metagenome (GOLD analysis project Ga0070733, IMG submission 66450) | Surface soil microbial communities from Centralia Pennsylvania, which are recovering from an underground coalmine fire - Coalmine... | ecosystem: Environmental > Terrestrial > Soil > Unclassified ... | reverse complement strand
CGATACAGCATGCGCCCGCTCTACGCAGGTCCAGTGTGGGATGCTAACCAGGATAAAGCAGAGCCATCTCAGCATGCAGGCGTTGAGCAGTGACGATCAGAAGATGATCGCGGAAGTCGTCTACGCTCGAAAGGGTGAGAAATCGCGCTTTGGACTTCATCTTCACAGATATTTTCCAATAAGTAAGGGCAGCTTCTCCGTGGGTGTGCAGTTTTGAACATACGAAAGGACCCAACGACGATAGAGTTTCATGTGCGCACGCCATCTATTCGAGGTATACCATGCCTACCGTTTCTTTCCACAAAATACCGGCATACATTATGATAGCGATGTTTTTCTTGCCCGGCGCGTCGGCGCAAGAGACGAGGGCAGTTCCTGTCAGCGTGACCATACCTGACGGAACCCCCGTCAAGCTTCAACTTGCCGAAAGCGTTTCCTCCACCCACAGTCGCACGGGAGACCCCTTGACTTTTGTTGTCATGAAGGATGTGAGCATCGAAGGTTTCACTGTGATTCCGGCTGGAACTGTGGCCAATGGTACTGTCAGTGCTGTTAAGGGTAAGAGATTTCTGGGAATGGGAGGGGAAATCTCGCTGAAACTCGATTCCATAAAGCTGAAGAATGGTGGTCGGGTTAATTTACGTGCACAGCTAGATGTGAAAGGACGCTCCCACACCAAGATCATGGCCGCCGCGATGATTGCCACAGGATTAATCTTCCTACCCGCCGCGCCGATTTTCTTGCTCACCCGAGGCCACGCGAGCACGATTGTAAAGAGTACAGAAATCACCGCCCATATCAAGGGCACTACCTCGCTCTTATCAACCCGTTTAATGCGTTCCCGGAATGGTTCTTCCGAACTGCACGAGATGATGGACAATCTACCCCCGCGTGTTTTCAATGGCGAGGGCCGAGAGGGTGACATGGTGAACTTGGTGTTTGTCGCCCAATTGGGAGAACTGCAGGGAGCCTTTGAGCGGGCCGGTTGGGTCCAGACCGACAAGTGGAATCCGATTGTGATCTGGCATCTATTGCTGCATCAGACCAACTACATGCAAATGCCGATGACAAGATTTTACCTTTTCGGCAGAATGCAAGACTACTCCTATGCTTTACCCGATCCGGAGGCAATAGTCTCGCGGCGTCACCATCTTCGTCTCTGGAAAACTGATTACACCGCGGACGGCACCCCGATTTGGGTGGGTGCCGCTACGCATGATGTCGCGATCGAGATCGCCAAACGAGGGCGTTTGATCAACCACAGGATCGATCCCGCGGTGGATACAGAGCGCGATTTTATCGGAGCCAACCTGGCAGACACTTCATCGGTCAGCCACCAGGAATATTTGCATTTTTCGCAGCCTGTATTTCAGGCACAAACGGTATCCGGCGAGGCCTTTCACTCAGACAGCAGGGTTCTTCTCCTGGATCTTCGTCCGCTCGGTGAAGATCAGTTTGGTGTAACCAGTGAACCATCTTCGGTTGCTAAAGCGACGTCGCTGCCGAAAGCAGTTTCGACAAGTATTTTGTCCCCAATTGAAACCGATACCGGTAGGCGCGAGCGGATTCGATCCAGCGCCAGCGACTTGAGGAGCGTGATCAACGCCGACCAAAGCAGCCAAGCAAATCCGCAAGCGATGAGGTAAAAGGTGGCGACTGGTTTCCAGGTCAGAGATCCAGCGCGAAAGGATACGCTGCGCAACATCGTCTCGATGGGCCCACCAACTTATCAAAGCAAGGGTCAGCTTCATCCGCGAGTCGCTCGTGTATTCGATCTGATAAAGCCAGGAGCGAGCTTTGACAAATCTTCCGTCTCTGGTGGACAGGCAGATAACATCGGCTCAAGGCGTGGTGTATTCGTGCCTCGTTTTCAAACCGATCATGGAAGTGGTGACTAACGGATGCTACAGCGGCAAGGTCCAGACTCGGGCTCGACAATGCGGTCTTTAAGTGTGATGAGCGCGGCGGAGCAGAAAGGCTCTTGGCGAATGCAACAGGAAAAAACACCTACGGCCTACCTTGGCGATCCTGATCAATGGCGGCCTTATGTAGACACCTCCACTCGGGAAGATCTCATTGACCGAGTGGAGGGTATTTCGATCCAGAGGCGCTAGCGTCTCCGCCTTCTAAAGAAAGCTGCAATGGGGCTGACACCCAGGAATGACAACGGGTGAGCTTCACCTGAGGAAATCGGTTTTTCCCAAGCCACGTGGAGAGTTTTTTAAAATAACAGCGGGGCGGCCTGGTGTTCTGCTGCCGAGTCCCTTTATGGGTCTTGCTGATGAAACGTGAGGAACCTAGGATGCGATCGGCAAGCGGTTACTAAAAGTGTGCACGTACTGTGCGAACGGGGCAGCAAGCTGCCGCGGAGCGTGCACCAGTGAGAAATCCTTAGCGTCAGCTCTGCGCTACATTACGTGCTCTCCAAACGATCATCTATGCCGCACTCCAGGTTGTCGCGATCGGGTTGGAACCAGCCGATCCCCGGCGTGGCAGTGCGTGTCGCCTGGAGAGATATGCCGGCCTGCATGAAGCAAGGAGCCACGGTCGTTAGGGCCTTGGGAACGATTCGGACTGGGTTCAACTCCCGTCGCCTCAATAAATAGTTTATTTTCAATGGTTTCGATAGGGTACAGCGGCGGAAATCCCGCCGCTGTACCTTTCAGGCCGGCGGCCGAGTCTCACAGAATCGGTGGGGTTCGCTAATTACTCACCGATTTCGACTTCCGCATTGTTCTCGGTTGGAGTACAATTGTTCTCTATATGAGAACAGACACCAAGACTTTGGGAGAGGTCCTGTTCGGGCAGACACGAGGCGGCATTTTGGCGTTGCTCTTTAGCCGCTCTGATGAGTCCTTTTATGTTCGCCAACTCGCCCGGCAATTAGGTACAAGTGTTGGAGCCGTCCAGCGAGAACTTGAGAATCTTTCACGAGTAGGACTGATTAGTCGATCAAGATTGGGGAGCCAAGTCTTCTATCAAGCAAATAGGAACAGCCCCGTATTCGCCGAGATGCGTGAACTCCTCGCGAAGACTGTGGGCATCTTCCATGTCTTGCGCTCTGCACTTGAGCCAGTGGCGAAGCGAATCGCCGTGGCCTTTGTGTATGGTTCAATTGCGCGCCGAGAAGAAAAAGCAGATAGCGACGTTGACGTAATGATCATCGGCAAAGTGACTCTGGATGACGTCCTCGTCCAGTTCGGCAATATCGAGGCATCTCTCGGTCGGGCTGTGAACCCGACCGTTTACTCGGTGGCCGAATATCGGTCTAAGCTTGACGGTGGAAATCATTTCCTAAACGCTGTAATCCGGGGCGACAAAGTGTTCTTAGTCGGAGACGAAGATGAGCTTAGAAAAGTGGGTGGAGTACGGCTGGCTAAGACCGGAAGCAACTAGCCTTGACGAAATCCAAGGTTTACTTAGTATCGTGGATCGAGGTCTGCACGATTCTAAAGTTGAGGAAATTTCTATAGACCTTCGCTTCATTGCAGTATTCAATTCCGCCCTTACGGCTGCAACTGTCGCACTTCGGGCCGTTGGTTTTCGTGTATCCAGTCAGGCCGGGCATCATGTCAAGACCATCGAATCTCTCGAATTCACCCATCCGGAAGGTCGAACGTTTATTCAAAAGCTGAAGGTCATGAGCAACAAGCGGAACCGATCTAGTTATGACGCAGCGGGAGCGGTCTCTGATCAGGATTTGCAGTCCATGATGAGACTGGCTGCGGATCTGCAAAGTAAGTTGCAGACGTGGCTGCGAAAAGAACACCCTGAATTGCTGAAGGTTGAATCCTCGCCGAATGTGTCAAGTCGGCACTGACTCGCTTTCTCACGACTCCCGCCGTCAAAACCTCGCGATAAGTGTTATGCCGACCATCATTAGTACCCCTCCCATAACTCTCCAGGCGTTCGCTGTCTTAGCCTCTTTTGCGTTTCCGATTGACAGCCGGAGCGCACACGCGCTGATCCGGTGTGCAGGGCGGGATCCGCTCTACGCCAGGAGGATTCGCAGGCCTTCTGCTATCTTTGCCCACCCAGAACACATGTGTGGCGCGGTTCGCTGCCGGAGAGAGGCGGTGGCATCTGCCTCTCTGGGACTACCGCCCGTGTCCACTCGAAAGACTCCGATATGAACCGGTCACGCTCGCCTGTCCATTCTGCCTAAAAATGAAAGCCGATCTGTGCCGTCAGAGCCCGCGGGGTGACGTAATGCGTACCGCTGAAGGTTGAAAGAAAGTTGTAGAGCGCGTAGTTATTTGCCAGATTGATTGCAGTGAACTGTAAGCTCCACTTGTATCGATCCCCCCTGAACAGGTTGTCGGCACCTATGGACAAATCGAAGAGGTTGCGGGAGGCGATCCGGGGTGGATTGTGATCGTCGTTTTCCGTGTTGCTCCCAGGCACCTTGATAAGCGCGGAGCCAAACTCTGACGCAGGGCAGTTGAAGGGCAAGGGTTGAGTCGGGGTGGCATGTACGCCGTTGCAGGTGAAGCCCGCTTCAAATTCTTGGTCGGCGGTCAGAGGAACTCCTCCCACGTTAGGGGCGATCATGCTCACGTACGGTACGCCGTTGATAAGTACCGATCCCGGGCAAGTGTTGAATGCTTCCATGCCGTAGCATGGCGTTGCGCCCGCCACCAACCCACTGTCATAACGCCAGTTGAACCCGACCCAAGGCGCCCGTTTCCCCGGAACCTGGTATTGCAAATGCGCGGTCATGTTGTAGGCCTCGTCGTGGTCGATGCGGAAGACTCCGGTGGGTGCGAGCGGATTCGATCCAGCGCCGGCGACTTGAGGAGTGAAGAACCTGGCAGCGACGCTGGACATCACCACCAGAGCACTGAAGCCATGATTGACCGGCATACTCGCGCGCAGCGCAAATCCGGGAATCTTGGAGCGAGTCCACTCAATGGGAAATGTAATCGGCGTATTTCCCAAGACGCTGAAGTCATAAGCGTTGTGGGTGTACTTCCAAATGTACTCGCCGTCCACGACCAGATACTTCCCGAAGGCTTGCTGCAGGCCGGCATGGAACTCGTTGCGAAACCCAGGAGACACAGGAGTCAAGGTACTGGATGAGCAACCCAGGAGAGGATTTAGAACGGGCGAGCTGCATCCCACGCTGGAAAGTACCAAATTCTCGTTGAAAGGAGTCTCCAAAGTGCGAGCATATGAGACACGCAGTACAGTGTTCGTCTTCGCGACGTTGTAGGAGATGCCAAGGCGTGGCTCTGCCTGACTCGCGGTCGTAAGCCCGTTGTAGAGGTCACCCCGCAATCCAAGATTAAAGCTCCAGTTGCGCTTGGTGATTGTGTCCTCCAGGTACATCGAGAGTTCCTTGACGTCGGTGTGGCCGATGAACGGAAACAGCCCCCCCCGCGCGTCAAATCAAAAGGCAACAGAACAGGGTTAAACAATGGATAGAGGGCGGAGTTCGGCGCGTTTGGATTGGTAGCGACGTTGGGCTGGAATCCGGCTGGCACGCATTGCGAGGGATTGCTGAAGCCGTTCACCGGACTGCCGCTGCTATTCAAACATGGCGCATTTAAGGTGGGGTCAACGATCCCAAGCTGGTCATTCTCGTTCAAGAATGTCTGCTCGTATGTAATACCGGCCTTAATGTTGTTGATTCCCTTAGTGTAGACGACGTTCGCCAACGCACCGGCATTCAGCAACGTTCGCTGCTGAGCGACGCTCTCCCGCTGGAGACTGGGCGGACCAAGATCGTTGAGCGGGTCACCGCTGGGATAATAGTTGTAGGCATCACGCCGCACGAAACCGGTGACGTTCAGAACAGCATTCGCGCTCACTGTGTGGGTCCACGTGGGTGCGACATTCACGCTTTTAATCTTTGACCGCTGGTCGACCGGCCCCAGGGGAGCGCCGGTCAAGGGATTCAATACGGGTGTGCCATTGAAATCATGAAATTCCTGGTCATACGAATTGGGAGTTTGGAACCAGGAACGGGTGAAGTTGAAGTTAAGATGTAGGGTGTCATGGCTCGACAGAACGTAGTCGACTCGGTCAAAGACACTTTCTTCGTTGCCGTGCGCGTGAAAGACCTGAAACTCCGGGGGATCAAGAAAGCGGCCGGTGTTCAATCCGTTGAGGGCAACGAAATTTCCCCAGTTCTTGCCCCCGTAGGAGAAGTCCCCATCGACGTTCGACGTGCCGAACGACCCATACGACGTGGTGATGTTGCCGTGAGGAGTGGTAGCGCCTAAGCCCGAACGCGTGGTCACGTCGATCACCACACTGGTCTTGTCGCCATATTCAGCGGGCGGAGCGCCGGCGATGACCGTCATCGACTGCACGGCATCAAGGGGAATTTGGTTGGAGAATACTTTGCTCTGCTGATCTGTGATGGGTTGGCCATCGAGTGAGAAAGAGTTCTCGGCGTGGTCCCCCAGACCGTGAAATAGGCCGTTGGAATCGGCTGCAATTCCGGGGGATGCCAAGGTCACGAGCGAGCTAAGCTGCGACGATGTACTCTCCAAAGGCAAGCGGTTGAAGAGCCCGCGGTCCACGTCGGTGTGAAATGTCGGATCGTTCTCGAGGAGATCACCAGCCTCGCCTTGCACCGTGACGTTTTCTGCCGTTGCCGAAATCTGAAGTACTATCTTCAGGTTCACGGGAACAGCAGAGCGCACATCAATATCTCCTACATAGGGCGCAAAGCCAGCAATGTTCACCGTCATGTGATAGGGATTGATCGGCACGTTTGCAAAAGTAAATGTTCCAGTGTCGTTCGTGGTGGCCGATCGTGTGTATTGGCTGACCGGGTTGCGGATTTCGACAGTCGCGCCAGCAACGACTGCGCCCGACGGATCCGAAACCACTCCGCTCACTGACGAACTTCCCGTGGTCTGTGCGCTGGCATTGGCGGCCAGAAGCACTAAGAGAGACAATGTGGCCACAGCCGCTACTATTTTGCCCTGCTTCGACATCGCTTCTTCTTCAATCTCCTTTGCTCTCTCAATGCTGTCCGGACCAGAAACATGCCGAACAGGCAAATGAAGAGCTGAACAATGACCATGCACGGAACTACGCGTCACCAAGAGTGACGTATGTTCCCCGATTGGCGATTGGACTTAGAGACTGGGAGGTGCGCGCGACGGAAGAATAGGCGCAACTTGCAGCGAAGCGTAATAGACTGCCTGAATCCTGAGGGGAATCCAGTGAGGGTTCAGTAGCTCGATCTTGGCGGGCTTCGAGGCGGCGCTAACGCTTTGGCCAACTCGACAAAGATCGCAATGATCGGCGGAGCCGTCGGTATTCAGCGAGCCAAGCGCGCATACCGAAGTCGAAGCTGAGCTTCGTGTGGTGGCAAGAGTGGACAAACTATGCACTACCGGGTGCACAAGCAGGTGCATTATCAGCACCAGCAGAATCCATCCTCGTAAATTTTCCGCCACCTTCATCGTCGCAAGGATTATGACAGCTGGCCTCGAGCGTGTAAAGCGTGAGCGGTTGTGCGTGAGAATTCCTACTAACTTCCGGCACTTGGAGACGATACAAGAAAGAACGTCCGATTAGACCGCCACCGATTGTTATTAGGCGGCCTTGAACAGGTTCACGAGTTCGTCCATTTTGGCCCCACGGAAGCAACTCGCACGTTCTGCACGAAGCGATCGTGAGAACGACTACATGATAGCTCACGAGGACTCGAAGGGGCGTGTCCCCGACAAAATCGATGCCGCAGAGTGAAATGTGAAAGAGATGAGCCCATTTTTCCCTACGCCTTCCGACCTGAAAACTTTGATAGCCCCCTTACTCCATGAAATAGAGAGCGCATCCTTGTAGCTGAGCGAAACGGAAGGACGAACCAACGCTGGAGAGGACTGCGAGGCAACCATTTGGATCTCGCAGTTATTGGGCCTTTGTTAAGGAGGCGTCCACCTGCTTGCGGTGGTTGAGGAAATTTATCTGGCACTCCATCCCAGATTGCCGCAGTTCTGCGAACTCTGACCTTTGGCGAAGGGAATCGAATAGTGGATCGTTGTCCATCGCGGGATAAGAGCAGTAGTTCCCTTTTATCGCTTTGCTCAATTGTCTAAGAGCCGCGTCCGGCTGTCCACAGAAGGCCATCGCCTCGGCATTTCTGTACATGAGTTCAGGATCTCGCGCCGAAACCGGATCAGCTTCCGCTTCCGCCACTGCTTTGTCCAGGTCGGCCCCAGAGGGATGGCTCAAACAAACCCGGACCAGTTCGGCATTTACGTTACGATACCCGAGCTGTGCCGTCTTGTTTGCCTCGGCCAAGGCGGCGGTCGTGTCGCGAGTTCTCAGAGCAATCTCCATGCGCGAAAGCGCTGCGAACCCGGAACCTTCGTCAACCTTGATGTATTCCTCCGCGTGGTTGTAATGCCCAGTCAGACCAAATGTGGTCGCGCAGGAACGAAGCACACTGAAGCCGGGGTCAAGGGCATGCGCTGCATCGCATTGACTTCCGGCCTCGTCCAGCAGTCCGGCGTAGCGTAGGACGTAGCTCATCCAGAAATGGGCCATGGAGGAATCGGGGCGCCTCCGGAGAAAGTCGGCAGCCTGATCGTAAGCGCCATTCAGGTCGCCCTGCTCCGTTCGCAGAGTAGTCGAGATGGGGGGAGCATTTGGATCCAGTTCTCTTAGCCGCTCGTACGCCTGGGACGCTCTGGCAGCCGCGGTTGCGCCTCCATTTCCGTAGCGTTCGTCAATGTAGTAGCGCCAACTCAATTGGTCCCAGGCAGGCGCGTATCCGTTGTCCAGCGCAACCGAGTCCTCCAGCGTCTTAATCGCCATCAGGTTGAGCCCCGGATCAAGCGGATAACCAAGGCTGTGAAGGAAGAGATCAAAGGCCTCTTCATTGTTCGGCTTCGGAATCCGGTTTGCCGTGGCGTTGGTGACTTTCATCGCTGCGAGCAGCCGCTGACTTGTAGAAGCCTCCAGTTTGTCATGCAGAGTGACCAGCTCTTGCGGGGCGACGGTAACCTCGTCGCTCCAGACCGTTTGGTTGTGTGCTACGTCTATCAATTCGAGGTTCACTCGCAGAGTCTTCTGATCACTGAAGAACCCACCTCCTAGGACATGAGTGACTCCTAGCTCTTTTCCTACCGCAACCGGATCCTTCGTTTGCGTTCCATATCTGCTGGTCGAGCTGAAGGGTCGAACTGCGACTGACTGCGCATAGGTCAGATCAGTCACAAGGTCATTGGCGATGGCGTAGCGCAGGTAATCGAAATCCGGACCTGCTCCTTCATTTGAGAATGGAAGAACGGCAATGACCTTTGGGGCCGCTGGAACGACAGAACGATGATGCAGCAGATACCAGCCAGAGCTGACAAACGCAAGCACCGCCACGGCCAGAGCGTATTTTGGCCATGACTTGATTTTTCGGGCAGGACGCGAGGCATCGATGCTCAGAGGGGGAGAAGAGGTTGACGCCGTTGTAGGCTTCGCCGATTCACTAAGGGGCTCGTGCTGATCGACAGAGACTGGGGCGATAAACCGATATCCACGCCGAGGGACGGTTTCTATGAAGCGCGGGTTGTCAGAATCGTCGTCGATAGTGGCGCGCAACTTCTTCAGAACGACATTAAGACCCGTATCGAAGTCAACGTAGGTACCTTCTGGCCAAAGTGCCCGGTGCAATTCCTCACGCGTGATGGTTTTGCCGGGATTCTTCAATAAGAGGACGAGAACGCAGAAAGCCTTGTTTTGGATTCTGACGCGCACACCCTTGCGAGTGAGCGTGTGACCAGCAACATCCAGCTCAAATAAACCAAATCGAAACACTGGCTCGGAAGAGACTACCGGATTCATACCCTGGATCCGCAGAGTGGCTGCAATCATAGCATGGCTCACGGCGAATTCAGATGTTTCGCTAAGTGCATGATTCTGTAGTTAGTTTCCTGTTCAGACAAAGGTTAAGAACTAGTTCCCTTGAGTCTTAGGGCTGACCCCGGCATTCTGGGCCGCGTACTGCTGCTTCCGAATGGTTGAACGCGCGCCAGCAAATTTAGGAGGAAAGCAATGGCTAAAGGCTTGAGAGGTCTGGTTTCGCTCATCGCCCTCTTTGGATTGAGCTGGATTGGGGTTGCGCAGGAACCGGCTGACCCGGCTGGACCATGCAACGTGACAAGCCTGCGACTGAGGATTGCAACAAGCAATGATGACTTGCGCGGCGGGCAGGACAATTTGAACATTGTGGTTTTCTTCGCTGCCGGCCAGGCGCAAGTGGCCGCGAACGTCAACAAGGGCCAGAATTGGCCAAATAACAGTGTGAACATGGTGGACATCCGACTGGACCGGCCAGTCTCTCCCAGCGAAATTCGCGCGCTAAGGATGATTCACATATCCGATGGAAGCTTTCACGTCAATCTTGCGGAGTTGGCCACTCTAGGCGCGCCAATTGCCATCGCGCAAGCGTTTCAGTCGCCGGATAACTGGAACATGGCGGATGTGACGGTCGCCGCCATTGGGAATGGGGTGGGCGCTCGCATCGCAACCCATGGGTATCACCGATTCACTGGGAGCGATCCAGTTCTCACCATACCCGTAAGCATACCGGCGAATGTTTGCAGTTCGGGAAGACACGAGGGCAATAGCGGCACGAGGTCCAATAGCGGTAGCGGATCCGGCAGTGCAGGCGGTAACCCCACTACCGGTCCAACTGGCTTGCCATCGACCGGCACGTGGGGGCAGCCGACGGTTGGCGCTGCCTCGGGCGCGCTGACGAATCAGGACGTAGCGCGGATGGCGAAGGCTGGCGTTCCTGAATCGTCCATTGTGGCTTCAATCCAAGGCAGTCCCGCTGCATTTGATCTCTCGCCGGAGGCCCTCATTGCCTTAAAACGGGCCGGCGCAGGCGAAAGCGTTCTGCAAGCGATGGTCTCGCACGGCCATAGGGAACTCGTCCCTGCTGTGCAAGTGATTGGTGACGGCAAGTCCGCTGACGAATTGAATCCGCAACCATACCCGCCGCATGCGAGAACGAACGCAGCCGGCACGGTCAAGCCAGGCGAGCTAAGTGCACAAGCAGTTCCAAGCAAAAAAACGCTGCTCAGTCCCGGTGGGCAACAAACAATGCTTGCAACGCAAGCCAATTCGCCCCCACGCGATGGCAGCAAGTCAGCCCTTATCACCGCAGTGCAGCAGCCGACCATCACCGACGGAACCAGACAGGCTGCCGCAACAATGTCAGCAACGGACCATCCCTTGGGCGGAGATACCGGTGCCATTAAATCTACGGGAAAAGCACGTTACGAGCCCATCACCGTGGATCAGGGTGTGACAACTGACCCCGAATTCAATCAGTGGGCGAACGCGCGTCACGAGCCCATCCCCGTGGATCGTGGTGTGACAACCAACCCCGAATTCAGTCAATGGGCGAACACGACGAGTCAAAAAACCTCAGGGCCGAGTGCGCCGCCACAGGCGACCACATCAGCAGGTTCGAGCGTGACCGGCAGCGCCACCCGAAACCTCAACGATGGGAGCAAGCAGGGCAGCGCAAGAACAATTCAGCCATCGCAAGCAATCCTGCCTGTCGTACCTCCTTCCGAACGCCAAGGCCCCACAGCAGTTGCGCAATACCAACCACCGGGTGGAATGGGGCGTGGAGCAAATTCTGCACAGATGGCCCCACCGACAGCTCTCGATTCGGCGTCTGTGGGCGCTGCTTGCTCGCAAGATCCCACGCCCAGGATTCTCGGCGTAACCGGGGGCGGCGCGCCCATTACGTTCAGGCCGGGGCACCAATATGTAATTTGGGGGTGCTCGTTCGGACCGGCGAATCCCAATAACGCCGTGTATCTGTCCGATGGTGGCTCATTCCAATGGTTTCTAAGCAAGAGTTCATGGAGTTCGAATGCTGTTTCGATTTCCTTCTCAGTTTCGCCCGCCGGCGTGCAGGGCTTTCAGAAAACGTATGCCGGAAGTCAGCTCGGGAACCTGATCCTTTTTGTGCTCGGCCAGAACGGAAACGCCAAGCTGAATGGAGTCGTTTTGAGCGTTCAATAGCGGTTGATGACGATGGTCGAGCCAGAACTCAACATCAGGATCGCCAAAGCGGCAGATATATGAGCAAAACCGAATTTCAAAATGGTTTAGAGAAGTGAGGGACATCGAGCAAATGGTGAAAAGAAACCCCAGGTCCGTGCTGATCATTGTCGCGTTCGCGGCGTGCAGTGTGATGGTCTGTCGCATATCGCTGGCACAGCAAGCGCCAAAGCCGCTCACGAATGATGGAGTCATCAAGATGGTCCAGGCCGGACTCTCCGAATCGGTGATTCTTGCGGCGATTCAGTCGAGCCCGGCGCGGTACGACGTCTCGACAGACGGATTGATCAAGTTGAAAAAGGCCGGCGTCACGGCGGATGAGATGAAGGCCATCATCGCTGCGCAACAGGCCATCGGTACCGGGGAAACCGCGGGTTCACCTCCAGGAAATGCGACCTCTGGGCTGGTGACGGCGACACCGGCCGCAACGCCTGCTTCCCGATGGGCGATGCCGTCGGTGTACGTCCTCACAATGCGATCCGCGCAGGAACTGCCACGGGAGAAGACCCAACTGGCCGAAACGAAAACGAAGCCGCACCCGCTGGCCAGCCTCGCCCAGGATTCGGCAATAACGCAAGGAATCCAGGCGGGGGTCAACGATGTGGCGTGGGACGCGGCGGCGCACACCCACTCCGGGGTCGGTGGCTCGGCGCTTACGCAAGCCGGAAGCATCTTCGGCGGAATGATGGGACGCGGGCAGCCAACGGTCACATACGTTTGGGGCGTGCCGGGTGCGGCGTCGGCAAATGTCCTGAAGACCAGCACTCCGAAACTGGAGGCCCTTTTTGCGAAAGCCCCAGGTGTCAATCCCGATGAGTTCGCCCCCGAGATCGTGAAGCTGACGCCCGCGCAAAATACTTGCCGGCTGATAGGCGCAACGCAAGGGAAAGACGATGCGCGTTCCGACAATGCCGCAGATTGGGAGATTTACTCCAACTTCGTCGAAGACCGCGTCCCGGTAAAGCTCGAGAAGATCTCCAGCGGGGATTACAACGTCTCGCCACAAATGCCGCTGTTGCCCGGTGAATATGCCGTAGTACTGCGGCCAATTGCAAAAGATAAGAAGTTTTCCGGTGCAGATGTAGCACGAGGACAGGGCCCAGGACTGATGTTCAACGCGGTGTGGACGTTTCAG
>Ga0070733_10002453_pt1 | contig 13173 bp, 8 predicted proteins | sample Coa_R1_9_FD_66450 | JGI IMG/M metagenome (GOLD analysis project Ga0070733, IMG submission 66450) | Surface soil microbial communities from Centralia Pennsylvania, which are recovering from an underground coalmine fire - Coalmine... | ecosystem: Environmental > Terrestrial > Soil > Unclassified ... | reverse complement strand
GGCGGACCCAGGGACAGTAACCCGGGTGGAAGCTCCAGCTTGAAATCGAACCTTCCCCGCAGCCCGGTTTGATCGACAACAGGCTTATCCAATTCCCCGACCGAAAATCCAAGACCGTAAAGATCGCGGGCAAGCAACTCCGGGGTCGTGTCCCGAGCCCCGAGCCAGGTTCCGGTCGAGGCGCCAAACTGGACAGGACTCCGGCACTGGGACGGCCACGCGACGCCCGCCTTCGGGATCTCCATCGGTGCAAACGGCTCGCTCATTTCGAATGAATTCGGGCACGGCGGTCCCTCGGAGTGCGGGTGCAGATTCGGCCCGAGCTGGCCGAGTTTGATAAGGGTCAGGGCGAGCAGGGGGCCTTCCCGGTTTTCGAAATGAACCCTCAGCTTGAAGCGGTCGGCGAGCAGGGACTGCATCATCAGGCGCATCTGGTCCCTGGTGGGATTGCCGTCCGCCTTCGCGTCAATCGCGTAGCCCTGATTCGCCCATTTGGGAAGGCGTCGAAGCTGCTCGTTCATTGCGATGGCTTCAAAGGGAGCGAGCTTCCAGGCGAAATAGATGTAAAACGGGAGTGAGAAACCTGCCGAGAAACGGCCGCCCGGCGGCTTCGCATCGCCGTTGTCCAGCGGGAGGTTCGGGAACCTTGGCGCGGTGGCCGGCTTGACGGAAGCGACCGCGAATGTCATCTTCCCTCCGGCTGCCATCTGCCAGTCAGGGTCGCCCGGCGTTTGCGCGGCAAGGGCGATCACCACGAATGCAGGCGAGAGCAATACCAAGGTCTTGCGCAACCGCATGTGGCCAGCAACTCGGGAGCCAGTTTCGAGTTCCTTGAAATTACGACAGAATTGTTGGATCGGATTGTTGCGAGGTCACACCTGTACAAGATCTTCACACCGATAGAGCGCTATCACGCCATTCCCGGCCAGCGAATGCCTGGCACTTCATGCCTGTCCGGATTTCCGGGGGCCGGGGTTTTCGTGGTGGATCGCGCGGAGAAGCCATCGGAAAACCGATCGCCACTCGTCTGACCATGGCGAGACCTCCGTTGCGGATCAGCAGTCAGAGTGCCGCGGCGCCACGGGCCGGGCTATTCAGCGGTTGTCGGATCGATAACGGACCGAATTTGCGAGATCCGGTTGGCGGGGAAACCACCTTGCTGCGCGTGCCTGCGTACAGCATCTTCATCCGGAGCCACGTAAACGCAGTAGATTTTGTCGTCCGTGACGTAGCTCTGAACCCACTGAATCTGAGGGCCCATCTCCCGAAGGACGCCGCACGATTTTTGGGATATCGCCTGCAGTTGCTGCGGCGACAGCCCTCCAACTCCCGGAATTTCTCTCTCAATGACGAACTTCGGCATGGTTGGCGCCTCTCTTTCTGGTTCAGGGTCGGCCCAATTGTATCGCAACCGTTGATCAGTTTGTCGGGACGCTGGCCGGAAGGCCAGCGGAACGCTGGCCGGAAGGCCAGCGGCAGGGCGAGTCCCGGCCCCACAAACCTTAAGAAACGCGGCTGAAGCTGCGTTTACCGGTGTTTTCTGACAATTGGTTCAGCAGCGGGGCGAGGCTGGCTTCGTAATTGCGCCAGCGCTGCAGCGAGCTTCGGAACAGCGGTTTGCGGACCTGGACGGCGCTGTGGGTCATGACGGGCCGACTGGCCTTATGGAAGCTGACGCAGCGGTCATCCCATGGCAGGCCGCAATAATCGATCAACCGCCGGGCCTGACCTTCGAGATCGTTGACCACGTCCTCGTAAACGACGTCGAGCATGGCGCCCGGCGGAAGAACGGATCGCCAGTGAGCCATCAGTTGGTCGTAGCGCCTGTAATGACGGCCCAGTTCCGCCAGGTCGTAGCTGAAATTCTGGGCGGGAAATATTTTGGAATAACACGACAGGCACGTGTCGACCGGATCCCGCGTAGTGTGGATGATTCGGGCGTTCGGCAGGACCATGTGGATGAGCCCGATACTGAGGAAGTTGCCGGGCATTTTATCGACGGTTCGGACTTTACCTTCCGCCAGAGCGGGCAGGCCGGCCAGATACGACTGGGCCAGCCGTCGCGCGGTATCGCCGTTGAGGGCCGGAACCCACTCCGGAAATTGAGTCGGCTGTGACGCCGTGCGGATCGCCGCGTCCAGGGCATTCAGTTCGCCAGCGGCATGAATTTGCGGATGAGCCGCGAGAATCTGCTCGATCAAAGAGCTGCCTGAGCGCGGCATGCCCAGCACGAAGATCGGCGCCGCCGAGTGGGCTCCCTCTCCCTGGAAGCGATCGAGCAGGCTGGCGTCGAATACGGCCGCAATGCGCTCGAAAAGCCTCGCAAAGCTCGCTTCGTCGTATTTAATTTGGCGGCGCTTCAGATCGTTGCCTTTGCGCAGGTGTTCGAAAGCGCGTGCGTAGTCTCCGGTGTCGTCGAGCGCCTTGGCCAGGGCGAAATGGATAAACAGCCTCTCGGCGGCGGGCAAATCGTCCTTTCCCGCAAGCTTTTCCAGCGCCACCAGATCGGGATCGCCCTGACGGAAGGTCTTGATTTCGGAGCGGTTGTAGTGAGCCTCCGCGTAGCCGGGCCTGGCTGCGATCGCCCGTCCATACCGCTCCATCGCATCGTCGAAATTGCCCAGCGCCTTGAGGATGTTGCCCAGTTCGTGATGAGCGACGGGGTGATCGCGATGGAGGTTGAGTGCCGTTTTCTGACACGCCATGGCCTCGTCGATTCTGCCTTGCCGCAGGCGCACGATACCCAGATTGCTGTGAGCATCGGCATGGTCGGGCTTGAGGACGAGGGCGCGTTCGTAATGCGCCGCCGCGTCATCGAACCGACCCGTCGCGGCGAGCGCGACCCCCAGATTGTTGTGGGCATCGGCGTGATCCGGCTTCAGGAAAAGGGCACGCTCATACAGCAGGATGGCGTCATCGATCCGCCCAGCCTGGTGATGCCGCACGCCGTCTTCGTGGATTTGATGGGCGTTCCGATTTGGCGGCAAGACTGCCGGTTCCGGCGATAATGTTTGGCCGGCGGCGTTCTGAGGCTCTTCGTCGGCGATCTCGTCCACTTCGCAATGGACCCGCATGCGGTACCGTCGCCTTCGCAATGTGACCGGCAGGAACAGCCGTTCGTCGAACCAGTCCGCCATGCGGGGCGGCCTCGGTCCCTCCATCATTTTGCGGATTTCGTCCGCTTCGCTCCCTATGGCCGCGAGCTGATTTGAAACGCCGAAGAGAACCCCGTGAGGCGCATTCACGGTTTCGCGGGCGAACCGAGCGCAGGCAAACGTCCGGTGATAGCCGCGCAGAAGTAATGGCCGGTCGGCGTGAAACGACACCGTGACGAAAGCTTCCGCTTCGGCGACGCGCAGATGTCCATAGGGTGGTGTGGGGCCGTCCAGAAAGAACTCAGAGTGCGGGAGGTCGAAGACGATCGTATCGCCTTCGCGCCACGACTGCAGCCGGTCGCTTGAGGGCGGGTTGAGGAGCGCGGTTTGAAGCCATTTGTCAGGCGTCACGGTGTCGCGATAGCGGTTGGCAATGGCCGTTGAGATCCAGAGCTGGTGAAGGACGAGGTCCATCGGGTTCAACCTGACAAAGTCAACCACATGGGGTGCATTCGGATGTTTGCCGCGGAACTTCTGCGCAGCCTTCAGGTCTGCCGCGCTCAATGGCAATTTCCGCACCGGGAGTGGTTCCTCCGGCGGCAAATCTTCGACAATTGCTTTGCGGGACTCCCAAATCTCCTGGGCGATGGCAAGGGTGGGCGGCGGGTTGAACAGGCAGTCTTCCATCAGGAACTTGAGCGCTTGTTGCCGGTCCATCCATCCGAGGAGCGCACGCGCGGCCAAGCCGGACGGATCGGCCCGAAGGCTTTCTTCCAGCCGAGGCGACGGAGACGGCGACATGGTCAAACAGTAACATTGTCGCTGTCGTATGAGAATGAAAACTCGGGATAACGACCCCGCCTTTCGTAGCCTGATTTTTACGTTCGTGTATAAGGGGCTTATGGACGGGACGCTGGGGTGATGCGATCCCGGGCTATGCGTTAACGTTCAGCGCGATAAGGCGCAGTTGGTGCGTGATCGCGCGCAACGGGGCGTGTCTTGAAATCGGGCCGGAGCCGTTAATCCTACTTCCCGTGCTGCCTGGCGGCCCTGGCAATCGATGGGCCAGCCTTGGCCAGATGCTGACGCGAGAAACCAGGGCTCTGCTATCCCCGGTATCTGCGATGGGTCCTTCATGTCGAACAGAGAGCGGACACGCGGGCACAGCCGCGTCTTCGCCGGGCAGGTTGAAAAACGCGGCTTTCGCCGCATGTGCATGTTTACTTCCCTTCGGGGCTGTCGCCGGCGGAACTGCCGAGGAACAACTTGCGCCCGTCGGTAAACGTCACATCGCGGCCGTTCGCACGATTGCCGCCGTCCTTGGCCATGTAGCCTTCCACCACGATTTCCACGCCCGAGGGCAACGAATCCTTGTTGAGCCCGTGGCGGAACAACGTGTTCGGGCTGCCGCACTCAATCGCCCAATTGGTCACCGTTCCGTCCGCGTTCTTCACGTCAATGTGAATCCAGGAATGCGGATTGATCCAATCCATCTTCGTCACTTTGCCCTGCAGCTTGATGGGCTTGTTTGAATCGAACTCTGCGGCGAAGGCGTGGTGCGCGATTGCGGGAGCCGAAGCGGCCAGCAGCACACCGCCAAACATCGCAACTTTCAAGAGCGTCGTTTTCATATAGGCTCGGCCCCTTACCGATTCCCGGGCGCGGCGGCTTTCTTTTCATCCGCGCGAGCTCCGGCCAGAATCCCCGTCATTCCTTCATTCCCCTCGTGGCAGGCGTATTCATAGAGTAGCCCCTTCGCTTTTACGAACGTCACTTCCCCGGTCCATGGGTGCGTGAACGCCGTCGGGTCATCCACGGTGAAGCGGTACCGGAGCGTATCGGCATCCAGGCGGGTCAGCTTCTCTGTCAGGTGCAGGTTTTCGTCCGCGCCGCGAAACTGCGTCTCGCCCCGGAAATTCGTCGTATCGACCACCAGCGTGTCGCCTTCCCAGCGGCCACGGGAATCGCCCACCCAGAAGCGCACGTCCGAAGCCGGGTGCGGGCTGCCGTCGAGGGGAATGCGGCGCATCTGATGCACCATTTCCACATCGATACCCACGAAGCCGGGCGTTTGGACGATTTCGTAATCATTGTTATAAGCGCTCGAAACCATCGGTGCGGCGTTGCTGAAGGAAAGGCAGCGTTCCATCAACGGCCGGTCCTCCGGACCATCGGCGGGTCCGGGCTGGCCGCTGTTTTCGAGCCCGCAGCCGGGCCGATCGCAGCGTTTGCGGCGCGCGGCGGCCTCTTCCTGAAGCTGCTTTTGGCGCGCGGGCAATAGAGCCGGAACATGGCCGTCGGGCGGATCGATCACAATGGAGGTCCGGCGCGACTGGAACAGCCGCGTACCCGGGTCCCACCAGAAATCGTTATAGGCCAGCGTCACGTCGGCCGTGGTGCCCTTGATGTCGTCGCGCTTGTCAAAGTTGCGGACATGGCCCTTCTCCCAATCCAGGGCTTCCTGCGGCGTGAAGAATTCCTTGCCCGCGAGTTCCCGCGGCCGCTCGAACGGTGTAATCGTCGCGTTGGTCCAAATGCCCGAAAGGTCGGGGTGTCCGTCGGCGGCCCGTGGCGCAGGTTTCGGCGACTGAGCCAGCGCAGCGAGTGCGGCCATCGTCGTGAGAGAAAACAAACGGAACGTCACTTCGATTCTCCTTTTCCATGTCGCAGATTCCCGTAGAGCAGTTCTTCCGCGAATTCAATACACTGAAATTCCAAAGCGTGCGCGTTCTTTTCCACGTGACGGTAAATCGGCATGTCGATTTTCCAGGGACGGGAAAACGTCCTGGGATCTTCCATCGTGGCTTCATAATCCAGAATGTCGCGTCCGCGCGGCGTATAGCGCTCCACCACGTGCAGAGCGTCGCTGTGGAAATTCCCGGCGCGATCAAACCAGGTTTGGTCGTTGAAACTCGTCACGTCCACCACCAGTGTGTCGCCTTCCCAATGCGCCACCGACCAGCCCATCCAGCTGTCCGCGGGCGCCTTGCCCGGGTCGCCGAAGCGCACGGTTCGCACAGCCCCGGCGAAACTGTAGGTCATCAGGATCGTGTCTTTGCCCTGCACGATCTGAAACGGATACGGCATATAGTTCGCGCGAGGCACGCCCGGCATGTAGCACTTCGCTTCCGGGTCCTCCGTCCAGCGGTGTTTGAAGTTTTCCTTTTGTTTGGCCGCGGCTTCCGCAAGATAGGGAAGCGTGCCGCCTTCTACAATTCCTTCGCCGGGGGGCTCCGCCGTGATGGCGCCCAGGGCGCTGGCAGGTCCGGGCCCGGCGGAATGCGGCAGAATATTCCAGTTGGCGGCATTCATCGCCTGCCAAACGCCGTTCAGGTCCGGTTTTCCGTCCGCAGTTCGCCGGATTCCATTCGCGTCCTGGCCCCAACCCAACGCAGAACTCAAACCCAACAACGAGGCCAACGTCCAGCCGCACCTCAACCGACCCATCCAGGACCTCCGCACTCTACTCTAAACCATGCCAAAACCTCCGCGATCTGCGTTTGACAAAGTGAACAAGAAAGAACGCAGGCGAATTAATTCCGTTGGTTCGCGAGTACGAAGGCAGGCGTCGCCAAAAGTGCCGACGTGGCAGGCACCAGCGCCCAATACCACTTAAATCTCCGGGGGCTCTGTGTGGGAAGAGGTTTTCGCCTTGCCGCCTGGCCTTCCCTCCAGCGTCGCGAGGCGCAGACTACAGGCATTTGCGTGCGATTTGTGGCGAGCGGCGCCGAGCAGAACCTCGGCGGCAAGGCCGAAGCCATGCCCCACAATTTCGTTTCGAAGAATTTTAGTCGGGGCTATCGTTGGTTACATTCGCCCATGTTACCGATATAGCGCGCCGTACCACTAACACACGATTAGACATTTACGTTAGCGGAGCGCGGCAGCACAATGGCTGCATGTTTACCAGGTTCTCATTGCTTTTTTCCGCAATTGCGGCGACCGCCATCGCGGGAACCGTTTCACCGCAGCTTACATCGATGGCTCCCGCCCAACCAGTTCAGGTCATTGTTCAATATGCCCCGTCTCTGGTCGGGACCTTGCTCTCGACTGTGTGCGGCGTGCTGAACCTGGTGGAACTGCTGCCGACCGGCGAGCTGTGTTCGATGACCGCCTCGGCGGCGATCGGGCTGACGGGGAACCCCGCCGTGGCTCACGTTTCGGTTAACAACACGCTGCAAAGCCTGGGAACGGCACTGCCTGTTTACGACTACATGCCGGAAGCGCTCCAGCCATTGTCGGCAACTGCCGGTTCCGCCAACCCGAAACTCGGCGCCGGCATCGGCGTGGCCGTTATCGACAGCGGCATTCACGTCAATCAGGATTTGACGGGCACCGGTACGGGTCTACTCGGCCTGCTGAATTCGTTTCCCAACGTCGTCTACGCCCAAAGCTTCGTTTCGTCGGAAGGCGTCGACGATTATTACGGCCATGGCACGCATATCGCGGGGATGATCGGCGGGAACGGCTCCAATTCGTCCGGGGCGGGATTTCTCGAAGATATCCACGGAGTCGCGCCGGGTGTTCGTCTGATCAATCTGAAAGTCCTGAACAAAAACGGCGAGGCGGACGATGCCACGGTCATTCGCGGGATAGACCGCGCGATCCAGCTCAAGGACGTTTACAACATCAAGGTCATCAACCTTTCGCTCGGGCGGCCGATTTACGAAAGTTACAAGAGCGATCCGCTCTGTCAGGAAGTGGAGAAGGCGTGGCGAGCCGGAATCACGGTGCTCGTTGCGGCAGGCAACGGAGGCCGCGACAATTCGGTCGACGAGAACGGTTATGGGACGATCGCCGCGCCGGGCAACGATCCGCTGGCGATTACGGTTGGCGCCATGAATACTCAAAGCACGGCGCGACGCAGCGACGACGCGATGACTACCTACAGCTCGAAGGGGCCAACGCTTCTCGATCATGTGGCGAAGCCCGATCTGGTCGCCCCGGGCAACAAGATATTCTCGATCCTCGCGCCGAACGCCACGCTGGCAACAGCGTATCCGTCGAACGTGGTTCCGCTTGCTTCCTACGTCGTGTCGCCGGCATCGGGAAAAACGTCGAACTACTTCATTCTGAGCGGCACCAGCATGGCGACGGCGTCGGCAAGCGGCGCCGTGGCGGCGCTTCTCGGCAGCCAGAATCTTACCCCCGATCAGGTGAAGGCGCGCCTGATGTCGACCGCGACCAAGAATTTCCCGCAGACTTCGGTGATCACCGACCCGATAACCAATCAGACGTTCACGATTCAGTACGACCTTTTCACGGTCGGCGCCGGATACCTCGATCTGAGCGCGGCGCTGGCCAGTACGGCCACAATTCCCGCGAACGAAAACGCGGCCTCACCGGTTGCCAGGGCCGGGGCCGCCGTGAACGGGCAGACACCCGTGTATCTCGTGAACGATTCGTCGCAGACGGCGGTGTGGGGCTCGACTGCGGTGTGGGGCTCGACGGCAGTGTGGGGCTCGACCGCGGTTTGGGGTTCTTCGGTCTGGGAGGCCGATTCGGGTTCCACCGCAGTGTGGGGTTCCACCGCGGTGTGGGGATCGACCGCGGTCTGGGGATCGAACGCCAATTCCGCGTACACGGCAGTCTGGGGTTCGACCGCGGTTTGGGGATCGAACTCCGATGCAGGGTCCACCGCAGTCTGGGGTTCCACCGCGGTTTGGGGCTCCAGCGCTCAGAACGGCGATCCGGACTCGCAATGAGTCCGAAACCGGCTTTGACGCTGCTCCTGTTCGCGGGCGCAATCTGCGGCAAAGCAGCTTCTCTTCCGGTTAAACCGGCTGGCGAACTCCGCCTGTCGATTACCGGCGATCCGAAAACTTTCGATCCGCTGCAGGTCACCGACGAAAACTCGGAGATCGTGCGCTATCTGACCGGCGCCACGCTGCTGCGGATCGATCGTGTCACCGACGAAGTGCGGCCGGAGCTGGCTGAGTCCTGGAGCGTCGACAAAAAGGGGCAATCGATCAGTTTCAGGCTTCGCGCGGGCTTAAGATTTTCCGACGGGACGCCTCTTACGGCGGACGATGTGGCGCGCACGCTGCGCGCGGCTTTCGACGCTCGAAACGGTTCGCCGGTGGGAGATGTATTTCGCTCCGGTCAAGGTCTGCCCGCCATCGACGTGGTATCGCCAAATCAGATCGCCATCCGGTACCCAGCCGCTAAAGCGGGACTCGATCGGCTGTTCGACGAGCTTTACATCGTTCCGCCACATGTCGCTCTGCCTCACTACTTACCGGTCTCGGCTGGCCCGTTTTTTGTGGCGGAATACCGGTCGGGCGCGGCGGTGACGCTGAAGCGCAATCCTTATTACTGGAAGGTCGACAGCGCAGGCAGGCGGCTGCCGTATCTGGATTCCATACATCTGGACATCCGGACCAACCCTGATATTGAGGCGACCCGTTTCGTGCGGGGGGAGATCGACATGCTGAGAAAACTCGATCCCGACGCTTTCAATCTGATTCTGAAGCAGAAGCCGGCTGCCGCGCACGATCTTGGACCCTCTATGGATGCGGAATTCCTGTGGTTCAACGAATCGCCGGCAGTGCCGGAATGGAAGCGAAGATGGTTCACTTCCGCAGTATTCCGTCATGCCGTCAGCGCCGCCATCAGCAGGGAAGACCTGGTACGCATCGCCTATAAGGGCCACGCGCATCCGGCCGCTGGTCCGCTTTCGCCGGCGAATCGCTTTTGGTTCAATCAGCAGTTGAAGCCGGTTCCCTTCGACCCCGAGTTCGCGGCGAGAACGCTGCGCCGCGAGGGTTTTGCGCTCCGTGACGACGTGCTGCGCGACAGAGACGGCCACGAGGTGGAGTTCTCGCTGGTCACCAACGCGGGGAATCGAATGCGGCAGGCGACCGCGGCGCTCATCCAGGCGGATTTGAGGAAAATCGGTATCCGCGTCAATATCGTCACGCTGGATTTCGGCGCTCTTGTCGAGCGTATTTCGAGGACCTCGCAATACGAGGCGTGTCTGCTCGGATTGACGAACATGGCCGAAGACCCGAACGATCAGATGACGGTCTGGCTGAGTTCAGGACCGCAGCACGCGTGGTGGCCATCGCAGAAGTCGCCCACGACGGAATGGGAGGCGCACGTCGACCGGCTGGCTCTGGCCCAGTCGTCGGAGCCGTCGCGCGATCTCCGCCGGAAGGCTTTCAACGAGGTGCAGCGCATCCTGGTGGAACAGGAGCCGGTGATTTATCTCGTGAATCCGGATTTCCTTTTCGCCACGGCACCGTCGCTGCGCGGAATCAGTTCTACGGCGCTTTTCCCGCAGTTGCTGGCGAACGTCGAATCGATCAGCCTGCGGTAGGCGCCGGAAGCCGACGGGGGCGTCGGCCGCAGGCCGGGGGGCCCGCCCCACCGGTACCATCCCTTCGCAATCTTGGATACAGGTTGCCGACGGTTAACTATACGGTGTCCGCCCGGCCATGGCACACTTCCAGTGAAGACAGCGAATCGTATGACCGATTTCAATCAAATGCCGCGCGCTGCAAGAGCTTACTGGTTCCTGGTGGTTGCCGCGGGCTGCACCTGTCTGGCTCGATCGCTGGGTGGGTGGCAGTTCCAGGACGAAAGCCCGCTCAGGCTCGCCATTTACATAATCGCCGCCATATTCGCGTCCGGTCTCAAGATCCCGCTGCCCGGTATCTTCGGGACGCTTTCGATGAATTACGTCATCATCATCCTGGCCCTGCAGGACATGAGTCTGAACTCGGCAATACTTGTTGCGATCGCCAGCACGCTGGGTCAGTGCATCATCCACACGAGCACGCGCCCGAAGTGGTTCCAGGTATTGTTCAGCGTAAGCGGAATTCCGGTTCCGGTCATGGCGGCGGAGGCCGCGCTGAAGTCGCACAGAATTCTGCTTCTCGACCATACCGGTTACACCGCTCTGCTCGCGGCTTCAATGGTATATTTTGCCATCAACACACTAACGGTGGCGGGAATCATCAGCTGCACAACGGGCAAGCCGATCTATGAAACGTGGCGAAACTCCTATCTCTGGACGTCGCCCCAGTACCTTGTCGGCGGCGTGATCGCCGGCGTGACGCATTATCTCGGCACTTCCTGGGGATGGCCCGCGCTTCTGATGGCGGCGCCGCCGCTGTATCTTTTGTATCGCTCCTACAGCCTGTATCTGGGAAGGGTCGAGGAGCAGCAGAAGCATATTCTCGAAATGTCGCGGCTGCACCTCCGCACTATTGAGACACTGGCGCTGGCGATCGACGCGAAAGACGACACCACCGCGGCCCACCTCCGGCGGGTGCAGATCTATGCCTCCGAGATCGGCAAAGAGTTAAAGCTTTCGGCGTCGGAAATGATGGCGCTGGAAGCGGCCGCGCTCCTGCACGACGTTGGCAAGCTCGCGGTTCCGGAATACATCATCTCCAAGCCCGGCAAATTAACCGAAGAAGAGTTCGAGAAAATGAAAGTCCACCCGGTGGTGGGCGCGGAGATCCTCGAACGGGTGCAGTTTCCGTACGCGGTAGTACCGATTGTGCGGTCTCATCACGAAAAGTACGACGGAACCGGATATCCGGACGGCCTGGCGGGCGAAGAGATTCCCATTGGCGCGCGTATCCTGTCGGCCGTCGATTGCCTGGACGCGCTGTCTTCCACGCGCCAGTACCGGCAGGCGATTCCGCTCGACGACGCGATGCGCATGGTCGCCGAGCAGTCCGGGAAAAGTTATGACCCCAAGATCATTGAGATTCTGCAGCGAAGATATCGCGATCTGGATCTGAAAGCGAAGGCCGAGATCGTCGATCCGGTCAAGCTGTCCTCGAATATCAAGGTAGAGCGCGGAAAAGCCCCGGCCACGGGATTCGCGGAGTCCGGCACCAAAATGGTCACCACGGCTCCGGCAAACGACTTCAGTCTCGCTATTTCCAGCGCACGCCGCGAATTTCAGTTACTCGTGGAAGTTACTAACGACCTGGGTAACTCACTCAGCCTTGAGGAAACACTTGCACTGCTTGCCGTTCGCGTTAACAGGATCGTGGAGCATGACGGAATCGCGATCTATCTGGTACACGAAGGTAAGTTGATCCCGCGCTATGTCAAGGGCGAAAGTTTTCGTCTGTTCTCCTCTCTGCAGATTCCGGTGGGCCAGGGGCTTTCGGGGTGGGTGGCGGAAAACGATTTACCGATTCTGAATGGAAATCCCGCCGTCGAGGCCGGATATATGAACGACCCGCGGCTGGTGACGGCGCTGCGTTCGGCGATCTCGGTTCCGCTTCGATCCAAAGACCGGATCGTCGGCGTTCTCACGCTTTACAGCCTTCGTGCGGCTGCATTCGACGCCGATCACAGACGGGTCCTGCTGGCGATTGCGCCCAGAGCGGGCCATGCCATTGAGAACTCGCTGCGATTCGAGATGGCGACCAATGCGGCGGATACCGATGAGTTGACTGGCTTGGCGAACGCCCGGCATCTTTTTGCGCATCTCCAGCACGAAGTGGCCAGAAGCTCGCGAAGCAGCGAATCTTTTGCGGTCATTCTGATCGATCTGGACGGATTCAAGAATGCGAACGATCAGTATGGCCACTTGGCCGGGAACCGCATTCTGCAGGCCGTATCGGCGGGATTACGGCGAACTTGCCGTACAGGGGACGTCGTGGCGCGCCTCGGCGGCGACGAATTCGTCCTCGTGCTGTCCGACGCCGGAAAACACGTGGACGCCACTCTCGCCCGTATAGAAGAAACCATGAGCACCCTCGCGGCCGAAGCAGACTGCGAGGCCGAGATCACGTTCAGCGCCGGCGTTTCCCGCTTCCCCGAAGACGGTCTCGATGCGGAGACCCTGCTCGAAAAAGCGGACGAAAGAATGTACGAGGCAAAACGGCGCAAAAAGCCGTTCCTCGTGGTTGCCGTCGCTTAGATTAAGAGAACCGGTACACGCGGCTTCAGCCGCGTCCGGAATTTCTACATTTTTGTGGTATCGCCCAGCCGGTGATCGGGTAGAGTGACCGGGATTGCGCCCGGTCACCCTCCCACACCACCGGACGTGCGGTTTTCCGCATCCGGCGGTTGAACTCAGCGGCTCATCGCCGCAAGGTCTGATGGCATT
>Ga0070733_10002450_pt1 | contig 13181 bp, 9 predicted proteins | sample Coa_R1_9_FD_66450 | JGI IMG/M metagenome (GOLD analysis project Ga0070733, IMG submission 66450) | Surface soil microbial communities from Centralia Pennsylvania, which are recovering from an underground coalmine fire - Coalmine... | ecosystem: Environmental > Terrestrial > Soil > Unclassified ... | reverse complement strand
GCCCAGCCCAGATTCCGCACGCTGTTGATCGGTCTGTTTGGGTTGCTGGCACTGGTCTTGGCCGCTGCGGGAATTTTCGGCGTCATTTCTTATTCCGTCTCTCGCCGAACTCACGAAATCGGGATTCGCATCGCGCTCGGCGCCTCGCCCGTTAATGTTCTGCGTCTGATTTTCGGAGAATCCGCGATTTTGGTGTTGATTGGCTTGGCGCTCGGAATACCGGCAGCGCTCGCCTTGTCCCGTTTTCTCGCCAGCCAGCTCTTCCAGGTGCGTCCCGCGGATCCGCTGACGTTCGTCAGCGTGGCGGCGCTCCTCGCACTCGTGGCCTTCGCCGCGTCCTATGTCCCCGCGCGGCGTGCCATGTGCGTGGATCCAATAGTCGCCCTCAGACACGAATAGTTCGCCGCTCCCCCACCCTCCCCAACCCTTTCATTCTGCGGTAATATCCGCCCTTCCGCGGCGTCTCCATAAGAGGCGGACCACCAGCCCTCGCGCATTCGCGGCATAAGGTGTAGCAGGATCATACTCTTAGAGGAAAGGAGGCACTCAGATGGGCAACCCACTCGACACCGGCATCAACCTTCGCCGCCCAGGCGGAGTCATGGCCAAGCGCCCGCTCCATTTTATCTGGTTGCTCGACTGCTCCGGCTCCATGTCCCTCAACGGAAAAATTGACGCGCTCAACACCGCCATCCGCGAACTGATTCCCCACATGCAGCGCGCCGCCGCGCAGAACTCCGGCGCCGAAGTGCTCATCCGCGCCATTCGCTTTTCCACCGCAGCTCAGTGGCACATCGCCCAACCCACGCTCCTTTCCGAATTTCGGTGGACCGACCTGACCGCTGATCCCGAAGCGCGCACCAACCTCGGTGCAGCTCTTCGGCTGGTCGCCGAAGAAATGAAGATGCCTCCGCTCAGCCCGCGCTCGCTTCCTCCGGCGCTTGTCCTAATTTCCGATGGCCGCCCCACCGACGATTTTGAAGGCGGCATGCAATATTTGCTCTCGCAGCCCTGGGGCAAAGCTTCCACGCGCCTTTCTATCGGCATCGGTACCGACGCGCATCAAAAAACTCTGAAGCGCTTTATCGACAACCCGGAAATCCACGTGCTCCAGGCCGATAATCCCGAAGCGCTCGTGGAATACATGCGCTTTGTTTCCACCTCCGTCCTCAGCGGACGGAAGGTTTCATCGGTCGTGCCGCAACCTGCGCAGACCGCTCCGTCCAGCGTCATCTGGTAGTTGCAAATATTTCGTTAGTGTTTTGAATGAAGTGAGAAGGGCCATCTTAATGGAAACTGCGGCGCGAAAAATTCAATGGCAGGTGATCGGCGAATCCTGCCGTGGCGCGTCCCACATTAAAGGGAACCTGCCCAATCAGGACGCCCTCAGTTTCTGGCTCCCTGAAAGCGGCTTTGGCCCGCCTGCCATTCTGGCTATCGCTGACGGACACGGCAGCCCGCAACATTTCCGCAGCGCCTCGGGCGCGAAACTCGCCGTCCAGGCCGCAACTTCTCTCTTGTTGGCTTTCGCAAAAATGCACGGCACCCAGTCCGACGCCAACAGCCTTCGCACCGAAGTGGCCGAACTCCCGCAACGCGTGGTGGAAAACTGGACTGCCAGCGTTTCCGCGCACCTCGCCGCAAATCCATTCCGCGAAGAAGAGTTCTCGCGCCTTCAGGATCCCCAGGACGCCGACGCGCGCGCCGAAGTCACAAACAATCCGCTCGTCGCCTACGGCGCCACTCTCCTGATCGTTCTCGTCACCGGGTATTACGCCGTCTTTCTTCAAATCGGTGATGGCGACATCCTCTGGGTCGACGACACCGGCAAAACCGTCCGCCCCGTCCCGGCCGACGCGCGCCTCATCGCCAATCAAACCACCTCACTCTGCCAATCCGAAGCGTGGAAGGATTTCCGCTGGCACGTGGAAGCGCCGCTTCACCATCCGCCCGCTCTTATTCTGGTTTCCACCGATGGCTACGCCAACTCCTTCCGCTCCGACGACGATTTTCTCCTCATCGGCCGCGATTTCCTAAACATAGCGCGCACCGGCGGACTCCAGAAAGTTTCCGCGCAGCTTCCGGGAATTCTCCATGATGCTTCGGAAAAAGGCAGCGGTGATGACGTGACATTTGGAATTATGTGCCGCCAGGATGCAATCGCCGCCGGCGCAGAGGGTGTCGCCGCAGGATCAGAGGAGGAAGCAATGGCAGGCTACGTTTCCAAAGCCGAATATGAATCCCTGAGGGCGAAACTCGATGAGCATCTTCGCGCCGCCGAGCACCGCCTCTCGCTCCTGCAGTGGCTGCTCGCTCTCGCGCTCATTCTCTCCGTGATTTCCCTGGCTTTCGGCATCGGCGCTCGTTACTACCCCGCCAGGCCTGCCGCGCCTGCCATCATTTCCCCTAACACCGGCGCCGAAAACCCGTCACAAGCCGGTTCCCCTGCAAACACCCCGCCACAAAGGAGGGATCCCCCGCAGCCGGCGCAGCCGGGCGCCTCCCCCAAGTCCGGTCCTGGCCACTAAACTATCTCCCGCGCCCCTTCACCTAGATCCGGGAGCATCATTCTTGTAAACGACTCCGCCCTTCATCACAAACACCACGCGCCGCACCGCGGTAATGTCCTTCACCGGATCCCCGTCCAGCGCGATAATGTCCGCCTGCAATCCCGGCGTGATGGAGCCAATCTGATCGCTCATCCCCAGCGCTTCCGCTCCCAACGAATTCGCAGACACCATCGCTGACATCGGATCCACTCCGCTGTCTCGCACTCGATGAATAAAATCTTCCGCGTTTCGTCCATGCGCGCCAGCCACCGCATCTGTCCCGTACACAATTTTCAGCCCCGGAATTTTCAATGCACGTTTTATGAAATCCTGGTGCGCCGGAATCAGATCCTTCATCGCCGCAAACCCTTCCTCCGTGTAGTAAGGTGCGGCCAGATACCTGTCCTTGTATTGAAGATAAGTTTCCAGCAGCAGCCCCGCCTGGGGATCAAGATACGTCCCGCGCTCCGCCATCAATTTCAAGTCCTCGTCCGACGCTCCCAACCCGTGCTCAATTTCCGTGCATCCGGCAATCGTCGCTGCCCGCACCGCATCTCGAAACGCGTGCACCAGTGTTCGCAGCCCCAGCTTCTTCGCTTCATCGCACGCCGCGTTCAATTGCTCTTGCGAAAGGGTCATCGTCCCGCTGCGCATCCCGCCCGATGCATATATCTTGATCACATCCGCGCCCGCCGCCTTCTGTTTCCGTACGAATGCGCGAATTTCCTCCGGCGTCCCCGTTTCCGGACCTCGCCCATTGATTGTTTCAGCCGCCGTCAAGATGCGGGGGCCCGCAAGCTCGCCGCGCGCAATCGCATCCCGCAGGGGAATGTCCGCCGGCGAACCCACGCTTTGCACGGTCGTAAATCCCGCCATCAGGGTTGCGTATGCATTGGAAGCCGCGGCATAGGTTGCCTCCGGAGTCGTCCCTCCCTGGCCCGCATTTTTTCCGTCCGGTCCAAAGCTCCATGTGATGTGCACGTGCGCGTCAATCCATCCCGGCAACACCGTCAACCTGCGCAGGTCGTAGTCCACCGGACCGGCCTTGGCATCAATGGCTACAATTTTCCCGGCTTCAATCACAATGCGTGTGTCGTGCAGGACGCCGCCCTTGCCATCGAGCGCCTCGCTCGCCGCAATCACGATCCGCTTGCCCCGCGCGGTCCCCTGCAAAGAAATTCCTTCTCCCATCGTCAACGCTCCCACAATTCCCAACACGCAAAGAATAGTTGCAGCGCCCCGCATCATCGCCTTTGTAGGAGCGAGTTCGTGTCCCGACAATTTCTGTACGTAATTCACTTCGTCCAATCCAATCCTCGCGGTCCTGCGCAGGAAGAATAAACCACCACCTCAAATCCCCTGCGCGTTGTATCGCGCTCATAACTCATTCCAATGTTTTTCATCACCCGCCGCGACGCTTTGTTCTCCGGCATTGCCACAGCCACCACTCGCCGTAATCCGTAACGCTCAAACGCCGCGGTCATCACTGCGCGCCCGGCTTCGGAGGCCAGTCCACGCCCCCAGCAATTCACGGCCAGCCACCAACCAATTTCGATCTCGCGCCGGGCACAAATCGTAAGTGGTTGCAGCCCGCATAGTCCAATCACTCGGCCATCGGGCTTGCGCCGCAAACTCCAGTTGCAGAAACCGTGCCGGGCCGAGTGGCGCATCTGACGCGCAATGAATTCCCGCACCTGTTCATTGCTCCAAGCTTTTCCCCCGGTGATGTATTTCATCACTCGAAGATCTTGCGCGATGGGTCGCAATGCCACAGAGTCTACAGGCCGCCAGGGTGTCAGCCACATGCGCGTCGTCTGAATCCGCAAATCCACCACGTGTTTTTTCTTTCGAGCCATGCTGCGTTTTCTCAAATTCGCTGGGACGCGTTCACCTTTCCTTCCTAACATCAATCCTCGCCCTATTACAATTGTTACGGCCCTTCGTCTCCGCCATTTAACATTTACTTCACGCCGCGTTCACCCGCTCCCGAATCCACTCCTTTAAATTCTGCACCCTTAGTAATTCTCTAGAGGAGGAATACAAATGCGTTTTGTCAGGCCTTTGCTGTCTGCTGTGCTTGCTGCATTGTTGGTCCTTTCGCCCCTGCCCATCCGGGCCGGCGATGGGCACGATTGGGATTCGGAAGGCAGAGTCAGACATGTTCTTCTCATAAGCATCGACGGTATGCACGCAGTGGATTACGCGAACTGCGTGGCTTCCAGCACTTGCCCAAATTTGGCCGAACTTGGCGAACATGGCGTGAATTACACTCGTACGACTACTTCCCGTCCGTCGGATTCTTTCCCTGGCCTCATGGCCCTTGTGACCGGCGGCACGCCACGCACTGTCGGCGCATTCTACGACGTCGCCTATGATCGTGTATTGGCGCCGCCCGCGAAAACAACCGGCAACGGGCTTCCCGCCGGGAATTGCACGCAAAACGCCATCAATGGAACGCAGACCGAATATGAGGAAGGCAATGAAATCGACCAGACCAAGCTCAATGGTGGATTTGCCGGGTACTCCACCATAGACGGTGGCATAAATTCCATCGACCCGAATAAGCTTATACGGGATCCGTTTAACGGCTGCCAACCCGTCTACTCCTGGAACTTCGTTCGCACCAACACGATTTTCGGAGTCATTCACAAGAAGGGTGGTTATACGGCTTGGTCCGACAAGCACGCTGCCTACGCCTCTGTTTCCGGCCCCACCGGAACTTCCAGCCCCAGCAATCTAGACGATTATTATTCCCCTGAAGTTAATTCCAATCAGATCCCCCTGCCAGGGTTGACTCCCGCAGGTACGAATTTCAATTGCTCTACGATTGTGGCCAGCAGCGACGATTGGACCACCGACTTCGATGCCATCAAGTGCTATGACCAACTGAAGGTCAATGCGATCGTAAACGAAATCAATGGAAAGACGCACCTGGGTGCTGGCAAGGCTCCGGTCCCAGTGATCTTCGGAATGAACTTTCAGGCGGTCAGCGTCGGGGAGAAGTTGATTAAACCCAGTTCCGCAGTCAGAACCGACGCGAACTCTGGCGGTTATGAGGACGCCCAGGGCACTCCCAGACCCAAAATGCTGGCCGAGATCCAATTCGTGGATGCGGCCATCGGGCAAATGGTGGATGCGCTCAAGAATAATGACCTCCTCCGTTCGACTGTCATCATCATCACTGCCAAACACGGGCAGTCGCCGATCGACCCGAACCGTTTCTTCCCCATTCCGGGAAAGTCTGGCACCAATGGGACGCCACCCTCCGGCTTTATCCCGTCCTTTCTCCCGGCGGTTTACAACGACCCGGCGAATGGTCTCGGGTTGGCCGAGGACGATATTTCCCAAATTTGGCTGGCAGATTCAACCCGTACCGGGGACGCCGTAAATGCTCTGGAGGCTGCCGGAACAGCAGTGGGACTGGGCCAGATTTTCTATGGCTCCTCGCTCACAACCTTGTTCAACCCTCCCGGTGTGCCGGAGGATCCAGGGCCCTGCTGTAAGCTCCGGAAAGGCGGCGATCCGCGTTCTCCTGACATCGTCGTGATTCCAAACTACGGCGTGGTCTACACCGGGGGCCTGAAAAAACAATCTGAGCACGGTGGCTACGCTTGGGATGACACCAACGTCATGTTGCTCGTCTCCAACCCCAGGTATGAGCGCCAGACAATCCACAGCTTTGTGGAAACAACTCAGGTAGCTCCAACCATTCTCAGATTGCTGGGCCTCGATCCCGACGAACTCGACGCCGTCAGAAAGGAAGGAACCCCGGTCCTGCCGGGTCTGACTTATAACGGCGACGACAACAACTAGTCTCGCGTACGGGCCTGCAAAGGCTGTATCGCGCCCTCTCCAGAAACAAGCGGCGAGTCGGTAACGCGACTCGCCGCTTCTCATTTCCTTGGAGATGAGGATTTACATCGAAGGGCGGTTGCGCCGCGTCAAATCTGCCTACACTTCCCAAACCGTGGAGCTCAACCTCTAGTTTTTGTGATGGGATTGAATGGTAGGCCCGGGAGGACTCGAACCTCTGACCTCTTCCGTGTCAAGGAAGCGCTCTAACCAACTGAGCTACGGGCCTACATCTGACGGCCGCTTATTTTACCACGCCGGAACCCGTGCCTGGCTCCTGTTTGGCTCCGCAACCTCAACCCCCCGCGCGTCAAATTCCGTGTGACTTTTTCCAGCTTGGCGCGTCTTGTGCCCCAGGAGTATAACCATAGAGTGTCTATGGATGGAACGTCTATGGTGAAGTGGCTCCCGGCTTGGTAAAGGAACTGCTATGAGCAAATTGGCTGAGTTCTTCAGACGTGCCCTCCATTTACGCCGCCAGGCTGAATTCGGCGCCGAATTGAATGAAGAAATCCGCTACCACCTTGATCGGAAAGCCAGTCAGTTTATCCGCGAGGGGATGTCCCCCAGGGAGGCTCGCGAAGCGGCCTTGCGCGAATTTGGAAATCCCACTCGCCTTTCCGAAGAAAGCCGCAGTCAGTGGGGCTGGCGATTCGTCCAAGATTTCAGAAGCGATACGAAATTCGCGCTACGAACTCTCGCGAAAAACCCGGGCTTCGCAACCGTCGCGATCCTGACTCTCGCGCTCGGCATCGGCGCGAGCACCGCCATCTTTAGTGTGGTAAATGCCGTCCTGATTCGCCCGCTGCCCTACAAAGACCCCGCGCGCCTGGTGGCGGCCGCATCGTATTATCACCAGGACGCCGTCATCCGTTCGTATCCTTATGTTTCTCTAAACGAAGTGGAAGCTTGGCGCCGCGAAAGCCGCGCGCTCCAATCCATCGGCAGTTTTGTTTTCACGGACCTGCCCGTAAATGTCGGCGAGCAATCCATGTTCATGGTCGCGGTGTATGCCGACCCCGAGCTTCTCTCCACGTTGGGCGTGGACCTGGCCGCGGGCAGCAACATTTCCGGCAGCGGAAGCATGCGCAAGGATAATTCCGCGGTCATCAGCCACAGGATGTGGGTCGAAATCTTTCACAGTGATCCTGCCGCGGTCGGCCGCACCATGGTCGTGGACGGCGACCTCTACACCGTCACCGGAATCCTCCCCGCTAAATTTCAATTTCCTCGGTCTGACGCATCCTATTCTCCCGACGACCCGGATCTCCTGATGCCCGTCGCAAACATCGCGGAAATTTGGGGCCGCGACAACACCCGGTGGATTGCCATTGGCCGCTTGAAATCCGGAGTCAATGTCCCTCAAGCCGAAACCGAGCTGCAAGGCATCACCTCGCGCCTGTTGGCCCAAAACCCGGCCATGCGCGGCCTCTCCGTCCAGCTTGGCAGGCTTGATTCGGAAACCACCAGCAGTGTCCGTCCCGCGCTTCTGATGATGTTGGGAATTTCTATCGTCCTCCTGCTCATCGCCTGCACCAACGTGATGAATCTGCTCTTTTCGCGCGCCGCCGTCCGCGGCCGCGAAATGGCAGTTCGCAAGGCCCTGGGAGCCACCACCAGCCGCCTCATCTCGCAAATGCTCACCGAGAGCGCCTGCCTCGCATTCCTCGCGGGAATCGTCGGCGTCGGTTTGGCGCGACTTGGTCTTGAAGTTCTGCTCGGGCTTTCCCCCGCCCATCTTCCGGTCACCGGCCGAGTCGGAATTGATTTCGCCGTGCTTGCCTTCGCCTTTCTCTTGTGCGCCGTTGCGGCGTTTGTCGCGGGAGTTTTTCCCGCGCTGCACAGAAGCCGCCACACAGAAAACCTGGCCCACGCCGGCGCGCGCTCCGCTGGCGGACGAGCCCTTGCAATTTTGCAGCGCGGCATGACGGTCACACAGGTCGCTCTCGGCGTTGGCCTGCTCGCCGCCGCGGGATTGCTCACCCACAGTCTGTTGCGCCTCAGTTCGGTGGACCCTGGATTCCGGACCGCGGGGGTTCTCGGTTTCGAACTGGCCGTCCCCAGCCTTCACACCGAAGATCAAGCACAGCGCGCGCATCACTCTTTGCAAGTGCGGCACCTCTTCCAGCGCATCCTGGAACAAATCCGGGGCATCCCCGGAGTTCTCTCCGCCGGATGGATCACCAATCTCCCTCCGGAAACCCGCGCTGGGATGTTCATGGGCTTCTCTATCGTTGGACAGCCGGGCGACGCTCCCCGCGGGCGATCCGTCTGCAATTTTCAGGTCACCAGCGAAGATTATTTTCAAACCGTGGGCGTTTCTCTGGTGCGTGGCCGCGACTTCACCCCAGCCGACGTTCTGGGCGCGCCGCACGTGGCCATCGTGAATGAAGCGCTAGCCCGGCAGTATTTTCGCGGTAAAGACGCTCTCGGCCAGAAACTTGTCACCTCTTTTGATTCCGAACAATTCCCTCGTCAGATCATCGGCATCATCCACGACTCACACGATAGGGGTTTGAGCGCGAAATCCATCGCCACTGTATATGTTCCCTATGAGCAATTCGCGCAAGCCTATGGCGCGATTGCCTTGCGCACGAATTTGCCGCCGGATGCGGTATTCCCCGAAATCCGCAGGCGCGTGGCGCAAATTGACCCGACCGTGCCGTTGAAGCACTTCACTACGATCCAGGATCGCCTCTACAAAACTCTCGATGAGCCGCGCTTCTATTCCGTAATGGCCGGAGCATGCGCCTCTATGGCCATTTTGTTTGTCACGCTCGGCCTCTACGGCGTGGTTTCCTTCTCCGTTTCGCGCCGCACCTCGGAGATCGGCATCCGCATGGCTCTGGGCGCACCGCGGAGCGCAATCCTCCGCGGAGTCCTCTTGCAGGGACTGTTGATGGCGTCCCTCGGTATCGCCATTGGACTTGCCCTCTCCCTGGCCACCACACGCATCCTCACCAACCTTCTCTATCAAATAAAGCCAAACGATCCCGCAACGCTCGCGGCCGCTGCGGGATTGGTGCTGGTAGTCACGCTCGCGGCAAGCTACATTCCCGCGCGCCGCGCCAGCCGTGTGGATCCGATCACCGCTCTTCGCTACGAGTAGGCTATTTCTTCTGAGATTTGTAGAAAAAAGGCGGCTCTACGTCTGTCCTCGGTGTCTCTCCTCGCCTCCTCCGGTCTTTCACATCAAAAGTAACCGCTCAACTCCCGGATACGTCATAATGGCAGCGGGATTTGCACGCGACTTCAGTGCCCCCGCCCGTGTCGGAGAGCGCCTTCCTGAATAGGAAACCGGGCAACGCGCGGATACGTCGCAATACCAGGATAAGGTACACTGCCAATGAAACTACCCAACTTTATTTCCAACCATCGCATCGCTGCCTCTCTAGCCCTCGTGATCATCATCGGCGGGCCGAGCTACTACTATTACAGAGGCCGCACGCCTGAGATTAAGTACACCATGGCAAACGTCCGTCGCGGCTCGATCACCGCGGTCGTCCAGGCCACTGGAACGGTCAACCCGCTCACCACGGTCCCGGTTGGCTCGTTTATTTCCGGCACGGTTCTGTATGTGTTTGCTGATTTCAACACGCGCGTCCATGCCGGCCAGGTATTGGCACAGCTGGATCCAGCCCCCTACGAGGCGGCCTACACTACGGCGAAAGGCAACTACGATAACCAAATCGCCAACGAGAAAAATGCCGAAGCCAACATCGTCTCGCTCCAGGCCAACATCGATTCCGACATTGCGAATGTCAACAAACTGAAGGCTGCGGCTGATTACGCGCGAGTCGATGCCAAGCGCGTGCACGATCTCGCCCTTGCGGGCATTTCCACCAGAGATCAGGACGACCTGGCCACCTCCTCCACTGCCCAGGCGGATGCCTCCGTCGCCGCGGGCCAGGCACAACTCAATCAGGCCAGGGCTCAGCTCAATCAGGCCAAAGCTCAGGCGGAACAGGCCAAAGCGCAGGTGGAGTCGGCTCAGGGCAATCTCGATAACGCCATTACCAACTTGAACTACTCCACAATTACATCGCCCATTGACGGTATCGTCGTCCAGCGCAGCATCACCGTTGGGCAATCCGTCGCCGCGTCTCTCCAGGCTCCCAACGTCTTCACCATCGCGCAAGACCTCAAGCGCATGCAGCTTTACGCTGCCACCGATGAATCTGACACCGGTAACATTCACGTCGGCGCGGAAGTCACCTTTCAAGTGGATGCGTTTCCCGCCGAACAATTCCATGGCCGCGTCAGCACCGTCCGCCTGAACGCCACGACCGTGCAAAACGTCGTCACTTATTCCACCATTATTGATTTCGACAATCCTGACGAAAAACTGCTTCCCGGCGAAACCGCTTACGTAACCATTCCCACTGGCCAGGCGGAAAACGTAGTTATGATTCCCAATGCAGCGCTCTCCTATGTCCCGGATATGCCCTTTGCAGAACTCCGGACCTTTTATCAGGACAATAAGATTCCCCGCCCCGCCTACACCTCCCATTTGGGTGGCATGCAAGTTGTTTGGACCAGGACTCCGGACGGCAAGCTGAAACCTTTGGCTGTTAAAACGGGGATCACGGATTACGTCAACACTCAGATGATTACAGGTGACCTCAAAGAAGGCGATCAATTAATTACCTTCCAGGATGGCGGCAAGGCAGCTACGGCAGGTGCGAATCCGCTGCAACCAGGCGGACGAGGTGGTCCCGGCGGTGGCGGTGGTGGCGGGCGGGGAGGTGGCCGTTGAGATATAGCGAAGTTTTACGAGTCGCCTTTCGGGCCCTCGCGCGGAATAAGATGCGCACTCTCTTGACCATGCTTGGCATCATCATTGGCGTCGGCGCGGTCATTTGCACCGTTGCCATCGGCGAAGGCGCCTCCCAGCAAGTGCAGGAACAAATCCAGAGCTTGGGCGAAAACCTGATCACCGTCAACGCCGGCAGTGTCAACCAGGGTGGAGTTCACCTTGGAAGTAATGCCACGAAAACTCTGGTCGTCGCTGACGCTCTTGCGATTCAAGATCAAGTCTCAACCGTCAGCCGCGTTTCTCCCGGAGTCTCGTCTGGCGTACAGATTGTTTTCGGCAACCAGAATTGGTTCACTCGCGTCCAGGGAGCTTCACCGGATTATTTGCTCATCCGCCATTGGCCGGTTTCACGCGGCGCCGCATTCAGTGATCAGGATGTGCAGAATGCGTCCGACGTCGCCATCATCGGACAAACGGTTGCTCAAAACCTATTCGGCGACGCCAATCCCGTCGGTCAAACCATCCGCGTTTCGAGTCTGCCCTTCCGTGTGATTGGTGAACTGGTCGCCAAGGGTCAGTCGCCCTATGGTCAAGATCAGGACGACACCATGATCCTGCCCTACACCACGGTGATGAAAAAGCTTGCAGGTGTCTCCTGGTTGCAAAACATCAACGCATCGGCCACATCGCAGGCGGATATGGACGCGGCGCAGACCCAGATCGCCGCGCTTCTCCGCCAACGCCACCACCTCCGCTCTTCCGAACCGGACGATTTTATCATTCGCTCCCCCACGGACATCGCTCAGGCGCGCGCGCAAACCCTCGGCGTTATGGAATTGCTGCTCGCTTGCATCGCTTCCGTATCTCTGGTAGTCGGCGGCATCGGCATCATGAACATCATGCTCGTCTCTGTTACTGAGCGCACCCGCGAGATCGGCGTTCGCATGGCTGTGGGCGCCACGGAAAGCGACGTCCAGCGCCAATTCTTAAGCGAGGCCGTCGTTCTCAGCATGGTCGGCGGCGCCATTGGCGTCGTGTTCGGATTCTTCGCCTCCAACGCTGTCTCCGCCATGCTGAAATGGCCTACATTGATCCCGGCCTCGTCCATTTTTGTCTCCGTGATTTTCTCGGCTCTGGTCGGCATTATCTTTGGTTACTATCCCGCGGCAAAAGCCGCGTCACTCGATCCCATTGAGGCTCTACGTTATGAATAAATTCACGAAACTTTCTTTGCTCGGCGCGATCGCCGCCATGACTCTCTTCGCGGTAGGAGCGGTGCACGCCCAAAAAAAGACTGTGGCCGCAAGCCACGTCGGCCCCTCCGCTTCTGAGGAATATTTCATGGTTTCTTCGGTTGACAAGGCTCACAGTGCGCTGATCGTCCTTCGCCCTACGCAGATCACCGCCACGCTGCTTGTGAACGACAAAACTCAATTTGCCGACGAAAACGGCAAGCCGCTCAAGCTCTCTGACTATCGCACCGGCGACACAATTTTCGCCAGCTTCACCACCCAGGCAGGCGGTGTGCTCACAGCCACTCACGTCCGCAAGGGTATGATGACCATGGCGGAGATGCGCAAACGCTACTTGCCGGGTTTGCCCATCACCACTAGTCCTCCTGGCTTGGGGCACTAGATTTTTGCAGAGCTTAAATACTTACGCGGTCTGTTGATCGCCTTGACTGATGTAATTTGATTTTCTGGAGTAGGCAGAATATTCGGATTCAGTTAGGCCCGGCGCCCTGGTGGGCTTCAGGATAGTAGAGTTTCTCCCCGCAATTCACGCAGGAACTTGCGCCCTTGACGTTGGTCTTCCCGCACATCACGCAAAACACGCCGTCGATGGCCGGCGGCACTCCAACGGGTGATGGTTGTGGAATCGGTGTTTGATTGGGAACCGGAATTTGCGGAGATACCGGTGTTTGCCCAATCGGCTGGCCGAAACTTTGTGCAATCGGCGGCAATCCGGGATTTGGATAAGCCATTGGCGCGCCCATCTGTGGCGCCGATTTTTTCTTTGCCGGA
>Ga0070733_10002449_pt1 | contig 13196 bp, 10 predicted proteins | sample Coa_R1_9_FD_66450 | JGI IMG/M metagenome (GOLD analysis project Ga0070733, IMG submission 66450) | Surface soil microbial communities from Centralia Pennsylvania, which are recovering from an underground coalmine fire - Coalmine... | ecosystem: Environmental > Terrestrial > Soil > Unclassified ... | reverse complement strand
ATTCCACCAGTACGCGAAGCGCGATGTCCGCGACCAGCCGGATCAGCCCGGCGACTCCCTGCTGCCTGGCGATCTCTTCCACCACATCCTCCCCGAGTTGTATTACGTCCGTCCCATAAACCAGTTTGAATTCGTGCGGAAAAGCTTGCGCCAGCCGCCGGTAGATCCGCAATGCGAAATTCATTCCGTCACCAGGGACTGCGTGAATTGGATGGCGCGGACCAATTCCTGTAGCCGGCCGCACTCCGCGTCGAGCGCCCGCTGGCCCTGAACGACGCGCGACGCCCACGGCGTCTTGAGCGGAAGGAAATTTTGAGGACCCATCTCAGGCATCAGGCATATATATATCATACGATATAGATATAGTTCAATTGCGCGCGTCTGATATTTTGAACAAGCAGCGCGAGCTGAAGGTGAGTGTGTTGCGAGTGAGTTTCGAGCAACGGATGCGCTCATGCTGGAAACCGTCTTCACGCAGTAGTAGTCTAACTGTTAGGCGGACTTGTAACATGCGCAAAACAGTGATTATGTGTTTTTGGTTGTTGATGGCCGGTGTGGCGCTTGCCGCGCAGCATGGCGGTGGCCACGGCGGGTACAGTGGAGGCGGCCATGCCTTCAGCGGTGGCGGCGGCCACTATAGCGGTGGCGGCCACGCGTACAGCGGCGGCGGTGGCTATTATGGGGGCGGTCGAGGTTACGCGTATGGCGGCGGCAGGGGCTATTACGGCGGCCGAAGCTATTACGGCCGCGGCTACGGCTATGGCTATCGCGGCTACGGATATGGTGGCTGGGGTATTGGCTTAGGCTATTGGCCCGGTTACTACGGCTATGGCTATTACGATTATCCATACGCCTACGACCCCTACGCTTATGGCGGCTATCCGGCCTACCCGTACGGCTATGGGTATCCAGCGTATCCGGCCTACCCCGTGTACCCCGGACCTTCCGTCGGCGTAGTGATCGGCGGCGGGTGGCATCGCTTCGGCTGGCGCAGATAAATATAAATCTTTACAATACTTTACAAGAGCACCACGGCAACGCGGTGCTCTGCCCTTGCATCTAAGTGGTTAGGAGAGAAGAGATGAAAGGGCTATGGAGAACAGGCTGGCAGCTGGCGCCGGTCATGCTGGCTGCCGCAGCACTGGGCGTGGCGAAACCCACTGCCATGCCCTCACCGGGAACAATCAATTACATCGAAGGGCAGGTTGCTCTGAACGGGCAGGCCTTGCCGCGGAACTCGGTCGGATCGGCATTGCTCGAAACAAATCAGTTACTCGACACCGGGCAAGGCAAGGCGGAGTTGCTGCTCACTCCGGGTGTGTTTTTCCGGGTGGGTGACAACAGCGAAGTGCGCATGGTTTCCCCGGGTCTGGCGGATACCAGGGTCGAACTGCTGAAGGGTTCGGGAATGTTGGAGGTTACCGAGCTATTCAAGGAAAACGACATCGCCGTGCTGGTTGACGGCACAACCACCAAAATCGAGAAAAGAGGACTTTACGATTTCAACGCCGACCTGCCGGCGGTAAGTGTACTGGACGGCGAAGCGACAGTGGGCCGGGGAGACGCCCACGTCACGCTGAAGAAAGGGCATGAAATTCTGCTGGCGAATGGCGAGGCGTTCAAGTCACAGAAGGTGAGCAAGGCCATCGTTGAAACCGACCCACTGTACCGCTGGAGCAGTCTGCGAAGTCAGTACGAGGCGGAGGCAAATATCAACGCCGCGAGCACTGTGGTAGTGAACGGCGGATGGTATGGCCCGGGCTGGTATTGGGATCCATTCTGGAGCTTCTATGCCTTCCTGCCGGGTGACGGAATCCTGTACAGCCCGTTCGGCTGGGGATTCTACTCCCCTGGCTGGGTATGGCGCGCCCCGCACTACTACCACTACCCAGTAGTCGGGCGGAACGGATTGAGAGCCGCGCCGGCTGTCGCCGGCCCCGCCGTTGGTATGAGATCCATGGGCGGGTTTCACGCATCGGGGGGCTTCCACGGCGGCGGCTTCGGGCGCCGCTAAGCCGCTAAGAAAGTTGTCCGCGACAAATTAAGGAGGGCCGCGCGCTGAACGCGGCCCTCCTTTGCTTTAGCTTCCCCTACGCATCGCTTTACTAGATCCCGGTTATTTTCAGCAAAGTCGCAGGGCAGCCATCGGGTCGATTCGGGTGGCGCGGCGCGCCGGAAGCCACGTGCGTTCGCGATGAGGTCTGTCAGAAGCACACCAGTCGAGCCGAGTTCAGATGTGGTGCAGTCCGGCTGTCCGGACACTAAAGAAGTCGAGCACCGTTTCCCACAACCCGACCTCCAGCCCGTTGACCCGGGCTTGTCCGTCCTAGGTGATATGTCGGTGAAAGACTGCCCGGCAAATTCAGGTTCGCGCTTGCCATTGGTGAACGCAAACTTAGCAACGAGGACCCGGTCACTCATGCCGGATCGCAGACATCGGATCTAGATTGGCCGCACGCCGGGCGGGGATAAACGTAGCAATAAACGTAACAGCACACAAGGCACAAATCACGGCACCGAGAGTTGCAGGATCGGCCGGCTTCGTTTCGTATAACAAGCTAGCCAGTGTGCGAGTAACAACCAGCGAAATCAGTAGGCCGATAGAGGTGCCTGCCAGCGCTAGATGAATGCCCTCTCTTGAGATTAGTCCGATAATATCGCGTCGTGTCGCGCCCAGCGCCGCGCGGATGCCGATCTCGCGCGTCCGGCTGACCATCATCTGTGAAACTACGCCATAGACCCCGACGGACGCCAGTAATAATGCCAGAATGGCGAACAGTATAAGAATCCTCGCCCGGAACGCTGGGTATTTGAGTTTCTCCGATAATTCGCCGGCTACTAATTTAATGGGACCAACGGGCAGGTTGGCGTCCAGAGCTGACACCTGGCGCGGCAGCTCCGCCGCCAGTCCGTGTGCATCACCGCTAAAGCGCACGAGAACATGTACCGTGTTGGTAGGGGCCTGGCTGAACGGGCGATAGAGAGTCGGAGTAGTCTCCAAAGCCATTTCCCGGAATACGGTGAATCCCTTCACATTGCCAACGACTCCCACAATTGTTAGCCACGGCTGCTCTTCGACGGAAGCGCCCACTCGCACGTGTTGGCCGATCGGATTTCTGTGCGGCAAATACCGGCTGACAAAGGCTTGATTGACGATGGCTACGCGCTCCGATCGCGCGCGATCACCGTTGCTGAAATCGCGCCCGTAGAACAACGGAATTCCTTCCACTGAAAAAAAGCCGCCGCTGACGGCCTGCTCACTGCAGTCTCCGAAAGTAGTGTTCGGCGGAGGCGCAGGCAGGTCTTCGACGGCCACGATTTCGTTTCCACCGAAGCCATAACTCAGCCCTGTGCCTGCGACGGACGGTAAACGCCGTACGCGTTCCGTAAGTTCATCGAAGAAGCGAACCACTTGTTCCGGCTTCGCATAACTGTCCGTCGGCAGCTGGAGTTCCAGCGCCAGCAGATGATCGGGGCGGAAACCCAGCGGTGCTTGTGCCAACCGGCTGACGCTCTGGATCATCAGCCCCGCCCCAACCAGCAACACGAGCGAGAGCGACAGCTCTGCAATCACTAGTATCCTGGCGGTCCGAGGATGCAGAGCGGCGGCATGGGATTCGCGGCTGACGCCTTTCAATGTTTCGCCGACGTCGGCCTTTGAGGTCCTCCACGCGGGCATCAGACCGCAGAGAAGCGTCGTGATGATTCCCATGGTTGCGCTGAACGCCAGGACACGCAAGTCCACAGCCACCGGATTTCCAGGTGGTAACTCCAACGGATTCGTGGCACGGAAATAGTAAACCGCCCCTGTTGCTATGATGACTCCAAGAGCCGTGCCGGCCAGTGATAGGACGAGGGCTTCGGTCAGCAGCTGCTGCAGCAGCCGCGCACGCCCTGATCCCAGTGCGGAGCGAATGGCAAACTCTCCGCTTCGCTCCGCGCCGCGAGTGAGCAGCAGATTGGCGACGTTCAAACACGCGATCAGCATCAGGAAAATCACGGAGCACATCACCAACATCAAGGTGCGTTGCAGATTGCGCCCGGTGAGCCAGGTAAAATCCTCCTGCAAGCTATGCAGAACAGGGACAAATTCGGCGACGCCATCCGGCGTCGTCTTATTGACATTCCTCCGAATCGCACACAACTCGTCTTGCGCCCGCTCGATGTGAACACCGGCCCGCAGCTTTCCGAAAATGATCAGCGAGTGATCGTTCGGATCTCGAACCAATCCAGCACGGGAGCCCAGCAGCGTCCACATGGACATTTCCTTTGGGTAGAATTCAAATTCCGGCGGCATCACGCCAATGATCGTGTACGGTTGCCCGTCAAGGTTCAGTGTTTTTCCGATTGAGGTAGGGTTCGCACCAAGTTGCGTCTCCCAGAAGGCATGGCTTAGGACGACGAGCGAGTTGCCCGCCTGATCCTCGGGCACGAACGTCCGCCCGAGAGCAGCGCGTGCACCCAACAGCGAGAAGAAATTGGGAGTCACGGGCGCGGCAAAAACCCTGCGAGGTGTTCCTTTTCCGCGCAGGATGGGTTGCGCGTCAACCCAACTGTAGCCCGCCAGATCCTCGATGGTCTTGCTTTCGCGCTTCCACGAAACAAGGTCGCGATAGGAATTCCAGATCCCAGTGCTCTCCAGGCGTTTCGGATCGCTTTCCCAAATTGCGATCAACCGCCGCGCATCCCGAAATGGTAGCGGCCGCAACAGAACCGCGTCAAAGACGCTGAACACACCAGTATTCGCGCCGATTCCCAACGCCAGCGAAGCCACCGCCAGCGCTGCAAATGTGGGGTTCCGGCGGAACATCCGTAGAGCGTAAGGGACGTCCTGTCGCAACCCCGAAAAGGAGTGATCCGAATCAGCGAGGTGCATACAAACCTCCGGCAGCTATGATACAGCGTTGGCTCTTCGTGCGGCCTATAAACGCTAGCACCTTATCGGAAGTGTGCGTTCGCGGAGTTCAGGAGTTCAAAGGGACAGAACCGGACATGTGGCCAGGCACGCAGGGCTTCGGAGCGAGGCGTTCCTTCGAGGCATGCTTGGTAAAATCCCCGAGCGTTAATTCAGCATCCGTCCGGCGACTCTCTCAGCAAAGTCGCAGGGCAGCCATCGGGTCGATTCGGGTGGCGCGGCGCGCCGGAATATAGCTCGCCGCAAGCGCCACCAGCAGGAACAGCAATGCGACCGCCACGAATGTCGCGGGATCGGTGGCGCTGACGTGAAATAACAGACTCGTCATCAGGCGCGTTAAGGCAAAGGCTCCAGCGATCCCCACAGCCACTCCCGCCATAGCCAGGCGAAAGCCTTGTCCCACCAACAGCCGCAGAATGTCGCTCTGCTGCGCCCCCAGCGCGCGCCGGATGCCCATCTCTTGCGTCCTCCGCGCCACCGAGTAGGCGACGATGCCATAGATTCCAATCACAGCCAGTAGCAGCGCCACCAAGGCGAAGGATCCCAACAGCATCACCAGCAAGCGTCTCTGGCCTACCTGCGCTTCCACCAAATCATCCATGGTTTGGACGGCGGCAATGGGTTGATCCCGATCCAGCGCGTGCACCTGTTCGCGCACCACAATGGTGAACCGTAGCGGGTCGCCGTCCGTACGGCCAGCACAGCGGACGGCTGTGGGTTTTGTGCGAACGCGACATAAACAGTCTCAGGCCAGGCGCTGTCTTCGAGATCTTGATGCACATCGGCGGCGATTCCGACGATCTGGGCGGGCTTTGGGTTGACGCCGCCAACCCAAAGGCGCTGGCCGATCGGGTCCTGAGTTCGGGGATACCCCGGCCAGAACTTCCGAGCCAGCACTTCGTCAATAATGGCCACGCGCTGCGCGTCTTCCGTATCTTGTTCGATAAACTCCCTTCCGCGCCTCACAGGGATCTCGAGAGTGCGAAAGTAGCCCGGCGTGACGACGAAAATCTTCGCAATCAGGCGTTCGTTCAAGTTCAGCAGCGGTTTCCCTGCATCCTGTACAGGAGTTCCTGGATAGCCCATCATGGGAAGGGATGTAGCCGCGGCGGCGCCGCGCACACCCGGCGAAGATCCCACCTGCCGGACGAGTTCTTGAAAGAACGAGGTTTTTTTCTGGTTCGTGTCATACCGCAACGGCGCCAGCGAAAGCCTGGTGGTCAGGAGGCTTGCCGGATTGAATCCAACATCGACGCCGCGCAGGTGACTTACGCTTTTGATCAGGAGAGCCGCTCCAATCAGCAACACAATCGAAAGCGCGACTTGTCCCACCAACAAGATCGCGCGGACGTTCAGTCCGGCTAGCATTCCTCTCGCGACTCCTTGATTAGCTGCTTCCCCGCTGCCTCGCAACACGCGGATAAGATCCGGCCGGGACGCGGCAAGCGATGGCGCCAATCCGAAGAGCACGGCGGTTGCCGTGGAAAGCGCAGCGGCGAATCCAAGAATAATCCAATCCAAATGAATCTCTCCGGCGCGCGGCAGGTCGAAAGAAGTCATCAGCGGAATCGCGCGCAGACTCCAGGCGGCGAACAGCACACCGATGATTCCGCCGAAGAGCGACAACAGAACGCTCTCCGCGAGTAGTTGTCCGACTAGGCGAATGCGAGCGGCTCCGAGGGCCGACCGCACGGCAAATTCTCGCGAACGGGAGGAGGCTCGCGCCAGGAGCAGGCCGGCCACATTGGCGCAGGCGATCAGCAGCACAAAGCCCACCGCGCCAAGAAGCATCCAAAGCATGGAACGCACGTTGGCCACGAGTTGCTCCTTCATTGCCGTCACTTCGGGTGTTTTCGGCTTGGCGTCGAGCATGGTGGGATGGGCCATCGCATATTGGCGCCTTATCACCTTCAGCTCCGCATTGGCTTGTTCAAGGTTCACTCCCGGCCTCAGGCGGCCGAATACGGTCAAAAAGGGGCTCAGGACCCTGGATTTGGAAGGCACGAGCGACCATTCCGATGGCGCTGTCATCCACACGTCCACGCCGGGAAAAGGAAACTGAAAGCCGCGCGGAAGGATGCCAATGATGGTGTACGGTGTCTCCGCAAGAGTCGCCGTCCTGCCGACAATCTGCGAATCTCCCGCGAACCGCCGCTGCCATAACTTAGCGCTGATCATCACCACCGGTGCGCCGCCCGGCGAATCTTCCTCCGCAAAAAAGCCGCGCCCGCGCATCGGTTCCACACCGAGAATCCGAAGGAAACTGGCCGACACGCGAACACCTCGCAGGACTTCCGGCTCGGCGCCGCCAGAAAGCGTGAGGTTGTCCTCGCTGGTGAAAGCTCCGAGATCGGTGAAGGAGCGCGCCGCAGCCTTCATTTCCGCGAATCGCGACGGCGTAGCGCCTCCGGAAATGCGGACCAACCGACTGGAGTCGGGGTACGGAAGCGGTTTCAGCAGCACGGCGCGAATCACCGTGAACATTGCCGTGTTCCCGCCGATCGCAATTGCCAGCGTCACGACAGCCGTCGCGGCGAAGGCCGGCTTCTTACGCATCGTTCGCAGCGCATACAGGGTATCCTGCCGGATCATCTCCAGAAGTCTGGCCGTGGTCATGGAATCGGTGATCTCTGATCAGATCCAGTTTACGACGCGAAAATGAAAACTGACCTTCGGGAACGGTCCAGCTTCCGTACTGGTTCGGAGTGCGGGTGAATGCCCGAGGTTCTTTAGCTTCTGGCGTTACTGCTCGCTGATACCCGGTGCGAGCCGGTCCTCAATACGTTCCACCGGGTGGGCAAGGGTAGGAAGGTCCGCTGAACGAACCGCCGTTTGAGAATTTTTCCCCAGCGCCGAAAGATATCGCGCCAGGGGGGTCGAAGAACCAAGTGATGAACGCTAGTTCTTGGACGTGATAGTCGTAACCATTCAGCGTGATGGTCGCAAAGGTGCCCGACAGTGGATCTCCCACTTCAAAGTTACTTTGGCATCCGGAAACTTGGCCGATGTTGCCCCACTTTGGCGTCGGATTGGTACCTAACGGGTCGTTCATCCACTCGCCGATCTCATGTGAGGGTACGGAGATGTCGAGGAAGTTCCCTATCTGGCCGGAAGTATCATAGTCCATCACAGCGAAGGTTTGCACAGGGCTGCCCGTGGCGCCGTGATAGCCTCCGATGCAGCAATTTGAGAAGTCCGAGCTCGACGACAAGACCACGTTCTTCATCAGGAAGACGGCGAACTTCGTGGGAGAAATCACCCCCGACGACTGTAAGACCGCAATATTCACGTTGAGGAACGTGTCGAAAAAACCCTTGTAAACGATACCCTGCGCGTTACACCCGGAGCCTTGGACGGTTCCAAAGCCCGGGCCTGCGCTCGGCATCGTCAATGAAGCCGCAAACGAGAAACCGATGGGGTCTGAAAGATTCTTGGAAACAGTGGTCGCGTTCCAGAATTCCGCCCGCATGAAAGCGTTGATGTACTGGTGGTCTCCGACGTTCACACCGTTCATGCTCCACGTGAGCTCGGACACCAGTGGCGACTTCTTGAACCGGGTTTCGGCCGAGACGCCACCGTCACAACTATTCGGCTTAGTCGGATCAAACGTCGTATATGTCGATCCATTCCAAACCTGAATGATCAGGGGAATCACAACCGCTTGCAGGTTGACGGTGTCGGGATCTTTTCCGAAGGGGTTGCCTCCCACAATCACACCGGAGTAGGTGCCCCTCGTACCGGTGACATTGTAATGGGCCATCGGGATCGTGGTTCCGGACGCGGCCTGAAAGAGAGCATCGTCGGTGGTTCCACCGGTCCACGGAACCACCGTGGAGTACCCGTGCAATCGTGGCCGAACGGGTTCCTGAGCGAAGCTCCGGGTGGCGACGCTCCACGCCGCGAACGTTGCAACGGCGACGAAGGGGATGATCCGGATTACTTGAAGTTTCTGCATGGGAGTTTCTCCTTTTCTGTGCGTGCGAGCGCCGACCCGTCATCAACTCGGGAAAGATGCCACCTCAGCCGAATACGCTTCGATGGGTGATCTGTATCAGCACTCCAGGCCGCCCGCAAGGACTCGGGACCCTCTGCATTTCCTTGCGTCTAGGCCACATTCCATGGCGTGGCCGGTCCCGCTGAGTCTTCACTCCGGCAACTATAACGGCGCAACGCCCGGCATACAACCCGCATGTTCGTGTAGGTAATGCGCCGTCCGGTTAGCCGCATCCGGAAACAGAATGGCTCGAGGAGGAGCGATGCCGATTCGGCCCGCTCCGGATTCCTATCCCTAGCTAAGCGACGGATGCTTCGATCAGGCAGATCGGGGAGTGGGTAGGCGTAACGCTCGCCAGCTTGAGCCCGGCCGATTCAAAAAGCTCCGCGAATTCAGCCGCCGTGCGCTCTTTGCCTCCCCGCGCCAATATCAGCATCTCGATGTCGAGCATTTTCGCCGGCGAGGGTTCGGGAAGTTCGGCCACCGTCATTTCGCATAGGAAGACGCGACCCGTGCCCGGCGCCGCTTTAACGAGTTGCTCGCGCATCAAAGAAAGAATACGGCGGCAGCTCTCGTCGTCCCAATCGTGGATGATGTGCTTCATGATGTAGGCATCGCAGCCTTCCGGGACCCGTTCGAAAAAGCTGCCCGTCTCGAAATCGACGCGGTCTTCCGAGTTGCGAAAATGGCCGGCGGCCGGAGCGCCTGAAAGAACCTCGGGAAGGTCGAAGAGCACGCCATGAAGGCTGGTGAACTTCTCCAGGATCCGGCTTAGGAGCATGCCGTGCCCCCCTCCGCAATCGGCGAGGCGGCGAAAGCGCGAGAAATCGGCGACATCGAGTACCGCCGCCGACGAACCGGCGGAGAAACTGGTCATGGCGCGGTGAAAGTTCGCCGCCTGATCCGGGATGTCGTGGAAGAGATCGAAGACATGTTTGCCAAACTCGAGCGTGACTCCATCAGTGCCCGTGCGAAGGCACTGGTCCAATCGTGAGTAGCTCTTGAGCACCCAGGGGTCTGCGAACATGATCGCCATGTCGCGCAGCGACCGCGGGTGCCCGGACTGCAGCAACTGCCCGGCTGGATTGAGGGCAAAGTGGCGGGGCGGACCCTCCCTAAACACACCGACGCTGGCTAGCAGTCGCAGGACGCGGTAGAGAGAGGGCGCGTGCGTGGCAGTGTCGCGAGCGATATCTTCGACGACGCGCGGGGTCTCAGAAATATGGTCGGCAATGCCGAGTCTGGCGACGGCCGCGATGGAAAAGAACGTGGTCTTTCCAAACAGCAACTGCATGATGACAGCATCGGGCGGGAGAGCTTCCGGCCGTGCGGCAGGCGATGTACTCATAGGGATCTAAGCATACGATAATCGGATGCCGTTCCCAAACGGCGTTCGAGGATATCACTCACCCTGCGAAGCAACCGCATGCCGGGAATTGTCGCGCAGACACCCTCGCCCGAGGACGCGGCGCTTGACGCCGATTCCAACTACGGCTCGGCCGCGTACTTCTGGTATGCTTCCGCGATCCCGGCGTCGCGATAATCGCCTTGGTGGATCACGACGCGGTAACGAAACGTCAGCGACTGGCCTTCCGGAATGGTCCAGCTTCCGTCCTGGTTCGGGTCGCGGGTAAATTCCCGCAGGCCGAAGGGATTCGCGGCGAATAACCCATAGCCGCGCGCGTGCCAGGTGGTCGGATGGCGGAAACTCTTGGGGTGATCGAGAACCGCGATGCCCACGTCTTCGCCGCCGACTTTTCCATAGTAATCGACCCAATCCGCACGCTTGCCCCAGATCGCCTTCTCACCCTCGGCGCCGCTCGAATTCACCATGTGGCCTGGAGGCGAGTTCAGCTCGCGGACCACGCGGATCCCGAACGTGCCTTCCTTGGAGTCGCCGAACGTGACCGGCCCATGGGTGGCATGAACCGTGAACTGGCAGTCGATGATGCGCGTGCGATCGTCGCCACGGAACGTGTAAGCCTGGGTTTCCTCCCCGATTACGCGGCCCGCCGGATCTTGCAGGCTGAAGTCCGCGCGAATTACACCGGAGTCCGCGCCGCCATTTTCCTCGCCGATCTTCTCGAGAGTCATGCGCCCGTAGCCCTGCTTGCCGTGATCGTGGAAATACTTGGCAAAAACTTCTTCGCCCCAGAAGTCCAGCCCATCGACATTGCCGTGCGAGAAATAGAGCGGGCGCTGATGCGGCTCGAAGCTGGGATCGTGCTGGCTGCCCGCCGGAACTTCGTTACCCACGGGGTATCCGCGAGTGACGATCGTGCCCGCCGCGCTGCGCAAAGGCATCAGATACGGCTTGGCCACTTGCGGATTGAAGTAATAAGTGGTGAAAGGCTTGCCGCCGATGAGCACGTCGATTTGATCGCCCGCGCGATTGACCACCACAGGCTCCGCTGCCGCGCAACTCAAACACCACACTAGAAGGGGAAGGGTTAATCTCATAGCTCCAGTTGACATGATTGGATCAGACTTTTTCCGGCACCACGAACGGCTCGCGATAGCTGCCGCGCAACAACCGGTTGGCTTCCTCGTCGCCGACGACCTGTTCGGTGGCGGGATCGAAGTTGAGCGTGCGGCCCAGACGATACGAGGCATTGGCCAGGTGAATCAGCGTACAAGAAATGTGGCCCTCTTCAATCGGCGCATTCAGGTTTTCTTTGCGGCGGCTGCGAACGCAGTCGATGAAATTGGCCCAATTGTTGCCGGGCATTGTTGCGGTGGGTCCGGGAGCCTGCTCGCGGCCCAGCCACGTCCGGTAGGATTGGAGGTCGCCCTCGCCGGTCATCGCCATGTATCCTTTCGTGCCGTAGAAGACGTCGCCGACGGTGCCGCTATCCGAGGGCAGTTTTTCCTGCCCATGCGGCGGGCCCATGAATCCCGGGATGGGAACGCCAAAGCCCGCGGTGCCGATGTCCGCCTCATGATTGCTGATCCAGTGGCGCACTTCAAACTCCAGCATTTTGCGCTTACCCGTGCCGTCGAATTCGAACGAGCAGTTCAGCACGTTCGGCGTTTCCTGGTCGTCGTCGAACAGGAAGTGCCCGCCCATGGCGGACGCTTTAATGGGAAACTTGACTCCCAATCCCCAGCGGGCCACATCGATCTGATGCACTCCCTGGTTGCCGACGTCGCCGTTGCCGTAATCCCAAAACCAGTGCCAGTTGTAATGGAAGCGATTGTGCGTGAATGCATGCTTGGGCGCGGGACCGGTCCAGAGATCGTAGTTCACGCCCTCAGGCACAGGCTCGACGGCGGCGCGACCGATGGTGTCCCGCCAGTTGAAACATAGTCCGCGCGCCATGTACACATCGCCGATCACGCCTTCGCGCAGCTTCCTGACGCCTTCCATCGCCGCTTCGTTTGACCGGCTATTGGTGCCGTGCTGCACCATGCGGTTGTACTTCTCGGCCGCGCGCACCAACTGGCGTCCCTCCCACCAGTGATGGGAGCACGGTTTCTCGACGTAAACGTCTTTTCCCGCCTGGCACGCCCAGATCGCGATCAACACGTGCCAGTGATTTGGTGTGGCGATGGAAACGGCGTCGATGGATTTGTCTTCCATCAAGCGGCGCGGATCGGTGTAGACCACCGGCTTGGGAATATCCAGCCTGCTCATGTGGTCCAGGCGCCAGCGGATGATGTTCTCGTCGACATCGCAAACCGCGGCCACCTCGACGTTCGGCATGCGGGAGTATTGCTCCACGTGCTCGAATCCCTGCCCGCGAATCCCGCATACCGCCACTCGCACCCGGTCGTTGGCTCCAAAGACCCTTTGCGGGCGCGCGAGGAACAGAGGTCCGAGTGCCGCCTCGCTCGCTGGCGCGGGCACACGCACGCTGGAAATTTTCGGGTGGCTGACAGCCGGTTCCGTAGACACTGGATTTTCCCCCTGAACCCGCGATCCTATCACAACGAGCTGGAACGATTGTTGTTCCTGGCGCTCCACAACCCGACCGCGCTCACCAAAAAAAACAATACGGCCCAGAGCAGCACCACCAGCCACACTTCCGCCGCTTCGGAAAAGAAGGCGGGCACGGCGCCGCGGGCCCGCAGGATCATCCACACCAGGGAAAGCACGCCGACCAGCAGAAGCGGCCCGGTGAGCCGTTCGAGCACGGTGCGGAGCTGCCGCGAGTATAGAGGATCGGCGGGCATCAGAATGGGGCCGGTGGCGCGGCTGACGAACATCGGCTCTTCCGACGCCGAGGCTGCCGCGCGCGCCTTCGACCCCTCGGGCGCGATCTTCTGCCGGGCTAATTCCTGAGCGAT
>Ga0070733_10002448_pt1 | contig 13201 bp, 9 predicted proteins | sample Coa_R1_9_FD_66450 | JGI IMG/M metagenome (GOLD analysis project Ga0070733, IMG submission 66450) | Surface soil microbial communities from Centralia Pennsylvania, which are recovering from an underground coalmine fire - Coalmine... | ecosystem: Environmental > Terrestrial > Soil > Unclassified ... | reverse complement strand
CGCTTCGGTCGCGTCGAGGTGATCGAGAACGAGACGGAGTCGATCCCGGGATCGATCAACACCTATCAGCTGCGCGCCGAGGACCCGCACGGTCCATTCAGCGGCCCGCTGTTGTCACTTCTCTCCGGGCGTTACCCGACGGGAGCCAACGAAGTCGCAGTAACGAGCCCTCTCGCTTCGGCCTTTCACCTTTCGGTCGGAAGAACCTGGCGCGTCGGCGGTGTCGAGCGGCGGGTGGTTGGAATCGTCGAGAACCCGCAAAGCCTTCTCGACAAGACCGCGCTCGTCGCGCCCGGGCAGGTGAAGAACCCGAACGGAGTCACGGTTCTGTTCGACGCCCCTGGCGCTGCGCTCAGCTCCTTCAAGGGCACTCAAGTCGAGACCCCGGCGTCAGTCGCGCGGTCGAACCCGTTCAATCCCGAGACGATCTCGCTCGCCGCACTGGCGCTCGGCATGCTCCTCATCGCGCTCGTTTCGGTCGGCGGATTCACGGTGCTCGCACAGCGACGACTTCGCTCGATCGGGATGCTCGAATCGACGGGTGCGACCGACCGCCACGTCCGTCTCGTCGTGAGCGCCAACGGGACGATCGTCGGTGTCGTCGGTGCGATCCTCGGCTTCGTGCTCGGACTCGTCGTCTGGCTCGCCTATCGACCGAGTCTGGAACAGAGTTCTCACCACCTCGTCGGGGCGTTCGCGCTTTCTTGGACCGTGGTTCTCGCCGCAATGGTGCTCGCAACCTTGGCGGCGTTCTTCGCCGCCTCCCGCCCGGCGCGGTCAATCACCAAGGTGCCGATCGTTCAGGCGCTGTCCGGCCGACCGGCGCCGCCGCGTCAGGTTCGCCGCACTGCGCTGCCCGGCATCGTCTTTCTCGTTGCCGCCTTCTTGTTGCTCGGTTACGCGGGTGGAACGAACCACGGGAACGGAAGTGGCGGTGCTCCCGAGCTCTTGTTCGGGATCGTCCTTCTCATCCCCGGGCTGATCCTGCTCGCTCCGTTCTTCCTTTCGCTGACAGCGCGCCTTGGCCGCCGTGCGCCGATCGCTACCCGACTCGCACTGAGGGATCTGGCCAGATATCGCGCCCGGTCGGGCTCCGCGCTTGCGGCGATCAGCGTCGGCGTGCTCGCCGCGGTGATCGTGATGCTCGTGGCGGCCGCCCGCTATGGCAACGTCTTTGACTGGGCAGGCCCGAACCTTTCCTCGAATGAGCTCGCTCTGCACGGCAGTGCGCCGCCGCCGGTGCGCACGGTGGTTATCAAGCATGGCCGGCGGACGGTCATCTCAAAGCCCGTCAAGGCCGAGAGCCCGACGGCGCTGGCGGCGAGCGCCTCCTCAATCGCGAGGTCTCTCGGCGCGCAGCTAGTCGCCCTCGAGTCGCCGAATGCGGGATTGACCGGGACCCACCTTGGCAGGCAGTGGGATGGGGCGATCTACGTCGCGACGCCGCAATTGCTGCAGGCGTTCGGCATCAAGGCCTCCGAAATCAACCCGAACGCGGACATCTTGAGCTCGCGTCCCGGGCTTTCTGGTATCTCGGGTCTCGACTTCAACTACGGATCCGGTGGCAAGTTCGCGCCGGCCACCGAGCGTTGCACCGCCGCCACGAGTTGTCTGCCGAACCCAGTCGTCCAAGAGATCGGCGCGCTCCCGACCGGGACTTCCGCGCCGAACACGGTGATCACCGAGCACGCGATGCGCCAGTTCCACATCTCCGCCAGCACGATGGATTGGCTAGTTCAGGGACCGCAGGCCTTCACTGCCGCCCAGATCGCCGGCGCAGAGCTCGCTGCTTCGACGACGCAGCTCTCGGTCGAGGCGAAGAACGACCAGCCTTCGTCGTTCGCAATCATCGGATGGGCGACGATCTTTGGGATCGTCATCGCCCTAGGAGTGCTCGGGATGTCGGTCGGACTCGTGCGAAGCGAGACGGCGAGCGACCTCCGCACCCTCGCCGCCACAGGTGCCTCCAGTTACAAGCGGCGTGCCCTCACCGCCGTGACGGCCGGGGCTCTGGGCTTCCTCGGCGCTCTGTTAGGAACAGTTGGTGGTTACGTCGGCGTGATCGGCTGGCTGCGAACTAACTCGCTGAACGGGGGGATTGCCGCGCTCGGAAATATTCCGGCGGCGGAGCTTGCCTTCGTCCTCCTTGGCATGCCGGCGTTCGCGGCGGTTGTCGGCTGGCTCTTCGCCGGGCGCGAGCCCCAGGCAATGGCACATCAGGCGATCGAGTGAGTTCTTGTTCGAGTGGCGGATCTTTCCGCTTCTGCCTCGTCTAAACGTTTGCGCACGGCGCTCAAAACGCCACCGACAAGCGTGTCGGCTCGTCTAAGCAGGTCGACGATCTGACGAGCAAGGTACCGCGCGGCTGCCCGCGATCCGGAACCCGTCACCCTTGGTCTGCGTGAAACACTTCCGGCTCTGACGTACCGGGTTCGGCTCTCCGGGCCTATTCCTTACGATGGAGACGTGACTCTCAAGGGTCTATACGAACCAAGCCCCGTCCGTTGGGTTCGCGAACAGGTCGAGCTGTACGAGCGATCTGGAGGAACCCAGGCGAACACGCTCCGGGACACCGGACTCCCAGTCGTAATCGTCACGATGCGCGGCAACAAGACCGGAAAGCTTCGCAAAGTTCCCGTCATGCGAGTCGAGCAAAACGGTGAGTACGGCATCGTCGCCTCTAAAGGCGGGTCACCGAATAACCCGTTCTGGTATTACAACCTGAAGTCGGACCCCGACAACGTGACGATTCAAGACGGCGCCGAGCCATTCGGGGTATCGGTGTACGAGGTGACCGGCGCGGAGAAGAATGCGTGGTGGGAGCGGGCGGTCCGGGCGTATCCGCCATACGCCGAGTACCAGTCGAAGACCGATCGTCAGATTCCCGTGTTCGTCGCGAGGCGTCGGGCTTAGCGGCCAGTTCTCGTTCTCTGGCCGAGCGAAGGAAACGCCACAAGGAAACCTCGCGCTTCGGCCGAGCTCTTCGGCGTAACTGTCGTGCTTCTTGTCGACAAGTGGTCACAGAGGAGCTTCCGCGGTTCAGTCCTCTGCAGTGTTCGGTTTCGCCCCGAGTTCCTTGCGACGGCGCCGGGGGCCGTCATTCGGCTTGGCGCTGAGAGCCCGGCTGACTCTGTTGTGACCTCGAATTCGTAGCGCTGGTACCAGTAGACCTCATCAACGAATCCGATCTTCCTGTATAGGTCGGCCGGCATCCCCGGGTCGTCGGCGTTGATCATCAACGACCTGCAGCCTGCGGCAAGACCGGCGCGAACCCAAGATGAAAGCATCGCCTGGGCGATGCCGCGATTGCGATACGGCACGCGAGTGCCGAGCACGAAAACGAGCTGATCGGGGCCGCGGTAATAGGCGAGGACCGCAACCGGCTCTTGTTCGATAATTCCTAGCTGGTAGTCGGCCAATGCAAGCTCGCCGCGTCGGACGGCGATCTCGGCCGACAGGCGTTCTGGCGACGGAATTTGCTCGACGTTTTCGAACGATTGGAGCTTGACGGTCGCCCAACGCTCAAGGTCTGAGGGATCGACGCCCTCGATCACGAGATCTTCTGGCCCTTTACTTGCTTCGAGCCGATCAACGAGAGCGAGGTGAGTCGTCGCCTTCGCCGGGCGATAGCCGAGTTTGCGCAGGGCTCCGTCGAGACGACGGACCCGGTCACGGTCATCAACCCAGATCGAAATCCTCTCCTTCGGCCAAGCGCGCGTCGCATCGATGACTGCCTCTGACACCTGTTCGCCTTCTGCAACGTCGAGGATCAAGCGTGCTCCGTAGGCGCTTCCTGGGTCGGTTAGGTATCCATACCAACGCTCCGAAACGAAATAGCCGATATCTGGCGCCGAGGTCGTAAACCAGCCGCGAAGCTCGCGGTGGAGGGCGTCATGATGAGGATGAAGGTCGTTGAGGCCAGGCATGGGTTAATAGTGACAATTGCTGGCTCGTTCACCCGAATTGCGGGTTTCCTCCGCCAAAGCCTGGGTGGTGGTCCTCATACGCGCCAAGTTCTCGACAACCCACCGGATGCGCCAGACGGTAGGGGGGTCCACCCACTTCAGAACGCTGGCGGCTAGTAGAACTGCTTGGTGGATCTCGACGAGCTTCAAGACGAGACCTTTGCCCGCGCGACGCCGCTAACCCGTGAGGCCTATCCGCCGGAGCGACGACTAACAGGCGATGCGTTGAGCGGGTATCTCGACCGCCGAGTCTTCGCAGTTATCGCCTCGACTCGTTCGAACGGTCGCCCTCACGCGACCGTCGGCTCGTACGTGCGACGGGGAACTTCGTTTTGGTTGCCCACAGCGGGGGGCACGGTCCGCGAGGCAAACGTGCGCGATCGACCTTGGGTCAGCCTCGTCGTTGCCGAGGGTGACCGACAAGAGCACGTCGTCGTCATAATTGAGGGGCGGGTGACGGTCGTCGAGAGCACTCAAGTGCCCGTCGAAGTGAGGTCCGTTGTGCCAGACGATTGGGTCTCGAAATGGCTCCGGGTCGATGCGCGCCGGGTCCTTTCGTACGCCGCCGAGTCGGCGTGAACGAAACCCGAGGAGAAGAGCCGGCGTGCCGGTTCAGCAGAGATGAAAGATCCTTAACTCGCAATTGAGACTCCGCTCCGCTTCGATCTAGGAAGCCAGCGTCAGATTCACCCCCACTGCCGCTGCGTCAAAATTCTCGTGCCCGAGGCCAAAGCGCTCCTCGCAGAGAAGTACGGCGCCAAGTACGGTGAGGTGCTCGGTCCAAATGGGGGTCCCGATGTCTGATTTTCCTGCTTTGACCCACGTCGCTGTCACAGTGACCGACCTCGATCGGAGCCGATCTTGGTATGAGCAGTTGTTCGGTGCCACCCCGGTACTTGACGAGAAGACCGGTTCGTTCCATCACGTCGTTTGGCTCGTCGGCGGAACGTTGTTCGGCATCCACCGTCACGACAACCCGTCCAGCTCTGAGCCGTTCGACGAGCGGCGACCGGGCCTGGATCATGTCGCTTTTGGTTGCGTCGACCGCGCCGAGCTCGAGCAGTGGGCGACGAGGCTCGACTCGCTCGGGATCGCTCACGGCGGTGTTGTCGATGCTCCATACGGTTCGGGATTGTCGTTCCGGGACCCAGACAACATTGCCTTGGAATTCTTTGCTCCGCCGGGATAGCACGCCCACGTCACGCTCGCTCCGCGCGTAAGGATTCTCCTCCTCTTCGGGGGCCGACGCGTGTTGAGGTCACTTGTCGGACTGAGCTCACGCAGACTCGACGACTTTGGTGACGATCCAGGCGTGCTTGCCAACCTGGCGGCGGCGCGTGAATCCGTACTGTTCGAATAGCTCTACGGTGGCGGTGGAAAGGAAGCGGCCCTGCGCCTCCCGGCCGCTCGTCACCTCGGGAATTGCCTCGACGAGGCCGCCGCCGGCTTCGGCGATCTGCGCGAGCGCGCCTTGTAAAGCCACCCGTGCGATGCCCCGGCCGCGGTGTTTTTTGTCGACGAAGACGCAGGTGATTCGCCACGCGGGAAGAGGCGGAGCGTCCTTGTCGTATTCGCGCTTGTGCTTGATGCCGGGGAGTTCCTCCGGACTGCCGTATTGACACCAGCCCTGCGCGACACCCTCCTCGTCGAAGACGAGCGCGGCGTGAGCGCGGCCGGTCCTGACTCGGCCCTGTTTGACAGCGCGATAACTGAGGTCCTTCGCGCCGGCCTCGGGGTGGTAGCCGATGCACCAGCATCCACCGAAGATGCCGTTATTGCGTTCGACCAGCTCGGCGAACGCGTCCCAGGTGGAGGCGTCGAGAGATCCGATCGTGAAAGTCATCCGTCGAGTCCTTTCAGGCGCCTTTGTCTAGCGGCGAGACGCTTATCGCACACCCGCATCGGTCTGTCAATGCGCGGAGTATCGGCGGCTGACCGAGAGGACGGACCCGGATGCGTCCGAACTCGTGCCGCGTCCCGTGGGGCGGAGTAAGAGCGGTCGGTGTTTCGAGTCGCACGGCTTCCAACGATGGTACCGAAGCTCGATCGTAAGAATCGTCGGCCACCGACCGTACGCAAGTGCTTTGCCGCCTATATCTTCGGGGTGTGGTCGCCAAGGACGTCCGGTTCGTAGAACTTGGGAGTCGAAGACTAGAAATCTCGAGTCCCGACAAGCTCTACTTCCCCGAGCTGGGTGCGACAAAATTCGACCTCGTCTCTTACTACTTGGAGATTGCCGACGCGCTCGCCCATACAGCAACCGATCGGCCGGCGTTGCTGCAGCGGTTCCCCCACGGTGCTGGAGGCCCGTCGTTCTTTCAAAAGCGCGTTCCTTCCGGCGCGCCGAGCTGGTTGGAGACCACCGAAGTCACGACCGTGAACGGCACATCATCGAACGCCCTCGTCGTCGCAGACATCGCCCACGTGGTGTGGGCGGTCAACTTAGGGTGCATCGGACTCCACCTATGGCCCTACCGCGCCACCGACCCGCAACACGCAGACGAGCTTCGGATTGACCTTGACCCCCAGCCAGGAACTGCCTTCGGCGAGGCACGAATGGCCGCCCTTTACGCCCGCGAGCTCTTGTCGGAACTAGGCATGACTGGGTACGCGAAGACCACCGGGAATAGGGGAATCCACATCTATGTCCGGCTTGAGGCTCGCTGGACGAGTTACGAGGTTCGTGCAGCTGCGGTGGCGTTCGCGCGCGAGCTTGAACGACGAAACCCGGAGTTGATCACCTCGAACTGGTGGAAAGAAGAGCGAGGAGAAAGGATCTTCGTCGACTTCAATCAGAACGCACCGCACAAGACGGTCTTTGGGGCGTGGTTCGCACGTCCTCGCGTGGGAGGGCAGGTGTCCACTCCTTTCGCCTGGGATGACATCGACTCGATCGATCCCGAAGGCCTCACGATCCGCACGGTTCCTCAATTTGTCCGCGACCGGGGCGACGCCTGGGCGGGCATCGGCGATGCTCCACAATCGCTCCAACCCCTGCTGGACATGGCGGCAAGAGACCGCGCGAACGGGCTCCTCGACGCACCGTGGCCACCCGAGTACCCCAAGCAGCCCGATGAACCGACGCGAGTCGCGCCGAGTCGCGCCAAGCGCTCTTAACCAGATGGATCCGAAGTCCGCACTGGAGAAGATCGCGTATCTGCTCGAGCGCAATGGGGCAGAGACGTACAAGGTCCGCGCCTTTCGCAACGCGGCGTCGGCTGTAAGCGAACTTTCGACCGAACAACTTGCCGGCATGACACCGAGCAAGCTTCAAGAGATTCCTGGTGTCGGAAAGACGAGCGCTCAGGTGATCGTCGAGGCTTCGCGAGGGACGATCCCGGCGTATCTCAAAAACCTCGAGTCCTTCGAGCTTCCGGCGATGAGCGAAGCCGGTACAGCGCTGTGCCGGCAGCTGCAGGGCGACTGTCACAGTCACTCAGACTGGTCCGACGGCGGGAGCCCGATCCGGGAGATGGCAGAGACGGCATTGGCGCTCGGACACAAGTATTGGGCCCTTACCGATCACAGTCCGCGCTTGACCGTCGCGCACGGATTGACGAAAGAGCGGCTCCGTCAACAGCTCGAGGTAGTCGACGAACTGAACGCGGAGCTGTCGCCGTTTCGGATCCTCACCGGGATCGAAGTCGACATCCTTGAAGATGGCGAGCTCGACCAGGAAGAAGAGGTCCTAGCGCAGCTCGACGTCGTCGTCGCGAGCGTGCACTCCAAGCTCAGGATGGATTCCGCCTCGATGACGAAGCGAATGCTGCGTGCCGTCGAGAATCCGAACACTGACATTTTGGGGCATTGCACCGGACGACTGATCGTTGGCCGCGGTCGACCGGAGTCGACTTTCGACGCAGAAGCCGTCTTCTCGGCTTGCGCGAGGACCGGTACGGCGGTTGAGATCAACTCGCGTCCAGAGCGGCTCGACCCTCCCGAAGATCTGCTCGGGCTCGCTCTTTCTCTCGATTGCGTGATGGTCATCGACACCGACGCGCACGCGCCCGGTCAACTCGAATGGCAACAGTACGGGTGCGAGCAAGCCGCCAAGGTTGACGTGCCCGTGCGACAGGTCATGAACGCACTCCCGATGGGCGATTTCCTCGCGTGGACATCCGCTCACGCCGCCTAGCCAGCGGCGCCCCGAAACCACGTCGCTGCATACGATCGAGCAATGACCCTCCCCGTCGAACCTCCAGTCGCACCGATGCTCGCCAAGCTGTCCCGGGAGCTGCCGGTCGCTGAGGGCTTGTTCTACGAACCGAAATGGGATGGATTCCGTTGCATCGTGTTCCGAGATGGTGACGCGGTCACCTTGGGTAGCCGCAACGAAAAGCCACTCACCCGATACTTCCCCGAGCTGGTCGAATCCTTGCTGGCAAACATCCCGGACCGCTGCGTCCTCGACGGCGAGATCGTGATCGCGGGCAAATCCGGCCTCAACTTCGACGCCCTCACACAACGAATCCATCCGGCCGAATCTCGGGTCAAGCTCCTTGCCGAGTCGACACCTTCGTCGTTCGTGGCCTTTGACCTCCTCGCCCTCGAGGATTCGGATCTCCGATCCGAGCCCTACAGCGCTCGTCGCAAATCGCTCGAGAAAGCGCTGAAAAAGGCGAAGCCTCCGATCCACGTCACGCCGGTGACGACAAGCCCGGAGATCGCCCGCGAGTGGTTTTCCCGATTCGAAGGCGCCGGTCTCGACGGGGTTGTCGCCAAGGCGGGTGACCTCGAATACCAGCCCGACAAGCGAGTGATGATCAAGGTGAAGCACGAGCGAACGGCGGATTGCGTCGTCGGCGGGTTTCGGTGGCACAAGGATGGAGGTGGTGTCGGGTCCCTGCTCCTTGGGCTGTTCGACAGCGAGCGGTCGCTTCAGCACGTCGGAGTCGCCTCGGGGTTCAGCGTCGCACGACGAAAGGAGCTGGCAGAAACGATCGAGCCCTACCGTGCCGAAGCGACACGCGAGCACCCGTGGCATGCGCATCGTGACATCGAAGGACGGGTCCCCGGTGGCCAAAGCCGGTGGTCCGCCGGCAAGGACCTCAGTTGGGAGCCACTCCGGCCGGAGCTCGTCGTCGAAGTCTCCTACGACCATCTGCAAGGCGACCGCTTCCGCCACGCGACGACGTTCATCAGGTGGCGTCCCGACCGGGAGCCCGAGTCGTGTACCTATTCCCAACTCGACACGCCAGTGCCGAGCGAGCTGAAAGACGTCTTCGGGATCAGGCGCTGAAGGAACGGCTCAAGACGGCGCCATCGACGAGACCCGCTTGGCGAGTTCGGGAGCACGCATGAGTTCGCAGATGCCCTCAAAGTCAGACGTCGGGCCTATCCACCTCAGCGAGTCGACGTCGTCGAGCAATGTCGGATCGACGCGCAGGGTCGCGAGGTCCCTGAAGAGCTCCGCAAGTTCTCGATCTCGCGCCAGTGTGGCGGCCAATTTCGCTGCACTCCTTACCGACTGACGAGTTGCCGGATCCCAGTCGGCCACATCATCGGGAATGTTGTCGAACGTCTCGTAGTGAGCAAGCACAGCCGACGCCGATTGGCGCCCCCATCCGGCCAATCCAGGGAAACCGTCGGCGGAGTCGCCGACAAGTGCCAGCCAGTCCGGGATCGAACGAGGTCCCACTCCGAATTTGATCCAAATGGCGCCTTCGTCGCTCACCGTGCCCGTGCGACGGTCGAGCTGGACGACGCGGTCGTCCACCACACATTGCGCCAAGTCCTTGTCAGGTGTGCAGATGAAGACCTTCTCGACCTCGGGGCTCTTTGCCGAGATCGAAGCTGCTGACGCCAACGCGTCATCGGCTTCTAGCTCGACCATCGGCCACACGGCGACGCCGAGGGCGGCGAGTGCGGTCTCAAGGGTTGGGAACTGTGAGAGGAGCTCTGGGTCGACGCCCGACCCGTCTTTGTACCCCGGCCACAGTTCGTTGCGGAACGACTCGATGACCTGATCGGTGGCCACACCGAGGTGGGTGACTCCGGACGACAGCATCCCGACGATCGAGAGCACGACGCCATATGTCGCGCCTATTTCCGAGCCATCTCGGCTGGCTCGCGGGGGTTGGCCGAAGAAATGGCGGAAGAGCTCGTAGGTGCCATCAACAAGGTGGATTCTCACCGCACCATTGTTGCGCCGACGACTCGACGGCGCAGCGGACGCGTAGACGTTGTGGGCTCGAGTTCGAGGTCCCCTGACCGCTCGGGTATAAGCGCCGCCGGCTCTTTTGGAGGGACCTCGTTGCCTCGTGCGGGTCGGGCTTCGAGCGGTCCCTTCTGCGGCGGGTGCACATCGTTCGCCATGACCTTTGGCGGTCGTACTCTTTCGCCGTGAGCGCGTGCCCAAGTTGTGGCGCCGATCGTCCGGAGGGGGCCCGGTTCTGCCCCGGTTGCGGGATACGCATCGATACTGCGACACCCGAACGGCGCAAGCTCGCGACGATGGTCTTTTGCGATCTGGTCGGATCGACGCAGATGGCAGAAGATCGAGACACCGAGGTCGTTCGCGAAGTGATGCTCTTGTACTTCGAGGCGATGCGCCAAGCGATCGAAGAGCACGGTGGAACAATTGCGAAGTACATCGGCGATGCCGTGATGGCGGTGTTCGGGGTCCCCGTCACTCACGAAGACGACGCCCTCCGAGCGCTTCGCGCAACGGTCGGCATGAAGGATCGCCTCGCCGAGCTCAATCGCCGGCTCGAGCGAAACTTCGGACTGAAGCTCTCTGTGCGGATCGGCGTCTATTCGGGTGTCGTGGTCGCCGCCACGGGGGACGAGCGTGGCATCGTCCTCGGAGACGCCGTCAACACGGCCGCGCGACTCGAACAGGCTGCGGCGGCGGGGGAGATCGTCGTCGGCTATCCGACCTATGAGTTGACGCACCACTCAGCGACGTTCGAAGAGATGTCGTTGATCACGGCGAAAGGGAAGTCGAATCCACTTCGCGCATTCCGTCTCGTCGAGGTGTCTCCGGTTGGTCGGTCGGCGCGGCCGGTGCACGCGAGAATGGTGGGAAGGTCGTTCGAGCTCTCACGCCTCCAAGACGCGATGGGAGAAGTGGCCGCCACGCAACGTTGCACGCTCGTGGCCGTGCTCGGCGAGGCTGGAATGGGCAAGTCTCGCTTGGTCGAAGAGTTCCGAGCCGGCCTCGACGCGTCGTTCTTCTTCGGTCGATGTCTCACTTATGGGAACGACATCACATATTGGCCACTTGCAGAGATCGTCAAGCAGATCGCTGGAATAAGCGATGAGGAGAGCGCCGGTGAGGTGCTCACCAAGGTGTCCCAGCTTTTTGCCGACGACCCAAGGTGGGCAAGAGCGGCGATCGTGCTCGCCAACGCCCTTGGCTTTACCGAGGGCGGTTCGGTCACCAAAGAAGACATCGCCTGGGCCGCTCGCGCTGCCCTAGAAGGGGCGGCCGCGGGGCGCCCAATCGTCGTTTGCCTCGACGATCTTCAATGGGCAGAGGAGGGTTTTCTTGACCTGGTCGACAGCTTGGTTGTCGGAATCAGGGCGCCGTTGCTGGTGCTCGCCGTCGCCCGGCCAGAGTTGCGCTCACGCAGACCGCGATGGCCCGTTATCGAACTGCAGCCGCTCACCCAGGCAGAGAGTGAAGAGCTGGTCGACGGGCTCGCCCCGCTCGACAAGGCGGAGAGAACAACCGTTATCGACAAGGCTGGCGGAAACCCCCTGTTCACTGAAGAGCTCGTCAGCGCATTGGTCGAACACCCGGTGTACGAATTGCCGAAGTCGCTCGAAGCGCTCATCTCTTCACACCTCGATCGCATGTCCGAATCAGAACGGGCGGTCGTCGAATCCGGTGCTATCGAGGGTCAAAGCTTCCACCTCTCGGCGGTGAGCCGCATGGCGGCATTGCCACCTCACGACGTCGCAGAGGCGGTCGATTCGCTTGTCGCCGGCGCCGTCATCCGACCCGTTCAATCCGAGACGGCAGGAGACCCCGAGTTTCAGTTTCGCAACATCGTGATCAGAGACGCGGCTTACGCGGGCGTACCCAAGCGCGTGCGCGCCGAACTGCACGAGCGGTTCGCGCAATGGCTGATCGACTTTGCCGGCGCGCGAGCGACCGAGTGGGAGGAAATTCTCGGCTACCACTTCGAGCAGAGCTATCGGAATCAGATCGAGGTTGGCAGGCTCGACGACCGGACAAAATCGGTGGCGAGACAGGCCGCGTCGTGGCTTTCCGCCGCGGGCCGCCGCGGCCTCGCACGTGGGGACCTGCGTGCCGCGACGGGATTGCTTCGGCGTGCAATCTCGGTGTCGAGTGATGAGCCCGAGCGAGCCCTCGAGCTCGTGCCCGAGCTGGCGCACGCCTTGCGGTTTGTCGGCGACCACGCGCAAGCGAGCAAAGACCTCGATGATGCGATCGAGCAATCGGTCATTCTGGGAGAACGACGTCTCGAGCTCCTCTGCAGGGTCGAACAAGTTCTGATGAACCTCTACACCGACGCCCATGTTGACGTTGATGCGGCGACGAAGCTTTGCGAAGACGCACGTGCGACCCTTTCGCACCTCGGGGACCAAGCAGGAATGGCACAGGTGTCCTCTCTCCTTGGTCACATCAATTGGCTTTTGTGCCGAGGTTCGCAGATGGAAGCAGCCTTCAGTGAGGCGCTTGAATTCTCGCAACTGGCCGGAGATCTCCGGTCACGGTGGGGAATTCTCAGGATGCTGCCGATCGTCTATTTCCATGGGCCGACGCCCGTCCCGATTGCGATAGGCCGTTGCGAGGCAATTCGGGAGCTCGGCGGCGGAAACGGCGTCATTGAAATCTCGACGCGAACGAAGATCGCCGGTCTAAAAGCAATGACAGGTGCGTTTGGCGAAGCTCGCGCCGAATGCGAGGACTGCCGACGCTTAGGTCGTGACATCGGGCTCGAGTTTTCGGTGGCGGCAATGACCAACTACACATCTGTCATCGAAATGCTCGGCGGCGATTATGACGAAGCCGAGCGTCAGCTACGCGATGGTTGCCGCGCACTCGAGATGATGGGCGAGACATCCACCCTTTCGACGAGCGTGGCGCTGCTCGGAAGAGTGCTTGAACAAAAGGGTCATCTCGACGAGGCGATGTCGTGTACCAGTCGCAGCGAGGCAATCGCGGCAACGGGAGACCTTGCCTCACAGATTCTTTGGAGAGGCGTACGCGCCCGAATCCTCGCCAGGCGCGGCGACATCGACCTCGCAAAGAAGCTCGCCTTCGA
>Ga0070733_10002447_pt1 | contig 13202 bp, 12 predicted proteins | sample Coa_R1_9_FD_66450 | JGI IMG/M metagenome (GOLD analysis project Ga0070733, IMG submission 66450) | Surface soil microbial communities from Centralia Pennsylvania, which are recovering from an underground coalmine fire - Coalmine... | ecosystem: Environmental > Terrestrial > Soil > Unclassified ... | reverse complement strand
ATGGAGATGGGCGTCGTGCCGCAGCTCGACAACCTCGACGTCGAGCTGACCGCGCGCCAGGTCCTTGGCGTGTTCGCGCGCCTCTACCGCGTCGGGCGCAACGAGCGCCGCGAGGCTGTCGACCGAGCGCTCGCGATCGCCAACCTCGAAGCGCGCGCTGACACCAAGGTCGACCAGCTCTCTGGCGGGATGCGCCGGCGCCTGCTCGTCGCGCGCGGCCTGATCCACCGCCCCCGTGTGCTGCTGCTCGATGAGCCGACGGTCGGCCTTGACCCTCAGATCCGCCAGGAGCTCTGGACGCTGATCGACGGCCTTCGCAGCGAGGGCGTGACGATGCTGATGTCGACGCACTACATCGAGGAGGCCGAGCGCCTCGCCGACGTCGTCGCGATCATGTCGTCAGGCAAGGTCATCGCCCAGGGCACGCCCGCCGAGCTGACCCGCGCCCACGCCGGCGAGCGCGTGCTCGAGGTCTACGGCGCACCCACTCAGCTGGCCGAGGTCGCCGCCGACGCCACGAGCCGCGGCTGGGTCAGCCGCCGAAGCGGCGCGGCCGTCGCGATCCTTGCCGCGGAGCGCCTCGGCGACGACGCTCCGCAGGGCACGCTGCGCCCGGCCAACCTCGAGGACGCGTTCGTTGCGCTGACGGGCGCTGAGATCGAATAGCTCAGGCGCGCGGCAGGACCAGCAGTGAGCAGCGCGCGTTGCCCGCGAGATGGGTCGCGGTGCTACCGAACATGAGGGTCCGGATCGGCCCGTAGCCGCGCGAGCCGATCACGAGCAGATCGACGTCGCCGCCGAACTCAGCCAGCTCCTCGCCGGCGAGCCCGACCTCGACTTCACCGCTCACCCCATCGAGCGCGGCGAGCTCCTCGCGCGCCGCCGCGACCCGCTCATCCTCAGATGCCCCGCCGACCGCGGTGCGCATGAATTCCGGGTAGCTCGACGGCTCAACGACCGTCAGCGCACGCAGCGCCGCGCCGTGCAGGCTCGCGATCTCGCGCGCGCGCTCGAGCGCGAGCTGGCTCTCGCTCGAGCCGTCGTAGCCGACGCCGACGCTCGAGATCGATCGCGCCGCGCCCGCAAAGCCGAGCGGCGCGACGGCCACCGCGCAGGGAGCGCCGATCAGCGAAGCCCGCGTCGCGTCGCCGAGCACCACCCGCCCGACAAAGCTGAGTGGGTTCGAACCGACTGCGAGCAGATCCGCGCTGTGCTCAGCCGCCAGGTAGTGAAGGCCCCGCCCGACCGACGACGCGGTGATCGTCAGGAGCTCCGCATCGACTGCCGCGGTCTCGCGCTCGGCCTCGAGCAACGCCCGCGATTCGGCCGTCTCCTGCGGGCCGTAGGCGCCGCTCGCGCCACGCACGGGCGACAGCTCGTGTACGTGCGCGAGTGAGATCTTGGTCTCTGGTGCGACCAGCGTTCGAGCCAGCGCCAGAGCATCGCGCCCGGTCGGCCGTCCGTCGATCGCGACGATTACGTCTTTGAACATGACTGACTCTCCTCCCCTGGACGCCGACACCTTAGATCAAGGCGGTAGGCTCAGTCGCCTGCTCGAGACCAGCCCAACCCCACCCACCCCGCGCCGCGTCCGTCGCCTCGAGCCGGCCGCGCTGGCCGGCGTGATGAGCCGCGACGTCGTCCTCTTCGGCCACTACTGGAAGGCGACGACGTTCTCCTCGATCGTCCAGCCGACGATCTACCTGCTGGCGTTCGCCGCCGGGATCGGCTCGCTGGTCCCCCACATCGGCCACGTCAGCTACCTCGACTACATCGCGACCGGTGTCGTCGCGACGGCGGTGCTCTTCTCCTCCGCGTTCCCGGGCATGTTCAACACCTTCATCCGCTGGCGCTTCCAGCGCACCTACGACGCGATGCTGGCGGCGCCCGTCGACGTCGAGGAGCTCGTAACCGCCGAGATCCTCTGGATCGCGATCCGCTCCGGCGTCTACGGCCTCGCGCCGCTCGTCGTCGGCATCGTCTTCGGCCTGCACCCCGAGCCGGGCATGCTGCTGATCGTCCCGATCGGCTTCATCACCGGCTTCGGATTCGCCGGCTTCGGCGTCCTGCTCGCGGCGATCGCCCAGCGGATCGACAACTTCAACTACATCACCAGCGCCGTCCTGACGCCGATGTTCCTCGTCGCCGGCACCTTCTTCCCGGTCTCAAAGCTCCCGGCCGGGATCCGCGAGATCGCCAAGTTCAACCCGCTCTACCACTGCGTCCAGCTCGTCCGCGACGCGGCGCTCGGCAACCTCGCCACCGCCGACCTCGCCCATGCGGGCGTGCTGCTGCTGTTCGCGGCGCTGATGTGGCGCCTCGCGATCTGGCGTCTGCGAGGACGGCTGATCGACTAGAGCCCGAAGGGGTGGCGGATCGTGTACCCGCCATTACCGGGGCGAAGCGGCCGCCAGCGGGGTCCCTGCTGGTCGGTGGGGTCGTCGGCGGCGCTTGTGTCGAGGCGCAGTCCCGCAATATCGAGATAGGCGTGGGCGGGGTCGGTCAGGATCGTGACCCACTGGCCCTGCCCGCTGCCCCCCCAGGCCATGAACTGGCTCGAGTCAAGCGGCGACTTCAGCATGCGCCCGCCGTGGAGCGCGAAGGAGACGGTTCCCGAGCAGTCGTAGCCGTTCGAGATGAACGAGCGGTGGCCGCCGCCGAAGACGTAGGGGCGGCCGATGATCTTGTTGGCGGCCCAGATCATTCGCTTGACGGTCAGCGGTGCGGCTTCGGGGGCCGCGGCGAGGCCGTTGATGATCTCGGCGCGATCACCGGGCACGACGAGGTGCGGGAGTCCCTTGTTCGCGACGCCGGCGACCGTCCCGCCGCTGACGCTTGCGACCTGGGTGTTCGGCACGTAGGGCGCGATCCCGCCGGCCGTCTGCACGAACACCGGACCGCGGTAGACGAAGTCGGGCGACTGGTGCTTGCCGAGCACGATCGGCGACTTCGGCGGCACCGACGGCGCCGGAGGCGTCAGCGCGACGGGAGCACCGGTGCTGCCCGTGCTTCCTGTCGCGCCAGTCGCGCCGGTCGGGCCGGTCGCGCCGACCGGAGCGGTTGCGCCGCCCGCGTCGCTGGGAGAGGAGTCCGCCAGTGCCGCCGGCGCGAAGGCGGCCATGGCCAATAGGGCACTACCAACGCTGCCGACGTAACGCAGCCGCACAAAGACCTCTCTCTTGAGCCTCCCGGGTTAGCTGACGGGCTAGCGCTGAAAGAGCAGCGCTTCTAGCGGATCTCCGCAGATTCGCCCCAACAACCTGGTTCCCCGGTTCCCCGGCGCCGTGCCAGGGATTCGGCTCTTGTGTGGGCGGCAATCTAGCACGCTCCACCGACGCACGCGGGATTTCGAAAGCTCTTTGCAGGGGCAAGATTCCCGCAAATTGCAGGTTTCCCCGCAGTCCCGCGACGCACCTTTGCGCCGTCCGCGGTGTTGCTCAGCCCTGAATCAGCAGGCTCTTTCGCAGCTTTCCGATCTGGTTGCGCGGCAGCTCCGCGACGAAGCGCACCTCGCGCGGGCGCTTGTGCGGCGTCAGCGTCAGCGCCACGTGATCGATCAGCTCGCGCTCAGACGGCGCCGTCCGGTCGGGGCGCGCGACGACCCAGGCGACGATCCGCTCGCCGAGGTCTGCGTCGGCGACGCCGAGCACCGCAGCCTCGGCGACGCAGTCATGCTCGAGCAGTGCCGATTCGACTTCCCCGGCCCCGACGCGGTAGCCGCCCGTCTTGATCAGATCGCTGCCGCGGCGCCCGACGAGGCGCAGGTAGCCGTCGGGCGCGAGGACGGCGAGGTCGCCGGTCGCAAACCAGCCGTCGCGAAACGCTGCCGCCGCCTCGCCCGCCGCGCCGAGGTAGCCGTCAAAGAGCGACGGGCTCTGGACGAGCACTTCGCCGATCGCCTCGCCGTCGGCGGCGACCTCGGCGCCATCCTCGCCGACGATCCGCACGCTCACGCCGTCGAGCGGCGGCCCGACATGCCCGGGGCGCCGTTCGCCGTCGGCTCGAACGGCCGCGATCATCAGCGTCTCGCTCATCCCGTAGCGCTCGGCGATCCGCTGCCCCGTCAGGCGCTCGAAGCGAACGTGCTCCGCCGCCGGCAGCGCCGCCGAGCCCGAGACGAGCAGCCGCGCCCGCGCGAGCGTGTCCGCGAGGCGACGATCGGCCTCCGCGGCGTCGGCCAGGCGGCGATACATCGTCGGTACCGCGAAGACCATCGTCGCGCCGCTCTCGATCTCGCGCGCGAGCGCCGCCGGGTCAAAGCCGCCGAGGTGGCGCACCTCGCCGCCGAGGCGAAGCGTCCCGAGCGTCGCGAGCACCAGGCCGTGGACGTGGAAGAGCGGCAGCGCGTGGGCGAGCACGTCCGCGTCGCTCCAGCGCCACGCCGCGGCGAGCGCGTCGAGGTTCGTGGCCATCGCCGCCGCCGAGAGGACGACTCCCTTCGAGGGCCCGGTCGTCCCGCTCGTGAAGACGATCAGGCCGGCCTCGTGTGAGCGATCGGGCGCATCGGCACCCGCGCCACCCTCACCCAGTGAGATCGTCGGAAGACCGCGGATCGCGGCCCCCGGCGGCCCAAGCAGCGCGACCGCCCCGCTGACCTCGACGATCCGCTCGAGCTCCCCCGGGCCGCTCTTGCGGTCGATCGGCACCAGCCGGCGTCCGGCGCGCAGGCCGGCGACGAGCGACACAGCCGTCGAGAGCTCGGGCGTCGTCCACAGCGCGAGCGGCGCATCGCCCTGAGGCAGGCGCTCGCGCAGCGCCGCCGCGGCGGCCTCGAGCTCGGCGTAGCTCGCCCGCCCGTCCGGGAACGACACGGCCCAGGCGTCGGGGCGGGCGGGCGGCGGGAGCAGCATCGGCGCCACGTTATCTACGATCCGCCCACCGACCCGCAAAGGAGCCCCGCATGTGCCACGAACCGGATTCCGCGCCGCCGATCCCCGTCATTGCCGGAGCCGCCGTGAACCACGAGGACGTCGTGCTGAACGCGGCTGACGGAAACGCCTTCGCGACGTTCGTCGCGACGCCCGGCGAGCCGGCGCGCGCGGGCGTCGTGATCCTCCCCGACGTGCGCGGCCTCTACCACTTCTATGAGGAGCTGGCCATGCGCTTCGCCGAGCGCGGCTACGCAGCCGTCGCGATCGACTACTTCGGGCGCACCGCGGGCGTCTCAAAGCGCGACGATGACTTCTCCTACATGGACCATGTCACGCAGACCACGCCGGCCGGCGTCCAGGCCGACGTCGGCGCCGCCGTCGCGCACCTGCGCTCGCTCGGCGTCGAGAGCGTCTTCACGGTCGGCTTCTGCTTCGGCGGCCGCAACTCGTGGCTTTCCTCAGCCGGCGGGCACGACCTGGCGGGGGCGGTCGGCTTCTACGGCATGCCGAGCGAGCGAAACGGCGACGCCGGGCCGATCGGCGCCGTCGAGCAGATGACCGCGCCGATCCTCGCGCTCCAGGCCGGGGCCGACGCGCACATCGGAGCCGAGGTCAACGAGGAATTCGATGAGGCGCTGACCGCCGCCGGCGTCGAGCACGAGATCGTCAGCTTCGACGGCGCCCCGCACAGCTTCTTCGACCGCCTCCACGAGGAGTTCCAGGACGCCTCAGACGACGCCTGGCAGCGCACCCTCTCCTTCATCGACTCCCACACCGCGGCGCGCGCCGAGGTCTAGCCGAAGGTGGCAGCGACCTCGTCGACGTAGCACCACAGCCAGTTCTCGCCCGGCTCGAGCGAGCGGATCACGGGGTGTCTGGTCGCGCGGTGGTGGCGCGTCGCGTGCTGGTTGGGGCTCGAGTCGCAGCAGGCGACGTGGCCGCAGGTCATGCACTCGCGCAGATGAACCCACGTCGAGCCGATCGCCAGGCAGTCGGTGCAGCCCTCGTGGCTGTCGGGCTCGACGTTCGGATTGAGGTGCTCGAGGTGCTCGCAGACGTCGTCGCTCATCGTCGTCCGCGAGCCTAGCGAAGAAGCGCACTCAGGAATCCCTCAGCTTCCGCGCAGGCTCGCTCAAGGCGCGCGGCTCAGGATCGCCGCCATCCCGACCGCTCCGAACAAAGGCCCTCGATGAGCATGACGATCTCCCCCGAACTGGCGGCCCGGCCCCTCTGGCGCCCGCGCGCGAGCACCGCCGCGCAGCGGCGCACGCGCGTCGCGCTGTTCGCGCTGCTGGCGCTGACCGCGATCGCCTACCTGTGGAACCTCGGCGCCTCCGGCGACGCAAACAGCTTCTACGCCGCCGCTGTCCAGGCCGGAACGCGCAGCTGGAAGGCCTTCTTCTTCGGCTCGCTTGACTCCTCGAGCTTCATCACGACCGACAAGCCGCCGGCTTCGATCTGGGTGATGGCGCTGTCGGGGCGGATCTTCGGCTTCAGCAGCTGGAGCATGCTCGTCCCGCAGGCGCTTGAGGGCATCGCCGCTGTCGCCCTCCTCTACGCCGCGGTGCGGCGCTGGTTCGGCTCGGCGGCCGGCCTCGGCGCCGGGCTCGTGCTCGCGCTGACGCCCGTCGCGGCGCTGATGTTCCGCTTCAACAACCCCGACGCGCTGCTCGTCATGCTGCTCGTCGCGAGCGCCTACTGCCTGACCCGCGCGATCGAGTCGGCGGGGACGGGCTGGATCGTTGCGACCGGGACGCTGCTCGGCTTCGCCTTCCTGACGAAGATGGGCCAGGCGCTGATCGTCGTGCCGGCGTTCGGCGGCGCCTATCTGCTGGCCGCGCCGGCGACCTTCCGCCGCCGGATGCGCGACTGCGTCGCCGGCCTCGTCGCGATGATCGTCGCCGGGGGCTGGTGGGTCGCGATCGTGGCGCTTTTGCCGGCAAGCTCGCGGCCGTTCGTCGACGGCTCGCCCGACAACTCGATCCTCAACCTGATCTTCGGCTACAACGGACTGCAGCGCCTGTTCGGCTCGGGCTCGCCAGGGCCGGGCGGCGGAGGCGGCGGAGGGGGCGCGAGCTTCAGCGGCTCAAGCGGCACCCTCCGCCTTTTCAACGACATCATGGGCGGCCAGGCCTCCTGGCTGATTCCGGCCGCTGTCATCGCGACCGTCGCCGGGCTCTGGGCGACGCGCTCGGCGCCGCGCACCGACCGCACGCGCGCCGCGCTGATCGTCTGGGGCGGCTGGCTGCTCGTGACCGCGGCTGTGTTCAGCTACTCCCAGGGGATCATCCACACCTACTACACGGTCGCCCTGGCGCCCGCGATCGGCGCACTCGTCGCAATCGGCGCGCACATGCTCTGGCAGCGGCGCGAGGGCGTCGCCGCGCGGCTCTGTGCCGCATTCGCGATCGCCGTCACCGGCGCCTGGTCCTACGTGCTGCTCGACCGAACGCCGAGCTGGGAGCCCTGGATCCGCGTCCTCGTCGTCGTCGCGACGGTCGTCGCGGTGTTGGCGATCGTCGCTTCGCTCCTGGAGGTGGCGCACATCCGCCGCGTCGCGCTCGTCGGCGTGATCGCCGCCGCCGTCGCGGGTCTCGCGGGTCCGGCCGCCTACGCGATCCAGACCGTGTCCGTGACCCACGCCGGCTCGACCCCCTCGGCCGGCCCGACCGCCTCAGACACTCTCCGCGCCTTCGGCGGACGCCGCGGCTCAAACCCCGGCGGTGTCGGCCGGTTCGGCGGCGAGAGCGGCGCTCCACCCGCCGGAGCGCAGGCCGACGGGCCGCCGGCCGGCGCCGGTTTCGGCCCGCCGTCTGGCGGCCGCGCACGGGGCGGCTTCGCGGGCGGGCCCGGCGGCGGCATCTCCACGGTCGGCGTGGCGCTCGTCAAGGCGCTCGAGTCAAACGCCTCGAGCTACCGCTGGGTCGCGGCCACAGACGGCTCGATGAGCGCCGCGAGCTACGAGCTTGCGAGCGGCGGAGAGCCGGTGATGGCGATCGGCGGCTTCAACGGCAACGGCGGCAACCTCAGCCTTGCGGCCTTCATCCGCTACGTGCGAGCCGGCGAGATCCATTACTTCATCGGCGGCGCAGGCGGGTTCGGTGGCGGGATCGCGGGCCCCTCTGGCAGCTCGAGCACGATCGCTTCCTGGGTCGCCTCCCACTACAGCGCGCAGACGATCGCCGGCGTCACGGTCTACGACCTGGCGGCGCGTTAAAGGCGCGAACTCGGCGAACCATCCTCCGGCGCAGCATTGGCCGGAGGGTGGCGGCCGCGCACTACACTCGGCGCCGCCATGGTGGCGCCCGCAGACCCCGACGACTACCGCACGCGGAGCCTCTGGCTCGAGGGATTGCCGGGCGAGCTTGAGCCGCGACCGGGGCTAAAGGGCGACCGCGACTGCGACGTCGCGATCGTCGGCGCCGGCTTCACGGGCCTCTGGAGCGCTTACTACCTAAAGCGCCTCCAGCCCGATCTGCGCGTGAGCGTGATCGAGCGCGAGATCGCGGGCTACGGGCCGTCGGGGCGCAACGGCGGCTTCGTCCTCGGCGGCCTCGTCGGACCTGCAGCCGCCTTCGGACTCCGCGGCGCGGCGCTCGCGCACGCGGTCGCCGTCACCAACGTCGCGGTCGATGAGATCGGCGAGGTCGCGCGGCGCGAGGCGATCGACTGCGGCTATCTGAAGGCCGGCGCGCTGACGGTGGCGACCAGCCAGCCGCAGTGGCAGCGCCTGCAGTCGGCGCCCGGCGACGGCCAGCTGCTCTCAGCCGCCGAGACCGAGGCCCGGGTCGCCGTCCCCGGCGTCTACGGCGGGCGCTTCACGCCGCTCGCCGCCCGCATCGACCCGGCGCGGCTCGTGCGCGGACTGGCCGATGCCTGCGAGCGCCTCGGGGTGACGATCTACGAGCAGACCGCGGCGCTTTCGATCGAGCCCGGGAGCGTGCGCTGCGCGACGGGGAGCGTTCGGGCCGAGACCGTGGTGCGCGCGACCGAGTCCTACACGACCGAGCTGCCCGGCCAGCGGTTGCGCTACCTGCCGCTCTACTCGCTGATGATCGCGACCGAGCCGCTGGGCGAATCGATGTGGCAGGAGCTTCGCTGGCCCGACGGCCTGCTGATCGACGACGTCCACTACCTCTTCTTCTACGCCCAGCGCACCACCGACGGTCGGATCGCGATCGGCGGCCGCGGCGCCCCCTACCGTCTGCGCAGCCCGATCGACCCGAGCAACGAGCGCAATGAGCGCGTCCGCGAGCGCCTCATCCGCAGCCTCAAGCGCGCCTTCCCGGCCGCCGCGCAGGCGCGTGTCACCCACCACTGGGGCGGGCCGCTGGCGGCGCCGCGCGACTGGAGCATGAGCGTCAACTACGACCGCGGCCAGGGACTGGTCACCGCCGGTGGCTACACCGGGCACGGGGTCGCCGCGGCAAACCTTTCGGGGCGGACCGTCGCCGACCTGATCCTCGGCCGCGACAGCGACCTCGTGACGATGCCCTGGGTCGGCCACAAAAGCCGCCGCTGGGAGCCCGAACCGCTTCGCTACCTCGCCTCGCAGGCGATCATCACGACGCTCGGCAGCGCCGATCGCCGCGAGGATGCGACCGGCCGCCGAGCGCGGCGCGTGATCGCGATCAGGCCGTTCCTGCCGCCGCGCCACTGAGTGCGTAAACGCACACGTCCGTAGAAGTCCGCAGCGGGCGCTGCGGCGCAGTCCCGATGACAGCGCTCGGGCGTCGCTCTACGGTCGTGCGATGGTGGGAGAGGACGGGGGGACGCCGATCCGCGTCGCGTTTGCCGACGGCTGGGAGCTCTTCCGCGGCGACCTGCGCGGCGTGCTCGGCCAGCAGCCAGACATCGAGCTTCTCCCGGGCTCACACGACACGGCCTCCGTCGCGCGCGAGGTTGCGGCGCAGGAACCGCGCGTCCTCGTCCTCGACATCGGCAAGCCGGGTCGCGAGACGCTCGAGGCGCTCGCGACGCTGCGCGCGCGCGTGCCCAGCACGCAGATCGTCGTGCTCTCGAGCGAGCGCGAGGCGACGAGCGCGAAGGCGGTCCTCCAAGCCGGCGCCGCGGCGTTCGTGGCGCGCGAGTCGATCGAACGCGACCTGCCGGCGGCGGTGCGCTCGGCGGCGGCCGGCGAGCGCTACGTCAGCCCGCGCGTCGAACGCGAGCTACGCGCCGGGCGGCGAACGCGCGGAAGCGACGGCCTGACGCCGCGCGAGCTCGAGGTGCTGGGGCTGATCGCCCACGGCCACACGAGCGTCGAGATCGCCGACGAGCTGCGGCTCTCCCCCCGCACCGTCGAGACCCATCGCGCGCGGATCCACAAGAAGCTCGGCCTCTCAACGCGCGCCGAGCTCGTCCGCTACTCGCTCGCGCGCGGCCTGCTGCGCGGTTAGGGGTTCTCGGCCAGCTCGGCGCGCATCCACGCACACCCGGCCGAGAGATCCTCGACCCCCATCGCCGCCGCGACGTTGAGCCACATGCCGTGGCGGAAGAAGTCGTCGAGCTCCTCACCCGAGGCGCCCGAGAGCTCCGCCACATGTCCCACCAGGCGGGCGTAGGAGCTCCGCACGGCGTCGCGGATCACCTCGTCGTCGCAGGCGGCGTAGGAATGGTGCTGGAGCAGCAGCAGGTCGCGCTGCGCCCCGAGCAGCTCGATGTAGGCGGCGCCCATCGTCTGCAGCACATCGACGCCGCCGGCGCGCTCGGCGGCGGCGTCGAAGGTCTCGGTGACGACCTCGAAACCGCGCTCGACGGCCGCCAGGAACAGATCGCGCTTGGTCGCAAACAGGCTGAAGACGTATGGCTGAGCGACACCGACGCGTTTGGCGATCCGCTCGACTGGGGTTCCGTGCAGTCCGCCGTGGGCGAACTCGTGGACCGCAGCCTCGATCAGCGCATCGCGGCGCTCCGCGGCCGGCACGCGCCGGCGCGGAGCCTCCTGGTTTGACGCCTCAGCCATTGCCTCGCCGATGCTAGAGAACGCTTAGGCCGGTACTGCAACGGCCTCGGCCGCCGCGCGAGTGCGAAACGGCACGGCCGCCGCGACGAGCGCTCCGAGCCCCAGCACCGCGACGCCGACCCAGATCGCCGGGACGAGCCCGCTGATGAAGGTGTGCGCGGAGGCGTAGCCGCCGTGCGCGGTGAAGACGGTCGCAAGGACCGACACGCCGAGGACGCCGCCGAGCTCGCGGATTGCGTTCGTCGCGCCAGAGGCCTGTCCGGCCTGCGCGCTTGCAACCGATGAGAGGACGGCGTTGGCGGCGGGCGCGAAGACGAGCGCCATGCCCGAGCCGGCGAGGATGAACGGGGCGATCATCGACGCGTAGCTCATCGTCGGCGAGGCGAGCGTCGCGAGCCAGCCGAGCGCCACCGCCTGCAGCGCGAGGCCGGCGACCATGAACGCGCGGCTCCCGAATCGCTCTGAGAAGTAGCCGGCGAGCGGCGAGACGAGCATCGTCGAGCCGGTCCAGACGAGCAGCTTGACGCCGGCCTGGAAGGGCGTGTTGTGGAGGACGTTCTGGAGGAACTGGCTGAGGAAGAAGATCGAGCCGAACATCCCGAAGTACATCGACGCCGAGACGACGTTGGTCACCGCGAAGCTCCGCCGGGCGAAGAAGCCGAGCGGCAGCATCGGCTCACTCGCGCGGCGCTCGTGGACCAGGAAGGCGGCGGTCAGCACGACGCCCGCGGCGAGTGAGATCACGACCTGGCCCGCGGTCCAGCCGAGCGACTGCGCGCGCACCAGGCCGTAGACGATCCCGAACAGGCCGCTCGCGCTGAGCCCGAGGCCGGGCAGGTCGAGCGCCGCCGAGCGGCCGCGGCTTTCGCTGAGGCGCAACGCTGCGGCCGCCAGGAGCGCGATTCCGATCGGGACGTTGATCCAGAAGATCCAGTGCCAGGAGGCGGCCTGGATGACGCCGCCGCCGACGAGCGGCCCGAGCGCGACGGCGACGCCGCTGATCCCCGACCACACGCCGATCGCGACGCCGCGGCGCGCCGGCGGGAAGGCCTCGGCGAGGAGCGTCAGGGTCAGCGGCGTGACGATCGCCGCGCCGACGCCCTGGCTCGCGCGGGCGGCGATCAGCAGCCCGACCGAGGGGGCGAGCGCGGCGGCCGCCGAGGAGGCGGTGAAGAGGGCGAGGCCGAGGATGAAGAGGCGCTTACGGCCGAAGCGCTCGCCGAGCGCCGCGCCCGTCAGCAGCAGCACCGCGTAGGCGAGGACGTAGGCGTTGACGGTCCACTCGAGCGTCTGGATCGAGGCGCCGAGGTCGCGGCGGATGCTCGGCAGAGCGACGCTCACGACGAGGTTGTCGAGGACGACCATGAACAGGCCGATCGAGACGATTGCCAGTGTCCAGCCCCTGCTTCGCTCCTGCGTCATCGCGCCTTCCCCTTCATAGTGAATACTAACTAGGAAGGAAAATAGCGGCTGCTAAGAAGGCTGTCAAGTGCAATGCTTTCGCGGATGCGCGCGACCGTGTTAGTGGGGGTGCTCGCCGCGCTGATCGGCGTGGCAGCCGCACCCGCGGGCGGCGCCACCGGGGGGCGCTGCGCCGTCAGCGCGATCCACCACGGCCGCCCGCCGGCCTGGGCCGCGCCGGCCTTCGTTCGCTCAACCGGCGGCTACGTCCCGCCCTACTCGGTCAGCGGCAACGATGCCGCGGCGGCGTTCTTCTTCGCCCCCACCCTTCGCGCCGGGAGCCCGACCAACCCGACCAACAAGGTTCTCTGGGTCGTGCGCTACGCCCGCAACGGCAATCCGCTGCGGATCGTCGGCCACTACGGGTCAAACCCCGCGATCACGGCGCACAGCTCCTGGCCCGCCGACTCCTCGCCCGGTGAGATCTACCCCTCATACGTCAACCTGCCGAAGGCCGGCTGCTGGGAGCTGAGCGTGAGCTGGGGAGCCCACCGCGCACGAGTCGACGTCGAGGTCCACCCCCGGACGCACTGACCTCGCGGCTACGATCCGCCCGCGCGGGATGAGCGACGCGATCGTCATCGGCTCGGGACACAACGGCCTCGTCGCCGCGGCCTACCTGGCCCGGGCCGGGATGAGCGTCGAGGTCCTCGAGCGCAACGCGACGGCGGGTGGCGCGGTCGCCACCGAGGAGCTGACCGAGCCCGGCTTCCTGCACGACACCTTCTCGGCCTGGCATCCGCTGTTCAAACTCTCGGCTGCGTTCGCCGAGCTCGGCGAAGAGCTCGCCCAGCGAGGCCTCGACTACGCGGAGAGCCCGGAGGCGACGACCGCCAACGTCCGCGCCGACGGCCGCGCGATCGTCGCCTACCGCGACATCGAGCAGACCGCCGAGGGCCTTGACC
>Ga0070733_10002446_pt1 | contig 13207 bp, 10 predicted proteins | sample Coa_R1_9_FD_66450 | JGI IMG/M metagenome (GOLD analysis project Ga0070733, IMG submission 66450) | Surface soil microbial communities from Centralia Pennsylvania, which are recovering from an underground coalmine fire - Coalmine... | ecosystem: Environmental > Terrestrial > Soil > Unclassified ... | reverse complement strand
ATGACGAGCGCGCTTGAGGCGGACGGCGAAGTCGTGTGGTCCTGACATCCCGACGCTGATGTCAAGTTCGCGAGGTGATGATCTCGCGGGCGACGGGGGCAAGAAAGCCCGGTCCCCGGGGGAGAGCTCGATATAAGCTGTTAAAACCATTGCGCGGGGAATGCCGGGTGCTTCCGGTGTGACCGTGGTGACTATGCTTGTGTGCTTTCACTTCATCGCACACAAGGCTGCGGGCGCATCGAGCGCCCGGCATTCCCTGCGCCCTCTGATTTAAGAAGGCGCGCGTTTCGGCGATCAACTCGGGCGCGGTCGCGTCGCGGGAAGGCGCAGCCGTGTCGGAGGCCTAGTTGTGACTCATTCCTTGTGTGGCCCATCCTTCGAGACGCGGCCTGCCGGCCGCTCCTCAGGATGAGGTCGTCACACCTGGCGCGAAGTCAGACCCTCATGGTGAGGAGGCGCATCGCGCCGTCTCGAACCACGAGGCCGTGGAAGGAATGACGGCTGTTTGAAATTCGAATCCGTAGTCCGGTAGATCTCGTGCCCCGGATGCTGCGAAGCACCGCCAGCGCGTCTACGCGCGTCTTCGACGCGCTTTGGTGATGCGCTGCTGATCCGGGGCCCACTCCCTATGCGCGATGCCGATGGGTCCCGGCTCTGCGGCGCAACGCTACGCGCTGCACCGCGTCCGGGACACGACCAACTACGCACTGCGGCTCCTCGCCAGCGCGGCGCTGACCAGTGCGCGGTAAGCGCGCTCGGACCATGTCTTGGGCAGGTCGAGTCCGAGCCGCGCCAGGCATTCGCGGTCGGCCGCGTTCGCATCGCCGGTCAGACCCTGCCACAAAAGTCCGGGCAGGCGCAGCGGCGCACGTTGCGCATCCTGCAGCACCTGCAAGGCCGGGATCAGCCGCTGCTCCACGTCGGTGAAATCGCTGCCGAAGGGAAAGGCCGGCAGCAGGCCGGCCTCGCGGGCCGGGCGTAGCGCGCTTGCGATCCGATCCGGGAAGTTTTCGCGATAGGCGGCTGGAATCTCGAAGTTCTTCGGAAGCTTGCCGGCATCCTTGGCCTGCCGCGCCAATTCGTCCTGAAACCGGGAATCGGCGACCCGCAGCATCGCCGCGATCACGTCAGTGTCGGATTTTCCTCTCGTATCGGCGACGCCGTATTCGGTGACGATGATATCGCGCAAATGCCGCGGGATCGTCTCATGACCATAGCTCCAGCGAATGTTCGAGTGCGGCCTTATGCCCGCCTGCCGCGTCGCCTCGACCGTCAGAATTGCGCGCGCGCCGCGTAGCGCAAAAGCCTGCGCCACGAAATTATACTGCCCACCGACCCCGCTCACGACATGTCCGTTCTCAAGGCCGTCGGAGATCACGGCTCCCATCAGGGTCGCCATCATCGCGTTGTTGACGAAGCGGGCGTCGACGCGGGCACGGCGCTTTGCATCTTCATCGCCGTAGAGTTCGTTGGTGAAGGATACCGGCATCATCCGGATTCGCGCGAGCTGATCCGGCGCCATGTCGCGCAAGCTGCGATAAAACGATTTCGGTCCGACAAAGAACGCGCCATGCAAGACAACGCCATCAACCTCCCGCTTGAGGATGCCGGCATCGATCAGGCCGAGAAACGCCTCGAACAGCATTTCGCTGACGCCATAGAGGCCCTTTTCGAACGGCCCGCTTTCCAGCGCGGAGAGCTCCGTGGTGGCCGGCATCAACCGCGTCATGGTCGCACGAAATTGCGCGCTGTCGCGATGACGGACGATCAACCCTTGAGCGAGCGCGTCACCGATCTGTCCGATCCCGATCTGCAGCGTGCCGCCATCGCGAATGAGGCCTGCGGCATGAAGGCCGATCGCATATCTGGTGTCGGTGATCGGCTCGGAGGGTGGTGCGAACAGCGGAAACTCGGTCGTGGGGCTGTCCAGCACCGCGCTGAACTCCTCCCCCCGCAGATCCCCCGCGCCCGGCATGAAGGGCAGTTCGGAATTGACCTGGCCGATCAATTTGAACGACGCGCGGCCTTCGTTGCGCGCACGCAAAAGATCCAACGTGATATCGGTGTTGCAGCTCAGGCTATAGCGGGGGATGCCGTCGACGACACGCTTGGCAACCAATTGCGCGATGACATTCAGCCCGCGCGCCAAAAGATATGACCCAACGTGGGTGTAATTTGCGGAGGTATAGCGCTGTTGCGCGAGCGGAACGTGCAGCCACCGCCCGGCCAGAAAGAAAAATTCGTTCACCCGGATATTGGGCGGCAGGGCGCCAGCACGCAGCGCTCCGGCATAGGCGAGATCCGGATAGCCGCCAAACAGCCGCTCGATCACGGGGCCGATGAAACGCCGCTCGAGCAGATTGGACGGTTGCGGCTTTTCCAGCGTGAGCGCGGTAAAGAACGTGAGGTTGATGCTGCAGTCGGCAACTGCGCGCGCGTAAAGCGCGTTGACGATATGGTTCGCCTTGCCCAGCCCCAGCGGCACCGCGACCAAGAGATTGGTGCCGACGTCACGGATGATGTCCTCGACAATGGCCTCGGGATCGGAAAACAGTTTCGGCATGCATGTTCCTTCTCGGTGCGATTCAAATCAAGGTGGCGGCGCTTTCGCAGAATCGCACCCTTAGGATAGGAGGCTAATACACTTTCGCTAAGCGGTGCGCTGCGACCAGAAAATGCCCGGGGTTGTGCAGCCCAATTATTTTCGGCCGTTGAAACGCCCGGCTAGCGCAATCTTCGACGCTGCGATAACAGCTTTGTCAACAGCGCGGCCGCGCCGCTCGGGCTAGGAATGCCACAAGTAGACGTAGTTTCGATCTGCACGGGAAGAGGCCATGACCATGAAATTGTATTACGCAACAGGCACCTGCGCGCTGGCCTCTCACATCGCATTGGAGGAGGCCGGTGCCGAATATTCGACCGTGCGGCTCAACTTCGCCACGCACGAACAACGCTCGGCGGAATACCTCGCCATCAATCCCAAAGGCCGCGTGCCGGCTTTGGTCACCGACAGGGGCATACTGACCGAGACGCCCGCGATGCTCGTCTTCATCGCGCAAAGCTTTCCAAAGGCCAAGCTTGCGCCGCTGGATGATCCGTTCCGTTTTGCGGAGGTGCAGGCCTTCAACAGCTATCTGTGCTCGACGGTGCATGTGGCCCACGCCCATCGCATGCGTGGGACCCGCTGGGCCGACGATCCCGCGGCGATAGAGGCGATGAAACGCAAGGTGCCGGAATCCGTGGGAGCCTGCTTCGAATTGATCGAGCAGAAGATGCTGCAAGGACCATGGGTGATAGGCGAAAGCTACACGATCTGCGACCCCTATCTGTTCACGCTGGCACAATGGCTGGAGGGAGACAGCGTTGATCCCGCGCGGTTTCCGAAGGTCAGGGATCACCGAAACCGGATGTCGGAGCGGGCAGCCGTCCGCAAGGCGCTTGCGGAGGAACTCGGCTAAATCGTGCTGGCAACTTTGCCAAGTCTTGCGGAGGGGCTCGGAAAAGTTCACGCTACCAACAATCCAACACGCGGCAAGAAAGCGCGGAAACGGGAGGAATGCATGGCGATTGCGGAATCTGCGCAAGTGGTCGAGCGCCGCACGATCGCAAAGGTGTCCTGGCGCCTGTTGCCCCTGGTCGCGCTTGCTTACTGCATCGCCTATATCGACCGCAGCAACATTTCCTTCGCCGCGCTGACCATGAACAAGGATCTCGGTTTCACCGCCTACATCTATGGCTGGGGCGCGGGAATTTTCTTTTTCGGCTACTTCCTGTTCGAGATTCCCAGCAATCTGGTTTTGGAAAAGGTCGGCGCGCGGCTTTGGATCGCGCGGATCATGATCACGTGGGGGATCATCTCCGCCCTCACCGCCTTCGTAACGGGGCCAGCAACCTTTATGATGATCCGCTTCCTGCTCGGGGTAGCCGAGGCGGGATTTTTCCCCGGCATGATTCTCTATTTCACCTACTGGTTTCCCTCTGAATATCGCGGCCGGGTGATCTCCACCCTGTTTATCGCGCAACCGGTCGCGAACGCCGTCGCATCGATTGTTTCCGCCGCCATTCTCGGAATGGACGGCGTGTTGGGCCTCAAGGGCTGGCAGTGGATTTTCATCATCGAAGCTTTGCCTGCAGTGTTGCTGGGCCTGATCATACTCAAGGCGATGACCGACCGGCCGCCCCGCGCCAATTGGCTCACCGAGGAGGAAAGGAGCTGGCTGCAAGGGCGGATTGACGACGAAAACCGCAAGGTCGAAAGCGCCGGACGCATGACCTTGATGCGGGCATTGCCCGATCCCCGCGTCGTCGCGCTTTCGGCGATCTACCTCATGAGCGTGACCGCGAATTACGGCATCGTGTTCTTCATGCCGCAAATCATCAAGGGCATCGGCCTCAGCAACATGATGACGGGTCTTGTGTCCTCGATACCCTACATCATCGGTACCATCGGCCTGATCGCGTGGGGCTGGTCGTCCGACCGCAACAACGAGCGTCGCTGGCATCTGATCGTGGCCTCGAGCGTTGGCGCGCTGGGTCTGGCTTTCGCCGCCTGGGTCGGCGCTTCCTACTGGGCGCTGCTCGGAATGTCCGCCGCCACCATCGGCATTTACGGCTCGCGCGCCGCGTTCTGGCCGATGCCGTCGATCTTCCTCACCGGCACGGCCGCGGCCGGCGCGATCGCGTCGATCAATGCCACCGGCAATCTTGGCGGCTATTTCGGCCCCTTCATCGTCGGCTGGATCAAAAATTCCACCAACAGTTTCGAAGCCGGGCTGTATTTCCTCGCCGCCTGTTCGCTGATGTCCGCGATTATCGCATTCATCGCCGCGCGCGCGGCGGGAGATCCCTCCGCCATGGCGCGCGCGAAAGCTGCCGCCCCCGCCGAATAAGCGTAGACAAGAAAATAGAGGAGACGACCCAATGCTCAATAGACGCCACCTTCTGCTTGCTTCAATCGCCACCGGAATAGCCTTGCCCAACCGAGCCGCCCTTGCAAAGCCGTCGCAGCCCGCAACGCCGGTGAATTTCGACGTACCGGCCGGGGCCTGCGATTGCCACACCCATATTCACGGCGATCCCGCAAAGTTTCCATTCTTCGCCGGTCGGGTCTACACGCCTGAGCCGGCTTCGCCGGAGGAGATGGCGGCGCTGCACAAGGCGCTGCACATCGAGCGCGTGGTCATCGTCACGCCCAGCGTCTATGGAACGGACAACTCGGCCACGCTGTTCGGCATCAAGTTCCGCGGCAATACGGCCCGCGGCGTTGCCGTGATCGACGACAAGACGCCGGAGAGCGATCTGGATGCGATGGCACAGGCGGGCATCCGCGGCATCCGCATCAATCTCGCAACCAGCGGCGTCAGTGACCCAAGCGTCGGACGCACGCGATTGCAGGGCGCGATCGAGCGCGTGAAGGCGCGGGGCTGGCATGTCCAGATTTACACCAATCTCCCGCTCGTTACATCGATCAAGGACCTCGTCGCTTCTTCTCCCGTGCCGGTGGTGTTCGATCATTTCGGTGGCGCCGATTCGGCGCTCGGACTTGAACAGCCGGGCTGGTCCGATCTCGTCGCGCTGGTAAAATCCGGCAAGGCCTATGTGAAAATCTCCGGCGCCTACCGGTTGTCGAAGCAGGCGCCCGATTATCCCGATGCGGTGCCGTTCGCCCGCTCCCTGATCGGGGCCAACGCCGACCGCATCGTCTGGGGCACGGACTGGCCGCATCCGAATTCGGTGACGCCGCCGGACAAGAAACCCACCGACGTGACGCCGCTGTTCCAGATCGACGACGGCCGCCTGCTCAACCAGCTCGCGGTATGGGAGCCGAACGCGGGCGTCCGCAAGAAGATTCTGGTCGACAATCCGGCCAAACTTTACGGATTCGGCTAGACGAAGCCACCGGTACCAAACGCCGGGCCGCGCCCTTTGAGCTATGGGCGCGGCGGCCATTGCGGCGCATGACTGCCGAGCGGCATCGCCGGACGGGTCCAGAATGCAGGCGTTTTCGATAGCTGCGCCGAATGGCGGATCGACCGCAGCGGACCAAAGCCCGATTGCATTTCTTCGGAAAATGGCTTGACCGCCTCTCCCTTCAAATCCTCGGTCGCAAGACCATCGGGCAGACGGCCGAGATTCCAGATCCATCGCCCGGTCTGCGCCAGCGAGACGCGGACATGCCAGCTCCCGCCCTCGCGCGACTGGCGGGCCTTGGCCATCATGGTGCCGAACGCCATCAGATAACCGGTGACGTGATCGAGGATCTGCGCCGGCAATTCCTTCGGGCCGTCGACGCCGGCGGCCCGCCCTTCGGCGTGGTTGAAGCCGGTTGCGGTTTGCACCAGCGAGTCGAAACCGCGGCGTTCCGCCCATGGTCCGCGATGGCCATAAGCCGAGAGCGACACGTAAACGATGCCGGGACTGATCCGCGCCGCGTCCTGCGGCGAGAAGCCGAGCCGCGCCAGCGCACCAGAGCGATAGCCTTGCGAAAAAATATCCGCACTTGCGAGCAGCTCTTTCAGCGTGTTCCGGCCCTCCTCGCGCTTGAGGTCGATAAAACTCGAAAGCTTGCCGCGGCCGGTATCGATGGCAAGCCAGGGAATCGCCGGCAGGTCGGGTCCGGAAATCAGCATGACATCGGCGCCATGCGCAGCGAGCGTGCGGCCGGCGACCGGACCTGCGATCACCCGCGACAAATCAAGCACGCGTAGGCTCGCGAGCGGACGATCGCCCTTGGGCCAGGGCTTTGGCTTAGCCTCGCCGATTTTTTCGAATTCGATCGCCGGCATCGCTGCGATCGCCTTCGCCTGCGGCAGGCGTGACCATTCGTCATGCGAGCGCATCGTCGCAACCACGCCGCCCGCGGCATAGGCCGCGGTCTCGAAGGCCTCGGCCTCCCATTGCATCAGCGCGGCCTGAACCTCGTCGCGTTCCGCCTTGCAGTTGAGAACGCGGCACACGGCTTTGCGGTGGTGGGGGAAATTGGTGTGCAGGCGGACGAAACGCCCATCGCGCGTCCTGTAGATTCCAGCGATGGCGTCCCAAGCCGCCGGAGGTGACATCCCCTCGACGCGCAGGTAACGCTCGCTTCGGCATTCGACCACGGCGTGCCGCATGTCGAGGGCGACATCCTGGCTTTGTCGGCTCCGCAATTTCCAGACATGAGCGGCGGCCATCGCGGCGGCGGCGATGCTCGCTTGCGCGGCGGCGGCGACGCGGAACGACGAAGGCACTTGCGGCTCTTCGCCCGTCAGCGTGACGGTGTCGAGTGCTGCGGAATCGCCGCCGACCAGAGTCCAGAGATCGGCCAAGATTTCGCGCGGGCTTTGCATGGGGTACCTTTTATCATCGCCATTATCATCCACGAAAGTCATTGCGAGCGGACGCGAAGCAATCCATCGGGCCGCAGGCAAGAATGGATTGCTTCGTCGCGGAGCCTGTCATCGGGCCGGCCGAAGGCCGGACCCGTTGGCTCCTCGCAATGACGTCGCTCCGATTTCAGACATGCGTCCACGTTCTCGCGGCGCGATGCGTCCGAGGCAGGCAAAACATTTGTCCCTCTTGAGAGCAGAGGGCGCAGGGAAAGCCGGGTGTCTGATGCACCCGCAGCCTCGCATGCAAAAATGGAAAGCATACGAGTTAGTCACCACAGGTCCACCGGTTACACCCGGCCTTCCCTGCGCAATGGTTTTAACGGTTTCCTTCACGCTCTCCCCGGTGACCGGGCTTTCTTGCCACCGTCGCCGGCCACGATGCGAAAGCATCGCGGCCTGCTTGACGCCAGCGTCGGGGCGTCAGGACCACATGACTTCGCCGTCCGCATTGGCCTCGCTCGTCTTGCGACACCGCCGCGTCCATTGCATCCCGCACCCAACGTCCGTGACGATGCGCAACGCCCCTCCTGAGGGATGCGGGATGGAGTGTGATATACATCTGATTTGCATTTCTGAAAAACAGAAATATTTTTTGTGCGAGGGCTGGACAAACGGCCGGAAACGAGTCTGCAAAAACGATCCGTCGGGCAAATCAACCCACTTCAAGCGGCGCCCTGCAAGCCGAATGATTGCCGGCAGACAGTAGAGGGATCGGGAGTATCTTTATGAAGGCAGAAATCTCCGCCGGATGGTGCGGAGGGTGATACCACGGCCACAATTGTCCGAACATTTCTGCGTGCCTGCCTTGTCATTGTTATGATCGTGCGGCCTATGGCTTGTGGGAGATCAATTCCTCCAGCTATTTCGAGCCAATCCTACGATATGACGACAGCTTCGCCGGTAATCCAACCAGGAGAAACATCAGCAATCTGCAGATTGAACCGACCTTCAACGTCGGTCTGCCCGACCAGTGGTTCATCACCTTCTATCCGAGCCCGGACATAAGGGTGAATTTTGGAGACCCGATCACCGGCCAAACTGGCCGGTTGTTTCTTCCGTTCGATTTCAGGGTCGGGCGCAAATTGGAGGAAAATGCCGCGATCTCATTCGAGCTCGGCGTGCCCATCATCAAGGATTACCCGGTCTACAATATAAAGACGCAACTTCGGTTCAACCTGGCTTTCTAGGCTTTCACGCAGTCTTCCGACGCGCTAGAGACCCTCCTACGCGGCCGAAGCGACGGGGGGTCGTGCCGCAAGGATCGCCCGGCGGTCATGAATCAGATTTTCCAGGCGGTGCGCGACGACGTTCAATGTCGCGGCATCAACCGCATTTTGATCGCCGCCCTCGGCCTTGAGACGTTCGGCCCTGAGGATGTTGTCGATTTCTTCCTCAATGCTCAAAAGGTCGCTCTCCGAATTGACGCGGCGGATCCGCCGAGCCAAGCCATAGAGGGTATCCAATGGACCCTCCCTGACTTCGGGCTGTCCTATTCCTAAAAACTTCCAGGCGGCCGCGAGAACCGAGGCGATGGCTCCCAGCATCATGGGACCCAGATAGATGTAATTGCTATATTCATCCATGAAGCTCTGCTGTGTGCCGTTGTAGACGGCTAATGCGCCGGGATGGACGGGGAGGTAAGCGTCGGCGTCGATGCTTGGCGAGGTGATTTGTGCGAACAGAGGGTTCTCGCGCAGAAGTTCCCTGCGGGCTTTCATGATGCTTTGGGTGAGATTGGTTCCCATATCCGAGCTGAGCTTCTTGCTCGCAACCAGATACAGCGATGTCCTCAAGGTCGTCAGATCGTCTTCGGGCACGGGAGGCGATCCGCGAAGAGTGCCCTTGGGTACGTCGAAACTCGCATAGACGCGATTGGCGTCGGCTATCGCCGCGGCCGAGTCGATCGGAATCAACACCGGCGGCATTTTCGCGCCTTGTTGAAAGAAACCCTTTACCAGCGACAGATATTTCTCGGTCAAAGGGATCACGACGAGCAGGGCAGCGACCTGCTTCGACTGAACGGCTTGCCGGGCATCCTGAAGAGTAAGGTTCTTGAAGACGACCTTGCCGCGGGCAAGGTCGTAAGTGTTGCTCAATACATCGACAATTTTGCTGTTCATCTCGCCGCCGACCACACCCACGGTACGGCCCTTGAGCTTGTCGATGCTGTCGATCGATGAGCCGGGCGGCGCGATAAGAAGAACCGTCACATGGGTGAGAACCACGATCGCCTGGGCCTGCGACAGGTCGCCGACGTCGCCGCGCACCACGGCGAGATCGACGTTGCCGGCTGCGAAAACCTTTGCCGCTTCCAGGGCGGTTCCGGTATCGATGACCTTGAATCGCACCGAGGCGCCGTCCGATGCGAGCTGGCTGGCCACCGCGGATATCGCCTTGGCCGCTTCACCGTCGATCGAGCCGACGGCGAGCGTCAGCGTCACCGGACGCGTGTACCAGCGATATGCGAGCAGACCCGCTCCAGTCACAACAATGATGATGCCAATGAGCGACACGAAGCGAAGCCAGAGCGGCGAAGTCATGAAGAATGCTCCAAATGCTGAAAATCGAGCTTGGCCCTCTCGGTCAAATCTATTGAGAAGGCGATACCCTTGATTGATACAGGTCAACCCTACCGGGGCACTTTTGAAGGCCGCGCGCAGCAAGATCGCCCTATTGCGGCAATGCCACAAGCGCACTGCGCAATGGCTCATCGGAAATCATCATCAGGCCGGAAAACGGCTGGCTAAGTTCCAGAATCAGAAAGATCGCGGCCGATGCCGCGAACGAAAAGACACAAAGGATGGTAATTGTCCTCGCGTTGCTCTCCGCAAAAAGACTGATGCTTGCAAAAATGAGCGCGAGCCAACCGACCAGCACGACCAAGAAGGGGATCGGAATTGACCCGCCAGCACTGGTGAACAGGAGCAATCGCGTTTTTCCCACGTCGGTAAGCGTATCAACGGCTCGCGCCTTGAGAAAGCGCTCCGCCTCGGTTTTCGGCGCAAGTTTGAGGAGTTCGGTGTAGACCGACAATCCAAGAGCTGTCGCCTCAAAGGGCCGCGCTTTGCCGAAGCTCGGGCGATTTTCGCGCCAGATGCGATCGGTCAGAGGCGTAATCTCGCGACGCAGTAGCACGCGGAGTGGGAAGGCATCCGGCCCGTAGAGTGCCAATGTGTTATCGAGCAGGACCACATTCGCGGTCAGTTGCTTGATCTGACTGCTTTCGCTTTCGTATTTTCCGTTGGCCGAAGCGATCAACAAACCGAGGACAAGGGAGGCGAGCGTGGCGATCAGCGTGGTACCTTGCCTCACGATATCCTTGGTGTCGCCGCTGAGATGCCGGTCCGGCAATCTGTTGCGAACGAATATGCCAAGAAACGTGCCGCCAAAGATGCAAGCGAAGGCCGCCAGCGACATCAGCAAGGGGGTTGTGGTGGTCAACATCCATCCATTCTCCCGGAACCCCGCAACTAATGCACCGGCAAGATATTCACCGTGCGAAAGGGTCGGCCAAAGGCGTACGCGGCGGCGACCGCGAATTCGTCTGAGTGGTGAAGCTTGATGTCAGCAGCACAATTCCCTGCCGGAACGAAGATTTTAAGAGCATCCTCGCCTAAGGTGCTAACTTCAATTCCAAGACACAATCTGCTGAAATCAATCTCGCCTAAGAGGCTTCGCAGCATTTTTCTCATGGCGAGTCTCTGACCTTTTGTTGCTCGCACCTCATGCGTTGAGTGAATCGGCGCCATGTCAGCCTCCCTGGCCCAAGCCGTTTTTGGAGGCTAGGCGCACGCTGCCACCTAGCGTTGATTCAAATCAATTCGTCGTTCGACTTTGGCACGTCCTTGGATGTCAAGCCCGACGTGGTTGGCTTCGGAGAAGGAGAAATAGCAGTTGCGCTTCATTACGCGCGAACGAGACATCGACGCTGCCTCTTGATTTGCATCAATCGAGTAGCAGCCGACTGTGTTCCCGGGTCGCGCGATCGGGACCTTCTCCGGGCTGGTCCGAAAATGCCCATAAACTGGCTGCGGCCACGCGTTGCATAGCGGCAACACTTGCTGGGAAAGACTGACGAGCAACAGCTTTCGCCATTGCGTAGTTGTACCGTAATCCGAAGAATCAGTCTGTGGCATGCTTGGCTGGGCAAGCTCGCTCAGGTGGGGCGCTTGGAGATGGGGATCATGAACCCACGGCGATCTGCGATAGTCGCGGCCGCGGCCTTGTGCGCGGCGGCGGTTGTCGCCTGGTTTGCGGGATTCGGTTCAGCCGGCATCAAGGACACCGCAGCGCCAACCCTGGACCGCCTTGTCCCTTCTCTCACCGCCGCTATCGAGTTCGCGAACGCACCGCAGCCGACGGCGACGGGCAACGCCCATATGGGTAAAGTCGACGTTGCGACGTCAGACGATCTCGTGAGCGGGACGGCCACCTACAAGACGGTGGCCTCTGAAGAGCCGAAACCGATCGTCGAGGCTGCGCTGACCGATTCGTCGCAGATGCTGCCGCCCGAGACACCGCCCGCCCAGGTGACGACAGTGACCACGCCGAATGCGGTGCCGAAGGACGCCAAAAAAGAGGCCGTGGGCTCGATCGAAATTCTCGATGAATGTCTGGTGGTCGACCCCTGCATCGACCGATACCTGTGGGCGCTCTACCAGCGGACGCCCAAGGAGGACGCCATCAAGGTGGAGGAGCGCAGGAAAGTGACGGTCAAGAGGAGAGGCAAGAGGGTGACTGTCACGAGAAGCTTTACCAGGTCCGTCGATGAGGATTTCGCGTGGAAGGACCCGAAGGCGGCGGAAAAAGCCGGCATGCCGATGATGGACTACGTGATCGGCGGCATGGATCGGAGCTTCAAACTCAAGCTCTTTCACGCGCTTCACGCCGCGGAAGAGGCCGGGCTGTCGCCCGGCATCACCAGCGCGTTCCGCGACGATTACCGTCAGTCGATCGCAAGCGGCCTGAAGGCGGCGAGTGACAGGTCGTATCACGGCGGCAGCTCCCGTGGCGGCTACGGCCACGGGCTTGCGGCCGATGTCGTGAGCGTCAACGGAGGGACGCGGAGTCAACGGCTGGTTTCCACTGAAAAATTCTGGAAATGGGTCGACGCCCACGAGAAGGATTTCGGAATCGGACGACCCTATCTCGATCATGATCCGCCGCACCTGGCACCGATTGACGGCAAGGAATACGCCGATCATCGCGGAACGAAGACACTTCACACGACATCGGACGTGAAGGAGCGCAAGGCTGCGCGGGACGATGAGAACGTGATGAAACGCTCACGAACGGCAAGATCGTCGAAGGCGCGGACGACCTGACCGGGTGCCATCGCGCATTCCGGCATCGCGTGGGATTCAACTTTGAGTCCGTTGAGCGCACAAAAGCAGACATCTACCCGCGCAATTGATTTTTGAGTTGACGTCCCAAGAGTCTGACTGGAAATGCGAGCCGTTAAATCAAGAGTTTGGGATCGCCAACGAGTCGCGCTAATGCGCGCCCGATGACAGGCTCCGCGAAGTAATCCATGAGCTCTATCCGGTAAAAATAGATTGCTTCCTCCTACGCGCTCGTGCGCTTCGGCGGACTCCTACCCGGCGAAGCTCGCGCAGCGAGCGGAGCGGGGTCGTCGCTTTGCTCCTCGCAATGACGGCAACATAGGGTCTTTTTCCTATCTGCATTTCCAGTCAGACCTAATGAAAATCCCGCGAGGGCGGCAGGATGCGCACGTTGCGGGGATGGCGGATTTTCTGAGCCGGATGGTCCACGTGGTCGCGAGGATCGTCATTGAGCGGCTCGATCAGCGCCGGCCCCACCGGCACCGCATGTTTGCG
>Ga0070733_10002445_pt1 | contig 13208 bp, 10 predicted proteins | sample Coa_R1_9_FD_66450 | JGI IMG/M metagenome (GOLD analysis project Ga0070733, IMG submission 66450) | Surface soil microbial communities from Centralia Pennsylvania, which are recovering from an underground coalmine fire - Coalmine... | ecosystem: Environmental > Terrestrial > Soil > Unclassified ... | reverse complement strand
GGTAGTTGCCGGCCATGGAGCTTTCTAACAGATTGAATGTAATTTCGGCCCGGTAAATCCCTCCACCTACCCAAAAGGGCAAATGGCATTGCGGCAGCGGATTCGAGGTAAAGTATTGATTTCACTGTTGCCGGAGATCTGTGGTCGCGATGGAGGGCTCAGCAACGCTACCGAGACGGCGGGCCAAGAGAAACGAAATAGCCAGAGCCGACGCTAAAGGCGACGGGTCAAACGCCGGAACCGCCAGAACCGGAGGCAGTCAACCGAGCCGCGAGGGTATGGGAAACCGGCTTTGGTCCGCGTTTTCGGGACTTGGCGGCGGAGGAACGGCGCTGAGCAGGTCCAGCAATTCCGCCAGACCCAGGCTCCACGGTCACAAACTGAATCTTGTGCGGTGATGGATCGTGCCAGGGGGCCGGTTCCTGTGCTGGCATGGCGCAGCGAGTGCGGCCACAGTCATTGGCGTGCGGCAATGGTTTTCGCCGGGCCACCGCGCGCGAAGAGCCCGCCCCACGATGGTCCGAGAGCCATCCAGCTCTGCCGGCCGGACCAGATCGCGGGCCATTCCGGAACATAAAGCAGTCCGTGCCCGCGCAGGCACATCAGCTCCGTGCCGTGCCATTCCAGAAGAATACGCGACGCCCCTCCTATCCGCACCGGGTTGGCCAGCAACCGTAGGCAGACGGGGCAGCGCTTTCGCTGATCGGCCAGCGTCCAGTGCGCGGCGAGCAGGCTGCCGCAGAGCGCGATGTGGAAGAACAATGGCGACACCGAACCGCCGAGAGTGGCGAGAGCCAGCGTTCCGAATGCGACGATCGGCAGAACCAGAAGCGACTTGGCGGCGAGGAACAGAGTTCTGCGCGCCCCGCTCCTTCGCAGATGCCCTCCGGGTGACCGCGAGTTGACGATCGCGACCACAATGCACGCAAACAGGAAGACAGCAAGGATGGCCGACAAGAGTCCGAGAGATCTGTCGGGTAGACGGACGAAGTCGAATCGGCTGTCACGCAGCGTGCCGTCACGCAGCCGTCCTACTACGAACCCTTTAGTCGACGCAGGCAGGGCGGCGAGCGAGGTCTCGTCTTCGATCAACCGCAGATACACCCGTGCCGGAATCAGAAGTTTCAACTCGGTGTCGCGTTGAACACCCCCAGGCGCGTAAAAAGCCAGCGCCTCAAACTGCTCTCCGTCGCGCGCCTTTAACGATTCGAACTGCTCTCGCGACACGGTGGGATACGGATCCATAAAGCCGTTCTGGATACTGGGATCGCCAGCGTCCGCGGGAGACAGCATGACGAGATTGCGGGAATACAGCGAGCTCCGCAGGACGATCCGCGCGGCAGGCAGGAGCAGAGCGACAGTGGCGCAGAGAACACCCAGCGCCGCCAGCCACGACAGGCACCAAGCCGGGGAGGAAAGCAAGGGCTCGCCCGGATCGGGAAAGCTCTCTATGCCCTCCGGTGTCGACGGCTCATTGAGGCAAAGGATACCGTGCTGTCCAATATTCGGCCCATTGCGCCGGAGCCAGAACGCGTCGCGAAATGCGCCCATACAGAAGGCAGCGATGTTCCGGCCGTGAGGATCGCGCCGGATATGCCAGAGTTCACTCCGCCACTCGGCGAGCCAGTCCGGACGCTGGGATTCCGGCACCAGCAGGGCCGCGCCGCGCAGGATCGCGCGATGGAATGCCGCGGGGGTCATGCGTTCTCTCCGACAATTGCGGGAATCAGATTCGCCAGCAGCGGGTAGCGTTTTTCCGCCGCTTCGAGCGTCGCCCGGCCGGACGCCGTGAGCGTGTAGTATTTTCTCGGCGGGCGTTGCTCCGCGTCGGCAATCGACTGCTTCTCCCAGCGCGACCGGATCAGGCCGTCGCGTTCGAGCCGCCGCATCGCGGGATAGACCGTGCCGCTGGGCAGTCCCGTCACTTCCATGACGCCGAAGCCGTAGACGTGGCCGGCATCTATCGCTTTGAGGATCATCGCGGCGGTGTGGGAAAGCTTCACGTCGGTCGCCATGCCGGCATTATACCTGTGTAGCATTCTACTTGACAATTAAACAGTAGTTTGCTACATAGGTGAAATGAGAAACATCGCCGGCTGGATTCTGGCCGTCCTTCTGGCTCTGGTTTTTTCGCTCGCCGGCGGCGTCAAGCTGATCGGTGTACCCGGCATGGTTACGGAGTTCGCAGAGATCGGAATCGGGCAGTGGCTCCGCTACGTTACAGGCGTTCTGGAAGTCAGCGGCGCGATCGGGCTCCTGATCCCGAAATTCCGCTTCTGGGCGGCGTTACAGATCGTCGCCGTGATGGTTGGCGCGACAGGAGTGAATCTTTGGGTACTCCACGTGCCCCCAGTGGCGGGCCTGACCGCCATCCTCCTGGCATTGGCGCTCATTCTCGCCTGGTTGCGACGGCCGCAAAGGGGATGAGCCCGATGCTTGAACTTCGCGATGTCACGAAGCGCTTCGTCGGCACCCTCGCCGTGGATCGGGTTTCATTTCGCGCCCGCGCGGGCGAGGTGACCGGCTATCTCGGACCGAACGGCTCGGGCAAATCGACCACCATGAAAATCATCACCGGGCTGCTCGATATGACTTCCGGTGACATTCTGTTCGACGGCGTTCCCATTCGGCGCGATCCGATCGCCTGGAAGCAGCGCATGGGCTACGTGCCGGAGGAGCCGCATCTTTATGGGCATCTCAGCGGGCTCGAATACCTGGTGATGGTCGGGCAGCTGCGCGGGTTGCCGGACAAGCCGACCGCCGAGAAGATTGACGGCCTTTTGCGCTTGTTTTCGCTGCACGGCGACAGGCACGCGCCGGTTTCGTCCTATTCAAAGGGGATGCGGCAGAAGGTGCTGCTGTCGGCAGCTCTGCTGCACAACCCCGATCTGATCCTGCTCGATGAGCCGTTTTCCGGGCTTGATGTGGGGACCGGGCTGGTACTGCGCAGTCTGATTCAGGAGTTGGCGGAGCGCGGAAAAGTCATCCTCTTCAGCTCGCATGAACTGGAAACCGTGGAACGCGTATCGTCGCGGGTGGTGATTCTGCATCGCGGCAAGCTGGTCGCGGACGATTCCATCGAAAACCTGCGAAACCTTATGGCTCTGCCTACGCTCGAGAAGATTTTTTCGCAGCTGGCGGTCGAGCAGGATACCGGCGCGATGTCGCGCGCGATTGCGGACCTGATCCAGGCTTAGATCGTTATGCAGTTCTCAGGATGCAGTCGACTCGCTGGAAGAGGGACACGCCGCGATACTCGCGTTTATGGCCCGCAGGAAGAGACGCGGCTGCCGCCGCATGTCCAGCAGCATATCAAAGGCGGAGCCCTTGGCTTGTGAAACAAACTCAGTTTCGAATCCTTTACAGGCAGTTTCTCTTCCGCATGGTGGATCTCGAACTTCTGTCGGCCGACGCGCAGGGCGACACGAGTAAACTTCTCGGGCGGTTTGCGGCGCTGCTGGTATCCGCGAGCCTCCTAATCGCTCTGGTCGGGCTCCTGGCGGGAGGAGGGAGCGGGCCGGGAGCTGCCCAGTTAATTGCCGATTGGAGTCAAGTGCATTTCCTGATCGCCACGACGATGCTGGTGGTCGGACTCTTCGCGATACTCAGCTGGGATTCGACCTTTCCGGATCGGCGCGATGTGATGGTACTTGCGCCTCTGCCGATCCGGTCGCGAACCATCTTTTTCGCCAAAGTAGCCGCGGTGGCAACAGCATTGAGTGTGGCGGTGGGCGCGCTGCACATCTTCGTCGGGTTCGCTTTTCCCCTCGTGCTCAATCATCGGCATGAAGCGGTGACCGCTCCTTCCATCGGGTATAACGCCTCCATGCCTCCCCTGGGCGTGGCGGACCTTGGACTCGTCCTCAGACACGACCTGGAGCCCGCGTTCCGGACTGGCGTGTTCGCGCCGGGCACGGGAGGGGGCGCGACGGTCGGAGTCTGGAAGCACGGCGAGAAACGGGTTTTCGCTTACGGGACCGCGAAGCCGGATTCGCTCTTCGAAATCGGCTCCATCACCAAGACGTTTACGGCGCTGGCGCTGGCCCAGATGGTGGTTCAGGGGAAGGCCCGGCTCGATGAACCTGTGCGCGATTTTCTACCACCAGGCACAGTACAGGTGCCTAATGCCAAGGATATGACGCTGCTGGATTTGGCGACCCATCGGTCGGGCCTGCCGCGCATGCCGAACAATCTGCATTCGACGGACAGTCAAAACCCATATGCGGGATATAGCACGGCAGACCTTTATGCGTTCATGAAGTATTGGGGCGCCGGCAAATCACCGTGGGCGACTTTTGAGTACAGCAACCTTGGATTCGCGCTACTGGGCCAGGTGCTCGAAAATCGCGCCGGCGAGAGCTATGCCGACCTACTGAACGGCATCACACAGACGCTTGGCATGCGCGATACCGCGATCGACCTCTCGCCGGAACAACGCGCGCGATTGATCCAGGGATATGCCGCACCGCACGTTCCGGTTGGTCCCATGGATCTGGGCGCGTTCGCCGGAGCCGGGGCTATTCGCTCCACGGCCACGGACATGATCCGTTACCTCGCAGCGAATCTGCATCCCCCGAAAGAACTTCGAACGGCAATCGAAGAACAACAGAAGTTGCGCGCGCAGATCGTGCCCGGCACCAGCATTGCGCTCTCGTGGGTTTACGACGCCGGCAGCGGAATCTACAAGCACGACGGCGGCACGGCCGGCTATACGAGTTACGCGTTTTTCAGCCCGAAGGGCGACTATGCCGCAGTCGTGCTGACGAATGCCGGCCCGGACTTATTCGAGTTCGTCGGCCTGCTGGGCGAGCACATACGCGAGCGGCTGACGGGCGAACGCGCCATCTCCCTGAACACGGCCATGGTGCCTGCGGGCGGCGGCGGTGTTCTCGATTTCCTCCGTCTGCTGGGGGTGTGGTGGGCGGTCATGCTGGCGGCGGGCGCATTCATCTACTGCAGCGTGCTGGGCGTCCAGGGGCTCACCGCGCAACTGTTGCCCCGGAGGCACTTCCTGCGCGTGTCTTCATGGATGCAACTGGCTGCGTTTGGCATTTTCGTAGCCGCTTACTTTCTGGAACCCAAGCTGGTGACGCCGGCGGACCTGATCAGCCGGGACAGTTCTGCATACATCGAGTGGTCGCCTTCATATTGGTTCCTCGGACTGTTCCAGCAGCTGAATGGCTCCCCTGCCCTGCCCGAGTTGGCGAGGCGCGCGTGGATCGCTATTGCGATCGCGTTCGGGAGCACGGCTTCGGCGTACACGCTGGCTTACCTTCGCACCTTGCGGAGGATTGTCGAAGAGCCCGATATTCCTCCGGCGACGGCTTTTCGAATCCCGCTACCTCGTTTCGGAAATCGGTTCGCGACGGCGATCGGGCAGTTCAGTATCCGGACCTTGCTGCGCAGCCGGCAGCATCGCCTGCTGCTGGCTTTTTATCTCGGCATTGGATTTGCGGCGGCAATACTTTTCAAAAAATCGGACGAGGCTCCGGGCGCTACCGATGCCGTGCCGCAGCTCTCCGCTCTCTGCTCGACGGTTGTGATGATGATCCTTTGGGTGGTGGGAATGCGCATCGTCTTCTCTCTGCCGATCGACATGAGGGCCAACTGGATTTTCCGGAGCGCGCCGACCCCGGCGGGTCCGGAGTGCATGTCCGCGCGGCGGGGGGCGCTGTACGCGCTTTCCGTGATTCCGGTCTGTTTGGGATCCGTGGCGCTTTTATTTTCGATCTGGCCCTGGGAGGCGGCAGCGAAACACCTCGTGGTGCTCATGTTGCTGGGCATTGCGGTGGCCGAACTCTGCCTGCACGGCACGCAAAAACTGCCTTTCACGTGTTCGTTCCTGCCGGGAAAAGCGAACGCCAACGTAGTGGTCCAGCTGTCGGGAATGGTTATGCTCCCCATGATCGTGAAGGGGGCGGAACTGGAGCGCGACTCGTTTGACAATCCTGTCCGTTATGCTGCGACGGTTGGGGTGCTCGCGGCGCTAGCCCTGTTCGTCCGGTGGAACGCGGCGAGACTGGCGAGATCCGAGGCTGGCTCGCTGCGGTTCGAAGAGGCCGAGGAGCCCGCGGTATTTGCGCTGGATCTGCATCGCGACGGGGTCACGCCAATTGCGGATTAACCAGACGCCTGGTACGCGCGACTTCAGGCGCGTTCGTCTTACCCGTATAAACGCGGGTCAACCCGCGCTACCTACGGCCCTGCCGGACGTCACCGATAACCTGACGAGCGGCTTCAATGATGGCGTCGGGCGCCTGATAGATCAGGTCACCAGTGCTCAGGTCGACCACCGTTTGTTTGCCCACCGTGGATAGACGGGATAGATCGGTCTGCAGTTCTCTCCATACGTCGGGAAATTGCGATGCCAAAACAGTGTTTTCCGCGCTGAGTACGATCAACGGAAGGTTGCCAACACTTCCAGCGGCTCTTGCTTGAGATGTGCTCCGCTCCCAGGAGGCGGTCTCCTGGATAAGCGCGGACCGGCCCTTGGCGGATTGGGTCAGGTGCCAGATCGTGTTCCACTGCGATGCGGTGAAGGCTTTCGGTGCCGGGGGCGCCGGATTGTTCGGCAGACCCAACTGGTAAAGCCCAAATTGATTGAACAGTTGCGCCATGGCGTCTTCGGAATGATTGACGAAGGCTGGAATCGACGCCTGTCTCCGGGCACCGGGCCGTGTTCGGATCATCAGATCCGGATGGACACCATTGACGAACACCAAACCCGCGACGTCCGCCGGCCAGGAGCCCGCGTATACACGAGCGTCCAGAGCGGCAGACGATTCCGCCACCATCACATAAGGCGGCGGAACCCCTGCCGCGCGAAGAAGGGCGTGGAGATCGCGGGCCTGGGACGCACTGTCGCGCGGGTAAGGACCGAGGTCGCTCCAGCCGGAACCCGCCCGGTCATACCAGCACGCCGTCGTCGTTTTCGCCAGCTCACGCTGAATTGCGACCCACCCGTAGCCTGGCGGCGGGAGGGCATTTTCGAAGACTGCCTTCAGGTCATAGAACATCCATGGGTCGCCTCTCGCAAAGACGACCGCGGGCTGCCCCGCGCCGGAGCAATCGATATTAATCGTCCGGCCGCCGATGCCGATATCAACGGAGTGGCCGACTTGCGGAAATTCCTCCCGGTCACGGGCACGCTGCGACTGATCGGAAAGGCGCGCTGAGATCAGCATGATCGCAATCGCTATTGCCGCAATAACAAGGGCAGCGACCGCCGCCGTTTTCAATTTCGAATGCATCGTATGTATTCGTAATTGGACTCCGGCTCACGGTCCGGAGTTCCTCTCTGAGAATGGCGATTTGTATACTTCGGTTTAGCTCTTCCTTATGCAAACCCTCCGGTTCCCTGCTCTCCTGGCCGTCGCTCTGACTGTCGCGCTCACCGCCGCCCCGGCACAAAAAGTGCCGCGCACGGCCGACGGCAAACCCGACCTCGATGGCATCTGGCAGGCCTCCGGCACCGCCGCGGCCGATCTTCACGGAGCGGGCGCGATCCCGTATCAACCCTGGGCTGCCGCGAAGAAAGCCGAGAATTTTAAAAATCGCCGGACGGCGGATCCGCTTGGAAAGTGCTACATCCCAGGCGTCCCCCGGGTGATGTATCTGGAATTTCCGCTTCAGATATTCCAGACGCCCCGCGCGATTGCGATGACGTTCGAGTGGTCGCTGGACTATCGCGTGATCCCTACAGACGGCAGTCCGCATCCCTCCGATACCGATGCGTGGATGGGCGATTCGCGCGGCCGCTGGGATGGAGACACGCTGGTAGTAGACGTCGCCGACAATAACGACAAAACCTGGTTCGATATGGCGGGGGACTTTCACAGCGATGCACTGCATGTGGTGGAGCGCTACCGCATGACCGACCCCGACACGATTCAGTACGAAGCCACCATCGAGGATTCGAAGGTTTTCACCAAGCCGTGGACCATCAGCGTCGCTTTGCATAGGCGAAAGGACCGGGACAGGCTTTTCGAGTACGCCTGCGAGGCTGAAACCGAAGAGGCGAACGGCGCGTTCGAGCGTGAGAAGAGAACGTGGTACCCGGGAGACGGAACGCCGATTCCCGCCATGAAGGCGGATGTGCCGCCGCGCGTTGCGGGCGCTGCAAAGCCAGTGCCTGGCGTCAATACTGCAAATCTGCGCCGAACGGCCGACGGCAAGCCGGACCTGCAGGGTTTTTACGAATCCAACGCCGGCGGCGCGAATTACGGGCTGGAAAAACATCCGGGAGGACTGGCGCCAGCGGGACGCGGTGTGATCGTCGATCCTCCCGACGGAAAACTGCCTATGCTGCCGTGGGCCGTGGCGGAGCTGGCCGATCGGCAGAAGGACGAGCGCGGATACGACGATCCGACGGCACACTGCTTCCCCGCCGGCGTTCCGCGGTCGATGTACGTTCCCGTCGGGTTGGACGTCATTCAAACGCGCGATTACATCGTTTTCCTACACGAGCGCACCTCATGGCGCATCGTGCGATTGGACGGGCACCAGCACCTTCCCGATAAGATCCGCCTGTGGCAGGGCGATTCGGTGGGCCGATGGGAAGGCGACACGCTGGTGGTCGATACGACCAACCTGAACGGCAAGACCTGGCTGAATGAGGCTGGGGAAATCGTGAGCTACGCCGAGCACGTAGTGGAGCGGTTCACACCGACAGGCCTCGATACGCTGAACTACGAGGCGACCGTCACGGATCCGGTGGTGTATTCGCGACCGTGGACGATTGCATTTCCGCTGCGGCGCGAAAAATTCGAACTGGGCGAAGCCGCGTGTCACGAGGAAGATCACGACCTTCCACACCTGAAAGCCATTCGAGACGCGGCACGAAAAAAATAGTGACAGCCGACCCGTCAAAGGACGACTCATGGCGTATTCCGGCGCCGTTCGCCGATCGGCTGATCTCTCTTGCCCTGATCCTCGCCACGTTCGCCGCCTATGCCCGGGTGGCGCGCTACGGCTTCATCATCCTTGACGACGGGCAGTACGTTTACGGCAACACTCACCTGCGCGGGGGCTGGACTGTGCAGACCCTCAAGTGGGTATTCCTGTCTTTCGACCCCGACCATTGGTTCCCCGTCACACGGTTTTCGCTCTTTCTTGACTACAAGCTGTTCGGACTGCGGCCAGGCCTTTACCACGCTGAAAACGTCCTGATCCACTGCCTGGCAGCCCTGCTTTTGTTCGGTTTTCTGCGGCGGGCTACACGTGTTCGCTGGCCCTGTGCCTTTGTGGCGATGATGTTCGCCCTGCATCCGCTGCACGTGGAGTCGGTCGCATGGATTTCAGAACGCAAGGATGTATTGTCGGCATTCTTCTGGTTCGCGACATTGTGGGCATGGCTCAGCTACACCGAACGGCCCGCGCCAGGCCGCTACGCTTTGTCGCTGGCGCTGTTCAGTCTGGGCCTGATGTCCAAGTCCATGATCGTAACGCTGCCCTTTCTTCTTTTCCTGCTGGATATCTGGCCGCTGCGGCGGGCGTTTTCGAGGAAGTTGATCGCGGAAAAAATTCCGTTCATTACCCTCTCGTTCGCAGTCGCTGCAATCACCCTTGTCGCACAGCAGAGAGCGCACGGGATTCGGACGCTTACTACCGTTCCACTGCTGCTGCGAGCGGAGAACGCGTCGATCACGGTCGCGATCTACATCGCCGATACGCTTTGGCCCGCTCGTCTGTGGATCGCGCGCGCTTATCCCCGAAATTTCCCCGCATGGCAGATCATTGCGGCCGCCGCCGGGATTGCCGCCGTTTGCGCGTTCGCATGGCTACAACTGCGCACCCGCCCTTACCTGGTCGTCGGATGGTTTTGGTTTCTTGGAACGCTGGCGCCGGTAATCGGAATTTTGCAGGTAGGTCCGCAAGCCCGCGGCGACCGCTATATGTACGTTCCCATGGTCGGCCTCTCCATCATGGTCGCGTGGGGAGTCGCCGAAGTTGTCACGCGTTGGCCGCGGTTGCGCAGGTGGGCGCCGGCGCTGGGAATCGCCGCCTGCCTCGCAATGGCGGTCAGGACTTCGCTTCAAACAATGTATTGGAGGGAATCGGAGGCACTGTTCCGCCATGCCGTCGAAATGGACAGTCAGAACGATCTCGCGTGGAACTATCTTGGCGGAGCCATTATGGAAGCGTATCCGGAGCGCGCGTTTGAAGCCGTGTCCTGCTATCGCGCCGCGCTGCGGATTCGCCCGGAAACGGCTGACACCCGCAGCAATCTGGCGGGCGCGCTATGCCAGTCGGGACGGTTGGAGGAAGGTATCGCCGAATATCGCGAAGCCATCCGGATCGATCCGGCTTCCGGCGAGACACATTTCCATTTCGCCGCGGCGCTGGATAAAATGGGCCGCCGGAACGAAGCCGTCGAAGAGTTTCGTGCGGCTTTGCGGTCCGAGCCGCGACTGGCGCTTGCGCACAGCGCTCTGGGTGTGTTGCTCTGGAAAATCCCCGGCCATGAGGCTGAAGGACTGCTTCATATGGAAAGCGCCGTCGAAATCGAACCAAATAATGCTCAGGCGCAGTCCAACCTTGGGCTGGCACTGCTGAGCATACCGGACCGGGCGGTGGAGGCTATTCCCCATCTCGAGGAAGCGGTGCGGATCAATCCAAGTTTGGTGGGCGCGCGTCTCGGACTTGCCGCAGCTGTCACCCAGGTTCCGGGCATGGAATCCGCGGCACCGACGCAGTGAATGGTAAGGGCCAAACCGAGGCCGGAGAGAGAACCCGGTACTTGCGACCTTCAGTCGCGTTGTCTTTTTCGTCCAAAAAAACGCGGCTGAAGCCGCGTGTACCCTCACTGTGACGGACTTGGCCTGGACGCGGCGATTGATACTAAACCTTTGATATCCTTGTTTCGCTCAATGGATTTGCGAAGAACGATTTTGCTGGCGGCCTTCGCCTCGACCGGTCTGGCCCAACAGGCGGGCCGGGTTGACGACGCCACGCTGAGAAATGCGGGCAAGACCGGCCAGACAAGCAATGACTGGCTTACTTACGGGTTAACTCCTGGCGAAACCCGCTACAGCCCGTTGAGTCAGATTAACCCCTCGAATGTGAGCCGGCTGGGCTTGGCGTGGTCGTATGACATCCCGTCGGGAGGCGGTGGTCAGGAAGGGACGCCGCTGGTCGCGAACGGCACGATCTACGGGATCACCAACTGGAGCATTGTCTTCGCCGTCGACGCCCTCACCGGCAAAGAACGCTGGCGCTGGGACCCCGAAGTCAACCAGGCGACCGTACGTTCGAAAATCTGCTGCGGTGTCGTCAATCGCGGCATTGCAATTTATCAGGGCATGATCATCGCGCCGGCCGTAGACGGCAGGCTGCTCGCGCTGAACGCGGACACCGGAAAGCCGATTTGGGAAGCGCGCGTGGCTTATCCGCAGGACAACTACACGATCACGATGGCCCCGCGAATCGCCAAAGGCAAAGTGATTGTCGGCGTGAGCGGCGGGGATCGCCCTACGCGCGGTTTCTTCGCCGCTTACGACGCGATGACGGGGCGTCACGCCTGGCGTTTCTACACGGTTCCCGGCGATCCGGCAAAGGGTTTCGAAAATTCGTCCATGCGCAAGGCTGCCGCGACCTGGGATAACGATTGGTGGAAATACGGCGGAGGCGGCGCGGTTTGGGATGGCATCGCGTACGATCCGGAATCCGGCCTGGTCTACGCCGGTACCGGAAACGCCGAGCCCTGGGCCGAATCGCTGCGCAACTCGGCGGGCAAAGAGGATCTCTATGTGTGCTCGATTGTCGCCGTGTCGGTCGAGACGGGCGAATTGAAGTGGCACTACCAGATGGTTCCCGGCGATTCGTGGGACTTCGACAGTGTTCAGCAAATGATTCTTGCCGACCTCAACATCAATGGAAAACCGCGCAAGGTGATCATGCAGGCGAACAAGGACGGCTTCTATTATGTGATCGATCGCGTGACGGGCGAATTCATTTCCGCGCAGCCGTTCTCCAAGGTGACCTGGGCCAAAGGGATCGATCAGAAGACCGGCCGCCCCATCGTGAATCCCGAGTCGCATTACGGCGCGGATGCGATCCAGATCTTTCCGGGCGGCGGCGGGGCGCACAACTGGTCGCCGATGTCGTTCAATCCGAATACGGGGCTGACCTACATTCCCACCTCGACCAACAACAGCTTCACTTATGCGGCGGAGGCGAAATACGAGCCGAAGCCGGGCGACACCACCGGTACTGTCCGTCCGGCTCCCAAGCCGGTTAGGGAAAGCGCGGCTGCGATCGGTCCCGCGCCCATCGAGGGAACCGGGCAGAAGGGCGCACTGGTGGCCTGGGATCCTGCGGCCCAGAAGCTGGCGTGGCGCGTTCCGGGTGGTGGCGGCATCGGGGGCGGCACCGTAACCACGGCGGGAAACCTGGTATTCCAGACCATCAACGACGGCCGGCTGCTCGCGTACAGTGCCGACAAGGGCGAGAAACTGCTGGAGCTCCAGACCGGTTTGCACAGCGGTATGGGCCCGCCAATCACCTGGCAGGCCGGCGGCAAACAATATGTATCGCTGATGGGCGGGGTCGGCAGCGTGGCGGCGGGGAACAACGCGGGCCCGGGGAACGCGGCCACGCCCAACCCGCCGAGGCTGCTGACTTTTGTGCTCGATGGGACCGGCAAGCTCGACGATTCCCTTCGCTGACGCGATCGCAACTGTACGGATAAACGATAAAATCATCCGTATGCCGCCTGTCAAGAAAACCTGGCTGATCGATCCCGTGCTTGTCCAACGGGCAAGGAGGATCTGCGGCGCGCGGACGCAGACGGAAACGGTCACCCAAGCGCTGCGCGATATTCTTGTTCGCGACGAGATCGATAAAGCGTTCCGGCGTAACGGGCCTGTGCTGGCCAAGATCGCGGAGCTTTTCCCGGCCACGCGGCACCGAAAATAACAGCCGCACAATGAAAGTTTTGCCGGATACGAACGTGTTAGTCGGGTTTTTCCGGGATCCGCGCCGGAAGGAGGAATTCGAGTCGCGAACTCAACGGCCGCTCCTCATGAGTTCCATCGTGGCCCTGAAATTTTTCGCAGGCCGCCGGACCGCGCGTCAGGAGAAGGCGCTGTCGAACCTTCTGAAGCCGTTTAAAAAGGCGGGCCGGCTTGGTGACCCCGGATCATGCGTGCTTTCGGGAAGCCGGGCGAGTGCTCGCGGGATTGCGGGGGGATGGCATCGGAACGGCGCGC
>Ga0070733_10002444_pt1 | contig 13210 bp, 8 predicted proteins | sample Coa_R1_9_FD_66450 | JGI IMG/M metagenome (GOLD analysis project Ga0070733, IMG submission 66450) | Surface soil microbial communities from Centralia Pennsylvania, which are recovering from an underground coalmine fire - Coalmine... | ecosystem: Environmental > Terrestrial > Soil > Unclassified ... | reverse complement strand
TGATGCTCTTGCCTTCGGCGAACGGCAGCGGCTGCGTGTATCCTTTGGCCTTGTCCCAGTCCTCCAGGTAGTACGCCTTTTTCGGCTCATCCACCAGGGGCAAAACTTTCGTCATTGCGTCGTTCGGCGTTCGCGGGAAGATGCCGGCTTTAGTTCCGTCCACCACGTAAGCCTTGCCCATGTAGATCGACGGCAGAAACTCCAAATTAAAGCCCGCCCGCCCCTCCAGTCTTTGCGGTAGCGGCTTATCGAGATTGATGCTGACCTTCACCCCGCCCGGCTCCGCTGCCACTTCCAATGTGTAACTGAAATCGAACGTCGGGAAACTGAGGTCGGCAATCAGCCGGTTGTTCGCCTTGTCCGCATGGCGGCCCTTAAGCGTTGCCACCAAGTCCCACTGCTCCGGCGTTGGCATCAGGCGAACGTCTCCGTTTGTGGCGATGCGCTGGCCGTGCAGAATCATCTCCATGGCCGTATTCTTTTGGTCCACAAAAACGGGGTGGTACGTGCTGTCGTAGAGAAAGACGCTGAAACCTTGAGTGTCGAGGTAATTCTTGTCGGTCACCTTCATGGAAAAATCCGTGCCGGACAAGCCTGAGGCCGAGAGCAGGACCAAGAGGATAGAAACAATTCGCGTCAGCATAAATTGGGATTGCTACTGCTCCTTTGCCCCAACATGATATGACATGCAGACCGTGCTCCAGAAATCTTCTATCCCGCGCGCTACCCGCCTCACTCTGAATGTCGTCGGTGCTCTGCGATTTGAGCAGTCGGCCTCGCAGTTAGCGGTTTTGCGCCGGTCGTGCGCGATAACGCGATAACCGTGCTGGCCGAAGAACAACATCTGGGCATCCCAATCATCGGAACTGATCACCGGACATTGGAGAGGTCCATGAACGGGACCATAGCGGATGGAAAGGAATTGGTTTAGCCACCGTCCGATTGGAACAAACCGGAGACAAAAAGAGGTAGATTACTATCGTAAACCGACTGTTTCTGTCTTTCCCTTGGTGGTCCGGATGGCGGTCACATGGTTCGGTGCTCGGGCTCAACCGATTCTACTTAGAGTCCTGGTGTCGTCGAAGTTCTGCAAGTTGTCCAAGAACAGCCTTTCGAGAAGGACGACTCGAAGTTACTGGAGCTGGATGACGTAGATTCGGGTCGAGGCAAAAGTTGATTGGAAGGCCGCTCAGAATGGCAGCACTTTTTCCACTGTTTTTGAAATTAAAGAGGCGCAAGTGCCTGATGGTGGGCGCTGGCGAAATCGCAGAAGGCAAAACTGCCGGGTTGCTTGAAGCCGGCGCCCATGTGTGTGTGGTTGCACCGACGGCCACGAAACGGGTGAAGGAATGGGATCGGCAGGGGAAAATTCGTTGGTCGCAGCGTGAGTTTCAGGAATCGGATCTTGCCGGATGCCTTCTGGTGGTTGCCGCGACTTCTTCAAGCGAGCTGCACAAGAAGATTTCCCGGCTGGCGCGGCGGCAAGGAGTCCTGTGCAATGTCGTGGATGTACCCGATCTCTGCGATTTTTACTACCCGGCCGTGGTGCGGCGCGGCGCGCTGCAGATCGCTGTTTCGACCAGCGGTAAGAGTCCAGCCCTCGCGCAGCGCCTGAGGAACAAACTTGAGAAAGAATTTGGGCCCGAGTACGAAGCGTGGCTACGGAGACTCGGCAAGTCTCGCAAAAAGCTGAACGCTGGCTCCCGAGACGTGTCTGACAGAAAAGCCAAACTGCATTCCATGGCCAGCGAAGAGTCCTTCCGCACATTCCTGCAAGAGCGCTCGGCGGCAGTCGGGAAGAACAGGCGGTAGTGGAAAGCACCCGCTGGCGGGCTCATCAACGGCTTCGATGCATTGCATAGTTTCTTTCACGGCACGCCGATATGTGCGGATGCTACCATCGGCAGAGATTGATTCGCCGATGGAGTCCAGAGGCGGTGCTGCGGGCAATCCGCCTTACGCAATATGGGCATTGGGAAAGTGTATCTGGTAGGCGCCGGGCCGGGCGACCCTGGTCTTCTGACGGTGGAAGCGACGCGGCTGTTGAAAGCCGCCGATGTGGTGTATCACGACGACTTGGTTTCGCACGAAATCCTTTCGCTAATTCCGGAACATATTCATGTTGAGAATGTAGGCAAGCGCTGCGGGCAAGTGCGTATTGCGCAGCATCAGATTCATTCGCTGATGATTAATGCGGCGCGAGAGGGCTGGGACGTTGTTCGACTCAAGTCCGGCGATCCCTTGGTGTTTGGGAGAGCCGGCGAAGAGATGGAGGCGCTGCGGAGTGCAGGAATAGAGTTTGCGGTTGTCCCCGGCGTGACGGCGGCGTTTGCAGCGGCCGCGCAAGCGGGAATTCCACTGACGGACCGAAGGCTGGCGTCGAAGTTGGTTTTTTTGAGTAATCACCAGTGCGCTGGAAAGAGTTTGTTTGACTGGAAAGGCGCGCTTTCTACGGATACGACCGCGCTGATTTACATGCCAGGCGCGGATTACGAAAGCCTCGCCGAGCGGCTTTGCGAAGAGGGACTCGATCCGGAGACGCCGTGCCTGATTATATCGCGGGCTTCGACAGCAGGGCAGGAGGTTCATCCGGCGAAGATTTCCACACTGGCCAGAGCGCCGAAGTATCCGGCGCCCGTTGTGCTCGTGGTGGGTGCCGTCGCGGGACGGTATGTCGAAGAGCGCATCAGGCCGGAAATGCTTTCGTTCACGATGGACTTAGCGGCGTCCGAGACAGCGATGGCGGCGAACGGGGACTAAATAGCGGCGAGTTCCATCGCTACTAGATTCCCGCGAAGAGGCAGCAACCACACCTCCTGTTTTTCTTAAACCCACACATTCGCGCTGCTCAGTGCAAGTTGACATGGAAGTGAACTCAGAGAGAGCAACCCCCAGCCAGATTCAGGTGGACGGTTAAGAGGCAGAGCGCGGGTTTTGCATGCGGAGGGATTCCGATGAAACGATGGATTCCGCGACTTCTTTCATGGACTTGCGCTGCTGACGAGATTGGCGACGGAGCGTTAAGTAAGCCTCTTCTTCGCTGAGCCTGGATTCGCGCTGCAGGATTCCTTTGGCGCGCTCAACAACTTTTCGCGTTTCGAGTTCTTCGGTGAGTTCGGAACTTTTGTCTTCCAGGCGCGCCAATTCGATTTCCGCGCCGACGAGAAAGCCGATGGTGGAGATGAGGCGGATTTCGAGTTTGCTGTAGGTGTGCGGTTCCCGGTTCTGAAGATTTATGACCCCCACCGGGCGGCCGCGGCTAAGGAGCGGGACCGAGAGAAACGATTCGAAGCGGTCTTCGGGAAGTTCGTTGAAAAACTGGAAGCGCGGATCCTGGAAAGCGTTGCGGGCGATGGCGACGGGTTGATGATGCTCGGCGACCCACCCGGTAATGCCTTCGCCGAAGCGCAGGCTGACATGGCCGATTTCCGCCGGGTGAGGATTTTTGGACGCGCGGAGGACCAGTTCATCGCCTTCCAATACGAAGATGAAACAGGAATCGAAGCGAGCGACGGAGGCGGCGAAGTCAATAATTCGGTCGAGGACTTCGCGGAGTGGGCTTGCGGCGGCCATGTGGCTACCGATTTCATGAAGGATGCTAAGCGCCGGGTTTCTGTGTTTTTGTTCGAGGAGCTCGGCGGAGCGTTCCGCGGCTTCTTTGACGAGAAAGCCCATGCGCGGATGGGATGCTTCCAGGTCCGGCTGGAGGCTAAGCGAGCGAATACACTCGGAAGTGGACGGACCAATCGAGGCGATGACCAGACGTTCGAGACCGCGGCGAACTTCGTCCTGAATTTTCAGGGCAGCGGCGATCTGGAAAAGATGAGTGATCTGCACGGCGGACGTAAGAAGCACTACGTCAAATTCTCCGGCGGCGATGGAGCGAGCGGCTTGGTGAAGCGGTTCGATGTCTTCCGGCAGCGACCATTGATAGACGGGAACGGTGGTGATGTGGGCGCCGCGCTCGCGGAGTCCCGCGAGAAGTTCGGGCGCAGGGACGCCGTATTCCTGCACGGCGATTTGCAGATCCTTGATGGGATGAGAGGCGGCGATTTCGTCGTCGAGGACGCGCAGAACTTCGCGCCAGGTATTGGGTTCCGGTGCGATCAGCGTGGGGCGGACACCGAGTTCACGCAGAGCGGAAACTGGTTTGGCCCCGCGCGCGACGACTACCACGCGCTCAAGAGCCTCCGTGAGCTGTTCGCGTGAGTAGGTGCCTTCGACCGCGGTAACAATCGCGCGCGTTCCGGCACCGGTGAGAAAAATCACCATGTCGAATTTGCCGTCGATGAGCGATTTCGCAAAAGCCAGCGCTTCGGGCGAATCAATGGCGACTTCGCGCATCGCAGGCGCAACCGTAGGCCGGCCTCCGTAGGAAGCAACGAGCTTCGAGATTTCTTTGGCGTGGCGGCTTTCAAGAGCCAACACGCGCAGGTCATTAAAGCTGGCCGGCGGCATTTGTTTTTCTTTACAAGCTCCCCAGGATTTCCCGGAACAGATTGCTAAAAATGAAAATTCGTTTCGACATAACCGAACTGGGCGTTGGAGCCAGCCGGATAAATGCTTTGGACGAGATCTTTGCCCCAAGCGTGCGCGTAGTACGTCGTGAGCGAAAAACCGTAACGTAACGGGACGTCCATACTGACATCCCAAACATTGGCGAGGGAGCGATTGCCGGCGCCGGCGCGGCCAGTGTAACCGAAGGTGTGCGGCTGAAACGCACCACCGCCGCCGTACCAAAGATCGTTCGCGTTGGCCAGGCGAAGGGCATGTAATTCGCTTTTGATGACGAACGAATGCGGTAGACGAAACGCCGCTGATCCGAAGAAATCTTCATTGTTCATCATATTGTAGAACGGAAAGCGGGCGTAGGGACGGGGTGTTGGGAGCACCTGGAAGAAAGTGCCATGGCGGCCGTCGGTGGGATTGTTGTCACCGCTGCCGAAGGAATAGCCGGCGCGAAGCCACGGGTTGATAACGCGAATTGGGGGCTGCCAGCCGGCCTCGGCGACAACGGAGCCGGCACGCTGGGTGAGAAGGCCCCAACTTCCGTTTTGGACAGCGCCCCAGAAGAGGACATCGAACTGGCCGTGATCCTGTGAGCGGAAGAGGTGGACGTAGTCGGCGCCATAAGTGCCAATGCGAATGTGATTGTGGTCAGCCGCACGCGACGCGGTGGGGCGATTATCGGTTTTCAGAACTGAAGCGCGCTCGTCCACATAACCGAGGCCGAAGAGACGGAATTCGCCTGAGGACTTGGCGGCGTTCACGGCGACGGTGTACGCGCCGTAGAAGACGTCGACATCGAGTTCGCCCATGGCGTCGATTTGGTAAACTCCGCGCGTGGGACGCGCGCCGAGGAAAGTAAAATTGCCGGCGTGCGTGTTTAAGCCGAGTTGCGCGCCGTCAAAACTGCGACCGACCGCAGAGAAGCCAAAGTCACCGATTAGACGTTGGGTGATGCGGGTGCTGACGAGCGTTGCCAGCGATTTGTCTTTTGGTGTGAGTTCGGCGCCGTCAAGAAAGGTGAAACGACCGAGTTTCAGTTTCGCGTCGGCGGGGAGTGCAAAGGCAACGTAAGCCTGGCGGACGAAACCATTGGCATTGTTCTGACCGTTGCCGTTAGCAACGAAATACGTGCCGCCAAGGCCGAGTTGGCCGGGCCGACCGGTGAGTACAGAGCCGCCGGGAAGATCGAGAATAGCGTCCTGCGCGCCTTCGACGAACCATTCGAACCGCTCGGATTTTTGACCGAGACCAATGCGGAGGAGGGAGTGTTCGAACGCATAAGCATTTTGCGCGGGAGTGGGAGCTTGAAACCAATCCCAGGCTTCCGTGCGGAAGCGCCAGTTAACAGTGAGGTCGAGCGGGCCGAGTTTATGCTGAGTGGAAGCCGGTGGCACAGGCTTCGGGCTTGCAGTGGGCTTAGGCGTAGAGGCATCGGAAGAACTTGCGTCAGCGACCTCCACCAGCTGTTGCGCGCGAGTTGCCGCGGCTGCCGCGAATGCGAGAACCAGAAAAAGACCTCGAGCGAGTTTTGCGTACGTCATCGTAAATTTTCCTTTCACGAAGAGTTGGCGCTTATTCGGCGACCTCTGGTTCAGGTTCAGGAGCCCGGAAAAGTTTTGCGTACGAGAAAATGCCGGCGCGATTGGCGGATGCCCGGTGCCAGCGAAGATGCCACTGAGTGCCGACCTGCAGGAGTGCGGCTGCGGCCATGAAAAATGCGGCCGCAAAGAGATACAGGCCCCAGGAATATTGGCCGGTGCGGTCCTTTATGGTTCCGAGAAGCGAAGGAAGCAGGAATCCACCGAAGCCGCCGGCTGCGCCGACCAGTCCCGTGAGGACGCCGATACGTTCAGGGAAGCGCTGCGGAACGAGTTGGAACACGGCACCGTTGCCCATGCCCAGCATACCCATCGTGCAGAAGAGGAGAACGACTTCGGTGGTGAGCGAGGGAAACGTACCGACTGCAAACAGAAAAATGGAGAGAGTACAGAGCAAGGCGAGCAGCAGACGGTAGCCGCCAATTTTGTCGGAGAGCCAGCCGCCGACGGGACGCAGGAAGCTTCCAGCGAGGACGACGATCGTGGTGAAGTCGCCGGCGCGAACTTTTGCGAGGCCGTATTGATCGTGGAAGAAAACTGTGAGGAAGCTGGCGAGGCCGACGAATCCGCCGAAGGTAAAGCAGTAGAAGAAGCAGAACCAGGCGGTGTCCGATTCGCGGAGGACCGAAGCGAAGTCGACCCATGCGAGCGGTTTGCCCTGGCGCGGATTATCTTTCGCGAGCAGTGCGAAGAGAAGAATTACGAGGAGCACCGGAAGCATCGCGAGGGCGAAGGCGTTGGCGTAGCCGAATTTTTGCGCCAGACGCGGGGCGAAGAGCGTGGCGATGAGCGTGCCGGAATTTCCTGCCCCGGCGATGCCCATGACGAGTCCCTGGTATTCGGGCGGATACCATTTACCGGCGAGCGGCAAGGCCACGGCAAAACTTGCGCCGCCGATGCCGAGGAGAAGTCCAAGAAAATAGAACTGGCCGGGAGTGTGGGCGAATTTCCAAGCGAGAAGAAGAGGAAGGAGAGTCATGGTGAGGCCGAGAAGTCCCGTGCGACGACAGCCGATGCGATCACCGAGTATGCCGAGGATCGGACGAAACAGTGAGCCGCCGAGCAGGGGGATTGCAGTGAGCAAACCCTTTTGCGTGGCGCTGAGGTGCATCTGCTCGCCAAGAAAAGGCGCAAGTGGGCCAAGTAGCACCCACACCATGAAGCTGACGTCGAAGTACAAGAACGCAGCGATGAGTGTGGGAAAGTGGCCTGATTTGAAAAAGCTTTTCGGGTTCATATTAGACCTCGCCGGAAGCGTTTCGCGTAAGATAAGAGCCTTGGGAAACCGACGCCAGACAATCTGGCGAAAAATTTGCAGCCACGGTAGAAGCCAGGAGAATTTCGAGCGAGAGGACACCGTCTTCGACTCGTGTGGCGAAAGTCTTGATGCACTGTGGAGCTGCGGTTTGATTGAGGACTTCGCCGGAGACGAGGTCTATCTTCCAGGCGTGAAGCGGGCAAACTACACTGTTGCCGGAAATGATGCCATCGGCGAGTGGGCCGCCGCGGTGTGGGCACTTGCTTTCGATTGCGAGAAAGCGATTGCCGAGATTGAAGACGGCGATTTCGTGGCCCGCGATTTGGACGGCGCGGCCCTCACGAAGCGGGACGGCGTCCGTAGCCGCGATGCTGACCCAGTGTTTTGTAAGCGATTCGCTTTGGTTCATTGCAACACCTTCTCGATCGGTTTGATTTGCACAAATTGCGTCGGATGACGCGGTTCATCGCCTTCAAGCCAGGCATCGCGCGCGAGGCGTTTAGATTTACGAAGACGTTCGCGCAGGCCTTGCTGCACCGCTAGCGGGGCGTAGACGGTTTCGCGGCGGACTCTCCCAATGCCGAGCCGTTCGATGAAGTCGTAGGTGCGTTCGAGGAAGTTCGCGTTCTCGCGGTAGTACTGGAAAAAGAGCGTCGCGGCCTGAAGGGCTTCTTCGCTGGATTCAACGGTGATCAGCAAATCGGCTTTGCGAACTTTTTTTCCGGCTGCGCCACCCACCACGACTTGCCATGCGCCTTCCTGGCCAACGAGGCCGATGTCTTTCACCGTGGCTTCGGCACAATTGCGCGGGCAGCCGACAGCGCCCATTTTCACTTTTGCCGGAGTGAAAAGATTCTCAAGGCGCCGTTCGAGTTCAATGCCAGCCTTGGTGGAGTCCTGCACCCCAAAGCGGCAGAAATCGGTGCCGACGCACGTCTTCACCATGCGAACGCCCTTGGTATAGGCCTGGCCGCTGGGCATGCCGAGGTCGGCCCAAATTTTGGGCAGGTCGGATTTTTTGACACCCAGGAGATCGATGCGCTGACTGCCGGTAACTTTGACCATCGGCACTTTGTACTTTTCCGCGACGTCGGCGATGCGGCGAAGTTCCTTGGCGGAGGTCACACCGCCGCGCATGCGCGGGACGACGGAGAAGGTGCCGTCCTTTTGAATGTTGGCGTGAACGCGGTCGTTGATGTAGCGGGCGGAACGGTCTTCGTCGTGATCGCCGCACCAGACAACATCCATCATGTAACTGAGCGCCGGCTTGCAAATTTCGCAACCGAGGCCGTTGCCATAAATATCGAGAACCTGTTGGACAGAAAAGATACGCTGGCCGCGAACGATGTCGCGCAATTTTTCTTCACTGTACGAGAGACATTTACAGAGAATGCGCTCGGACTCTTCCTGAAATTCGGGAACGACCGCTTTGAGGAGTTGCTGGCAATGCTCGGTGCAACTGCCGCAGCCGGTGGAAGCGCGGGTGCATTCTTTTAGCTGGGCAAGGGTGTTGACGCCTTTGGAGTGAATGGCGTCAATAATCGCGCCCTTGGTGACGCCGACGCAGCCGCAGACGACTTTGGTATCGGGCATGGAGGCGACGTCGAGGCCGGCATCTTCGGATGGAGCAGGAAAGAGGAGCTGCCGGCGATGCGGTGTAAGATCCTCGCGCGAGCGGAGCCAGTCCATGTAGCGATGGCTGTCGGCGGTATCGCCGACGAGAATGGCCCCGCACAACTTGCCATCGCGAAGCGTGAGTTTTTTGTAAATGCCAAGCGCCGGGTCTTCGTAGCGGACGACGTCGGTGCCGGGCGCCTTGTCGGAAAAGTCTCCGGCGGAGAAAACGTCGACACCCATAATTTTTAGTTTTGCGGCGGAGACAGAACCTTCGAAGCGTGTACCTTTGTTGCCGGTGATGGTGGCGGCAAGGATTTTCCCTTGTTCGAGAAGAGGAGCGACGAGGCCGTAGCAGGTGCTGTTGTGCTCGACACATTCGCCGACGGCAAAAATATCGGGATGCGACGTTTCCATAAAGTCGTTGACGACGATGCCGCGATTGACTTGCAGGCCGGCTTTGCGGGCAAGTTCGACATTGGGACGAATTCCTGCGGCGATGACGACCAAATCAGCCTCGATGCTGGAGCCATCTTTGAATGCGATGCCCTCGACTTTTCCGTTGCCGAGGATTGCGGTAGTGCTTCGCTCCAGGAGGACTCTGACGCCGAGGCACTCCATTTTCGATTTCAGATAGCCCCCGCCGGTGAGATCGAGCTGGCGCTCCATGAGCGCGTCCATCAGATGCACGACGGTGACTTCGCAACCCTGAACTTGCAGACCGCGAGCGGCTTCGAGGCCGAGGAGGCCGCCTCCGATTACGGCGGCTTTCACACCTTTTCCGGCCCGATCGAGAAGAGCTCGCGTGTCATCGAGATTGCGGAAGACGTAAACGCCTTCTTTTTTGGTGCCTTCCATTGGCGGGATAAGCGGGATGCTGCCCGTGGCGATGAACAGCTTGTCAAACGGAGTGACGGAGCCATCGTCTCCAGTGACGGTCTTGGCTACCGGGTCGATTTCCGTAATGCGGATACCCAGGCGAAGCCGGATGCGATTCTTTTCATACCAGTCGACAGAATTGAGGACGATGTCATCGGAAGATTTTTCGCCAGCGAGCACGGAAGAAAGAAGAATTCGATTGTAGTTGACGTGGGTCTCTTCGCCGAAGACAGTGATGTCGAACTTCGGCGCATGCTTGAGGATTTGCTCGAGGCAAGCGACGCCTGCCATTCCGTTCCCGATGACGACGAGTCTGTTCACGCGCGTTGCTCCTGTTTGGCGGTGGATTCTCTGCGAAAGAAGTTCCGGCGCGCCGACTTGGTTCCGGACGGAGGCGTCATTTCAATGCGGACCGCGCACTGTTTGTAGTTTGGCTCCCGCGAAAAAGGGTCGAAGGCGCTTTGCGTGACTTCGTTGACGTTGGTTTCGGCGAAGTGGAACGGCATGAAAACCTGGCCGGACGCGATCATTTCGGTAATGCGAAGTTCAACTCCACTGGTGCGTCCCCGTCGGGACACGATGTCCACATAAGCGTGCGGCATGAGCTTGAGCGCTTGCGCATCGCGGGGATTCATTTCGAGCCAGGCGTTTGGAGAGAGGTGCTCGAGGATGGCGACTTGTGAGGTCTTGGTGCGCGTGTGCCAGTGTTCGACGGTGCGGCCGGTGTTGAGGATAAAAGGATATTCCTCGTTGGGCTGCTCGGGGAATGGTTCCCATTCGATCGGAAGAAGGCGCGCTTTGCCGTCGTCAGTGGGAAAATTCCCGTCAGCATAGAGCCGAGTAGTTGTGACTTCGGCAGTTCCCGCCGGAAAGGGCCATTGGATACCGCCATGAGATTCGAGGAGCGCGTAGTCCAGACCGGAGTAGTCGCAGAGTCGGCCAGCAGAAACCCGCTTCCATTCGGCGAAGGCGTCCTGTGGGCTACGCCAGCCGGGGAAGAGTTCTTCGCGGCAACTGAGTTTGCCAGCGACGGCGAGAAAGATGTCGAAGTCGGATCGGGCTTCGGCGGGCGGAGCGACTGCAGCGTTGACTTTACTTACGCGGCGTTCGGAGTTGGTGTATGTACCTTCCTTTTCCCCCCAAATCGCGGCGGGCAAAACGAGGTCGGCGAGTTCGGAGGTGGGCGTGGGGTGGAAACCGTCCTGTACGACAAAGAAGTCGAGGGCTTCGAGGCTTTGTTGTAGGACACCCAGATTGGGAAAAGAGACGATTGGATTAGTCGCGATAACCCAAAGAGCGCGAATCTTTTTGGCGAGGGCGGCTTCGACGATGTCGGGGTAGGCAAGACCACGAGAGGTAGGAATGCGATCAGGTGAGATGTTCCAAAGCTGGGCGAGTTCCGTGCGATCAGAGATGCTTTCAAATTTGCGATAACCGGGCAGGCTAGACGTGAAGCCTGCCTCGCGAGTGCCCATGGCATTGCATTGACCAGTGATGGAGAAGGGAGAAGAGCCGGGCTTACCGATTTTTCCGGTGACGAGCGCGAGGTTGTTAATAGCGTTGACGGTTTCTGTACCCTTGGTGCTGTGATTGACGCCCATAGTCCAGCCGATGAAAGGAGCTTCGGCGTGGCCGTAAAGAAGCGCGACTTTGATGATCGTTTCCTGGGGAAGTCCGGTGATTTGGCAGACGTATTCGGGCGTGTATTTTTGGACTGATTCTTCGAGTGCTGTGATGCCAGTCGTGTGTTGGGCGATGTATTCGCGGTCAACGAGATTCCTTGCAAACAGGATGCGCAAAATGCCGTTGAGAAGCGCGATGTCCGAGCGCGGCTTAACGGGCAGGTAAATATTTGCCGTCATCGCGGTTTTGGTGACGCGCGGATCGGCGACGATGAGGATCTTGGATTTGTTGGCTTCCAGGCGTTGGCAAAGAATCGGGTGATTGTCAGCGACGTTGGCGCCGAGAAGGAGGATGACGTCGGCCTTTTCCAGGTCTTCGTAAGAGCCCGGAGGGCCGTCGCTGCCGAAGGAGCGTTTGTAGCCGGAAACGGCGCTGGCCATGCAGAGCGTCGTGTTGCCGTCGAAATTCTTTGTGCCGAAGCCGAGCTGAATCAGTTTGCCGAGAGCGTAGAACTCTTCCGTAGTCAACTGACCGGTGCTGAGGACGCCGAGCGATTCGGGGCCATATTTCTCCTGCACGCCTCGGAATTTCGCGACGAGCGTGTCGAGCGCTTCATCCCAAGTGACGCGGACGAGCTTCCCGTTTTTGCGAAGGAGAGGAAACTGCGCACGCGTCTCGGCTTCGATTGTCTGATGCTCGGAGAGCCCCTTTGGACAGAGCAAGCCCTGGTTGACGGGATGGTCGGGATTGCCGCGGACGCTGACGGCTTTGCCCTCTTTGACCCCGACGAGCATGCCGCATCCTACTGAGCAATAACCGCAGGTGGTCGCGACCCAATGGTCCGGAATCTTTTGCGAGGAAGTGAAGCCCATGACGGGATCGGCGGCGTAGGAATATTTTTCACGCAGGATATCGAGGCCGAGTTGGCGCTTGAGCGTCATGCGGCCGCCTTCTGACCACCGAGATAGGAAGCAGCCATGTTTTTGGGCACGACGCTGACGAAGAACAGATAGCGGCCGAGGATTTCGCCCAAAAAGGAAACCGCGAGAGCGGCCGCAAGCTCTACGGAACCTCGCGATTGAAGGGGCAAGATAATTCCGCCGAGGATCAGCAAGGCACTGCGCAACAACAAAAGAGAACGGAGCTGCGCGGAAAGGAGCCGCGCGGTGGCCTTAAGTTCAAAAACGTCGGAACTGACGAGCCAGAAGAATTTGATGGCGAGATTGAGGAGTTGCAGTCCTGCCGCAACAACCGTTGCCGTAAGGAGCCATTGTTTGGCACCAAGACCAATGGTCGCGGCTAGTAACGGTCCGAGGATTGCCCCAGAAAGATAAAACTCTCCGAGAGTGTGTTTGCTGTGCCACGCGGGCCGCGGGCGGACTAAGTAGATGCAGGCACTTGCGGTAACTCCGGCGGCTCCCACCAAGACCGTCATTGCGCCGACGAGACGGCTTATAGGCAAGCCGAACCATAACAAAGCGGCGTAAAGAAATGCGATCTGCGAAAATGTGCCAAAGAGAAGTACTTCACGGCTGAGCCACGAGCGCTTCCACATTTTTAGGGCTCGATAAGCGAATATTGGACGACCAAGGTGCATCGTGGACGCGCCCAAGGCCAAGCCTCCAAGTGTCAGCGAAACGACCGCCGCGATTCTGAGGCGGGCCTGGAGGCCAGACACTTGCAACAGCCAGATGGCGGCGAAGGCGCCGACGGAGAGTTGCGTGAGCAC
>Ga0070733_10002443_pt1 | contig 13216 bp, 10 predicted proteins | sample Coa_R1_9_FD_66450 | JGI IMG/M metagenome (GOLD analysis project Ga0070733, IMG submission 66450) | Surface soil microbial communities from Centralia Pennsylvania, which are recovering from an underground coalmine fire - Coalmine... | ecosystem: Environmental > Terrestrial > Soil > Unclassified ... | reverse complement strand
GCTTCCTCTTCGCCAATATTAAGACCGTTTCGGACGCCCAGATCGGCGACACCATCGTCGATCAGGCCAATCCGGCTTCGGAACCGCTCCCCGGCTTTGAGCCGCTAAAGCCGATGGTGTTCGCTGGCTTGTATCCCATCGAATCTCACGAGCACGGTCTGCTGCGTGACGCTCTGGAAAAGCTCCGCTTGAATGACAGCGCGTTCAACTTCGAGCCCGAGAACTCGGTGGCGCTGGGCTTCGGGTTCCGCTGCGGATTCCTGGGACTGCTGCATCTGGAGATCGTGCAGGAGCGGCTGGAGCGCGAGTTCAACATCGACCTGATCACCACGGCGCCGGGCGTGCGTTACAAGATCACTCTGTTGAACGGTTCGGAGCTGATGGTGGATAACCCCAGCAAGTTTCCGAATCCAGCCGAGATCAAGCAGATCGAGGAGCCGATCATCGACGCCACCGTCATCACCCGCGAAGACTCCCTGGGCGAGTGCCTGAAGCTGCTGGAAGAAAAGCGCGGTACGCAGAAGAAGTTCGAATACATCGGCACCGGCCGCGTGCTGCTTCTTTACGAGCTTCCCTTGAACGAAATCGTGATGGATTTTTACGACCGGTTGAAATCGGCGTCGCGAGGCTACGCTTCGCTCGACTATCATCTGGCCGGCTATCGCGTCTCCAAAATGGTAAAGCTGGACATCATGGTTGCGGGCGAGCCGGTCGACGCACTGTCGATGATCGTTCACGCGGACGTCGCTTACGAGCGCGGCAAGACGTTGATCGAGCGGCTGCGCAAGCTCATTCCCCGGCAGATGTTCGAGGTGGCGCTGCAAGCCGCGATCGGCGCTAAGATCATCGCCCGAGAAACGATTTCGGGGATGCGCAAGAACGTACTGGCAAAATGTTATGGCGGAGATATCTCGCGCAAACGGAAGTTGCTCGAGAAGCAGAAGGAAGGCAAGCGCCGCATGAAGCGCGTCGGACGAGTGGAGATCCCACAAGAGGCGTTCCTGGCGGTACTGAAAGTGAGCGGCAGCAGCGAGGAGAAGGATTAGCGCAGCTCTCTTTACGCCAGCATGATTCGCACGTCATAGGCCCTCAACCGCGCATCGCTGGTCAAGAGCGTCAGCGACTCCAGCGACGCTTGCGCCACCAGCATCCGGTCGAAAGGGTCGCCGTGATGACGCGGAAGTTTACCCGCTGCGATGGCGTGCGCTACCGTAACCGGAAGTGGAACGAAACGGCTTGCCTGCATCTGGGCTTCGAGATCGTCCGGCGTTTTGAGCTTCCCGAGGGCGGCTTTGATGGTGACCTCCCACGCTGAGATGGCGCTAACATGCACGACTTCAGCTTCCGCAATTGCTTTGCGGGCTTCGGTTGAGAGTCGCACATGCTCGCCTAACCACCAGAGCAGGATGTGTGAATCGAGCAGCAGGCGATGGTTCAAGGTAATTCGCCATCGAAAGCGGCTTGGAGATCCGGCGGAAGCGTGTCAAAATCCGGGCTGATCCAAACCTTGCCCTTCCAAGCTCCGGGCTTACGTTTCCTCGACGATTCCTTGTATGGGACCAAACGAGCCACTGGTTTGCCCGCCTTGCCGATGATAATCTCCTCCCCTGCGGCGACACGCTCGACGAGCTTCGAGAAATTCGTCTTGGCCTCGTGGATATTGGTGATCTGCATGCCTAGACTAAGTCTAGTCCACAAATGGGGGTTGACGCAAGTCAGTCCTCTGGGCTCGTCATACTCTACGACATTCCAACCTTGATCTCCTTCACCTCATCATGAGAGTCTTTAAGTGCGGATTGGAGACCATGACGGAAAAGAACAGCAGACTCGCACTCATCGCCGCTCTCGTTGTTTGGGCACTGATGCCGGCTGCTCCCAAAGCGGCTACGGTTGCCGTCGCAATCGCTGCCGACCGGAAAATTCCCTTTAATGACGATTGGCGATTCTTCAAAGGCGAGGCAAACGGCGCCGAGGAGCCGGCGTTCAGTGACGCGCAGTGGCGCACCGTCCGGCTCCCGCATGACTGGGCTATTGAAGGGCCTTTCGATCCGAAATTCGGCGCCAACACCGGCGGCTTGCCCGTCTCCGGCGCCGGATGGTATCGCAAATCCTTCACGCTGCCCGAGGCTGCGAAAAATCGCTACATCGCGATCCAATTCGACGGCGCCATGTCCAACGCAAAGGTTTGGCTCAATGGGCACGACATGGGCGGGCGTCCTTACGGCTACAGCAGCTTTTCCATCGACCTGACTCCATACCTCCAGTTCGGCGACGCTCCCAACACCATCGCCGTCCGCCTGACCCCTGAAGATCGCGCCTCGCGCTGGTATCCCGGCGCGGGCATCTATCGCAATGTCTGGCTGGATGTCACCGGGCCCGTTCATGTTACGCCGTGGGGAACGTACGTGACTACGCCTTCAGTACAAACCGAACACAGCACGGTAGACGTGAAAACAGAGCTGCGAAACCGGCAGGACCGCGATGCCCCAGTTACGCTTCGCACTTCGATTCTCGATCAGACGGGCAAGCAGGTCGCGCAGCAGAACGCTCGGATAATCCTCCCCGCCTCGGGCATTCAGACGGCGGTCACTCAATTGACGGTCACGAATGCGCAGCTTTGGGAACTCGATCGCCCTTATCTATATAACGTCGTGACCGACGTCATGGACGGCGCAACCGTGCTCGACCATTACACCACCCCGTTCGGCATTCGCACAGCCGCATTCACCAAGGACAACGGCTTCCAGTTAAACGGGCGCACCGTTAAATTCCAGGGCGTGTGTCTTCATTCGGATTTGGGAGCCCTGGGAATGGCCGTGAACCGCAGAGCCATCGAACGGGAGCTGCAAATTCTGAAGGCCGCGGGAGTCAACGCGATCCGCACCAGTCACAATCCGCCATCTCCGGAATTGCTCGAATATGCGGATCGGCTCGGTTTCGTGGTCATTGACGAAGCCTTCGACATGTGGCGTATCCCCAAAGTTGCGAACGGCTCCGCCAAGTTTTTCGATGAGTGGCATGAACGCGATGTTCGCGATCTCGCCCGCCGCGATCGCAATCATCCCAGCGTCATTCTGTGGAGCATCGGGAATGAAGTTCGCGAGCAGGGCCGCGCCGACGGATGGCAAATCGCGAAGGAGCTCACGGGCCTGTTTCATCAGGAAGACCCAACTCGGCCGACCACTGCCGCATTCGATAACTACCAGGGCGCGATTAAGAATGAACTCGCCGATCAAGTGGATATTCAAGGATTTAATTACAAACCCAATCATTATGAAGAGATTCTGAAGGATCACCCGGGTTGGATGATTTATGGTTCAGAAACAGCCTCCACCGTGAGTTCGCGGGGCGTGTACCACTTGCCGCTTGAGAATTACCCGAAGCACGAGTCCAAGCAAGTGACCAGCTACGATGTCGTGGCTCCCTTTTGGGCCATGCCTCCCGATGTCGAGTTCGATTATCAGGATCGTCTCCCCAATCAAGTGCTGGGCGAATTCGTATGGACCGGCTTCGACTACCTGGGCGAGCCGACGCCCTACTCCGGAGGCCTGGGCACAGCGGTCGGCGACTGGCCGGCGCGCAGCTCGTATTTCGGAATGGTGGATCTCGCCGGGTTTCCAAAGGATCGGTATTATTTCTACCAGAGCCGCTGGACCTCGAAACCCATGGTCCATGTGCTTCCGCATTGGAATTGGGCGGGCAAAGAAGGTCAAGAGATTCCAGTGATGGCGTATTCCAACGCGGATGAAGTCGAGTTGTTTGTCAACGGCAAATCTGTCGGCCGCAAAAAGCGATTCGGTGAAACATTCATTATTCCCGTAGGTACCGCTGTCAGCGCCGATCTGAAGTTTGCCACGAAATACCGATTTGTCTGGACGGTTCCCTACCAGCCCGGCAGTCTCAAAGCGGTCGGTTATCGCGACGGCAAGCAAGTTGCGAGCGATGAAATTCGCACCGCCGGCCTTCCGGCACGGATCACGTTAAAGCCGGATCGAACCGCTATCCGCGCCGACGGCGATGATCTCTCGTACATCACCGTGAGGGTGGAGGATCGCGATGGCAATCTTTGTCCAATGGCAGACAACCTCATTCACTTCGCAATCACTGGCCCAGCCTCCATCGCCGCCGTGGATAACGGCAACGCCGCCAGCACGGAACCGTTTCAATCCGATCAACGCAAGGCGTTCAGCGGGCTCGCGCTGGTGATTCTTCGTTCCAAAGCGGCGGAGACTGGCCAGGCGCACATCGTAGCCACCTCGAACGGTCTCACCCAGGCGGCCATCGATATTACGACCACCCGCTGACCCGAGTTTGAAAACTCGGCTTTGCAAAGGCCGAAACGCTTTTCAATTTCGCACGTCCTTAATCTGTAGTTCGATGTATACTGATCTCATCCGGGAAAACGGCCCGGATATCAGGTAATTCTTTCGCGGAGGTACAGCGTCCATGCAACGCTTGTTACTGACCATGGCCACCGCGGCGCTGCTGGTCACCAGCATCCCTCACCCGGGAAGCGCTTCCAGCCCCTTCGACCAGCGACTGTCCCAAGATCAACAGATTGTGCAGGCGGTGAACCGATTGACGTTCGGGCCGCGCCCAGGCGACGTGGACGAGGTTCGCCGAGTGGGTGTCGCGAAGTGGATCGAGCTTCAATTACACCCGGAGCAGATCTCCGAAAACCCGGTGCTGGAGGCCAAGCTCAAGCCGCTCGAGACGCTGCGAATGGATCCGGCACAAATCTTGAAGGATTACGGGCCTCCGCCGCCCATGATGGTGCGAAACATGGCGGTGCCGGCCCTGCCGCAAAATCCAGCGCTTGCAAACGCGGTCCGGAACGCCACGCCCGAGCAGCGCAGCGCGATCCTGAAGGCGCTCAGTCCGGAGGACCGCCGCCCCATTCTGGCGCAGTTGCCGCCTGACATGCTGGCCGCCGTACCCGAACTTCAGAAGGAAGCCGACGAAGCCCGGCGAATGCAGCAGGAAGAGGCGCAGAAGCAGAACCGCATTCGCAACCCGCAGTTGCAAGACCTTTTGAATCCCGACCAGGTGAACGTCGCGCGGTCCGGAAATAAGGAGCAGCTCACGGCGCTGTTCGCTTATCTCGATCCGGAGAAGCGGGACCAGGTGGCGGCCGCGCTTCCGCCGCAGGCTCTGGCCGATTTTCCGGAGTTGCGCCGCGCGGTCATGCGTAAGCGGCAGGGTCCCTTGCAGGGCCAGCAATTGGTCAGCGGCGATGTGAAGGAGGGCAAGGTTTTTCGAGCTTTGTATTCCAACCGGCAGCTGGAAGAAGTGCTGGTGGATTTCTGGTTCAACCACTTCAACGTGGATGAAGCCAAGAACGTCCAGCAGGTGAACAATCCCAGCGCAATGCGTGCGATGCTGGCGAGTTACGAGCGCGATGCGATCCGCCCGCATGTTCTCGGACATTTTAAAGATCTGCTCCTCGCCACAGCGCGGCACCCCGCGATGCTGTACTATCTCGACAATTGGGAGTCCATGGCTCCGGCGACCTTTGACGTGGGACCGTTCGCGCCCCGGCGTGGAACCGTTAACGGAATTCCGAACTCGATCATCCCCGGCGCTTTCGGCCAAGCCCACGGGTTGAACGAGAATTACGGCCGCGAGGTGATGGAACTGCACACGCTCGGCGTCAACGGCGGCTACACACAGGACGACGTCATCGCGGTTGCGCGATGCTTTACAGGATGGACGGTTCGCGATCCAGCCGTGGATCCGGTATTCGTCTTCGCGCCTTTCATGCACGATACCGGCGAAAAGGCCGTGCTCGGCCACAAGATTGCCGCGGGCGGAGGTGAGCAGGACGGCCTTCAAGTGATCGACATCCTGGCGCATCACCCCTCCACCGCGAAATTCATTTCGAAAGAACTCGCCCAGCGCTTCGTTGCCGACGAACCGCCGCAAGCGCTGATCGACCGCATGGCGCAGACGTTTACCAAGACCGACGGCGATTTGCGGGCCGTGCTCAACACCATGTTCTCCTCCCCCGAATTTTTCTCCGAAGGCGCATGGCAAGCCAAGGTCAAATCGCCCTTCGAGATGGTTGTCAGCGCGGTGCGCGCGATGGGAGGCGAGGCCGCGGACGCTTCCGCGCTGGTGCAAAAGATCGCCGATTTGGGCGAGCCTTTGTACAACCATTTAGCGCCGACCGGTTATCCCAACATCGGAGACATGTGGCTGAGTACATCTGGAGTGATGGGGCGAATGAATTTCTCCGCGGCGCTTGCCTCCGGTCTCGTCCCGGGAGTGAAGGTGGACCCTTCCCGGCTGAAGGACAAAGACGCGCCGGCGATCGCGCGGGACTTGCTGGGGCATGACGCCTCCGCACCAACGCAAACAGCCCTGCAGAGGGGTCTCGAAGGCAAGGACCTGACACCCCCGTTTATCGCATCGTTGGTGCTGGGCTCGCCCGATTTCCAGAGGAGGTAAACCACACATGTTGACGCGACGACTATTTTTACGCGGCTCGGCTGTAGTGATGGCGGGCACGGGAGCGGTTCCCTCCTGGCTTGCCCGCGCCGCCTCTGTCGAAGGCAAGAAACGCAAGATCCTGGTGGCGATTTTCCAGCGCGGCGCGGCCGACGGATTGAACATCGTCGTGCCTTTCGCGGAGAAGCGCTATCGCGATCTGCGGCCGACCCTGGCCGTTGCGCCTCCCACGGGCCAGCCCCCGCAGACCGGCCCGAATGGCCAAATCCTCGCTCCGATCAACGGCCCCGCCATCGATCTGGACGGGCGTTTCGCATTGAACGTCGCGATGCAGCCGCTGAAGGCACTCTGGGACAAACAGCAACTGGCCATCGTCGAGGCCACGGGCTCGCCCGACTCGTCACGCTCGCACTTCGATGCGCAGGATTACATGGAATCGGGCACTTCCGGAAAGACCATGGGGGACGGATGGCTTAACCGCGCGCTGCCTCCGCCCGGCGCGGACACGTCGCCTTTGCGCGCAATCGCCTTGGGGAACCAGGTTCCGCGCACCCTTCGCGGCGAGCGCGACGCCATCGCCATCGGCAACTCCCAGCAATTCCAGATGGGCAATCAGGACGCCGCGGCGATTCTTCAGGACATGTACGCGACTTCCGCCGACGCGCGATGGGGGCGCACAGGCAGGGACGCGTTCGACGCCATGAAGATGATCCAATCTATCAACCAGGGCCCCAACAACCCGCAAGCTGGAGCGCAGCAATACGCCCAAGGGGGCGAGCTCGGCCGCAGCTTGCAACAGCTCGCGCGAATGATCAAGGCGGACGTCGGAGTGGAGGCCGCCTTCGCAGAGATCGGCGGATGGGACCATCACGGCAACGAGAACCAGCAACTGTCGGGCGTCCTGCGCCAGTTCTCCAGCGCCCTGGCGGCGTTCAGCCAGGATATGGGCGACCGCATGGAAGACATCGTCCTGGTGACCATGTCCGAGTTTGGCCGCACCGCGGCCGAAAACGGCAACGCCGGCACCGACCATGGCCACGGCAGCTTGATGATGGTGCTGGGCGGCCCGGTGCAGGGAGGCAAGGTCTACGGCCAATGGCCCGGCCTCGAAAAAGAGCAGCTTTTTGAAGGCCGCGATCTCGCCGTGACCACCGATTTCCGCGCCGTACTCGGCGAGCTGATCAGCGGGCACCTGGGCCAGAAGGATTTGGGCCCCGTGTTTCCCGGCTTCAAACCGGGCGACCCTCTGGGTCTGCTGCGTTCCTGATCCCGGATTACTTGGGGATTTGCTCCACCACCAGGTGGAACAGCTTGAGCGACGCTCCGTCCGCCGGTCGAATCGCCGCGCCTTCGGAAGGTCCCAGATATACGCCCGCGCCTTTTGCGACCGCGTAATCTTTGTTTTCGAGGCGGATCGTCCCCGAGCCTTCCATCAAATAAATCAGTTGGTGTTTACCGGATGGCTCCGCGTGAAACGTGTCGCCGGATTCGAGCCAGCGCAGCGCGCCGACAACATTCTTCGCTCCGGCGAGCTTGCCGTTCAGGATCTCTGCGACTTCGCCTTCGGGCGTTTCCACGCGAGGCAGTTTGTTGGTGTCGATGAAAGTGGTCGTCATTGATTATGTCTGCACCCAAACCCGGCCATCTACCCGATTCCATCGAAGATCGTCCGGAGTTCCGTCGAGGATCGTGGTCTTGAAGCGATTGGGAGCTTGGAATTCGAAATAGAACAATGGTGTCTCCGGGGCGCGGAGCCGGTGCTGCGCTTCGGCCGGTATGAACACCATGTCGCCGGGACCAACCTCGCGCGAGCCTTCCGGCGTATCCACGATGGCCTTGCCTTCCATGATGAAGTAGAAGTGCTCGCAATTGACGTGGTAGTGATACGGAGACGCAGCCCCCTTGGCGTAGTGCATCACGCCGGCCAGCATGTCGTCGATCTCAGCCAGCTCTTTATTGACGAAGAACGTTCGCTCGCGGCCGGGAACCACCGACACCAGCTTGGGCAATTCGTCTTGATGGAAAATGTATGCCATTCGATTCTCCTTAGTGCGGACGATATGCCACGCGCGCAACCTCGGCGTAAGGGGCCGGCGCGACCATCGCCCGAATCTCGCGTTGCGCGTGGCGCTCGACCGTGGGCTTCGACGATCCCCGCCCTTCCTCACCCCAGACGAGCGTAACCTCGGCGCCCGGCTCACTGTGCTCGACATCGATCATGGCCAGAGAAATCATCGCGCGCTCGTTGTAGGTGTAGCCGGTGTACGTCGACACTCCGACGGTCTTGCCGTTTTTTAATACCTTGTCATACGGCAGGGTTGAATAGTTGGCTAACGGCAGGTCTATATATTTGGCGGTATCTCCCCGGCCGTGAAATAAGGATCCGAGAGCGCGCTCGACATCATCGCCATTCCACACCAGCGTAACCTTCTTGCGCTTCTGGTTCGCGGCATGTTTTTCCAAAGCCGTCCGTCCGACGAATTCGTGATCGAATTTGACAAAAGGCCCGTAGCCGAGATCATACGGAGTCAAATAATAATCGGAGATGTCTTCAGAATAGAAGCTGCCTCCGAGCGAAGCCATGGCTTCATAACTCGTCGGTTTCAACCACTGCCGATAACCCTTCATCTGATCGCCCGTATAGATAGCCGGCATCGGACTCGGAATCCATCCAGACTCCAGGCACGTGGTAGGGTATGTCCTCGCGCCCACCTGCCTGATCCCGTATTCCTGGCCGGCTTCCACGATGGCATCCCGCACCGCTTCGCCGTGCTCCCAGGGGCCGAACAATTCCCATCCGGGCTGTCCCACCATCCCATGCCGCAGCGCGTGAACGTCCCGGCCCGCGATGCTCATCACATCCATGTTGAAGAAGCGGATATCCGGAGCCGGCTTGCCCGTCACCTTCTCCATCACCCGGAGAGCGTGGGGGCCCTGCACTTGGTACCGGAAAGTCTTTCGCCGGCCTTGATTGGCGGCCGACCTCTCATCCCGATGGGCCTTGGCGTTATAACCGCCGGTCTCGACGTGATACTGGACCCAGTTCTCGGCAGGAGGACGCCCGACAAGATTAAATCGATTCTCACCCAAATAAAACAGAATTGCATCGCCAATTACATATCCATCGTGATTGCATGCGACGAATTGTTTGGCTTGATTGACCCTGAAGTTCTTGAACGTATTTACGCCGAGTTCGGAGAACACTTTGAGTGCATCCGGCCCCTCGACATAAAGATCCGTCATGTGGTGGGACTGATCGAAAAGAGCGCAGGATTCGCGCCAGGCCCTCTGCTCATCCCGCCAGTTCGTGAACTCGTGGCGCACGACGGGGAAAGCGTATGGTCCTATCTGCGAGTTCCGCAAAAGTTCCACGGGACTGGCGGCGGCTTGCAGCACGTCTTCCAGACTTTGAAAGCTCATCGTTTTGAGGGCTCCTGAATAGCATCCGCCAGATCGCGAAGAAACGCCGCAGCCTGCGCGCCGTCGACGACGCGGTGATCGCTCGAAAGAGTCAACGTCAGCGTGGGCCGGATGCCCGGCTGGCCGTTCACCGGGACCACCCGATCTGCGATGCGGCCGACCGCGAGAACCGCGGCCTGTGGCGGCGTGATGATCGCGCTGAATCCGTCGACGCCATACATGCCGAGATTGCTCAGCGTGAACGTTCCGCCTGAGATATCGACGGGGCGAAGCCGGCCGGCGCGGGCGCGCTCCACCAGCTCTTTGCGAAGTTCCGCAATCTCTGCAAGCGCTCGCGTGGCCGCGTCCTGAATCACCACGCCCACGACGCCGTCCTTCACCGCGACGGCCAGGCTGATATTGACACCCGGATTGAGCACGATCCCGCCACCGGACCAGCTCGCGTTCATCTTGGGATGCTTCGCAACCACGCCCGCCGTGATCGCGATCAGAAGATCCGAGATTGTGATTGCCGCATCCAGAGTCTTGCGGGAATCCACCAGCGCGACTGCGTCGACTTCGCGCATCAGGAAAAAGTGCGGGGTCTGCGTCCAGCTTTGCGTCGTGCGCTCCGCCATCAAACGTGCGATGGAGCTGAGCCCCGCTGGGGCCTTTTGCGCCTCGGAGGCCTCGGCGGGAGTGGGCACAGCTTTCTGCGATTCCGCCGCCGCCGCGAGAATATCCTCACTTGTGATCGTCCCGCCAGGGCCCGTTCCGACCACCTTGGTAAGGTCGACGCCTCGCTCCTCGGCCATTCTCCGAGCTTTGGGCGAAACTCGCGGAGTGCTCGCCGACGGAGTCTCCGTAATCGCTCGCCCACTTGGAGCCACAGCTTCCGAGTCCGCGGGCGGCTGTTCACCGGGAGCAACGATCCACGCGATCGTCCGGCCCACCGGCACCACATCGCCGGCATTCGAGATGACGCCGGCAAGCACTCCATCCCCAGGGGCTTCCAGCTCGAAGACCGCCTTGTCGGTCTCGATCTCGATCAGCGGCTCGCCCTTGCGAATCGCGTCGCCGGGTTTCTTCAGCCAGGCAAGCAGCTTGCCCGTTTCCTGCGCCATTTCGAGCGCAGGCATAACCACACTGAGCGCCATCAGCCGGACACTCCAACCTTTTCGGCTTCGATCCGCTCAATCCCGGCACTGGCTTCCACCATCTCGACGACGCGACGGCTGGGCGCGGCTTCGGTTTCGCGAATCGCCGGGAGCGGGCCGTTTACCGTGTGGTAACGCTGCCCGGCCACGAGCAACTGTTCCGCCGGGAAGCGCGTAATCACTTCATGGCCGGTCTCGGTCACCACGATTTCCTCTTCGATGCGCGCGGCGCTCCATCCATCGGTGGAGGGCCAAAATGTTTCAAGAGCGAAGACCATCCCCGGCTTGATTTCGTACGAATGATCGAGCGAAACCAGCCGGCTGATCACGGGCTTTTCCCAAATGGCGAGGCCGATGCCGTGCCCGTATTGCAGGCCGAAGCAGGATTCTTCATTCGGGAATCCAAACTCAGAAGCCTTGGGCCACACTGAAGCGATTTCGCCGGTAGTGCGGCCGGGCCGGACCAGCGAGATCGCGGCGTCCAGATAATCGCGGCAGCGCTTGTACGCATCCACCAGAGCGAGCGGCGCGTAGCCTATCGAAAAGCTCCGGTAGTAGCAGGTGCGGTAGCCCATGTAGGAGTGCAGAATGTCGAAGTAGACCGGATCGCCGGGCCGCAGCACGCGGTCGGAGAAGACGTGCGGATGCGGATTGCAGCGCTCGCCGGAAATGGCGTTGACGCCTTCGACGTATTCCGAGCCGAGATCGTAGAGCACTTTGCTCGCAAGCCCGACGCACTGGTTCTCGCTCATGCCCGGCTTCATGGCCCGATACAGCTCATCGTAGGCCGCATCCACCATCATGGCCGAATGATTCAGCAGCGCGATTTCATCCGCGGTCTTGATCACGCGGGCGTCGGCCATGAGCTGCTGGCCGTCGACAACGGTGATGCCTTCGCGTTGCAGCGCGAAAAGAACCGGCGGCTCGATGACGTCGATCCCCACTGGCTCCTTGTGGAGGCCGCGCATCTCCAACTCGACCTTGATCTTTCGCGCGACGTCTTCGGCGCGTCCCATTTGCGGCGACATCGCGCCGCGCAGCAGCGAAATGCCGGCTCGCGAACGCTCCCCCAGCCACGGGCAGTATAACTGGTGATGCTTGGCGGCCGAACCGAAATCCCACAGGATGGGCTCGTCATTCTGCGGCAGGAGCGTAAATCGGCTGATCTTATCCTGCGCCCAGGTGCCGATGTGCGTGGAGGTGATGTAACGCACATTGTTCATGTCGAAACACAGCAGGGCGCCGATCTCGGATTTCGCCAGCAGCGATTTGATGCGCGCCAGGCGTTCGCGGCGCAGACGATCGAAGTCGATGCGCTGCTCCCAATCCACCGCCATTGTGCCGTAGGTCTTCAGTGCCACAACCAGCCCTCCCGTTCCAAGTCAATCCTTAATCTCCATCGCCTCACCCTACCTGCTGAGCTTCATTTCAAACGGGGTGCTTTTCACAACGCCCAGAACCATAGATGAAAACCGGTAGTCGTTCGCGGCTGCGTCGCGCACGATCTTGCGGACCGCGGGCATGTCGTAATACTCGACACCGCGGCCCAAAGAGTACGTGAGCAGTTTCTCGGTCATGACGCCGATGAAGGTCTCGGGCCGGCTCACCAGCATTTGCCGGAGAGCGGCGGGGCCGTCCACTTTGGCGCCGTTAAACAGCGTGCCGGACGCGTCAATCTTGGAGCCATCGTCGGTGTTCCGCCAGCGTCCGATCGCGTCGAAGTTTTCCAGCGCGAAGCCGATGGGGTCCATTGTTTGATGACAACCCGCGCAGACCGGATCGGCGCGGTGCGCTTCCATGCGCTCGCGGAGGGACTGAGGCTTGGCGTCTTCGCCGTTTTCCTTGAGCTCCGGCACATTCGGCGGAGGCGGCGTCGGCGGCGTTCCCAGAATATTCGACAGAATCCACTTGCCTCGCTGAACCGGAGAAGTGCGATTCGGATACGCCGTGACAGTGAGGATGCTGGCCTGGCCCAGCAAGCCGCGCCGGGCGTCGTCGGTGACTTTGACGCGCCGGAATTGGCTGCCGTAGACGTTCGGAATCCCATAATGCCGCGCCAAGCGCTCATTTACAAACGTGTAGTCTGCGGTCATCAGATCCAGAACGTTGCGGTCCTCGCGCAGGATGCTTTGGAAGAAGAGCTTGGTTTCCTGGAGCATCGCCTGACGCAGATTGTCGTCGAAGTCCGGGAACGTGTCGAGGTTGGGAGCCTT
>Ga0070733_10002442_pt1 | contig 13219 bp, 6 predicted proteins | sample Coa_R1_9_FD_66450 | JGI IMG/M metagenome (GOLD analysis project Ga0070733, IMG submission 66450) | Surface soil microbial communities from Centralia Pennsylvania, which are recovering from an underground coalmine fire - Coalmine... | ecosystem: Environmental > Terrestrial > Soil > Unclassified ... | reverse complement strand
CCATGAACGTAGTCATGGCAGGTTTCGATGCGCTCGAAGTTCTGCGCAATATCGGACGCTTCCGGGTCACACACTTGTTTCTGCCGCCCACCGCGTTCTACGGATTGCTCGCGCATCCGGACGTGCGCAAGTTCGATTACTCCAGCCTGCGCGTTTTTCTGCTGGCCGCATCCCCCGTCTCGCCAGACAAACTCAAACAAGGCGTCGAAATATTCGGCCCGTGCCTGTGCCAAAGCTACGGCCAGACCGAAGCTCCCATGCTGATGACGTTTCTTGATCAAAAAACGGTAGCAGCCGCGGCCGCTGGAGATCATCCCGAACGCCTGCGCAGCTGCGGCAAAGCCACTTCTGCGGTGCGTCTGGCGATCATGGACGAGCAAGGCCAACTCCTGCCTCCTGGGCAGCCCGGAGAAATCGTCGCGCGCGGTTCGCTCGTCTCGCCCGGATATTACGAAATGCCCGAAGCCACCGCAGAAATTCGCGCGCACGGCTGGCATCACACCGGCGACATCGGCTACCGCGATGAAGACGGATTTTTCTACATCGTTGATCGCAAGAAGGACATGATCATTTCCGGCGGCTTCAACGTCTATTCCGCCGAAGTGGAAGCGGCAATCATGGCTCTGCCGCAGGTACACGAATGCGCGGTGATCGGCGTGCCAGACGCAAAATGGGGCGAAGCCGTGAAAGCACTGGTAGTTCTGCGGGCAGGCCAATCACTGATGGAGCAGGAAATCTTCGACCACTGCAAAACAAAACTAGGCGGCGTGAAATCCCCAAAATCAATCGACTTCGTAGCAGAGATCGCGAAAACCCCCGCAGGCAAGATCGATCGCAAACAACTCCGCAAGCCCTACTGGGCCGGCACGGACCGCGCAGTCCACTAGCTACCGAAGGTGCCGCCGCTGTCTTTGCCGTTGTTGTTGCCGTCGTCGTTGCCGTTGTAGCGGCCGGTCCCGCAAAGCGGGACCGGGCAGCCGTCGCATTTGGTTCTGATGTTGCTTCGCTGTTGCTGTTGTCGTTGTTCTTGTAGCGGCCGCGTGCCCTTCAGGCGGACGCAGTTGAATTTGTCTTTGAATTGCGCCGTAGCCTCAATTCGCCGCGCCAAAATCACCGTTTAGAATCATCCCCGCTCTCCGGTCCCGCCCCGCCGCGTTCCTTTAAACTCTGGTTCGCCCGAAAAATCACATAAGCACGAATCGCCGCCGCATCCCCGTGCGAAATCTCCTTAGAAAAAGAAACCATCCCATTCTCCCGCAGTAATCCACCGAGCACGATGTTGAACCACTGATCATTCGTCACAGTGCTCGAATAACGCAGATCCGGCAAAACGCCGCCGCTAACCGCCACATCCCCATGACAATTCCCGCAGAAACGCTGATAGACCTGCTCGCCCCGACGCACCGTCGCGGCACCCGCGGTCGCCGCCGGAGGATGCAACACCTCCGCCTCCATCTCCGGCAGCGCAGGCAAAACCGCCTTCCCGCCAAGCTTGAACGCCAGCATGCGCGACACATTTCGCACGCGCCCCGATTTCAAAGCAGGTTCGCCGGCAGCCAACGGAAACACTCCGCCCCAGCCGGCCAGAATCGCAACGTACTGTTCACCATTCACGGTGTAAGTAATCGGTCCCGCAATCGCCCCAGTCTGTATCGCGTAAAACCACACCCGAGCGCCAGTGTCGGCCAGATACGCTTCGAAATTTCCCTTCGCCGTGCCCTCGAATACCAAATTGCCCGCCGTCGAAACCACTCCGCCATTCCACGCCTCAGGACGATCCACGTCCCACACTTGCTTCTGTTGCAGCGGGTCCCACGCCACCAGCCGCCCGCGCACGCTGTTCATGATCGCTTTTTTGATTTGCGGATCCTGTGGCATGCCAGCGGCCGCGAAGTCGGTCCCGGTATCGAACGCAAAATTCTTGGCGTGAAAATCTGCATCCGATTTATACGGGAACCCCGCATCCTGAATCGGAATGTAAACCAAGCCAGTCACCGGGCTATAAGACATCGGCTGCCAGCTGTGCGCCCCCAAAGGCCCCGGTATAATCAATTCGGGATTGCTTCCCGGATAACGTGCCAGCGCTGTTTCCATCGGCCGTCCGGTCTTCATATCCACGCCGCTGGCCCACGTGATATGCGTATAAGGTGCAGCGGAAATCAGCGCCCCCGTCGCGCGATCCAGCACATAAAAAATTCCGTTCTTAGGCGCGTGCATCAAAAGTTTTCGCGGCTGCCCGTCGATCGCCAGGTCAGCCAAAATCATCTGGCCGTCGGAATCGTAATCCCAGGCCTCGTCCGGATTTTCCTGGTAGTGCCACACATATTCGCCAGTCTCCGGCCGCAGCGCCACAATCGAACAAGTGAATAAATTGTCGCCGCCACGCGGGCTGCGAATTCGCGGATTCCAAGGTCCTCCATTACCCACGCCGATATACAGCAAATCAAGTTCCGGATCGTACACAATCGAATCCCACACCGTCCCGCCGCCGCCGTATTTCCACCACTCGCCCGTCCAGGTCTTCGCGGCCTTCGCCAGAATCGGATTCTCGAAAGGTTTCGCGGGGTCGCCCGGCACCGTGTAAAAACGCCAAGCCATCGCCCCCGTTTCCGCATCGTATGCCGAAACGTACCCTCTCACACCCAGCTCCGCACCGCCGTTCCCGATGATCACTTTGCCTTTCACCACGCGCGGCGCCCCGGTAATCGTGTAACGAAACTTTCGGTCAATCGTCAGCTTCTCCCACACCAGCGCGCCGGTCTTCGCATCCAGCGCGTCCAGCCGTCCATCGAGCGTGCCGAAAAATACTTTCCCGCCCCACACGGCGACCCCGCGATTCACCACGTCGCAACAAGCATTTACCGCCCACTCTGGATTTACCTTCGGGTCGTAAGCCCACAGCGGCGCGCCTGTCGCGGCGTTCAACGCGAAAACTTTGCTCCACGCTGTCGTAAAATACATCACCCCGTCCACGACGATCGGCGTCGCCTCCTGCCCCCGCCGCGTATCCAGGTCGTAGAACCACGTCAATCCCAACTGGTCGACGTTCTTTTCATTCACAAGCTTCAACGGACTGAAGCGCTGTTCGTTGTAAGTGCGCCCGTGCACCAACCAGTTCCCCGGATCGCGATCCGCGCGCAGCACACGCGCTTCGTTCACGCCCTGCTTCGCGTCAGCTCCGGAACCTTTCTCCTGCGCAATGCGCGAGCCACTTCCACCGCAGCCCGCGCAAAATACTGCAGCAAAGAAAGACACAGTCGCGACCACCGCCAGGCCCCGTACTCGCAATGAATATTTTTCTGCGTTCAATTGTTTTTCCGTAAGCAACGCCTCACACTGCGCCGAAACGCGAAGATTACGTCGCGCCCTCGCCACGCCAATATCGCAGCAATCCGAATGTTCGAATCTTCACGAGCTTATTGCGCACCGCGCCACTCCACGCGCCCCACGCAGCCGCTTCGATACTGCTTCGCGCCGTGCAAGTCAAGATAGCATTCCTCGCCCTCGGGGCGATATTCGCACAAGCGCTCGATTAAAGGCTTGACAAACCAACACCGCGGCGTTAAACGTTCTGCCCATAAAGGGTGTGGATGCGGACCATCCGGCTTACAAATGGCTGTCCGCTCAAGGGGGGAACCATGAGCGCACGTCCGGCGCTGCTCGCGGTCCTTGTTCTCGCGCTTCTCTTCGCTTGCTCCGGCCCCGCGTTCGCGCAAATCACCGTCGCGCAACTAAATGGCTCCGTGCACGACGAAAGCGGCGGCATCGTAAAGAACGCCACCCTCACCCTGCGCGACACCGCCACCAACGCGGTCTATCGCACCACTTCCAACGATTCGGGACTTTACGTCATCCCCAACCTGTCCCCGGGCACCTACGAATTGACTGTCTCCTTCACCGGTTTCGCCACCACCATTGATCGAGGCATCGTGCTAACCGTCGGCCAGACCGCCACCGTGGACGTCGCACTGAGAGTCGCCACACAAAATGAACAAGTCGTCGTCACAACCGAAGTTCCGCCCATCGAGCCCACCAAGACTGAAATCAGCCAGGTGATCGATACTCAACAAATTCAAGATCTGCCCATCAGCGGCCGTCAGTTCACCGATTTCGCGCTGCTAACCGCCGGCGTCGCCACGGGCCGCAGCAGCTTGCAGTCCACGATCACCGAGTTTGAAACCACCCGCATCTCCTTCGCCGGCATGCGCGACTTCAGCAACATGATCACGGTAGACGGCGCGGACAACGTCAACACCGCCACCGGATCGCAGCGTTCCACTCCGCCGCAGGAATCCGTGCAGGAATTTCGCGTGGTGAATAACGCCTTCGGGGCCGAATACGGCCGCGCGCTCGGCGGCATCGTCAACATCGTCACCAAATCCGGCGGCAACGAACTGCACGGTTCGATTTACGACTACCTGCAGAACAACGCCACCGACGCGCGCTCCCTCCTTCAGCCCGCGCCCGATCAATACGTCCTGCGCCAAAATCAATTCGGCGCCGCGCTCGGCGGCCCCATCAAGAAAGATAAAATTTTCTTCTTCACCAATTACGAAGGTCAGCGTCGCGGTGAATCGCCCACCTACCCAGGAGTGCTGTACCAAAATATCGGCTTGGTCGATGAGGCGAAGGCGGCTTTGGGAATCGCCCCAGAAGGGTGCACCACGGCCATAGCGACTTGCAACTTGTCGCCTCTGCAATATCTCAATTCTGTTTTGAAAACAAAAGACAACGATTACGGCATCGCCAAACTCGATTACCAGCTCAACGCCAGCAATCACCTGTCTCTCCGCTACAACGTCGAAGATGGCCGCGATTTGAATGAACTAGTCGGCAGCACGCTCGACGGCGGCGGTATTGGCGCCCCCAGCAGCGGACACAATCTCTTCCTGCGCGATCAATCCCTCGTCGGCGATCTAGCGACCACACTCAAACCCGACCTGGTAAATACATTTCTCGCGCAATACGGGCGCCGTCACTACAACTTCCCCGGCGTTACCGGCCAGCCCAACCTGGACATCCCCAACACGCTCCTGTTCGGCCACAATTTCGGCGTCCTCGATGCCATCTACGAAAGTCGGGGCCAAGTCACCGATGCCCTGGCCTGGGTCAAAGGCAATCACGTCGCGAAATTCGGCGTGGATGTTAACTACATCAACAATTTCGTCATCTGGCCGGGATTCACTCCCATGCGCATCGTCATGCCCGGGCTGAATTGCCTGGTGGATTTTGCCAACTTTGTAAACCCCACAGCAGGCATTGCATCGAACCCGGCCGATGGTCCCTGTCCCACCGCGACCGCGCCTTTTTTCCCTACACAACCCGGCGCTCCCTTCGGTCCCAACAACAACGACCAACCCTTGAACGGAGTTCCGATTGTGTTCTGGGGCGCTCCCGTAGGTACCGTGGCACCGGCTGCCAACGGATCACTTCCGACTCCACCGCCGATTCCCACGAATTGGCAGAACGCCTATTTGCCCACCGAGACTGTGAACTTCTCCGAAACCCTCAACCACTCCTACTACGGCTTCTATGCGCAAGATCAGTGGCGCATCAGGCCCACGCTGACGATCAACTACGGTTTGCGCTACGACTTCGAAACGGGGCTCTCCAAGCAGATCAATCCGCACTACAACGGCGTTCAGCCTCGCATCGGCCTGGCCTGGTCGCCCAACAATAAGACTGTCGTCCGCGCCGGCTTCGGCCTCTTCGACGACCGCTACAATTTGTCGTTCCTGTTCATCACCCAACCGCAACGCCCCGTAATTATTCCGGGTGAGACGTTGCCCGGAATTCGCCAGGGCGCCAACACCGCAACTTGGGTTCTGAACCAGATGACCCCGGGGCCTCTGGGATTCCCGGCAACCGTCGCCGCTACATTAGTGAACACCGGCCAAGTGCCCGCCCAGTACATCACCGGTCCGTGCCCGCCCTCCTGCACCGCTGGTGCGGGCATGGTGCAACACAACAGCCAGATTCCGTACTCGGAGCAAGCCAACTTGGAAATTGACCGCGAAATCGCCAAGGGTCTCACGGTCAGTGCCGGCTATCTCTGGGTTTCCGCCCACCATCTGGTGCGCGCTGAAAACTTGAACGTCTGCCCACCATTCGGCGCACCCGCCAACACAACTGTTCCCAGCGTCACCCCGGGCACCCCCGCGTGCCTGCCGTCGGAACCGCCTCCTCCCGCGTGGCCGGCCGGAAAAGCCTTTTTCTACAATGGTCTGAATCCGAGCGGCTCGGCCGCATTCGGCAATGCCGGCCTGCTCTATTACACAGACAACACCGGCAATTCCAATTACAACGGCCTGACCTTGCAGCTGACCGAAAGATTCAACAAGCTTTTCACACTCAACGCCAATTACACCTGGTCGCACACTTTCGATGACGGCACCTTCACAACCTTCGTCAGCACGCCCCAGGACCTCTACGATCGCCCGCTGGAATATGCCAATTCCAACCAGGACGTCCGCCAGCGCTTCATCACCAACTTCACCTTCGAAGGTCCCAAGAACAGCTTCCTGCGTAATTTCACTTTCAGCAATATCGTGACGCTGCAAACTCCGCGCCCCTTCACCCTGTTCGTCGGATTCGACGCCAACGGTGACACCAATCCCGTGACGGATCGCGTCGGTCTCTCCCCGCGCAACAGTTATTACGGCGATGATCTGTATTCCTGGGACCTGCGCGTTGCTCGTTATTTCCAATTTAGAGAGCGCTACAGGCTCGACTTGATGGTGGATGCATTCAACGTCCTGAATCGCGCCAACGTGGACGAAGTAACTTCCGTCTACGGCGCGGCCGTCTTCTGCGGTCCAGTCCCAGGCCGTTACAACGATGCCGCCACGCACGCTACCCAGGCCGCCGCGATCGCCTTCGACACAGGTGCCGGTCCTCCAACCTGCCCCTCCGCGGCCGAGTTGGGCCCAGTCCCAGCTCCTCCGGTGCCGAGCGCGAGTTTCGGCACCCCCAGAACCATGCTAAATCCGCGCCAGTTCCAATTCGCGGCCAAGTTCTCGTTCTAGCCCGCGTTTGGATTTGCAGCGGCCGCCCGCCTTTCGTGGCACAGCCATTCTTGGCTGTGCGAGAGAGATTCACGTCCGGTCGCTGCCCGCGAATTTCCAGCCGCCGCGGCGAAAAAATTCTTGAGGCCGCGCGCGCATTAAAGATATAGGCTGGCACGTTTGATGGCCCGCGAAGGGCCGTAGGGGCACGGCGTGCCCGTCGTTGGTTTTGATACTGCAATCCGCGTGAGGCGCGCGTGTGGACTGTGGACATTGACGTCGGTGGAACTCTAACGGACGCCCTCTTCACCAAGGCAGACGAAATTTTCTGCGTGAAGGTAGACACCACGCCGCACGACCTAACCGTCTGCCTCTTCGACTGCCTCTCGCAAGCAGCCGCGAAACTGAATTTCCCAGACACGAAGGAATTTCTAGAACACGTCGAACTCATCCGCTGGTCCACCACCATCACTTCCAACGTCCTAGCCGAATCGCGCGGTCCCCGCATCGGCCTGCTCGTCTCCGAAGGACACCAGATCGACCTCTACGGCCCCGAACCTCGCAGCAGCGTACTGAATCGCCTGATCTCCGAGCATGATGTGATCGGCCTCAGTCCCTCCGCCGACGAACTCGAAATCATGAACGCCGCACGTAAACTGCTCGAAAGCGGCGTGCGCCGCATTTGCGTCAGCCTGCAGGACTCCCATCGCGATCCCCGTCGCGAAATTTCCATCAAACGCATCATTGACCAGCAATACCCCGATCATTTCCTGGGCTCCGTACCCGTCCTGGCCGGCAGCGACATTTCCAAATCCGCCGAAGACCGCACGCGCACCTACTCCGCGCTAATCAACACTTACACGCACGGCGCGCTAGCAGCCACTCTCTTCAAAGCCGAAGACGAACTTCGCGAAACCGCCGGATACACCGGCACATTTCTAGTCAGCCACATCAACGGCGGCGTCGCCGGAATCGCCAAGACCAAAGCGATTGACACCATCGAATCCGGCCCAATCCTGGGAATTCACGGCAGCGCATACCTGGCGAAAGCGTACGGCTTCAATGACGTAATCGCCATGGACATCGGCGGCACCACCGCCAAAGTCAGCATCCTGCGCAACGGCGAACCAATCTATCGCAAACCCTCGGATTTTTTCGGCATCCCCGTCGGCATTTCGCTCCCCGATCTGCATTCCATCGCGCTCGGCGGCGGCAGCATCGTCAAACCCGTCGCACACGCAAACAAGCCAGATGTTCAACTAGGCCCCGAAAGCATGGGCTCCTATCCCGGCCCAGCCTGCTATGGCCTCGGCGGCGATCAACCCACTCTCACCGATGCATTCGTCACCGCCGGACTGATCAATCCCGAATATTTTCTCGGCGGCACGAAATCAATTGACCTCGAGCTAGCCCGCAAGACGATCGCCCAATCCGTAGCCAGGCCGCTCAACGTCTCCGTCGAAGAGGCCTGCCGCATCATCATCAGCCGCGCCTTCGAATCCGTCGCCGCCATCATCCTCGCTGCGAAAAAATCCCTGCGCGAAGATCTCTCGAACTCAATCCTCTTCGCCTACGGCGGCAACGGCAGCCTTTTCGCCTGCGGCGTAGCCGAAAAAGCCGGCCTCCACCGCGTGCAATTATTTTCACTAGGCTCGGTCTTCAGCGCCTTCGGCTCCTCCGTGTCCGATATCTCGCATCTATACGAAGGCTCGCTCGCTGGCGTTGCGCTCACCGACGGCGAAGTAATCCGCATCCGCCAAATGATCGAAGAAATGAAAGCCGAAGGCGTGAAAGATCTACTGGGCGAGGGAATTCGCCCCGAAGGAATCACCTACGCCTGCGAACTCGACGCTTCGCGTAACGGCGACAACTCCATCGCCGTCCATTGCTCCGAATCGTCCCTGCGCAACGAAAAAGAACTGCACGCTGCGCTGGCGAAAGCTTTAACGCATCACGCAGGCGCCGCCGACACCCCAATTTCTCTCGAACTCCTCCGCGTCTCAGTAAAAAAACAAATGCCCAAGCCCCACCTGGTCGAACGCAAGCTGCAATCTCCCGATTCGACGCACGCCCGCAAAGGCACGCGCAAAGTCGCCTGGGGCAGCGCGGCCGGCGAAGCGCAAATCTACAATTGGGAAGCCCTGCAACCTGGCAATCAAGTGAAAGGCTGCGCCATCCTGGAAGACGTGAACACAACGTACTTCGTGCCCGAAAACTGGGAACTAACCATGGACCGCTTCCGCAACGCCGCGCTAAAGCGCTCACCGGTGCAGCGATGAAGCCCGCCCCGAGTTTGTCGTGGCACAGCCACTCCTGGCTGTGCGCAGTCGCCGTTCCCCGGGAACGCCAATCTCCCGATTGGCGTACTTTGCCAAGGTCTCAAGTCACATCGATCCGGCGACTTGCAGTTGATTCTGTAGCGGCCGCCCGTTTTTTGGGCGGGCAATCTTTGGTTCGGTTTCGGATTTGCATTCGTAGCAACCACCTTCAGCCGGGCCTCATCGCTTTTGAATTGATGGGGGCACGGCAGGCCATGCCCGCTGGTCCGGTTTCAGGCTTCATAATCGAAGCGCAGGTTTCGGAAGGGCGGGGCTTCAGCCCCGCCGTCCGCCAATGCGAGACGAAGGGGCTTTAGCCCCTGAAGCCATAATTTCCGTTCGAACGGAACGAGGTCACACCAATGCCAACACAAAATAAGAGCCGCCTGCGCATCACCGAATATCTCGACCTGGATCTCGACGCTGACCAATGGGTCTGCAACCGCTGCAATCGTCCCCTAGGCCCCGCCCGCGAAAATTACAAAAAGGGCTGCCTGGTCCACGACCGCGACCCGCGCGAAATTCACGCTCCTCTGGTTACCGGCGCCTTCAATTTCTCTCCCGACCCACTCTGGGTTCGCATCGTCGAATTCTACTGCCCCGGCTGCGGCACGCAGGTTGAAACTGAATACCTCCCGCCCGGCCATCCCATCACCCACGACATCGAAATTGACGTCCACCGCCTGAAAGAAAGACTACGGAAAGGCGAATTCGTAATCCGCGACCAGCGCCTTGAGGCCACCGAATGAATTCCATAGATATAGATGTCGGCGGCACCTTCACCGACCTGGTCCTGAATTTCAACGGGAAAGCCCTGATCAAAAAGTCCCCCACAACTCCCTACGACCTCTCCGTCTGCTTCACGCGCGTAATCGAAGATGGCGCCGCCGCGATAGGCATGAAGATCGAAGATCTTCTGCCCGCCATCGAAATGATCCGCTACTCCACTACGATCGCTCTGAACCGCCTCATCGAAAAAAAAGGCCCCCGTCTGGGCCTAATCACCACCGAAGGCCATGAAGACGTGGTCCTACTAGGCCGCGGCGCCCAATGGATTGATGGCACGCGCGTTTCCGAGCGCCGCAACCTCGCCGTGCAAAATAAACCCGATCCGCTGATCCCGCGCGACATGATCGTCGGCGTAAAGGAACGCGTGGATTCGCGCGGCCACATCATCCGCCCGCTCGATGAAAACGACGTCCGCGAAAAAGTTCGTTACCTCACCAGCCGCGGCGCCCGCGGCTTCGTCGTCGCGCTCCTCTGGGGTTTCCTGAATCCCGCGAACGAGCGCCGCGTAAAAGAAATCATCCGCGACGAGTACAAGGAATTCCACATCGGCTACTTGCCGGTCGTCCTCGCCGGACAAGTCGTCGGCAAGCTCGGCGAATACGAACGCACCATGGCCGCCATCCTCGACGCCTATCTCCAGCGCTCCATGCAGATCGAACTTTCTGCCATGTGGGACAAGCTCCGCGAAAAAGGTTACTCCAAGCCCCTATTAATGATCCAAAGCTCCGGCGGCATCGCCGAAGTTTTTCGCACCGCCGCCAGCCGCACCTTTAATAGCGGCCCCGTCTCCGGCCTGATGGGTGCGCATCACGTAGCAAAAATTCTCGGCTATCAAAATGTCGTCATGACGGACATGGGCGGCACCAGCTTCGACGTCGGCCTCGTCGTCAAAGACAGCGTCCGCAGTTACGATTTTCGCCCCATCATCGACCGCTGGATGGTCGGCATCACCATGATCAAAACGCTTTCCATCGGCGCCGGCGGCGGCTCCATCGCCTCCGTCAATCGACTCCTGGAAAATCGCGTGCAAGTCGGCCCGCGCAGCGCCGGCTCCATCCCCGGCCCGGCATGTTTCAATCTCGGTGGCACCGAACCGACAGTCACCGACGCGGACGTGGTCCTCGGCTACCTCAATCCCGAATATTATTTTGGCGGCAAAATGCGCCTGGATAAAAATCGCGCCATCCAAGCCGTGCGCGAAAAAATCGCCAAGCCCCTCGGCATCGGCGTAGAAGAAGCCGCGGTAATCGTCCGCAAAATCGTCAACGGCAACATGGCCTCCGCGATCATGAAAGAAGTCCATCTCCGCGGCTACAGCCCCGAAGATTTCATCCTCTTCGTAGGCGGCGGCGCCGGCCCCACCCACGCCGAAGGCTACAAAGCCGACATCCCCAAAGCCGTCACCTTCGCCTTCTCGCCAGTCTTCTGCGCCTTCGGCTCATCCACCATGGACATCATGCACGTCTACGAAGTCTCCAAAAAACTCACGCTCATGGAGCCGCGCACTCAAAAAATCACGAATGAATTCGCTGTCTTCAACGAAACAGTCGAAAGCCTAATCGAACAAGCCCGCCGCGACCTCACCGGCGATGGCTTGAATCTCGACGACGCTTCCTTCGTCCTGGAACTTGACATGCTCTACGGCGGCCAATTCCACGTAAAGCGTGCTCTCTCGCCGTTGCTCGCGGTTCAATCCACAGAAGACGTCCGCGCCATCTGCGACGCCTTCAACAAGGAATTCAGCGAAGCTTTCAGCCCCTTCGTAGTAAATCCCGAAGGCGGCATCTTCATCGAAAGCTTCATCTTGAAAGCAATAGTGCCCACAAAAAAAATCGAGCTGCCGAAGCTAGCGCTGGAAGGCCCGAGCCCCGCCGCTGCCCGCAAAGGCGAGCGCCCCGTCTACTGGCCTCCAGAAAAAGATTTTCGCCCCACCCCAATTTTCACTTACGAATTGCTCCGGCCCGGAAATACGGTAGAAGGCCCCGCAATCGTAGAAGGCGAATACACCACGCTGGTGGTCCCCCCAGCGCTGCATTTCACAATCAACCACCGCGGCCTAGGCATCCTGGAGAGCAGATGACGGCGCGCCGCAACCTCGTAGCGCCGGCGTCCCGCCGCGGCTCTTAGCCGTTGAATTTGTAGCGGCCAGCTTCAGCTGGGCGCCTTTGACTTGGTCTTTGCAGTTGACTTTGATTTTGTAGCGGCCGCCTGCTTTTGCCTTTGAGGCGGGCGCCTTTGACTTTGCTTGGCCTTTGCCGTTGATTTTGTAACGGCCGCCTGCTTTTCGCTTTTCAGGCGGGCGTCTTCGCCTTTGCCGTTGATGTTGTCTTAATCGTTGCGGTAGACAAGGAGACCCATGCCCATCCCAACACTCGCCGAAAAATTAGCCTGGCTCAAACCCGCCCCCGCCACCCAACACGAAAAAGACTGCGCCGCGAAAATCCCCCAAGGCGACTACGAAATCGGCGTGCAAATCACCAACGACATCCTCGACGAAGCCATGGAAGTTTTCATCCGCTCCTCGCGCAGCTACTTTGGCGTCTCCGGCGATTCCATGGTCGCGCTCTTCACCGCCGGCGGCGATCTCATCAACGCCTCCTGCGGCACCTACCTCCACGCCATCATCCAACCCATCGTCATCAAATTCATTCTGAAATATTACGAGAAAAATCCCGGCATCCGCGATGGAGACATCTGGTACACCAACGACGCGCTCTACGGCGGCATCCACAATCCCGATCAAGTCGCCCTAATGCCCATCTTCTACAAGGGCCAGCTCCTAGCCTGGGGCTCCGCCGCGCTACACACCACGGAAACGGGGGCAATCGAACCCGGCGGCATGCCCGTCAGCGCGAAATCCCGTTTCGAAGAAGGCCTGAATCTCCCTCCGATGAAAATCGGCGAAAATTTCGAAATCCGCCAGGATTTCTTGGAGTTTTACACCGTGTACGGCCTGCGCGCCCCCGCCATGTTCATCTCCGATCTGCGCGCGCGCTGCACCACCGCCGACCGCGTGCGCGTCCGCGTCCTGGAACTAGCCGAAAAACGCGGCCCCGATTTCGTAGTCGGCCTGATGCGCAAAATGTGCGAAACCGCCGAAGCCGGCGC
>Ga0070733_10002441_pt1 | contig 13229 bp, 13 predicted proteins | sample Coa_R1_9_FD_66450 | JGI IMG/M metagenome (GOLD analysis project Ga0070733, IMG submission 66450) | Surface soil microbial communities from Centralia Pennsylvania, which are recovering from an underground coalmine fire - Coalmine... | ecosystem: Environmental > Terrestrial > Soil > Unclassified ... | reverse complement strand
TCGCTGCAACTCCTGCACTTCCACCTTGGCTCGCAGATCGCAAACATCCGCGACGTGCAACGCGGCATGCAGGAAGCGGGCCGCTGCTTCGCCGAACTCGCGGAGCTCGGTGTCAACATCCGCGTCATGGACGTGGGTGGCGGTCTCGGCGTCGACTACGAGGGCACGCGCTCGCGCAGCTCCTGCTCCACCAACTACTCCGTGCAACAGTACGCCAACTCCATCGTGCGCGCGTTGTGGGAGATCTGCGAGGAGTACGAGCTGCCGCACCCCAACATCATCACCGAATCCGGTCGCGCCATGACCGCGCATCACGCGCTGATGCTGACCGAGGTGGTGGATTTCGAATCCATCCCGGAGAAACTGCCGGCGCAGCCGGGGCCCGATGACCCGCAGATCCTCACCGACCTCTGGGATGACTACGTGAACGAAGAGAGCCGCGCGCTGCTGGAGGTCTACCAGGACGCCCTGCACCTGAACAGCGAGGCCCAGGGCATGTACACCCACGGCGTGCTGACGCTGGAACAGCGCGCCCACGCCGAGCAGATCTACCACGCCACCTGCCGCAAGGTGCGCGACAACCTGAAACCCACGAGCCGTGCCCAGACGGAAGCCATCTACGAGATCAACGAGAAGCTCGCCGACAAGTACTTCTGCAACATGTCGGTGTTCCAATCCATGCCCGACGTGTGGGCCATCGACCAGATCTTCCCCATCATGCCCATCCACCGTCTGGACGAGACACCGAACCGGCGCGCGGTGCTGCAGGACCTGACCTGCGATTCCGACGGCCGCATCGAGCAGTACGTGGACGAAGAGGAGATCGAGACCACCATGGCGGTGCACGCCATGAAGAACGGCGACCCGTACTACCTGGGGTTCTTCATGGTGGGCGCCTATCAGGAGATATTGGGCGACATGCACAACCTGTTCGGCGACACCGACTCGGTGAACGTGGAACTGGACGCGGAGAACGGCTACCGGCTGGTGAAGCCGGAACAGGGCGACACGGTGGAAGAGGTGCTGCGTTACGTGCACTTCACCCCCGAGGATCTCCTGGGCCGGTACCGCCAGAAGATCGATAACGCGACCAACCTGGATATGCTGAAACGCGCCCAGTTCCTCAAGGAACTTGAGGAAGGACTCAAGGGCTACACGTACCTCGAAAAGTGATCCGTCAATGAAGGTGGGATTCGTCGGTCTCGGCGCCATGGGTTACTCCATGGCCCTCAACCTGCACAAGGCGGGCTTGCTCACCGCCGTCTGCAACCGCAGCCCGGAGAAGGCGCAACGCCTCGCCCGTGAGACCGGCTGCACCGCGGCGACAAACCTCACCGAACTCGCCGAGCTCTGCGATGCGGTGGTGAGTTGCGTGAGCGCGGACGCGGACGTGCTGGAAGTGGTTGACGCGCTTGCCACCGGATTGAAGCCCGGGGCACTAGTGATGGATTGCTCCACCGTGAGTGCCGCCACCGCGCGCGAAGCGGCGGCGCGACTCAAAACGCGCGGTGTGGATTTCCTCGACTGCCCGGTGTCCGGCGGCACCGAGGGCGCGAAGCACGCCACCCTCGCCATCATGTGCGGCGGGAATGCGGCGGCCTTCGCCCGCGCCACGCCCATCCTCAAGGCGCTCGGCAAGCGCCACGAACTCATGGGTCCCGTGGGCGCGGGCCAGGCCACCAAGGCCGTGAACCAGATCGCGGTGGCGGGCATCGCCCAGGCGGTGACGGAAGCGCTGGCTTTCGCGGAAGCCCAAGGCCTGCCGCTCGACAAGGTCATCGAGGTGGTGGGCAGCGGCGCAGCCCAATCCTGGTTCCTAACGCACCGCGGCCCGACCATGGTGCAACAGCGCTTTCCCCTGGGGTTCAAGGTGTCCCTGCACGACAAGGACCTGAAGATCGTGCAGCAGATGGCCGGCACCCAGGGCGTTCAGCTGCCGGTGGTGGAGATGACCCGCATCCACTACAAGCGCCTCATGGAAACGGGACATGGCGATGAGGACATATCTTCCCTGTTCCGCCTCAAACATGCTTTGTTCAGAAAATAATTGGCACGGTCGCCCAGCCGGGCGCCGCGCAATCCGCCCTTGAATGCCTGAATCCCGTCTCCGGCCCCCACGTAATTCAGGGCCTTCCCGGGACGTGCTTGCGACTTTCATGGACGGCACACTAATATCCGCCTGCATTGATAACGGGGTTGCACCGGGCCGGAGATGCCCGTGTGACGTTAGAAAATTAGGGAATTCCGTCCATGTTGCGTTTCCAGGCTTGCTTGCTCCCGCTGCTCGCGGGCGCCGCGCTCTTCTACGCGGCGCCGGCCGCCGCTGCCTCAGGCGCGACTGTCGCGGTGGCGGACATGAACGGCGACGGCCTGGACGACATAGTCAATATCGACGCCGCCGGCAACATCAACGTCATCATCTGCAACGCCGACGGCAGCTTCTCCGTAAACACTTATTCCCCGGGTGACCTCGTCGCTCCGTCCGCAGTAGCAGTGGCTGACGTTAATGGCGACGGCCGGCCCGATGTCATCGTCACCGACGCCAATGACGCGGCCACGGGCCTGCACGTGCTGCTCAACAACGGCGACGGCACTCTCGCCCCCGAGGTCGTCTATCCGACGGGCACTGCCGGCAGCCCCGGTCCGCAGGCGGTCGCCGTGGCCGACGTAAACGGCGACGGCCGGCCCGATATCGTCACAGCCAACGGCCAAAGTGACAGCGTGAGCGTGCTCTTGAACGACGGCGCCGGCGGTTTCGGCGCACCACTGGCCTATCCCGCGGGCACGAACACGGTGGCTGTCGCCATGGCGGACTTGAAGGGCGACGGCTGGCAGGACATCGTGACCACCAACCTCGGCGACAACAGCATAGCCATCTTGCTCAACAACGGCGACGGAACCTTCTCGGCTCCTGTGCAACAGACGGTGGGCTCGGGCCCGGTGTCGGTGGCACTGGCGGACGTGAACGGCGACGGCCACCCGGACGCGGTGGTGGCGGACCAGAACGACAACACGGCCGCCGTGCTGCTGGGCAATGGCGACGGCACGTTCGCTGCGCCCACGTTCTATTCCACGGGCTTGCAACCCGGTTGGATCACCGCCCAGAACCTGACCGGCAACGGCTTGCCAGACATCATCACAGACAACTACGACGACGGCTCCGTGAGCTTTTTGCACAACAAAGGCGACGGAACCTTTGCCCCGCAGCAGCAGATCTATCCCGACTACGGTTCCAGTAACACCGTGGTGATGCCCGTGAGCGGCAGCAGTTCCCCCGCGGTGGTGAGCGTGGATCTCCAAGTCTCCTCCGTGGTGGTTACAACTCCACCCACGAGCCCCGGCAAACCCCCGGTCAAGAACCCTCCGAAACCCGGCGTGTACCACGTCTCGGGCGCCAAGGTCTCTAGCGTCAGCGGCCACGGCGGCGCGTTCGACGGCCTCAGCTTGCTCCTGCTCGGCGTGTTCCTGGCACGTCGGCGGCTGTTCCCCGCCGCCTAGCGGAACTGCGGTATTGCAGTCCGGCGCGGAAGCGCCGACACTTTTTCCATGGCTGCAGTTAACACCCCGGCGCCGGCCCGGGACGATTTCTTCATCCCTGAGCTCTGCTCCGGTCCGGTGGTGCTGGTGGTGGTGCTGATCGCGGAACTCACCGCTTTCGTGCTCGCCATCGCCAAGCACCTGCCCGGCGAGGGCGTGGCGTTGTGGCTCGACCTCGCGCGCATGTCGTTGTTCCTGCAATGGATCGCGCTTACCTCCAGCGGCGTGCTGTGCCTGTCGCGCTCGCGCCTGATGCGCATGCCCTTGCGCCACGCCATAGCAGCGTCCTATGCGCTCCTGCTCGCCGTAACCTTTGCGATGAGCGAGATCGCCTTCCAGCTCTCCAGGAATACGGGTGTGGGCCAGGACCTGCTACCAGCCAGCCATGCCGGTTTCGTGCTGCGCAACCTCATCATCTGCGCCATCGTCAGCGCCCTGGTGCTGCGCTATTTCTACGTGATCCACCAGTGGAGGAGCAACGTGCGGCGTGAGGCCAGCGCGCGCTTCGAGGCACTGCAGGCACGCATCCGCCCGCATTTCCTGTTCAACAGCATGAACACCATCGCCGCCCTGATCCGCGGCAAACCGGAACTCGCGGAACGCGTCGTGGAGGATCTCTCGGATCTGTTCCGCGTGAGCCTGGCGGACTCGGCTGCCAACGTGCCGCTAGCGGAGGAGGTTTCGGTGGCGAGGCAATACGCCGGCATCGAGGCACTGCGCCTGGGAGAGCGCCTGAAGCTCGACTGGCGCCTGGACGGCGTGCCGGAAGACGCGCGCCTGCCGCGCCTCACCTTGCAGCCGCTCATCGAGAACGCCATCTACCACGGCATCGAACCACTCGCCGACGGTGGTACGGTGAGCGTGCGGGGCGCCTGCAGCAACGGCGTGGTGAGCATCGAGATCCGCAATCCCCTGCCCCCGGAACCGGCACCGTTGCGCCAGGGGCGGCAGATGGCAATCGAGAACGTGCGCGAGCGCTTGAACCTCGCCTGGCCCGGCCGGGCTAGCCTAAAACAGGAACGCTCGCCGGAAGGCTATTGCGTGCGCCTCACCTTCCCTTACGAAGGCGCGCCACCATGAAGGTCATGATCGTGGACGACGAGGCGCCGGCGCGGGAACGCCTGCAGAGCCTGCTCGCCGGCATCCCCGGCGTGGAAGTGACCGGGGAGGCGGGCAACGGCCGCGAGGCGTTGGAACTCTGGGAACGCGCGCCGGTGGACGTGGTGCTGCTGGACATCCGCATGCCGGTGATGGAGGGACTCGAGACCGCGCGCCACCTCGCGGCCCTGGAACATCCGCCGGCGGTGATCTTCACCACCGCGTACAACGAGTTCGCCGTGGAGGCCTTCGACACTCACGCCATCGCCTACCTAATGAAACCGGTACGCGGCGAGAAACTGGCGGCGGCACTGGCCTCCGCCGGCCAGCTGAACCGTGTGCAGTTGACCCGGCTCGCCGCCGGACCGCCTGCCTCCGCCCGCCGCCACATCGCCGCACGAGTGCGCGATAAGCTGCACGTGGTGCCGGTGGACAAGGTGCTGTGCTTCATCGCCGACCAGAAATACGTGACCGTCTGCCATACCGGCGGAGAGCTGCTCATCGACGAATCCCTGAAGGACCTGGAACAGGAGTTCACCGGCCGCTTCCTGCGCGTGCACCGCAATGCGCTGGTGGCCATAGGCCAGGTGGATCACCTGGAGAAGGACGAGGCGGGCCATTTCCAGGTGCATCTGCATGGCCGGGCTCAGCCCATTGAAGTCAGCCGACGACTCGTGGCCGAGGTGCGTGAGCGCCTGCGCGGCGGTCGTTGAATCCACGCTCCATCCTGTTTAGCATGGCCGGCCTTTCCCGACGCGAGTCCCCATGACCCCGACGCCACTGCGCATCGCCACCCGCAAGAGCGCGCTCGCCCTGTGGCAGTCGGAGCACGTGGCGGCGCGCTTGAGGGCCCTCGACCCCGGTCGGCCGGTGGAACTCCTGCCCCTCACCACCGAAGGCGACCGTGACTTGGGGATCTCGCTCGCCGCCGCCGGCGGCAAGGGGCTGTTCATCAAGGAGCTGGAGGTAGCGCTGGCGGACGGCCGGGCGGACCTCGCGGTGCACTCCATGAAGGACGTACCGGTGGAACTGGAGTCACGCTTCGCCCTCGCTGCGGTGCTGGACCGGGAAGACCCGCGCGACGCCTTCCTCTCGGTGAAACACAAGGGCTTGGACGCCCTGCCGCAGCGGGCAAGGCTCGGGAGCTCGAGCCTGAGGCGCCGGAGCCAGCTCCTCCACCTCCGCCCGGACCTCGTGATCGAACCCCTCCGGGGCAACGTGGACACGCGCTTGAAGAAGCTCGAACGCGGCGACTACGACGCCATCGTGCTGGCGGTGGCCGGCCTGAAGCGCCTCGGCCTGGAGCAGGCCATCACCACCGTGCTCGATGTGGAGGTCTGCCTGCCAGCCATCACCCAGGGCATCATCGGCATCGAATGCCGGGCTGGCGATACCGCGGTCCACAATCTGCTCCAGCGCCTTAACCATTTGCCCACTTGGACGCAGGCGCGGGCAGAACGGGCGCTGTCCCGAGGGCTCTCCGGCAGCTGCAACCTGCCCCTCGCGGGCCATGCGACGCTCGAAGGCGGTATGCTTTCCCTCCGGGGTTGCGTCGCCTCTCCGGACGGCCGGCGGCTGGTGGCAGGCGCGGTCAGCGGCCCCGATAAAGAACCCGAGGCCCTGGGGATCAAGCTCGCGGAAGATCTGCTCGCGCGCGGCGCGGGAGAGGTGTTGAAGGATGTACAGTCCAAGCTGTGAACATGGCCGCGCGCCCGCTTAGGGACGCAGGCGTACTCATCACCCGCCCGGTGGGCCAGGGTGAAGCGCTCAAGGCCCACTTCGAGGCCAAGGGTGCGCGCGTCCTGCATTTCCCCACGATCGAGATCGTGCCGGTGGAGCACTCACCCGAACTCGAGCGCATCCTGAACCCGCTGGAAAGCTATCATTACGCCATCTTCATCAGCCCTAATGCGGTGGAATACGCGGCGGAACTCATCGACCTATCGGCGCTGCCGCCGAAGCTGAAGGTCGCCGCCATCGGTCCCGGAACCGCGCGTGCCCTGATCGCCCGCGGCCGCAAACCCGATCTGCTACCCCGCGACGGCGCCAACAGCGAGGCGCTGTTGCGCCTGAAGTCACTCAACAAGGTGGCGGGCAAACGCATCCTCATCGTGCGTGGCCTCGGCGGGCGCGAACTCCTGGCGGAGACGCTCGAGGAACGCGGCGCCGACGTGGAATATGCCGAGGTCTACCGGCGTAATGTGCCGCGCCTCGACCAGACGGAACTCACCCAGTGGTTCCGCCAAGGCAGGGTGGACGCCATCGCTGTCACCGGCCGCGACGCGCTGCTGAACCTAGAGCGCATGTTGAGCCCTGCGCTCACTCCCTACTTCAAGGCGGCGCAACTCCTGGTGCCGAGCGCGCGCATGGTGAAATTGGCCACTGCCCTCGGCGTGCGCCGCCGTCCACTGATCGCCGGCGATGCCACCGATCGCGCCCTGGTGACCACCATGTGCAAGTGGTGGACCGCCCATGGCCGCGAACAGCGCAAGCACAGGAGAGAGAATGAGCGCAGTGCCTGAAGGCCGCAGCCATCGGTCCCCTCCGAGTCAGCCGCAATCCCCGCTCGCCGTCCTGGGTTTGATCTTCGCCGTGGCCGCATTACTGCTCGCCGGGGTGGACGCTTACCGTCTGCGCGAGACTCGCGGGACGGAAGCCGCAGTGGAACAGCGTCTCGCGGACCTGCAGCGCATCGCGGCACCGAAGGACGCCCTCGCGGAACAGGACGCTATCGTGCAGCAGGCACTGAAAGCCGAGAGCGCGCGGCTCGACCAGCTCGACGCCGCTTACGCGGACCTGCGCAAGCATTCGGAGGAAGGGCGCGACGCCTGGATCAAGGCCGAAGCCGCCTCGCTGTTGGTGGCCGCCAACGAGGAAGTGGAGATCCGCCATGACCCGGTCCTCGCCTTCAAGGCCCTGCAGGAGGCGGACTCCCGCCTCAAGCTCATCTCCGACCCGCGCCTCATCGGCGTGCGCCAGGAGATCGCCCGCGAGAGCAACGCCCTGCGTGCCGTGCCGGAGCCCGACGTGGAGGGCATGGCGGTGGCGCTGGCGGGCATCGCCGAGAGCGTCGACACTCTGCCCATGAAGCGCACCGTCCCGGAGCATTACGCCCCGGGCGGTAACCTGAACGACAACGGGAAGCCGGAGGCCCAGGGCTTCTGGGACAGGTTCAAGGCTGCGGCGGGACGCCTTGCCGACGACATGTTTACGGTCCGCAGCCACGACGTGCCGGTGGAGCCGCTGCTGGCACCCAGGGAGGAATTCCTGCTACGCCGCAATCTGGAGCTCAAGCTCGAGTCCGCCCGGAGCGCCCTGCTCGACCGCGAAGGCGCCGCCTTCAAGGACAGCACCCGCTCCGCCGACATCTGGCTCACCGATTATTTCGACATACAGAGCGGCGCCGTCAAGGGCGCAGTGCAGCAGCTCGATACCATGCAGCAGCAGGATATAGCGCCTGCACTCCCGGACATCTCCGCCTCCCTGACGCTGTTGCGCCAGCTCGAGAGCCCGCGGAACGCCGCCCCGTGAAATACGCCTTCTATCTCCTGCTGACGCTGCTTTTGGCGGTAGTCGTCGCCGGCGTGCTGCACGTGAATAACGGTTATGCCTTGCTCGCTTACGGCAAGACCAGCATGGAGATGTCGCTCGGCACCCTGATGGTACTGGTGTTGGTGACCTTCTTCGGCCTGTATCTGCTCACCGCCCTGGTGGTGAACCTGTGGACCTTCCCGCGCCGCCTGCGCGAAGCTCTGGTACGCAAACGTGAACTACGAGCGCGCCGCTCCACCACCCGCGGCCTCATCGATTTCGCCGAAGGCCGCTGGGAGGACAGCGAGAAGAACCTGATGCGCCACGCACACGACAGCGAGATGCCGCTCATCACCTACATCGCTGCCGCGCGCGCCGCACAGTTGCAGGACGAGCACGAGCGGCGCGACCGCTACCTGCGCATGGCGTTCGAACACGTCCCCAAGGCGCAAGTGGCGGTACTACTCACCCAGGCGGAACTGCAGATTGCCCACAAGCAGCTCGAGGAGGCCCTGGCGACGCTGCGACGTCTGCAGGAAGTGGACCCGGAGCATGCCTTCGGCCTGAAGCTGCTGGCAAACCTGTACCGCAAGCTGGGCGACTGGGAGCAATTGCGCGCCCTGGTGGTGCAACTCCGGGAGAACGGCATCCTACCGCGCAAGGAAGTGGACAAACTCGAAGTGCGTGCGAATGTGGCCCTGTTGGACAAGTTGGACGCCAAGCAAAAGGAATCATCCGCTGATAGTTTGTGGATGAACCTGCCGCGGCGACTGAGGAGCGACCCGGAGTTGGTCCGTGCCTATGCCCGCGCGCTCATCCGCACCGGCGCTCCGGCCAAAGCCGAGAGCGTGCTGCGCGAGGCTCTCAAGGCGGATTGGGACGAGGAGACGGTAGCGCTCTACGGACTTGCCGTGGGAGAGGAGCCCAAGCGCCAGCTGGCGCGGGTGGAGGACTGGCTGGCGGAACACGGCGAGAGCGCGGCACTGCTGCTCACCGCCGGGCGCCTGTGCGTCGTGGCCAAGCTCTGGGGCAAGGCCCGCAGCTACTTCGAATCCAGTATCGTACTCGGCGGCCGTCCCGAGGCCTACGAAGAACTCGGCAAGCTGCTCGGGCAGCTGGATGACCCGGAGACCGCCATGCGTGCCTACAGCGACGGGCTGGCGGTATCCCTCGGACGCAAGATCAAGGCCTTCAAACCCCCCAAACCCAAGCCGCGGCGTGCCAAAAGCGGCTCCTGAGTCCGGGCGTTTATAATGCCGTCATGGCATTCAAAAACCCGCCGGGCGAAGACATCAAGCAGCTGTTGAAGACCGCCAAGACCATCGCGGTGGTGGGCCTGTCGCCGAAGGCGGACCGCCCAAGCAACGGCGTGGCCCGCGGCATGCAGCGCTTCGGTTACAAGGTCGTACCGGTGAACCCCGGGCAAACGGAGTTGCTGGGTGAAAAGGTCTACCCCGACCTGCTGCATGTGCCGGGGGAAGTGGACATCGTGGACGTGTTCCGCACGCCGGAGCACGTGGACGAGGTCGTGGACCAGTGCATCGCCCGCAAGTTTCCGGCGCTGTGGCTGCAGGAAGGCGTGGTAAACGAGAAGGCGGCGGAACGCGCCCGGGCGGCGGGCATCCTGGTGATCATGGACCGCTGCATATTCAAAGACTACCTCCTGTACATGAATTGAGAACCCCGACGTGAAACTCCACTTCGCCAAGATGCACGGTCTCGGCAACGACTTCATGGTGCTGGACGCGCTCGAGGCCGGCATACGTCTGAGCGAGGCCCGCGTGCGCGAGCTCGCGGACCGGCGCACCGGCATCGGCTTCGATCAGCTGCTGCTGCTGGAGGCGCCCAAGAGCGGAAGCTTTCATGCCAACTACCGCATCTTCAACGCTGACGGCGGCGAGGTGGAACAGTGCGGCAACGGCGTGCGTTGCGTGGCGCGCTACCTCGCGAATCACGGCGTGGTTAAAGACGGCGAAGTGCGCTTGGGCACCCTCGCCGGCCCGGTGCAAGCGGAACTCCGGAAGGACGGCCTGGTTCGCGCGAACATGGGCGTGCCGCGCCTCGAACCCGCCGAGATCCCGTTCATCGCCGCCGCCCGTGCCATGCAATACGAACTGGACGTGGACGGCCGCACGGTGGAGATAGGCGCCGTCTCCATGGGCAATCCCCATGCCATCCTGGACGTACCGGACGTGGACAGCGCACCGGTGACGGAACTCGGGCCCCGCATCGAACACCACCCGCGCTTCCCCAAGCGCGCAAACGTGGGCTTCGCCTCCTGGCAGGGCCGGAAGTCGATGCGTTTGAGGGTCTGGGAGCGGGGCACCGGCGAAACCCTGGCCTGCGGTACCGGCGCATGCGCCGCGGTGGTCTGGGGCCGGCTCCTAGGCTGGCTGGACGAGGAAGTGCAGGTGGAACTCCGGGGCGGCCGGCTGGTGGTAAGCTGGCGCGGAGAAGGCGGGCCGGTCTGGATGACGGGGCCGGCGGTCACCGTCTACGAGGGGCAAGTGGAGCTATGAGCATCGAGCACAAGGCGGGTCTGAGCAACGAGTCAGCGCTCTCCAGCGACAGCGTCGTGGAGTACCTGCTCGGCCACCCCGAATTCTTCGAAGCCCACGCCGAACTCCTGAGCAAGCTCAAGGTGCCGCATCCGACCGGCACGGCCGTGTCGTTGATCGAGCGCCAAGTGGAAGTGCTGCGCCAGCAGCACCGCCAGCTGGAACGCAAGCTCGTGGACCTGATTGAAGTGGCGCGCGCCAACGACACGCTCATCGAACGCATCCACCGGCTCGCGCTGGCGCTGCTCGAGGGCGCGAACCTGCCGGAGCGGCTGTACGCGCTGCAGGAGGAACTGCGCGAACGCTTCGGCGCCGACGAAGTAAGCCTGTTCCTGCTGCACACGAAATCCCAGCAGGCGGACGCGGGCCCGGCCCGTTGGCTCAAGCACGACGACTCGGGCCTGGATCAATTCCGCGATTTCCTCAAAACCGGCAAGCCCCACGTGGGGCGCCTCAGGCCGCCACAATTGGAATTCCTGTTCGGCGAGCAGTCGGAGCGCATCGCCTCCTCGGCGCTGGTACCGCTCGGCGACAAGGGCGACCTGGGCCTGCTCGCTGTGGGCAGCCACGACGCGGAGCGGTTCAGCCCGACGCTTGGCACTGCGTTCCTCACGCGCATCAGCGAACTGGTCACCGCCGCTGTTCGACCGCTCATGCCGCAATGAGCGATGTGTTCCAAGACTGGATCCAACGTTTCATCGCATACCTCGAACAGCGCAATCTTTCCCCCCACACCCGCGACAACTACGGCCGCGACCTCGCCACGCTGAAGGCGTACTGCGAGAAACAGAAGCTCGCCGACTGGGGGGTGCTGGACGTGCACCACATCCGCGCCTTCGTCTCGACCCGCCACCGGCAGGGATTGGCGCCGAAGAGCCTGCAGCGCCTGCTGGCCTCCATCCGTTCCTTCTACGTTTTCCTGCAGGCCGAAGGCGTGGCGCGCAAGAACCCCGCGGAAGGCGTGCGCGCTCCCAAGGCGGCGAAGCGTCTGCCGGACACCCTAGACGCGGACCAGATGGCGCGGCTCCTACAGATCCCCGGCGACGACGCGGAGACAGTGCGCGACCGGGCTATCATGGAGCTCCTGTACTCCTCGGGCCTGCGCCTCGCGGAGCTGATTTCGGCCAAGCTCTCCGACCTCGACCTGGGGCAGGGACTCATCACTGTCACCGGCAAGGGCCGCAAGACCCGCATCGTGCCGGTGGGTCGCGAAGCCACGAAGACCCTCAAGGACTGGCTCAAGTTGCGGGGCGAGCTGGCGAAACCGGAGGACACCACGCTCTTCGTCAGCGTGCGCGGCGGGCCGCTCTCGCCCCGCGGCGTCCAGGCGCGGCTCAAGCACTGGGGCCGGGTACAAGGCGTGCAGCAGGGCGTGTATCCGCACCTCTTCCGCCATTCCTTCGCGAGCCACGTGCTGGAATCCAGCGGCGACCTGCGCGCGGTGCAGGAACTCCTGGGCCATGCCAACATCAGCACCACCCAGATCTACACCCATCTCGACTTCCAGCACCTGGCCAAGACCTACGACGCGGCGCATCCCAGGGCCCGTAGGAAGAAATCTTCCGAGACATGAGCACCGTCTCCCGTCCTACCGAGATTCGGCTCCGCAAGTCCGCGGGCGTGGTGGCCGTGAGTTTCGACGACGGCTCCCGCTACGAGCTCCCATTTGAATATCTCCGTGTGTTCTCCCCCTCGGCGGAGGTGCGAGGCCACGGCACCGAGATCCTGCAAATAGGCAAGGAACAGGTGAAGGTAATCGCGGTGGAACCGGTGGGAAGCTACGCCGTGCGTCTGAAGTTTGACGACGGCCATGACACGGGCCTCTATACCTGGCCGGTGTTGCTGGACCTGGGGAAGAACCACGCGCAGAACTGGGAGCGCTACCTGCAACGCCTCAAGGACGCGGGTTACCAGCGCAAGGTCTGAGCCTCACTGGTGGTGAAACACCCAGGACACGGCTATCCCTAACGAGGTGCCGTCGCCGCTGCCAACCAGCGGGCTCGACTGGAAGCGGGCGCCGTGCAGGCTGGTGTGCTCGATGAACGCGCCGTACACCATCTCGCCATGGTGCCAACTCAGGCCGAACTCCCAGCGCCAGCCTGCATAGCCGCCCGGCGCGTCATAGGCGGGGCGCGTGGCGGTGGCGTACTGCGGGGCCACGCTGTAGTAATACCCGGAATAGGCCTTGTCGAAGAATGCCGCGGTCAGGGCGCTGTCCAGCGTCACCTTGTCGCCGCCCGACTCCAAGGGCAGATGCCATTCTGTACGTGGCGCAAAGGTGTAGCCGCGGTGATGGAAGTCGAAGGCATGCACGCTGGCCGCCGCCCGCACCGGGAACACCAGGTCCACATCGGCGTGGTCTTCACCGCGCCAGACGAAGTAACGCAACGCCGGTCCTGCCTCGCCCAGCCAGTCCAGGTCCGGCATGCCCTGCCGTTCGCGGGTGTCCGACGAAGTCACCGATACGCCGCCGGCGAAGTCCACGTCCACTGTGAAATCCTCGTC
>Ga0070733_10002440_pt1 | contig 13232 bp, 11 predicted proteins | sample Coa_R1_9_FD_66450 | JGI IMG/M metagenome (GOLD analysis project Ga0070733, IMG submission 66450) | Surface soil microbial communities from Centralia Pennsylvania, which are recovering from an underground coalmine fire - Coalmine... | ecosystem: Environmental > Terrestrial > Soil > Unclassified ... | reverse complement strand
CCGCCATCGCGAACTTCAGCAGCTGCGGCAGGCTGCAGGGCTCGGGCAGCAGCGCGTTGGCCGCTACCACGGCAGCAACTGCGGAGGCGGCCGAGCCCCCCAGTCCGGCGCCGAGTGGAATCCCCTTGTCGATCTCGATCAGGAAGCCGAATCCCGGCTCGCGCGCCTCGAGGAGCGCCAGCAGCGCTCTCCCGGCCGTGTTGTCACGCGGATCCGGCGGCAACGGGCCCGCGACGCCGCGCACCGCGCCGATCGCGACACCCGGACTCGTACGCCGGGCGACGCTCACCCGGTCACCCAGCGCATCCACGGCGAAGCCGAGGATGTCGAAGCCGATCGCGACGTTGCCCACCGAGGCCGGCGCGAACGCCGTGGCCCGTTCGGGCGGACTCACAGGCGCGCCCCGAGGTAGGCCGCCAGGCGCAGCAGATCCGCGAACACCCCGCCCGCCGTCACCTCGGGCCCGGCACCCGGACCCTGCACGATCAGCGGGTTGTCGCAGTAGCGGCGGGTCACGAAGCGCACGACGTTGTCGGTGAGAGCGATGTTGGCGAAGGCATGATTGGCGGGGAGCTCCGTGAGGCCGACGGTCGCCTCACCCGCGGCCGTCAGCCGTCCGACGTAGCGCAGCACCCTGCCGCGAGCGCGCGCGCTGTCGAGGCGGCCGCGCATCATCGAGTCGTAGCGCGGCAGACGGTCCATGAATTCCTCGATCGAGCCGCCGCGCAGATCCTCCGGCACGAGACTCTCGACCTTGATGTCGGAGAGCTCGAGCTCGAGCCCCATCTCCCGTCCGAGGATGGTGAGCTTACGGGCTACATCGGTCCCGGAGAGATCGTCGCGGGGGTCGGGCTCGGTGTAGCCGCGGCGGCGTGCATCACGCACGATCTCGGAGAAGCCGGCGCTGCCGTCGTAGACGTTGAAGAGGTAAGCGAGCGTGCCGGAGAGAATTCCCTCGACGCTCTGCACCTCATCGCCCGTCTCGCACAGGTCGCGCAGCGTATGCACGACTGGCAGCCCCGCCCCGACGGTGGCCTCATACAGGTAATGCGAGCCGCCGCTGCGGCGCGCCTCACGCAGCCGCCGGTAGTAGGTGAGGTCGCCGCTGTTGGCACGCTTGTTGGGCGTCACGATGTGGATGCCCGCCGCCAGCCATTCGGCGTAACGCGCCGCCACGGCCGCGCTCGCCGTGCAGTCGACCAGCACCGTATGCGGCAGGTAGTCGACCCGCACGTGCTCGAGGAAGCGCGCCATGTCGGCCGGCGTAGCGCCGTGCTCGAACTGCTCGCGCCAGCCGGCCGGCTGCACCACCGGCTCCGCCAGCAGCATGCGATTGGAGCTCATGATGCCGCGCAGGCGCAGATCGAGACGCACCTCCTCGCGCAGCCGCTCGCTCTGCGAAGCCAGCTGCTCGAGGAACACCCGACCAACGCTCCCGGGTCCGATCAGTCCCACCGAGAGTGTGTGCGCCGAAAGGTACAGCCCCGCATGCACGGCCCGCAGGGCGCGTGTGGTGTTGCGGCCCTCGACCACCACCGAGATGTTGCGCTCGGAGGAGCCCTGCGCAATGGCGCGCACATTGACGCCGGAGCTCCCGAGCGCGCCGAAAACCTTGGCGGCGATTCCGGGAGTACCTGCCATACCGTCCCCGACCACGGCGAGGATCGCGAGGTCCGGGTCGAAGTCGACGCTCTGGATCTGTCCCTCGGCGAGCTCATGCTGAAATGCCGCGCGAATCACCGCCACGGCACGCTCCGCCTGCTCCTGCGGTATGGCGCAGCAGATCGAGTGCTCCGAGCTCCCCTGCGAGATCAGGATCACCGAGATACGCTCCTCGCGCAGCGCGCCGAACAGACGGTGCGCCGTCCCGGGAACACCGATGAGCCCCGTGCCTTCCACGTTGATGATCGCCACGCGCTCGATGCTGGTGATGCCCTTGACCGGGAGCGTCGAGTCCGGATGGGCGCAGATGAGCGTCCCGGCCTTCTCCGGCGCAAAGGTGTTGCGGATCCAGACCGGAATTCCATCGCCCACGGCCGGCGCCATGGTTTGCGGATGGATCACCTTGGCACCGAAGTACGCGAGCTCCATTGCCTCGTTGTACGACAGCGAATCGATCACCCGCGCGTCCGGCACCCGTCTGGGATCGGCCGACAGCACCCCGTCGACATCGGTCCAGATCTGAATTTCGGCCGCGCCCAGGAGCTTGCCGAAGATCGACGCCGAGAAGTCGCTCCCGTTGCGCCCGATCGTCGTTTGCACGCCGCGGCGATCGGAGGCGATGAAACCGGTGATGATGAGCGTGCCGCGGAACTCCTGCGGCACCAGCGTCGCGAGATTGGCGGCCGACTCCGGCCACTGGATCGCAGGTCCCAGCGCCTCCCACTCGCAGACCAGTACACGCCGCGCATCGATCCACTGCACCGGGCCGGCACGGCCGCCCCGCTCCTCGAAGAACCGGTGAAAGAGACTCGTCGACCAGAGCTCCCCGTAGCCTGCGACCAGGTCGATGACGTTGCGCGCAGCCGCGCGCGTCAGCGTGACCGCGTGCAGCACCGCCTGCAGGTCCTGGCAGTCCCGGTCGAAGCCCTCGAGATAGCTCCAGGCCGAGGCGGGCTCGAGCAGCTCCGCGGCGATGGCCCCGTGGCGTGCACGCAGCGCCCCGATCTCCTCGCGATAGCTCTCGTCCTGGCATTCGGCAAGCGCCACCAGACGCAGCAACGCATCCGTGACGCCGCGGCACGCCGACAGCACGACGGCGAGGCGCCTGGCGGGCACGGCCTCGAGAATGGTCGCCACGCGGCGGAAACAATCGGCGTCGGCGACGCTCGATCCCCCGAACTTGTGGACGACCCAGGGATCGGTCTTGCTCATCGACTTGGGGTTCTTGGAGGCGGAGTTTATGAGGCCGTGCGACTCTACTGATTGCCATGGGTGGCAGCAACACGTCGCCTACAGCCAGGTGAAGAATACTGCTTCCAGATCTTGAAGTAATATCATTTGGTTAGATCCTTTTTTTCGCGTTTTACTTAGTACGCCTCATGAGCCATCCCACGCGCAAGAGCCATCCCGCCGATCGCCTCTACGCGATCGTGCTGGCCGCGGGCGCCTCCACCCGCTTCGGTTCGCCGAAGCAGTTGGTGCGCATCGGCGGGCGTCCGCTGCTGCATACGGTCGTCACGCGCGCCGCCGAGGTCACGGGCAACGCGCTCATCGTCGTCCTGGGTTGCGGAGCCTCGGAGCTCGCGCCGCTGCTGAAGCACTCACCCGGGTCGGTGGTGGTGAACCGTCACTGGCGCGAGGGGCTGGCGAGCTCGATCCGCGCCGGTGTCCTGCGGCTGCCGCCGACCTGCACCGGCGTCCTGCTGCTGCTCGCCGACCAGGCGGCCGTGACCACCGATGATCTCAAGCGGCTCGCCGGGACGTGGCGCCGCCGGCCCCAGCTCATCGCCGCAGCGCTCTACGCGGGAGCCGCTGGCGTACCGGCGATCTTTCCGCGCAGCACCTTCAGCGAGCTCACCCGGCTGCGAGGCGATATGGGTGCGCGCGCGATTCTCCGCCGCAGTGCCGATCGCGTGGCGCGCGTGCCGATGCCGGGCGCGGAGCTCGATCTCGACACGCCGGAGGATCTCCTCGCGCTGCGTTGATTGGCCAGAATCGCAGGAAGCGATTCTGGCGGACATCACTGCGTCGGCCGCCGGCAAAAAGCGTGGCTCGATACGCAGCAGCTGCGTTTACCTCTGCCAGCCGAGCACTCCGTGGCAGGGCTCAGCGCACGGGTTTTTGCCGGCTGCGCTTCAGGGCTTACGCGGTCCCCGGACGGCCGCCAGCACGCGCCGTGCCTGGATGAGATGCGGGCGGTCGATCATCTGCCCATCGAGACTCGCCACACCCGCGCCGCCGGTAGCCGCGAAGGCCGCCACGACGCGCAGCGCGTAGGTGCGCTCGGCCTCCGTCGGCGTGAAGGCTGCGTTGATCGCCGCAACCTGATCCGGGTGGATGGCGAGCTTGCCCGAGAAGCCGTCGCGGCGCGCCTCCTCGAGCTCGCGCGCGAGGCCCTGCGCATCGCGAAACTCGACGTGCACGCCATCGATGGCCTGTACTGCCAGGGCCGCGGCAGCCAGCAGGCAGCTGCTGCGTGCCAGTGCATAAGGGAAGGTAAGCGCTCCGGCGGCATCACGCTTGGCGGTGGCGCCGAGAGCCGCACCCAGGTCCTCCGCTCCCCAGGTGAGACCGGCCAGGCGCACCGCCGCCACGGGCAAAGCCTCCAGCGCCGCCGGGTATCCCGGCAGTGCCAGCAGGCCGCGCGGGGTCTCCGTCGCAATCACCAGCAAGCCGGTGGCGCCGCCGCTCAAGCCCCGCCCCGCTTCGAGCGCCGTCAGCTGCTCACCCACCGCAACGATCTCCTCGGCAGAGGAGACCTTCGGCAGCACGATGCCATCGGGCGGACGCTCCCCGAATGCTGCCGCGAGATCCTCGCGCCAGGCGCGGCCCTGCGGAGGGTTGATCCTGACCCACAACTGCGGGCCCGTGCCGGCCGGCTGCGACCCGAGGAGCTCCCGCACCCGGCTGCGCGCGGCCGGCAGCTGCCCGGGGTCGACCGAGTCCTCTAGATCGAGGATCAGGGCATCCGCCTGGGTGGTAAGCGCCTTCGCCTGCTTGCGCTCGCTGTCCCCGGGCACGAAGAGCCAGGAGCGCAGCGCCCCCGCCGGCCGCTCGCTGCTCATTGGCCCGGCTGTTTCAGCATGAGCGCCGCGCGGCGGCAGGAGGCCACCTCCTCGTTGCGCTGATTGAAGGCGCGATGCTCGAACACCACGATGCCCGAATCGGTGCGCGACTGGCTGGCTCGCTTGGAGACGACCTGGGTGGTCGCGCGGAGGGTATCGCCGAGCAGCACCGGCTTCGGGAAGCGCACCTCCTCGAAGCCGAGATTCCCGATGGTGGTGCCGAAGGTGGTGTCGTAAACCGAAAGTCCCACCAGCAGTCCCAGCGTAAAGAGGCTGTTGACGATGCGCTCACCGAAGGGCGTTCCCTTGGAATATTCGGCGTCCAGATGGATGGCCGCCGGGTTCATGGTGAGCGTGCTGAAGAGCACGTTGTCGGTCTCCGTCACCGTGCGGCGCACCGCGTGCTCGAAGCGCTGCCCCGGCTCGAATTGCTCGAAATAAAGTCCCGCCACCGCCGTCTCCCGGACGCCTGCGGCGCTTCAGGGCGCCTGATGATGGTGGTTAGTGTTGCACACGCTCATAACCCCAGAAAGAGGCGCACCCAACCACAGGGTATTTAGCGCTTCAGCGGCCGGCGCCTATAGTCCTCGCCGATGTATCGCTACGATGAGCTCGATCAGGCCCTCGTCGATGAGCGCGTGGAGGAGTTCCGCGATCAGACGCGCCGCCACCTCGCCGGCGAGCTCTCCGAGGAGCAGTTCCGGCCGCTGCGCTTGCGCAACGGCCTGTACCTGCAGCGGCACGCGCCGATGCTGCGTATCTCCATCCCCTATGGCCTGCTGAGCTCGGTGCAGCTGCGCAAGCTCGCCGACATTGCCCGTCGCTACGACCGTGGAGTCGGCCACTTCACCACGCGGCAGAACCTGCAGCTCAACTGGCCGCAGCTCGCGGACGTGCCCGAGATCCTCGCCGAGCTCGCCACGGTGCAGATGCACGCGATCCAGACGAGCGGCAACTGCGTGCGCAACGTCACCGCCGACCATCTCGCCGGCATCGCCCCCGACGAGGTCGACGACCCGCGCGCCTACTGCGAGATCGTGCGCCAGTGGGCGGCGCTGCATCCGGAATTCACCTACCTGCCCCGCAAGTTCAAGATCGCGATCACGGGCTCCGCCCAGGATCGCGCGGTCTCCGAGGTGCACGACGTCGGCCTGCATCTCAGGCGGGACGAGGCGGGCGAGCCGGGCTTCGCGGTGCTGGTCGGCGGGGGGCTCGGGCGCGCGCCGGTGATTGGCGTCTGTATTCGCGAGTTCCTGCCGGTCGCCGAGCTCCTGGGGTATCTGGAGGCGATCCTGCGCGTCTACAACCGCTACGGGCGTCGCGACAACATCCACAAGGCCCGCATCAAGGTGCTGGTCAGGTCGCTCGGCGCCGCGCGATTCCGCGAAGAGGTCGAGGCCGAATGGCAGGCCTGCCGGGCGGGCGCGCCGCTCCTGACCGCGGCAGAGCTCGAGCGCGTGCGCGCTCACTTCCGCCCGCCGCCTTACGCGGCACTCGTGGACCGCGATGTCACCACGGGTGCTGAGCCGCGCTTCGCCGCCTGGTACCGCTACAACACCCACGCGCACCGCGTTCCCGGCTATCGCGCCGTGTTCGTATCCCTCAAGGCTCACGGCGCCAATCCCGGTGATGCCACCGCGGAGCAGATGGAGGCGGTCGCCGGACTTGCCGACCGGGCGAGCTTCGGTCTCGTTCGCAGTACCCACGACCAGAACCTGATGCTCGCCGACGTCCGACAGGACGAGCTCTTCGCCGTGTGGCGTGAGCTCGAGCGGCACTCGCTCGCGACCCCCAACATCGGCACCCTCACCGACATGATCGCCTGCCCCGGACTCGATTTCTGCTCTCTCGCCAACGCCGGGACGCTGGGCGTGGCGCGCGACATTCAGCAGCGCTTCGACGACCTCGACTACCTCTACGATCTCGGCCACATCGCCATCCGGATGTCGGGCTGCATGAACGCCTGCGGACATCACCACATCGGTCACATTGGCATCCTCGGCGTCGATAAGCGTGGCGAGGAGTGGTACCAGATCAGTCTCGGCGGTTCGGCCGACGGCCGTACGGCCCTAGGCGAGGTCATCGGCCCCTCGGTTCCCCGGCAGGAGGTCGCCGCCACCATCGAGCGTATCGTCGAGTTGTACCGCCTGCGGCGCACTGGAGGTGAACGCTTCATCGACACCGTGCGCCGGCTCGGGCTCGAGCCATTTCGCAGTGCCGCCTATGCGCTACATCCTCAGGCGGCGTGAGATCGTCAGGGACGACTGGGCCTACCGCGGCGAGGAAGCTTCCGAGGGCACGCCACTCATCATCCCGCTGGCGGAGCTGCACGCTGCTCGCACGGCATCGGGCCTGCGTCTCGGTGTCCTGCTCGCACCCGCCGATGCCGTCGAGGAGCTCGCCGCGGAGCTGCCGCGCCTCGCTCTGATCGCCGTGGAATTTCCCAACGCTGGCGACGGACGCGGCTACTCCCAGGCGCGGCTGCTGCGCACGCGCCTCGGCTTCGCGGGCGAGCTGCGCGCGGTCGGCGCCGGCGTGCGTCAGGATCAGGTGTTTCTCATGGCGCGCTGCGGCTTTGACTCGATGCAGCTCGCCCCGGGCGAGGATCCGCTCGCCGCGCAGCGGGCCCTGACCCGCTACAGCGTCGCCTACCAGCCGGGCGCCGCCGGCATCTCCCTCGAGCGCCAGCGCTTTTTTTCTCTCTAGAAGCTCGCCGCCTCTGGCGGCGGGCACATCCCTGTGCCTACCTTTCGGGTAGGCTGATGTCCGCGAACATCTGCGCCACCTCATCCGCCGAGGCCGCGCGGTGCGCGCGATCAACCAGCCGCCGGTCGAGGTGCGGGGCAAGCAGCTGGGCGAACTCATACATGTATTTGCGCAGCAGCGTCCCGCGGCGAAAGCCGAGCCACGTCGTATGTGCGGCGAACACGTGTGCCGCATCGATCGCTACCAGGTCGGGATCGGCAGGATCGATCGCCATGTGGGCGACGATGCCGACGCCGAGTCCGAGGCGAACGTAAGTCTGGATGACGTCGGCGTCCCGGGCGGTGATGGCCACGTTTGGAACGAGGCCCACCCTGGCGAAGGCCTCGTGGAGCGAGGACGGACCGGTGAAACTGAACGTGTAGCTGATCAGCGGATAGGCCGCGAGCGCGCGCAGCGACAGACGCCCCGCAGCGGCGAGCGCATGCCCTTTCGGAACGATCACCGTGCGGTGCCAGCGATAGCACGGCAGCAGTGTCAGATCGGGAAACAGCGCCTCGGATCCGGTGGCGATCGCGCAGTCGATGCGATCGCCGGCCACCATCTCGGCGATCTGCTCGGAGGTGCCCTGATGCAGATTCAGCCGTACCTGGGGGTAGCGGCCACGGAACTCGCGGATGACGTCCGGCAGCACATAGCGGGCCTGGGTGTGGGTCGTGCCGATCGAAAGGCTCCCCTTTCCCTCATCGCGCAGCTCCGTCGAGAGATCGCGGATGCTCTGCGCTTCCTGAAGGATGCGCAGCGCGCGCTCGATGACCTGCTGGCCGGCGGGAGTGATGCGCGTGAGGTTGCGGCCTTCGCGCACGAAGATCTGGAACCCGAGCTCATCCTCCAGCAGCTTGATCTGTTTGCTGACCCCCGGTTGTGAGGTGTGCAATCGGTGAGCCGCAGCGGTGATGTTGAGACCACTCTGGGCAACCGCGGCCAGGTAACGCAACTGATGCAGTTTCATTGGGAACCTAAGGCTACCGTTCCGGCGCACAGGTGTCACCGGCGTATAACCGCCGCGCAGTCCCTAAGAAGCAATGCTTCGTTCTGCGAGCGCAGGCGCGACCCTATAGTCGCCTAAGTGGACTACCTGCCGCTGTTCCTGCGCCTGACGGGCGAGATTGCGCTGGTCGTGGGTGGCGGCCGCGTTGCGGCGCGCAAAGTCGAATGGCTGCGCAGAGCGGGAGCCCGCGTCACGGTCGTCGCACCCGAGCTCGTCGCGGAGCTGGAGGAGCTGTGCGCGCGCGGCGAGCTGCGGCACCGAAGGGAGCGCTTCGCCGCATCCCAGCTCGAGGGCGTCGCGGTCGCGGTCGCCGCCACCGATGAGTCCGCGCTCAACGCCGCCGTCTCCGCGGCCGCCCGCACCCGGCGTATTCCGGTCAATGTCGTCGATTCAGCGGAGCTCTCGACTTTCATCTTCCCTGCGATCATCGACCGCTCGCCGGTGGTGGTAGCAGTGAGCTCGGCGGGCGAAGCCCCGGTGCTGGCGCGCGCCGTACGTCAGCGGATCGAGGCCCTGCTTCCCGGGCGCCTCGGCGTGCTGGCACGTTTTCTCGGTGCCCGGCGCGCTCGGGTGCAAAGCGCCCTCCCCGCTGCGGCGCGCCGCGCTTTGTGGGAGCGACTCATCGGCGGTCGCGCCGCCGGCGAAGTGCTGGCGGGCGATGAGCCGGCTGCCGAGCAAAGCTTCGCCCGTGAGCTCGACCGGGCGCGGCTCGGTGCCGCCGCTCCCGCGGCCCCCGGCGAGGTGTACCTCATCGGCGCCGGACCCGGGGACCCGGAGCTCCTCACGCTGCGTGCACTTCAGCTGCTGCAGGAGGCCGACGTCATCCTCTACGACCGGCTCGTGCCGCCGGCTATTCTCGAGCGTGCGCGGCGCGACGCCGAGCGGATCTTCGTCGGCAAGGAGAGTGGGGATCCGGGGCTGCAGCAAGGCATTCACGAGCTGCTGGTGCGCCTCGCGCTGGCGGGCAAGCGCGTGGCACGTCTCAAAGGCGGCGATCCCTTCGTGTTCGGTCGGGGCGGGGAGGAAATCGAGGTGCTGCGTGCGCACGGCATTCCCTACCGGGTCGTGCCGGGAATCACCGCGGCGCTCGGCGCTGCCGCCGCCGCCGACATTCCCCTCACCCACCGGCGGCTCGCGCACAGCGTCACCTTCGTGAGCGGTCATGCGGGCGCACAGGACTCGCTGGACTGGCGTGCCCTGGCGCAACCCCGACAGACCGTGGTTGTCTACATGGGCATGTCCGAGCTGCCGCGTATAGTCGCGCGACTGCGGGCCGCCGGGGCCGCCTCCGATCGCCCGGCGGCGATCGTCGCGCAGGCAACGCTCGCGACGCAGCGCGTGCTGCGTGCACCGCTCGCGGCCATTGCGGCGCTAGCGCTGCGCGAGCGGATCGCACCTCCGGCACTCCTGATCGTCGGAGAGGTCGCAGCCGCGCCGGCGGTCGCGCTCGCCGCTAGCGATGCAGAGCTTGCTTCCATTGCCGTTTCCGGAGCCTGCGCGTGAGCGCCGTTGCGGGCTTCATCGGGGCCGTCGGCAACACGCCGCTCATCCGGCTGCGGCGGATGAGCGAGGAGACCGGTTGCGAGATTCTCGGCAAGGCCGAGTTCATGAATCCGGGCGGCTCCGTCAAGGACCGCGCCGCGGCCGCCATCATTGCCGACGCCGAGCGCCGCGGACAGCTTCGGCCGGGCGGCACGGTGGTGGAGGGCACGGCGGGCAACACCGGCATCGGGCTCGCCCACGTCTGCAATGCGCGCGGCTACCGTTGCGTGATCGTCATGCCGGACAACCAGTCGCCGGAAAAGTACCGTCTGCTGGAGATGCTCGGCGCCGAGGTGCACAAGGTTCCGGTCGTCCCCTACAGCAACCCCAACCAGTACCAGAAGGTGGCACAGCGCCTGGCCGCTTCGCTCCCCAACGCCATCTGGTCGAACCAGTTCGACAACACCGCCAATCGCGCGACGCACGCGGCCACGACGGGGCCCGAGATCTGGGCGCAGACCGGCGGTCGGATCGATGCCTTCGTGGCGGCTACCGGCACGGGGGGAACGCTCGCGGGCGTCGCCGAATTCCTCAAGTCCAGGAGCAGCGCGGTGCGCTGCGTGCTCGCGGACCCGCCGGGCAGCAGCCTCTATGAATATTTCCGCAGCGGCACACTCAAGGCGACCGGCGCTGGCTCGATCACCGAGGGCATCGGGATCGGCCGGGTGACCGCCAATCTGCAGGGCGCGCCGATCGATGAGGCGGTGCACGTCCCTGACACCGACACGATCCGGTGCGTCTATCGGTTGCTCGGGGAGGAGGGCCTGTTCCTGGGCAGCACCAGCGGAATCAACGTGGCGGGTGCGCTGCAGGTCGCACGCGAGCTGGGTCCCGGACACACGATCGTCACCGTGCTGTGCGACGGGGGAGCGAAGTACCAGTCGCGGCTCTTCAATCGCTCCTGGCTCGAGCAGAAGGGACTCGCTGGCTGCGCGCCGCTTCCATCCCCGGGACCGCCGATCGACGTGAGCTGCACCCTGGTCGCCTGACTCCTGACACGCGCAACGCCCGACGGCGCTGGCTGCCGGTCGGTCGAACATGAGACAGTTCCGCCGTGAACGGCGCCTTAAGTTCCGCGGAGCTCGATGCGCTGCGCCTCAGCCTCGAGGTCGCGGCCCGGAGTGTTGGCTTCGGCCTGCCACTTGCGGTGCTGGCCGCCTGGATCCTCACGCGCGCGCGTTTCCCCGGACGTACGCTGTTTGATGCGTTCGTGCACCTGCCGTTGGTCTTGCCACCGGTCGCGGTGGGCTACGTGCTGCTGCTGCTCTTCGGCACCCGCGGCGCCATCGGCGGCTGGCTGCGCGCTCATTTCGGCATCCAGCTGCCGTTCACGACCGCGGGCGCGGCGCTGGCGACCGCGGTCATGACCTTCCCGCTGATGGTGCGTGCCGTACGGCTGTCGCTGGAGAATGTCGATCGGGGGCTGGAAGCCGCCGCGCGCACCCTGGGCGCGGGCGCGATCGATCGCTTCTGCACCGTGACTCTGCCCCTCATGTTGCCGGGGATCCTCGCCGGGGCGGTGACCGCCTTCGCCGCGGGACTCGGAGAGTTCGGCGCCGTCATCACCTTTGCCGCCAACATTCCCGGCGTCACGCGCACCCTGCCGCTCGCCCTCTACACCGCCATGCAATCGCCCGATGGCGATTCGGTGGCGCTGCGTCTTGCGATCCTGTCCTTCGCGCTGGGGCTCGCGGGGCTGCTCGCGGCTGAGCTTCTGGTGCGGGGCATCCGGCGCCGGCTCGGCCGGCCATCCTGAGGCGCGAAAGATGCTGCGTGTCGCGCTCAGGAAACGCCGCCCGGACTTCGAGCTGCAAGCCGCCTTCAGCGCGCCGACTCCGGGCGTGATCGCCCTCTTCGGCCGCTCGGGGAGCGGCAAGACCACGCTGGTCGAGATGCTCGCCGGACTTCTGCCTCCCGATGAAGGCGAGGTGCAGCTCTCGGGCACGGTCCTCACCGATACCGCGCGCGGCATCCACCTGCCACCCGAGCGGCGGCGCATCGGCTACGTGTTCCAGGACGCGCGGCTCTTTCCCCATCTGAGTGTCGCGGGAAATCTCCACTACGGCCTGAGCCGCGCCGTGCGCGCTCCGCAATTCATCCGCTTCGAGGAGGTCGTGGCGCTGCTCGGCCTCGAGACGCTGCTGCAGCGCCGACCGCACCAGCTCTCCGGCGGCGAGCGGCAGCGCGTGGCCTTGGCTCGCGCTCTGCTGTCGCAGCCGCAGCTGCTGTTGCTCGATGAGCCGCTCGCGGCGCTCGATTTCCCGCGTCGCGAGGAGGTGCTGCCCTATTTCGAGTCGCTGCGCGACTGGCTGTCCATCCCGATGGTGTATGTGAGCCACCACTTCGAGGAGGTGCTGCGCCTTGCCACCTACATCGTTCTGCTCGAAGCGGGACGAGTGCTGGCCGCGGGTCCAGTCGACGAGATCAGCCTGCGACCGGAGCTGCGCAGCGTGATCGCGCCGGATCTGGTGGGATCGGTGGTGAACGGCACGGTGGCTGCGGTCGATCCGGCAGGGAGCACGGTGGAGCTGTGGGTCGGATCCGGAAGACTCAAGGTGAGCCTGCCGGCGTTGCCGCTCGGTACGCGCGTGCGGGTGCAGCTGCTGGCGCGCGACATCATCCTGGCGACGCAGCCCATTCAGGGGCTGTCGGTGCGCAACGCGCTTCGTGGCATCGTTACGGAAATCGCCGCAGAGGAGCTCGCGAGCGTTCTGGTCAAGGTGGACGTCGGCGGCCCCGTGCTGCTCGCGCGCATCACCGCCAGCGCCCGCGAGGAGCTCAATCTCAAGCCCGGGGACGCCGTCTGGGCGCTCGTCAAGGCGGTTTCGACCCGCGGCCACGCGTTCCGGCTGTTCGGCTCGCCGCAACCCCGTTAGGATCGGCGCGATGCAGGCGCCCCATCCACCGCTTCCCGCCTACTACCGCAACGGCGACCGGAGTGAGTGGCTGCGCGAATGCTTCGATCGCAGCGCCGCAGACTACGACCGCCTCGAGCGAATCCTCGGCCTGGGAACCGGCTCCTGGTACCGCCGGCGAGCCTTGCGGGCCGCAGGTCTCGCCCCGGGAATGAGCGTGCTCGACATCGGCACCGGCACGGGCCTCCTGGCGAGCGCCGCTGCCGGCATCGTGGGCGATGCGCAGCTGGTCGTGGGCGTCGATCCGAGTCCCGGCATGATCGGGCACGCACGGGTGCCTGCGGGCCTGCGCCT
>Ga0070733_10002439_pt1 | contig 13232 bp, 12 predicted proteins | sample Coa_R1_9_FD_66450 | JGI IMG/M metagenome (GOLD analysis project Ga0070733, IMG submission 66450) | Surface soil microbial communities from Centralia Pennsylvania, which are recovering from an underground coalmine fire - Coalmine... | ecosystem: Environmental > Terrestrial > Soil > Unclassified ... | reverse complement strand
TCGCGACGCGCTGCTGTTGCTGGCGCTCGCATCGTTCGCTTATTACGTGGTCGCCATCGTCGCGGCGCTGCGGTTTTTTCGCCGTCGCGATGCCGCGTCACTTCTTGCGGATTTCACCCCGCCCATAAGTATCCTTAAACCAATCTACGGACTGGACCGCGAAACCTACCAGAACTACGCCGCCTTCTGCGCGCAGGATTATCCGCAGTACGAAATACTCTTTTGCGTGAGCGATGATGAGGATCCCGCGATTCCAGTGATCGAGCAAATCGCGCGCGATTTTCCCGATTGCCATATCAAACTGCTGATCGGCTCGGAACCGCTGGGCGTCAGTGACAAAGTGAACAAGCTTTGCCGCATGGCCTGCGAAGCTGAACACGAAATTCTGGCGGTCAGCGACAGCGACGTGCGCGTCGAGCCGGGATATTTGCGCGCGATAGCCGCCCCGTTTCACGATCCGGCCGTCGGCGCGGTCACCTGCCTCTATCGCGGGCTTACCGACGGCTCGCTCGCCGCAAACCTGGAGGCGATCGGCAACAGCACGGACTTCACCGCGGGCGTGCTGGTGGCGTGGCTGTTCGCGCCGGTGAATTTCACGCTGGGCGCCACCATGGCCACCACCAAAAAATGCCTCGCCGAAATCGGCGGTTTCGAATCCCTGGTGGACCATTTTTCCGACGACTACGAGCTGGGCAATCGCATCGCCGCGCGCGGTCATCGCGTCGAGCTGAGCACGTTCCCGGTGTCCATCGTGTATCCGCACCAGACGCTCGCCGACGCGTTCCGCCACCAGCTGCGCTGGAATGTAAGCATTCGCTTTTCCCGCCCTGCCGGGCACCTCGGCCTGATTTTCACGCAAGCGCTGCCGCTCGCGCTGCTGGCTGCGATTTTCGCGCCGTCCGCGGCGTGGGCGATCAGCGTGCTCATGGGTTATCTGCTGCTGCGGGGAGTTTCGGCGTGGGTCGTCGGTGTCTACGGCATGCGCGACGCCGGCGTCCGAAAACACCTGGAATTGCTGCCGCTGCGCGACGCATTCGCCTTCGTGGTGTGGCTCGCGAGCTTCTTCCCCCAGCGCATCCATTGGCGCGGCCGCGAATTTTACGTCCGCGACAAACGCCTCGTCCCAACTGCGCCCCGCGAGCAGTAATGATCCAGGTTTTGAAGTTGTAGCGGCCAGCTTTAGAGTCTGTGTGGCAACCGCAAAATCGGTACTTCAGCGGCTGAAGCCGCACTGATTTTGCTGTATTTATGTCGTGGCTAAAGCCACGACCTACAAAGATTCTCAAGTTACCACACAGACTCTTTAGCTGGGCGCCCTTGACTTGGCTTTTGTAGCGGCGCACTTCAGTGCGCCAGCGGTGTTACGTCGCGGATGAATAGTGGCGAGAAGCGCGGTGAGACAAAGTCTACTGCATTTTCTTTAACTGCATGTACAACTCATTCGCCGCCAGAAACTCCTGCTCCAATTCCTTGGAAGTAAGCCGCGTGCGCAAATACTCCACAGCCTGCTCCAACCGGTCCAGCGCCCGCGCAATGTTGTCCGTATTAGTGTGCGCCACGTCGCGCCACAAACCATAAGGACTGCCCGCCAGCCGCAGCATATCCTGCAACCCGGGCCCGGCGAGCGAAAGAGGCAAACCCGTCTCGTCCGTCTCATCAACGACCACGCGCGCCAGCGCCACCGCCAGCAGCTGCGGCAAGTGCGACACGATGCCCACTGCCCAATCGTGCGTATCCGCGTCGCACCACACCGGCTCCGCACCGAGCGCGCGCACCAGGGATGCAAATCCCTGGACACGTGGATCCCGATCGGCTTCCAAGCCAATCAACGCATATCGTGCGCCAGAAAATAATTCAGCATCACCTCGCGCGATGCCGGAAGTTTCCTTTCCAGCCATGGGATGCCCGCCAAGAAAGCGCGCGCTGCCAACCAAAGCACCTTTCGCCGCGCGGCAAATGGCAGCCTTGGTGCTGCCTGTATCGGTAATCAGCGCGCCGTCTTTTGCCGCTGCAGCGATCGCCGGAAGCGCCTCAATCGTTGCCCCAATCGGCAGCGCGACGTACACCAAGTCCGCGCCGCGCACCGCCTGGGCGAGATCCGGCTCAGTTTCCTGCATCGCTCCGCGCGCCAGCGCCGCCTGCAAAATCTCCGCTCGGTCGTATCCTACAATTGAAATGTCCGGGAAATGTTTGCGCAGCGCCAGGCCGAATGATCCGCCGATCAGGCCGGTTCCGAGGATGGCTACGCGAGAGAAGGGAACTGCACTGGGCGTCGAAGGCACGCGTTAGTTTAATGCAAATTGCCGAAATTCGTCAGTCAGCGCGCGGAGAAGCCCGCCGTGCGCCGCTCGCTTGCGGATTCGTCCGGCTCGACAACTTCCACCTGCGAGACGTCCTCGAGCTTTTCGATCTGCCGCACCAGCGTATTTTCCGCGCGATCGGCCTGCACGGTCATTTGAATATCCAGAAAATGGCCGTCCTCGGTCGTGTCCGCGGTCAGGTGCAGCAAGTCAAAGCGTCGCCGGCGCGTCACTCCCAGAATGCGCACCAACGCGCCTTCGCTCTGCTTCACACGCACCTGTAGCGTGAATCGGTTCACCGTGCAACCTCGCGCGCCACTTCATGCTGATGCAGCATTTCGGAATTCGAGCGTCCCGGACCGACGATCGGCCACACATTCGCTTCCTGATGTATCAGCACGTGTGCAAGCACGGGACCCGGTTCGGCCAGCAGCCGGTCAATCGCGCCAGAGACGTCGCCACGATCTTCCACCCGAAACGCGGGAATGCCCATGGATTCCGCCACGCGGCAGAAATCAGGATTGTCGGAAAGATCCACTTCGCTGTAACGCTTGTCGTGGAACAGTTCCTGCCACTGCCGCACCATGCCCAGCGCGCGATTGTCGAAGAGCACGATCTTCACCGGCAAATCATAACGCCGCAGCGTCGCCAGTTCCTGCAGATTCATCATGATCGAGCCGTCGCCCGAAACATTGATCACGGTGGCGTTGGGGAATGCGAGCTGTGCGCCAATCGCCGCCGGCAGACCGAATCCCATGGTGCCCAGGCCGCCGCTGCTCAGGTGCTGCGACGGGCGATTGAAATGGAAATGCTGCGCCACCCACATCTGATGCTGGCCCACGTCGCACGCCACGATGGAATCATCGCCCGCGCGGTCCGAAAGTTCTTTTAGAAAGCCGGGCGCGTACACTTCGGTGCCGGGCGCAGCGTAATCCCAAGCGTGCGCTTCTTTCGACGCAGAGCACTCGCGCCGCCACGGCTCGATGTCCGGCAGCTTACACGCCAGCGCCTTTAAAGCATGGCGCAAATCGCCAATTACCGGGACATCCGCGCGCCGCAGTTTGCTGACTTCCGCGCGGTCCACATCCAGATGAATCACTTTGGCATTCGGCGCAAACGCGTTCAAGCGGCCGGTGGCGCGATCATCGAATCGCGCGCCCACGCAGATCAGCAAGTCGCAAGTCTGCACCGCGTGATTTGCAGTTTTTGTGCCGTGCATGCCCATCATTCCCAGCGCCAGCTCGTGAGTGGTGGGCAGCGCGCCAAGGCCCTTCAGCGTGGCCACCACGGGAATGCGCGTCGTTTCGATAAACGCGCGGAATTCGGCGAGCGCGTTGCCCATGCCGATGCCGCCGCCGGCGTATACCACCGGGTTGCGGCTCTCGCGCATCAGCGCGAGCGCGCGCGGGATGGATTCCTTGGATGGTTCGGCGATTTCTTCGCTCGCGTCGTCTTCGTGGAAGTCATATTCGGCGACGGTGTTGGCGATGTCCTTCGGCAAATCAATCAGCACCGGCCCGGGACGTCCCGAACGCGCAATGCGGAATGCTTCATGCACGATGCGCGGCAGCTCCGCGGCAGTTCTCGCGAGGAAGCTATGCTTCACCACCGGCATGGTGATTCCGAAAATATCCACCTCTTGAAACGCGTCGGTGCCCATCAGCGAAGTGGCCACTTGACCCGTGATCGCAACCATCGGCACCGAGTCCATGTAAGCATTCGCGATTCCTGTCACCAGATTCGTCGCGCCGGGCCCGGACGTGGCCATGCACACGCCGACCTTTCCGGTCGCCCGCGCGTAACCGTCCGCAGCAAGCGCAGCGGCCTGCTCGTGGCGCACCAAAATGTGCCGGATCTTCGAATCCAGCAGCGCGTCGTAAACCGGCATGATCGCTCCGCCGGGATAGCCGAAAATCAGTTCGACGCCCTCGTGCTCGAGGGCTTTCACCAAAAATTCCGCGCCCTTCATTTGGCACCTCTTGCGGACGTCGCCGTCTCCGGCTTCAGCCAGGACATCTGCGCGCGCAATTCCGCACCGACTTTTTCGATCGGGTGGTTCTTGTCCTTCTCCAGGAGCTTGTTATAAACAGGCCGCCCGGTCTGATTTTCCAGAATCCATTCCTTGGCAAAAGCGCCGGACTGAATTTCGCTCAGAATTTTCTTCATGCTTTCGCGCACGTGCTCGTCAATCACCCGCGACCCGCGCGTAATATCGCCATACTTCGCGGTCTCGCTGACAAACTGGTGCATCTTGGCGATGCCGCCTTCGTAAATCAGGTCCACGATCAATTTCAGTTCGTGCAGGCACTCGAAATACGCGGCCTCCGGCTGATATCCCGCTTGCACCAAAGTTTCCCAGCCTGCCTGAATCAATTCGCGTGCGCCGCCGCATAGCACGGCTTGCTCGCCGAACAAATCCGTCTCGGTTTCTTCCGCGAAAGTAGTCTGGATCACTCCGGCGCGTGTGCCGCCAATGGCGCTCGCGTAAGCAAGCGTCCGATCAAACGCATGGCCCGAAGCATCCTGATGAATCGCCAGCAAGCACGGCACGCCACCGCCGCCTTCATAAGTGCGCCGCACCAGATTTCCCGGCCCTTTCGGCGCCACCATCGTAATGTCCACCGTCTTCGGCGGCGTGATTTGGCCGTAATGAATATTGAAGCCGTGCGAAAACAAAATCATGGCGCCTTCTTTCAGCCCTGGCGCCACTTCGTTCTGATACAAAGCCGGCTGCGCCATATCCGGCGCCAGCATCACGATCACATCCGCGCCTTCGACCGCTTCCGCCGGGCCAGTAAGCTTCCAGCCGTCCTGCTCGGCCTGTTTCCACGAAGGCCCGCCGCGGCGCAGTCCCACCGTCACATTCAATTTGCTGTCGCGCAAATTCAGCGCGTGCGCGCGCCCCTGGCTGCCGTAGCCCAGCACGGCAATGCGTTTTCCTTCCAGCGCCCGCGGATTCGTGTCGGTGTCCCAGAACATTTTCGCCATCGTCGTTCTCCTTGTAATTGCGATTTCTATGCGGCGCTGGTCACTGCGCCCAGTGATGCCGATGTAACAAGCTTTGCGTACTTGGCCATCACGCCCGTGGTGTAATGCGGCGCGGGCGCCTTCCACTGCGCGCGACGCTCTTCCAGATTGGCCGCGACGTCCAGCCTTCGCGCGCGCACATCCAAAGTGATAATGTCGCCATCGCGCAACAGCGCGATCGGACCGCCGGTCGCTGCTTCCGGCGCCACGTGACCCACCATCAATCCGTGCGTCGCGCCGCTGAACCGGCCATCAGTGATCAACGCGATTTTGTCGTCAATGCCTTGGCCCACCAGCGCGCCGGTCACCGCCAGCATTTCGCGCATGCCCGGGCCGCCCTTCGGACCTTCGTAACGAATCACAACCACGTCACCCGGCTGAATCTGCCGGCTCTGCACCGCCGCAAACGCGGCTTCCTCGGAATCGAACACGCGCGCCGGCCCGCTGTGTAGCACGCGCTCGTGCCCGGCAAGCTTCACCACGCAACCTTCCGGCGCAATCGAGCCGTGCAAAATCGCCAAGCCGCCGTCGGCCTTGATGGGCTTTGCTAGCGGCCGCACCACTTCCTGGCCGGCCGTTTCACTCGCGTCGCTGATTTCCTCAAAGAGCTTTCGTCCCGATGCCGTGATCCCGTCTTTCAGCAACCCCGCTTCGCGCAAACGCTGCCCCAGCACGCGCATTCCGCCAGCGCGGAACATATCCGGCGCGTTAAACCGCCCCCCGGGCTTCAAGTCCGCCAGCACAGGAGTCTTCGCGGAAATTTCATCGAAATCTTTCAGTGTGAGGGGCACACCCGCATCGGAAGCAATCGCCAGCAGATGCAGCACGGCGTTGGTCGAGCCGCCGCTGGAGGCAACCGAAGCAATCGCGTTGTGCAGCGATTCGCGCGTGATGATCTGCTTGGGGCGGATATCGTCTTTCAACAGCTGCATCACCAGCTTGCCGCAATCGAACGCCGCCTTGCCCTTGCGCGGATCCGTGGCCGGAATTTCGTTCGCGCCCATCGGCGAAATTCCCAGAAACGTGAGCGCCATGGCCATCGTGTTCGCGGTAAATTGCCCGCCGCACGCTCCGGCGCCAGGACACGCCACGTCTTCCAATTCGCCCAGCTGCTTTTCCGTCATCTTGCCCGCGGCGCACGCGCCCACGGCTTCGAACACATCCATAATCGTGACTTCGTGTCCGGCGAAATGCCCAGCAAGAATCGAGCCGCCATAAAGCGAAAGGGAAGGGAGGTTCAGCCGCGCCAGCGCCATCACCGTGCCCGGAATCGTCTTGTCGCAGCCGCAAATCGCCACCACCGCGTCAAATGCGTGCGCGCGCACGAAGAGCTCGATGGAATCCGCAATCACCTCGCGTGACACCAGCGAAGCCTTCATGCCTTCGGTGCCCATGGTGATGCCGTCGGAAATCGTGATCGTGTCGAATTCGATGGGCGTGCCGCCCGCGGCGCGCACACCGGCCTTCACGCGTTCGGCCAGTTGCCGCAGGTGAAAATTGCAGGGAGTAACTTCGGTCCAGGTATTGGCTATCGCCACGAGCGGGCGCGCCAAATCGGCGTCGGTGAGCCCGGTGGCCTTCAGCATGGCCCGGGCGGGCGCGCGGGAAATCCCCTTCTTGATGGCGTCGCTTTGCATGTTGTCCTTACCAGTAGGCGTCCGGCAGGCCGATAAGTCCAATTTGTAATTCTTGGCAAATTCATAAAAGAAGCTTATATGTAATTTCTGCACGCCGCGCTTGACGCCGCCGCCCGGCTTTCGTATAGTGGTGGCTCGTAAGCGTTTAAAAGGACACACAAGGCGCGTGGGTAATAAGTTTTATTACCGTTTCGCTTTTACTAGCCGCTTCCCTTATACGGGGGAGCGGGCCGGCGAGACGCGCGCGGAGCACCTGGCACCAAGTAACTAAATACCGCACCAAGTCTTCCAAGCCGGCCGCGACCCTCAAGGGAACGCGGCCTTTTTTGTTTTTGGACGACAGTTATCCCCATTTCTTTAGGGGGCCGGAGCTTTAGTTGATTCGGAGAGCCTGCCCACGGCAGGGTCCCAGGGCAGCGACCACAAGTGTTCGGTTTCACTGCACTTTCTACAGCTCGCGCAAAGAGTCGGTTGTCAGGGGGTCGGAGCTTCAGCTCCGACAATAGTGCTTGGCATTCTATGGGCTTCGGCCCCTGAGGACACGGATTTGGACGCTGTTCAGCGAGTTGCTAGGCCATAAGGGGAGAAGTCAGATGAGTGAAATCAAAATCGGCGATTGGCGCGCGAAAATTGACGCGATTGACACGACCCTGCTGCATCTGCTGAATGTGCGCGCGAGCTTTGCCCTCGAGGTCGGCCGCCTGAAGGGCGCCCGCGGCATCGCCCTGCGCGTCCCCGCGCGCGAACAGGAAATCCTCACGCGCATGAAGAAGTTGAATCCCGGGCCGCTCGATAGCGAAGCGGTCGACAAAATCTACAGTCAAATCTTGCATGAATCCATTCGCGTTCAGGCCGATCACGGCCTGGGCTCGACGGAGCTTCCCAAACGGGGCAAGACGCGGTTGACGGAAAAACGCCGCAAGGTCGCGGCAGCATGAAGAGTGCGGCCACAGCGCGCATCGCGTTCCAAGGCGAGCGCGGAGCCTTCAGCGAAGAAGCCGCGTTGAAATTGCTCGGCGCGGACATCGCCCTCGTGCCATGCGGCACGTTCGACGTCACGTTCTCCGCGATTCGCAACCACGCCGCCGATTACGTCCTCGCGCCGATGGAGAACAGCCTCGCAGGCTCGGTGCACCGCTCGTTCGACTTGCTCGTCGAAAGCGGCCTGCACGTCGTGGGTGAAGTGATCATTCCGATCGTACATAACTTGATCGGCTTGCCGGACGCGACACTCGCGCGCATCGCGTCCGTCGAATCGCATCCCGTGGCGCTCGCGCAGTGCGAGCAGTTCTTCATCGACCATCCGCACCTGAAACGAATTCCCGCTGAAGACACCGCAGGCAGCGTGCGCGAAGTCATGCGCGCAGGCGATCCCACGCGTGCGGCTATCGCCAGCAAGCGCGCCGCCGAACTCTACCGTGCCGTGATCTTGCAAGAGCATCTCGAAGACGACCGCGAAAACTACACCCGCTTCTTTTTGCTCGCACGTTCCGCTGCGCAGCCGCAGGAATTTCCCGCGGCCGACAAAATCTCGCTCGTCTTTCAGCTCGCACACAAGCCGGGAGCGCTGCATCACGCCCTTGAGCCTTTCGCGCGCCGCAACATCAACATGATGAAAATCGAAAGCCGCCCGGTGCACGGCCGCCCGTGGCAATACCGCTTCTATCTCGACCTGCAAGCTGCGGCAAGCGATCCCGAATTCGCGGCCGCGCTGGCCGAACTCGCGCAGCAAGCCGTGGAACTGAAAGTTCTTGGCTCGTACAAATCGGCGGAAACAGCGCCTGCCGGTAAATTTGTTTCCGAGGGGATCCAATGATCATCAACATGGCCGTAAACGCAACCGAAGAGCAGATTGACCACGTCGTGAAGCGGATTCAGGAGTGCGGCTTTCAGGCGCATCTGAGCCGCGGGGAGGAACGAGCCGTGATTGGAGTCGTCGGCAAAAGCGAAAAGCATCGCGGGGAACTGGAGGCGCTGCAGGCAGCGCCGGGTGTGGAAGAAATTATCCGCATCTCGCATCCTTTCAAGCTCGCGTCCAGAAATTTTCGCCCCGAAGGTTCGGTAATCGAGCTGGGCAAGGGCGTTTTCATCGGCGGCACGGAAATCGTCGCGGCGGCCGGGCCGTGCGCCGTCGAATCCGCGGCGCAGATCGGCGAAATCGCGGAAAAAGTGGCCCGCGCCGGCGCGAAACTCCTGCGTGGCGGCGCGTTCAAACCGCGCTCCTCTCCCTATTCCTTCCAGGGACTCGGCGAAGAAGGCCTGAAACTGATGCGCGCCGCCGCGGACGACAACGGCCTGCTGGTCGTTAGCGAAGTGATGGACCCGTCGCAGATTGACGTGATGTTGCCGTACGTTGACGTCCTGCAAGTGGGCGCGCGCAACATGCAGAATTATTATCTGCTGCGCGCTCTCGGCGAAATTCAGAAGCCGGTGCTGCTCAAGCGCGGCATGTCCGCCACCATTGAAGAACTGCTGCTCAGCGCCGAATACATCATGGCCGGCGGAAATTACAACGTGATCCTCTGCGAGCGCGGCATACGCACCTTCGACACCTACATGCGCAATACCATGGACATCGCCGCAATCCCGGTGATCAAGCAACTCTCGCACCTGCCGGTCGTCGCCGACCCCTCGCACGGCACCGGGCGCCGCGACAAAGTCGGCGCCATGGCCCGCGCCGCAGTAGCCGCCGGCGCCGACGGCCTGCTAATCGAAGTCCATCAAGACCCCGAGCGCGCCCTCTCCGACGGCGCCCAATCCCTCTACCCCGATCAATTCGCCCAATTGATGGCGGAGGCGCGGATGATCGCCCCAGCAGTCGGCCGCCGCATCGCCGAGGAGAAAGCCCACCAGCGCGCGGCGGTGTGATACGTGAAACGCCTAACGACTCAGATTGACGGATTATCGCAATAATGCGATAATTGATATCAATGGAACCGCGTGACCCGCGAATTCACACTCGAATATGTGGTGCTGCCCAACGGGCGAGTGCCCGCCCAGGAGTTCGTGGATTCGCTCGACGAGAAAGCGGCGGCGCGCGTAGACGCCTTCATCGAGCGATTGCGCGTCTATGGCAACCGGATGGAAGGCAAGTTCGTCAAAAAGCTCTCGAACGACATATTCGAGCTGCGGGTCAAACAATTCGACCGGATATTTCGCGTTCTTTTCTTTTACCAGCCGGACATGCTGATCGTGATTGCGTGCGGATTTCAGAAAAAGACGGAACGGACTCCGCCGGCCGAAATTGCCAGAGCGGAACAACTGAAAAAACTGTGGATCAAGTGGCGAAATCGCTACAGCGGAACACAGAAAGAGCGGGAAGCCATCTTGAAGGAGTTGGGCTCATGAAACAAAGCGCGAAACGCGATAGACACCGCGAAATTACCGAACAGCGCGCGCGCAAGAGCGCCACATACCGGAAAGCATTCGCGCGTAGCCTGCAGCAAATTGACCTGGCGATTCTGATACGCGAGATGCGTGAGGATGCGGGCTTCACTCAGGCCGAGCTGGCAGCTAAAGTTGGCACGACGCAGTCTGTGATTGCTCGCCTCGAAGACGCAGAGTACAACGGGCAGTCGCTGCTAATGCTGGAGCGCATCGCCACAGCGTGCGGCGTCGCGCTGAAGCTCCGCGCCGAGAAGAAGCCTCACTGGGACCGTGAAGTGGCACTCACATAGGTGCCGTGCTGGAACTTTAGCGATCCGGTCGACTTCTGTACAGGAGTCCATCGTTGCCTCTGGGATATCGCGCGAAGGTGCTGTTGAAGACCGCAATCATCGCTTGTGGAGTACTCTTCTTCCTGGCAATCGCAAGTTTTTGCCTCGAAAGTTGGCCGCCAGCGAAAAGCAGCTTCGAGCCTGTGCACTCTGTGGGCGGGGTTATTGACGTGCGTATCCTCGATTCCGGATGGTGGGGGTTCAAGTCGTACCTTTACCAGATTGATGTGAACGAGGGACGGGTCTTGGAGTTGGAGAACAAATCCCTTTCACGGGAAGAATTTGAAATCCCACCATGGCGCGCGCTCCCCGGCGGCGACACTGACACGGGCCGGTCCCATAATTTTTCGGAAGTCACGGGCTCGTCCCACAACTTCCCAGAATTCTCGTCGCCAGACGGTCGCTATATCGTGATCTCATCCGGCGATGATGGGAATCAGTCGAATGGCGCCCGTCAAATCCCGATCGTTGTAGAAAGCTCCACTGACCACACAGAGGTTTTTCAGGCTGCAATTCCGTATCGCTATTATGTGGGGGGTGTCACGTGGTCGCCGGATTCCAAGGCTGTTGCGTTACTTTTGTGTTCGCAACGCTTTGGGTTCGGCCCCTTAGATCTACTCAGCGCTTTCGCCGGGCACCCGATTCAGTACAAATCATTCGGCTTCCTGATAGTGAACGTTGAAGAGCGTAGGTCCGCAGCTGTGATGCGGTTTACAGGTCGATACGCATTCGGCTGGGCTGCGCTAGAGTGGGAACCGTCGCACGAGTAGCCGTCGTCTCTTTCTTCTGTTTCTCGCCTCAAAACAACAGCAGCTGGCCGGAAGGGCGCGTTTCATGTCTCGGCCGATAAGTCCGCAACCCAGCCTGTAGCGTGAGAATCCTGCTCTGAGATTCTAATCACATTGACGTCGCTGGTGTTGCAGGCCGAACCACTCGGCCCTCTGACGCAGACTCGGTTCTACAGCACATTGTTTAAGTTGCTACGGGCTTGTGGGTATGGCGTGGTTTATCGCGAGTGCTACTCTTGCTTCGCCAAATCTAGGCTTGCAGCAAAAGCTTAGTGGACTTGGTGCACCGAGATGTTAGGAGGAAACGCGCATGGCAACTCGAACATTGGCTGTACCGGAACAAACCTGGCGCCCTGAGCTTGAAACTAAGAACGAAGCGCACTCTTCCGGCGTTTCCTGGCCTGCCGTATTTGCCGGAGCGTTCGTGGCGGCAGCGCTGTCGCTGGCGCTGCTGGCGCTCGGCACCGGGATCGGCCTATCGGCGATTTCGCCTTGGGACGGCGCGGGCGCATCCGCTTCCGCTGTAGGCAAGGGAGCAATCGTCTGGCTGATCCTCACCGAGTTGATTGCGTCGTTGGTAGGCGGATATCTCGCAGGCCGGTTGCGCACGAAGTGGGTGAACATTCACACCGACGAAGTATATTTTCGCGACACCGCGCATGGTTTTCTGGTCTGGGCTGTGGGCCTCGTCATCACCGCGGCGTTTTTGGCATCCGCAGTGGCTTCAGTAGGGCGAAGTGCACGCGCAGGCGCGATGGCAGCGGAAGGATCCAGTTCCGCGCCTAGCCGAGGCGCCTTCAGCGCGAATGACTACCTCGTAGATTCGCTGCTGCGGACGACTTCGCCCAGCGCCGCGCAGGACGATGCCGCGCTTCGCAGCGAAGTCGGACTGATTTTCGTAAACGCCCTGCGCCAAGGAAATATTCCAGCGGCAGACAAGGCTTACCTGGCGCAAGTAGTGGCCGCAAGAACCGGAATCAACGAAAGCGACGCCGAAAAAAGAGTAGACGATGTGTATGCGCAAGCAACACAAGCCGCTGACACGGCGCGCAAGGCCGCAGCACACTCGATGTACTGGACGTTCCTGGCTCTCTTGATCGGCGCTTTCTGCGCGAGCTTCGCCGCAACCATCGGAGGCAAGCAGCGCGACCGAGTAATCATCGTCTGACGATTTTCATTTTCACAGGAGGCTTAACTCATGCGTTCAATTCTATTGCTGCTGCTTGGAGTTCCGATTCCTTTCATCATTCTGATCGGCCTCTTCAGCCACTTTTAATGCCGCGCGCGCCTATGAATGATCCCGGAGCGGGCGAGTGCTGGCCTATTTGAGTTTAATTTCTCCAACGGCATCAAAACCAAATTGAGGATCCTGGTACGTGCCGGTCATCTTTACAGGGACCGCTGCCCCGGCCTTTTTCCGCTTGAATAATGGATCGAACGGTTTCAATAATGCCGATTTGACTCCGGAGGTTTCCTGCGACAACTCCGCCTGGGTCTTCAGCATTCCATGGAAATCAATCTGTTGGTTCAGCAAATTATAACTGCCGTTCATCTGGGCCGAGGCGCCGGGCACATCAAACGATAGCGTTGAAAACTTGGCCACTCCGTCCCGCACCTCCACGTGGCCTCGCAAATTCAAGACCACATTTTCGGGATCATCCGCGCCGGCATCGGACTTCGCCTTACTCTGATCTTTCTTCTCGCCTCGCGCGCTCTGGCTCATCGTATCCACGCGCGTTTGCATACTGGGCTTCGTGAAGGTGC
>Ga0070733_10002438_pt1 | contig 13236 bp, 12 predicted proteins | sample Coa_R1_9_FD_66450 | JGI IMG/M metagenome (GOLD analysis project Ga0070733, IMG submission 66450) | Surface soil microbial communities from Centralia Pennsylvania, which are recovering from an underground coalmine fire - Coalmine... | ecosystem: Environmental > Terrestrial > Soil > Unclassified ... | reverse complement strand
ACGGCTGCCAGGAGTTTGCGAGGACTGATCTGGGCTCGTGTTTCTCCGATTTCCTGGCCGAGCCGCATATTCTCTTCGGAGAGCCGCCGTGTTGCTTCAATGTCCCCTTGTTCCCAGGCCAGCCGTGCCAGGCTGTCCAGCGCGTGTCCAAGCAGCCATGTGTCCTCTTGCGCCCGGCACAGGGAGATGCTCTGCTCAATCAAGGTACGGGCTGCTACAAAGTGCTGCTGATAGGCTCGCACCAATCCTAAATTCAGCAAAGCCTCCGCCAGGCCTGGCGCGTGCTTGAGCCCCTGGTAGCCAGCAACGCTCTCCTCAAGCAAGAGAGCAGCGGTAGTATAGTTCCCCTGCCGTAGGGCCAGATCACCCGCTCCACAGAGCGCTTGCGCTCGCGAAGCGGGAGACATCCCGCTGTGAGGGAGTGCAAGCGCTGCTTCCAGAAAGCTCTGCCCCTCGTGAAAAGAGCCGCGTGTGATCCAGTACCAGGATAATGCTGCACACAGTCGCACTGCCAACGCTGCTTCCCCGTACTCGATCAGCTTGAAGAGCGCTGCTCGGAGATTTTCCTGTTCTTGGTTGAGCAGCTTGAGCCACCGAAGCTGCTGGCCGCCCCCCGCAGGCGAGGCGCGATGCCTTCCGCGAACGCCAGGTAGTACAGCGCATATGCCCGTTCGCTGGCTCCGGTCTCTGCCTGCTCGGCCAGGCAGAGCAGTCCATACTCGCGCACCGTTTCCAGCATGACCAATCGTGGCTGCTCACTGTCCTGGCGGACCTGTTGCAGCAGGCTCTGATCGAGCAGCGCGGCCACTCCACTCAGCGCGTCACTGGTCCAGTCTCCTCCACTGCGACAGATCTCCTCGATTGCTTCGAAGGAGCAGCCACCAACGAAGACAGCCAGGTGCCGGAAAAGCCATTGCTCAGCAGGTGAGAGCAGATCATAGCTCCATTGAAGGGTGTTGCGCAACGTTTGCTGGCGTTCTGGAAGGGTGCGCGCTCCCCCGGTGAGGAGCTGCAGTCGCTGCGCGAGGCGAGCGAGCAGCGCCTGGGGCGGGAACAGCTTGATGCGGGCCGCTGCCAGTTCGAGCGCCAGCGGCAGTCCATCCAGGCGCACGCAGATTTCCGCAATAGCGTGCGCATGCTCCGCCGTCACCTCGAAGGATGGGAGCGCGGCCTGCGCGCGCTCCTTGAAGAGGGCAATCACGGGATACTGGAGCAGGATAGCATGCGCTGGAAGCCGTGTCAGGTCAGGCAAGGCCAGGGGAAACACCGGAAACTCGTGCTCTGCCTGGAGATGGAGGACGTGACGGCTGGTCACCAGCACCTTAAGATAGGGACACACCCGCAGGAGTTCCTCCACCTGCGCAGCGGCAGCGGCTACCTGCTCGAAGTTGTCCAGGACCAGCAGTAGATGCTTCTCATGGAGGAAGGCGCATACGCGCTCGAACACTGGTTGCTGGTCAAGTGCCTTGAGATCGAAGGTGTGAGCAATGGAAGGAATGACGAGGCTGGCGTCGCGAATGGGAGCCAGGGAGGTGAAAGCCACGCCATCAGCGAAATCATTGAGGAGTTCCGTCGCCACCTGTACGGCTAGGCGCGTCTTGCCGACGCCACCCATGCCAATCAGGGTCAACAGGCGGATATCCGGGCGGCGGAGCAAGATACACACGCTGGCAATATCCTGTTCGCGCCCAAAGAGTGGGGTGAGTGGAAGGGGGAAGTTAAGAGAAAGTGTGTTCTTTCGCTGTAGTGTCGAATGAGGTTGGGTTGAGAGCATCGGCACAACCGCTGGCGCTCCAGGCGAGGGATCATCTTCAACGTGAACAGCGCTCTTACTGTTGGACAGCCCGACCTCGCCCGCCAGTTTCGTGGCAACCGCACGTAATCGTTCGATGGTGACACGCTCCGACTTGCCTAGATAAGCTGAAGAGAGCTTGCCCCCGCCCTTGCGGTACGCTTTCCAGTACCAGCCACCACGCCGGTTGCCTGCCTGTTCTTTGCGAGCCGTGAAGGTACCGCTGGGACTCGTAAAGGTGAACGTCTCGGCATCGGCCAGCCAGGCATACCACTCAGGTGTTTCCACGGTTAGCATCTGCTCGTGTTCCTCCCGTCGATCCACCAGGAGAGTGTCGCGTACGAGAGGGATTGGCTTCGGCATGGTTTTGCTCCTTGATACTTTCTCTGTTCGATCGTGCAGTTACCGAACAGTATAGCAGATGTTCGGTAACTCGTCACGCCGGGTGCAATTCCTTCCCGCCAAGAGGGTTTTGGAAAGAACGTGCGGGGCATATGAGGTTTGTCCTTCCGCTTGTTCGGGGTGACGCAGGAATGCACATTCCAGCAGGGTCACAGACGCCTGGTCAATGCGTCTTCTCTGATCCGATTTCTCAGCGTTGTTCTTCGTTCCGTTAATACTCAAGGGCCTATTGCAGATTATAAAACTAGATAGCTGCTTAATCCGTGTTAAGTATGATAAAGAGATTTCATTGGACAATGCCAGAGCAAGGAGAAAGCCGTGCATATACCTTTTCAGTTTGGCTTACCGCAAGTGCTCCTGATCCTTATCGGTCTTGCGGGACTGTGGTTGTTTATCACGGCGGCCTATGGATTGATTCGCGGCCATGAAATACCATCACGAATAAAATTTGCAGAGGATTTAGACGAACGTGGCAACCCGCGCAGGAGATATCGCCGCCGCTTACGTTGGGGACGCGGACTGAGTGGTATCCTGTTGATAGCGGTTGCGATATCGCTTCTCTGGCTGACGTTCTTAATACAAACCTACTTAGGGTTAACAGGGGAAATAAAAGTAGCGCAAATCCGAGCTACAGCATTAACCAATGCTCCGCATGAGATGAGAGTCGAGCTAATCTTGTACGATGATAATGGCCATACGGCATCAGATAACACGTATCGCGTTACGGGTGACGAATGGATGCTTCAGGGCGATATAGTAAAGTTTCCAACCTGGGCAAATGTTATTGGCCTGCATTCAGGGTACAAGCTGACCCGGTTCGAGGGGCGCTATGACGATATCAATATGGAACGCAGTTCTCCCCATTTTGCGATAGCCCTGAATGGTGGTGACGACAATTTTTTCAAGACCGCGTATACACAGCGATCCTGGTTTTCCTGGTTTGCGGAGGCTTCGTATGGTAACGCGGTGTTTCAGGGGCCAGGGACATACAATGTCTTCGCCACACAAGACGCGCTTATTGCTCAGCCGGCCTCGTAGGTTATTATAGAATGAGGCATGGCGACCGCAAGGGTCGTCATGCCTGGATACTTGTCTTCACAATCTTGCAACAGCCCTGTCCTGCTTCAGCTTTGAGTTGTGTTGTCGATAGGAATCACCAGAGATAACACGAACGAAGGAGCGGGACTGTGACAACCAACACAGTGGAAAATCGGCCTATTCCAGTAGAGGTCGGCGCGCAAGATGACTCCCCGACGCTTTTTTACAGCGTCGGGGTTATGGCGTATAACGAAGAGATGAACATCAGGCGCACCCTGCATGCCATCCTGGAACAGGAAAGCCAGCGCACCTGCGTCGAGGAAGTGATCGTAGTTGCCAGCGGCTGCACCGACGATACCGTTTCGATTGTTCGGGAGATCATGCGAACCGATGCGCGAGTTCAAGTGATCGTGCAGGAGCGACGCGAAGGCAAAGCCTCGGCCATCAACCTCTTTTTGCAACGGGCGCACAGCCCGCTATTGGCGCTTGTCGGCGCTGATATCATCCCCGAAAAGGACTCGCTCGAACGACTTTGCGCCAGCTTCGCCGACGCTACAGTCGGCATGGTTGGCGGGCGTCCGGTGCCGGTCAACGACCAGGATACGTTTACCGGTCATGCCGCGCACCTGCTGTGGCGTCTGCACGATACCGTGTCGCGCCGCGCTCCAAAACTGGGAGAGGTGGTGGCATTTCGCAATATTGTGCATGCTATTCCCACCCATACGGCTGTAGACGAACTCTCCCTGCAAGCCATCATCGCAAGGCGCGGCCTGCGCATGCTCTACGTGCCAGAAGCTGTCGTGTATAACAAAGGACCAATGAGCATCCGCGATTTTCTCAAGCAGCGACGACGCATCTACGCCGGTCATTTACTCGTGCGCTCACAGGAAAAGTATGAAGCGCCCACCATGAATGCGCGAGCTGTTCTTGGCGCATTGGTCGCGAACGCGCCAGATTTCGCCAACACGCCAAGCCAGGTATGCTGGACGGTAGGAACGATTGCTTTGGAGTCGCTGGCTCGTTTACAGGGACGCTACGATGTGATGCGCAAACGCTCTCACCATGTCTGGCAAACCGTCGCTTCGACGAAAACTGTCGAGGATGAGCAGCGCAAGCTCAGGCGCATTTGCAACACACAGAGCGTTATCGTCTTTCGCGTCAGCCGCGTGGAAGATGAAGAGACGCATTACTTCCCCGCGCGCGAGCGACAACTTACCCGCAAAATGCTGCGCGCGATGATACCGCTGCTGCACAACTACATTCGGAAAAACGATTTGCTGAGCATGCATGGCAATGATACGCTTGTGATTCTGCTGAACTCAGAAGAAAACGAGGCAGGATTGATTGCGCTCCGACTTAAACAGGCGATGGAAAGACAGCAGATTCCTATGCATAATGGAGCGATAAGACATCCTGTGGCTCGCTATCATGCTGTTTCTTTCGCGCAATAAGCGCAGCCATTAGACCGCACGCTATAAATACGCCTTGACTTTAAGCCGGGTTTTGGGCTGCCAGGGCCTCTAACTCCGAGACAACGCGCTCCAGTTCATCCACCAGGGGAGTTCGTCCAGCGCTGCGCAATATATCAACCAGCGTGCGATAATACCAGAGCGTTCCCTCTTTGCCCCCATTGAATCGCTGCCAGAGTGACTCGCCCAGGATGCGATAATCTGTGAGAATTGCGCGCGCGTTATGCAACTTATCGGCGGCTGAAACAAGGCGCACAGATGCAGGCGCACCCACCAGGTGTCCGATATAAGCCTCCTTACGCGCTCTCCAGGGTGGTTTAGGCATAACCTCGGCGTCGGTGCAGCCATCGACAATCTCAACGACGTTTTCCCCATAACGTTGTCGAATCAGCTCGCGCGTGGGCGCTCCACCCTGATCCTCAATGGCATCATGCAACAGGGCAGCAATGGCTTCATCCTCGCTGCCACCTTGCTCGAGTACGATACTGGCGACCGCCAGCAAATGCGCTATGTATGGGATATCTGTACCTTTTCGAGTTTGCTTAGCATGCAAACGTGAAGCAAAAACCAGGGCATCATCAAAACGCGTTGAGAGTTCCATCAAGTAATCCTCAGGCAGTTAAACAGACCTGCGAGATTATAGCATACTTTCTAGCGTTTTGTCGTACAATAACTGGCAAAAGAATGAACCGTACCCCTAAAAGGAGCAGTCCAATCCATGTCCCAACCGCGCCCAGACGCCTCTGTAGAAGCCATCCCAACAGAGCCAGGAAGACATCATCGACCCGCCAGCGTGCCTGTGCGCATTTTCGCAACGTGCATCACCTCGGTGGTGGTAGCTGTCCAGTACACCAACTATGGGCCGCTGATCCCCGTGATGAGTAAGGATTTGCACATCAACGGCGGCCAGGTCGGGCTTATGTCCACTTTCTTATTCCTGGGACTGGCTATCATGTATATTCCCGCCGGGGCGCTGGTCGATCGCTACGGCCAGCGCCCTGTGCTGATCGGCTTTAGCGCCGTGCTTGTGCTTGGCGGTGTCTTACTCCCGATCATTCCTAACCTTACCTGGATACTATTTTGTCGCCTGCTTATCGGCTGCGGTGCCGGCGGCACATTTGTAGCGGGGGCAGGGGTCGCAGCCAGCCTGGGAAAATACGCGCCGGTGGGACAGGGACTATATGGCGGCTCGGTACAGATCGGTTCGGGTCTTGGGCTGCTGCTGACTCCTCATCTATACACGTGGTTTAACTGGCCGGGCGCGTTCTTATTCTGGGGATTGCTGGGCATTGCCTCGATTGTCGCCTGGATTCTGGTTGATGATGGGTTCGAGCCGCACATGCGCGCAAAAATCGATGTGCGTGCCGGATTGCGCTCGCCAGCGGTCTGGACGCTCGGTCTTTCCCACATGGGAACCTTTGGCCTGGGCAATGCGGTCGCGGCCTGGATATCCGTATATCTCGCCCATCAATATGGGCTGCCGCTCGGATTGGCGGCTACGCTTGGTTCAATCGCGCTGCTCTCCGGTATGTTCTTTCGCCCTTTGGGCGGTATCCTGATTGGCCGCCGTGTTATCGGAGCGATCCCGTTCCTACGCATCGGCGTCATGTTGGGAGCGGCGGGAGTTGCGCTGCTTGCCCTTCCACTGCGTTTAGCGCCAATTACAGCGCTTGGCATGGTTATGATCGCCTTCGGATCAACGGCTCCTTACACCTCTGTCTTCAACGAGGCAGCTCACCTCAAGGGAGTGGGCAAGGGGATCGCACAGGGACTGGCAAGTATGCTTTCAACGCCTACTATCCTGCTGGGGCCTCCATTGATCGGCTTCTTGTTCGGGCGCAGCGGCAGTATCACGCTGGCGTTCGCTTCCATTCTGCCGTTTGCCTGCGTTGCCATCATTGCCTCGTTTCTGGCCGGGCCAGCAGTACGACACGAAACGCTCGGCAGTTAGGAGCCTATTCTCCTCTTCTCAAAGTCTTGTCTGGACTTTCTCACCTCTGGTATACTGTTCGATCGAAGCCTGTCGTAGCCAGTCGGGATGTGTCGCAAAAAACAGGCAATCTCCGTCCCGGCCCGGCTCGTGTAAAATATAATAGCGGTTCTGCGGGAGTGAATATTATGTACTTGGCGCCACATGAGACTGAGCGTTTTTACCGAATCTGGTTTGAACTGCTCCACTACGTTAATGACCAGCAGCGTCTAGTTCCTGACTTTCCCGATACCCCCGGGGCGGGAGCGATCTTACCCTCCGACGCCTTGCAACTCCGAAACGCCTTGTGGGCTGATGACGCACTACGCGAACGCTTCATTGAGGCCAATCCTGCTGGACTTTCATCGACCGACCTGGCGCTGGTGGAGAGTTGGAGCTATCGAGTCACCGGAAAATTTTTTATTATGCGCCACCTGAAGAAATACAGCGTCTTTCTTTCAGAACAGCTCTCAGGACATGCCTACGGTGTGCTGGGATTGGTTAGCCCGATTGATGAAGTCGTGGGGCCGACTGTGCCCCTCTATGTGGAGGCGGTGTTACTGCCGTTCGAAGGTCAGATCATCTATGACAGCTTGCTGCAATCGTATAGTATCTCCTTTGGACCCACTATACGTCGCGGATTTAACGAAACTTACCGCAACGTCCAGGAACGCGAGGGGATTATCACTTCTCTGGAGCCAGTCGAAGCCTCTAACGATCCGCATGAGATAAGAAGCGCGATACTAGCGCGCAATGCGAAAATCTTGAGCGCCTTCCGGAAAGACTTAACCAGGAGAGGATTGAGTTCTACCATGGTTGAGCAGCATGCCTCAGCTATTGATTCTTTTGCGCAGACCTGGCTCCTGGCGCAAGGCTCGCCGCGTGGGCTACTCGACACGACACTTGCGGATATTCAAACCTACCTGGGTACTACAGGGAATAAAACGAGTACCACCAGTTTCAAGCGATTTGTCAGTTTCTTGAGTGATACAGGCCGGATGGATTATGAGGTAGCAACGCCCCTGCGCAATTTTCTTCAGCATGCGCGCGCATAGGTGAAGAAAATTGCTCTTGACAAAGCATAGCCAGCGGGTTATGATAAGGTCGCTCAAGGAGCAAGGCGCATTCGTCTAGTGGTCCAGGACGCCGCCCTCTCAAGGCGGAGATCACGGGTTCGACTCCCGTATGCGCTACCGAACACTCGCTGACGCTGTTTCCATCCTGTGAGGAAGCCAACAGCACATCGTCTGTGACAACCCATCTTGGGTAGAATATCGCGGCTAGACTAGCACCCGGTTGGAATAGGCTCTGTATGAGCGAGTTCGACCGTAATCAGACGTATAGAGAGAGCCACTGCTGAGGCCAGCGGGAGTTGCGATGAACATCAGCAACACTCTTGGGCACGGCGAGCCCAAATACAAGTCCATCCTCTTTCCAGATAAGTCGCCTCTCCTCGAGTTCAGCGAGCGCAATCTCGGACTCATCCAAAGTCAGCTTTCCGGTTGTCTTCAACTCCGCCCGCACAAGATCAAACTTGACCGGACGAGGATCAACCCGCTCGTACAGTACGGACGCTGGTTGCGAAAGAACATACGTCTCCTCTGACGAGTACCGAGAGTCGATAATCATCAACACGCCGTCGGTGAATGCATACGAGAGTTCTACAAACCGCGATCGGTGCTGTTTCTTCCAGTTGTCCACTTGCATCACAAGTTGGCTATACAAAAGTTTCAGCTCGTCCGAATAAGCAAAGTTACGCTCGAAATAGTACCCATAGTCGTCCAGTGAAAAGCCGGTATCCTCAAGAAACTGATCCGAAAATAGGACGTCATAGCACTCATGGTGAACAGGCTTCGTGGGAATTCCGAACCTATCAGGGTCCATCTGCAGCGGTGCAAATCGTGTAACTACCGTTTCAGTTCGAGACACTGGTGGCATAAGGTGGTAGATCCGAGGAAGCATCTCAAGCATCGCTTCGTAAGCCTCGACAGAATCGTCGGGCAGTCCGTATAGGATGTTGTAATAGATGATGAGATGCTCTATATAGCCCGTCTTGATTAGACACACATTGTCGATTCCCCGGACACCCTTGTCCATAGACCGAAGTACGGGCGTTGAAAATGATTCTACACCCGGCTGTACTGCGACGAACCCCGCATTTACGAGTAGTCGGATACGTTCGGGAGGGTGATTCGCTTTTATTTCACTATGCAAACGGAATCGAGGTTGATGATCCGCCAACCGCGGCAGGAGTTCTGAGTAGTAGATCTTCGGCATGATGTAGTCGGAAAACCGGAACGTGACATCTCCATACCGCTCTCGCAGATCCTCTAGCATCTGCAATGTCAGGCCGGGATCCTTATATCTGTACCTAAGGGTCTCGTCATCAATGCCGCAGAAGACACAGTGCATGCTCTGCCCCCACCAGCAACCTCGAGAGCTCTCAACGGGAAGGACCTTAGTCTCTACGTGGATCTTGTGTGAAGCCTCTAACACCGCAAGATCTTCGTACCAATCATCGTAGTCGGGGATTGGGCTGTCATTCAAGTTATAATTCGGTGCCCGGATGATCCGTCCGGATGCAACGCCAACAACCAGTTGGAGAGAGTTAGTAGCCGTAAGTATCGGTGGGATAAGGTCCCGTCGGAGTGTAGCGCGCACATCCCGCTTCACAGACCTACTATTCCCAAGAATGAGTTGGGCAAGGTCAACGATTGCTTTCTCGCCATCCCCTCGGACAAAAAAATCAACACAAGGGAACGCCTGAGCCACTGTGCTGCCGGGTGGCCCCTCAAGCGCGTAGCCGCCGAAGATTACTGTTAGCGTCGGGTCAATACTCTTCAACCTGGTTGCTAAGGCCAACGACGCCATTGTTTGATCGAAAAGACATGTGAAGCCGATGATCTTAGCGTTGGAGCGCAAGATCCGATCTGCTGCCTCTTGTAGAAACTGCGGCACAATCTCATGGCGCATGTACATGAACAAATCGAGAACTGACTCGGCGCTAGGATACGCGTCATAGCGATAACCATTCTTCCAGAAGGTGAGTACACGCTTGACAATAGCTGCTTGCTGTCGTTCTCCAAGAGCACAATCAAGATCGGCGGTGAAGATGAACTCATTCAGCCCCCACGCATCCGCAAGGTACTGGTAAGTGTCATGTTTCAGCCAACGCAGAAGGTCCGTCCCGAAGTGGAAGACACGGGCGGAGATCTCTGCTCTGGTCAAGCACGATTTCAGAATGCCCAGTCCGAGGCACGGCTCGATTGGCGGAGCCCAGGGCATACTTACGAGAGCGACATCGCAGCTAGGCATTTTGGTTGCTGGCATCTGGCCTGCTCCCTCGACATCGGATAGAATTAGATCTTCACGATCCCACTCGAGTCGACGACTACCGCTTGATCCCTTGGTGGGCCAAAGACAATCACGATAACGATGGCGATGACGACAATTACTACAATGAGAGGCGCCAACCTGGTTTCCTCGGCAGCGGTGTGGAGCGCCTGTATGCTTCCCACTCGCTTGATCGCGGCCTCAGCAGTGGCAGATAGGGGAACACCTAGTTTTGCTGCAACGCCAGCCGGGTCAGTCATCAAGTCCCCGAGGTAACGGCCATCGGTCACTGTCTTGTTGTACAAGTCTAGAACTTGTTGAGCATCAGCCTCGTTCACCTACAGGTGCAGAGCCGCAACCTCTGGCTCAATAACTCTGTACGCCGCCTCGAGCTGAGTCGCAGACGTGAGTTGCGAACGCATTTGGTGCCAGTTGGCCGCAATGTGCTCGCTGTGAAACAGCGGCTGCTGAAAAATAATATTGGGCCTGGTTACAGATATCTTGGTACTACTTCTGGTTGGCATTATCAGACCCTCCTTAGTAACTTACGATGTCGGTTTTCCGACGCCTACGGCTCATAAGTCTCACTCAGATCTTTTCCCTCAACTATAAGCTTCGCAATGAGACCATGCAAAAAGGGTGTTGGCGCCTTCGACTTAGCAGTCCGTTTTTGATTGGCCTCCATACTGGCTGTTTACGGGAGATTTATTCGCAAAACAGCTATTTATAGCAGATGCGTTTCGCATGCAGCCCTAGACCTACAAGGGAAGTTCTACAAGACAACAGAGTAAAAACGATAGCGGGTGCCGAACGCGTGGGAAAGAAACAGGTAATAACTACAAACTGCTGATATACCATGTGCGGTGAAGCAATTGCTTACTTATAAAATATACTTAAAATCAATTTAGCTGTCAATGATTCGTATTCACTTATAATGTCCCCCAGAATCTGTACCAGGCGATAAGCTAAAATAGCTGCGTCACTAAGTGCAAAGAAAAGGAGAGTCCAATCAAACTCTTCTAAACAATTGACCAAACCAGGAGTGCTTCGGAATATGATTATGAACATCAGTGTTGACCGAATGGTTTGCCTCTTTTGGTTCAAAAAAGGTTAGATTTATCAAATTATTCACGACCTTTATCGCCTTAAAGAGAGCATTTGTTGAATAATTAACTTCTATTAAATAATGAGCATCTTCTTCTGTTTGAATATTTACTATGATTATCACCCTTCTTAGGAAGGTTCCAAAAGAAGCCCGAATTTCTTGTTTATTTGAGTCAAAATCAATTGATGAAGAATCCATAAATATCAAAGCACTATTAATATGCTCAAATATTTCTGAAAAACTGCCGCTAACTTTAACAATTACTATACCGAACCAATTTAATGAATTAAACTCAGGGATTTTGCCAAAGCTTTTAAACACAAAAAAATTGTAGCCAAAATATATAAAATAAATCGGAAGTAATATCAATAATACGTTAAAAAAGAAATCTACTTGATAAATATTATAACGGCTAAAAACTAATAAATAGAAGTAATATGTATAGATTTTTGCTTCAAGAATAATAAATAGGGCAATAAGAATAATAAGGTCGGCAGTTAATCCTAACAATGTGTAGATGAGGTAACGTCTTCTAATTTTTTGCCAAACCTTTTTAGAAAATGGAAGACGCTTCACTTGTAAGACTTTTATAGATGAAGGTTTGGCCAATCCAACAGCTTTTTTTCGAAATGATGTAAAAATGTTAGGTAAAATGCTAATAAGTGCTGGAAGCACTCCAATCAATGCAACAAGGACTGAAAATAAACCGTTGAAATTCATGCTAATCCTCAGTAGCATTAAGTAGCTTTGTATTAGATTCTCATCAATCGAAAACAAAGCAAACAAGAAGGGTAACGTTACAGCTTACTCAAAAAGTATGTTAACAATAATTACTTTGTATTGTCAGAAATACTATACTCTACTACAAACAAAACTTCAATCCACCATCCAATACCGTTTTCTTCGCATGAAAATAGAAAATGCTCTCTGCAAGATGAATGAAATGAGGAAGGTAGGTAAAAAAAGAGGAGGTATCCACCCGGTCAGACGAATACCTCTCCTGAGGAGAGTCCATATAAGCGGGAGAGAAATACATATAGACCCTCTGGAAGCTCTCCCAGCAATTTGCTATGATTACAGTGTAGATTAATGCGGTGCATGATCTGATGCTGTCAAGCTCACGAAGTAGCTTAAAGGCAAGGTGCTCATTTGAGCGTTTTGAAAGGAACTCTCCATGTATAAAAAAATCCTCGTAGGCTTAGTGCTACTGGGTGTTTTGACGACTACACTGGCCGCGTGCGGCATCTATGATGTGAGCAACGTGCCATCCGGCCCGACGGTGCATATGGGCACCGCAAACTTTCTCCAGCCGTCCATTACCATTAGCAAAGGGCAGTCTATCAACTTAATCGATGATGTAGCGGTACAGCATATCATCAAGAATGGCACGTGGAACGGCAGCACTCCGGATCTAAAAGCAGAATCCGGCGCTCCAAGCGTGAATGACACATTTAATGGCGATGATAGCGCCATGATTGGGCCGTTTAATACCAGTGGCACTTTCCTCCTGCTTTGCACCGTTCATCCTGGCATGAACCTGAAAGTAATCGTATCGTGACAGGGTTGACGCCAACATGAAGAGGAAAGCGGAATATTGCGACCAGGGCCAGAATATAACAATTGACCGCTGAAAACACGTTAATTGAGGAGAAACGCTAATAATAACACCTGGGTTAGTACTTTTATGGCAGTAAAGCGTGCTTCGCCTGTTAAAAATGGCGGGTCATGCTATACTATTCCGTGATTAAGCATCAGCAAAACAGGTAGATAAGGGTTATTTAGATTATATGCGGTCACAACTATCCAGGTATAAAGGGTTTCTGCCTCTTTTATTAAAATGTGGAGGTATCTTTTTCCTCTTTTTCCTGACAGTGATTGTGGTAGCCTGCGGCGATACCAGTCAGAGCACTCCCGGAATTCCGGCCCCCACGCTTACCGTTGTTTTCGGCCAATTTAATGCTTCACCTACTCCCCCGCTGCTCCCCTATTATTGCGGTGGTTGGGCAACCGACACCACACCCTTATACAGCACGAATGGTGTTGTCAATGTCTTTGGCAAATTCACGAAGACGGTGTCTGGCAACCCGGAGGGTGTAGCGGGCGCTGATGTTACTGCTACAGTAGTCTG
>Ga0070733_10002435_pt1 | contig 13256 bp, 11 predicted proteins | sample Coa_R1_9_FD_66450 | JGI IMG/M metagenome (GOLD analysis project Ga0070733, IMG submission 66450) | Surface soil microbial communities from Centralia Pennsylvania, which are recovering from an underground coalmine fire - Coalmine... | ecosystem: Environmental > Terrestrial > Soil > Unclassified ... | reverse complement strand
GTTCTCTATGGACCGGCCAAGGCGGCGAATGCCGGCGGGGTAGCGACCTCCGGCCTCGAAATGGCCCAGAACAGCGCACGGCTGAGCTGGACCCGCGAGGAAGTGGACGATCGGCTGCACCAAATCATGATCGCCATTCACAAGAACTGCTTCGAAACGGCCGAGAAATACGGCACCCCGGGCAATCTAGTGAACGGCGCCAACATCGGCGGCTTCCTGAAGGTCGCCAATGCCATGCTGGATCAGGGCTTGGTGTAGCGGTTGCATGGCTAATCTGTGTGGATATGATGCGGGGTGGAAGAAGTTCCACCCCGCAAGTTTTTTGAGGACGTGTCGAGCACAACACGTCGGTTGGTGAAAGAGCATCCAGGCTTATGAATCGTTCAGCGTACGTAACTTGGGCAGCGATTACGACCATTCTCGCGTCTCTCCCGCCCTTTGCTCTGGGGTTATTTTTTGTATTGGACTTCTTTGGGATCGCCCCTCATCGGGGAGCGGATCCCAATATCTTCACCTCTTCCGGCGAAGACCTGTTGGGTATCCTGATGACAATGATCCCAGCAACTTGGGGCCTTGCCACCAGTATCGGCTTGCTGCGCCTGAAACGGTGGGCGCGGTACTCCATCATCGTTTTTTCGAGCGTCAACATTGCCTTTATCGTGATCATGTTTGGTCTCGGCATGATTCTCAAGCTGGCGCTGGCCAAACGACACTCTTTTACGTTCATAGGCGTCTGGGATTTCGCTTATTACGTCGGAGTTCCTGTTTTTTACGTAGGGATCAGCGTCTGGTTTCTCATGCTCTTTAACCGGCCCCGAGTCGTGGAGGAATTCGAGAGGACGACGGTAGCGCCTCTTAGCTGACATGGCCGTAACCCACCAACCCGATATCCCATCGTCGCTCCCGGGCGCCTGTTCGAGGGCTTCGAGACTGATGCTCACTCACCACCTCCAAACTCTTGCGTATCGTCATAATCTGTCATATTATGAAGGCATGACGATGACCTCGCTGAACATCTCCCTCCCCGAAGCCCTCAAGGAGTACGTAGAGGGGCAAGTTGCTACGGGCGACTGGGGTACGCCAAGCGAGTATGTCCGCGAACTGATTCGCCAGGACAAAGAACGCCGCCTTGGCAATCTCGAGCAAGAACTCGTCGCAGCCGCCAAGGGACGGAAAATCGAGATTCCCCTAGCCGAAATTCGCCGCAAGGGCCTGATCTCCGCGCTCCGCGAGCGCGCCCGCAGCCGATGAGAAGGCGTCGGCTTGTCTTCAGCGACGCGTCGGTTGCCGACATACTGGAACAAGCTGACTGGTACGCCGCTCAGACGGGACAACCATTAGCGCAACGCTGGCAGAAAGCTGTCGTTGCCGCCATTTCGCGCTTACTGACCCGACCCGCCATGGGCGCACCCTGCAAATTCCGATCGCCAGCACTTCGCGACTTAAGGCGGGCGACCGTCTCAGGATTTCCCAAGCATCTGCTCTTTTATCGGTTCGACGACGACGAAGTGTTCGTCCTCCGCGTTGTGCATGGCGCCCGCGATTTAGAGCGGCTCTTTTCTTAGCCCGGCCTTGCTCCAAAGGAGTTCTGGCATCGGGAAGACTGTCCCCCACGCGAGTATGATTAGCTGTTCGCGCAGCCGTCATGTCCATAACCCACACCCCCGACCCCATCGTCGACCCCGAGCGCCTCTTCGAGGGCTTCGAGAACCTGATGCCCTTCCGGGTGCAGGACATTCTTCTCGTCTCGAGCCTCTACGACTCTTTCATCCTGCGCGAAGATGGCCGGCTCAATGAGCTGCTGATCGGTGAATCGCTTGAACTCAACTTGCAGCAAATTCCCGGCATCACTCATGTTTCGAGCGGGGCCGAAGCCTTGAAGCTGGCCCGTTCCCAACCCCGCTTCAACCTGATCGTCACCAACCTGGAAGTCGAAGACATGGGCGCCGCCCAACTGGCCCGAGAGGTCAAAGCTGCCGGACTCGATGTGCCCGTAGTCGTCCTGGCGTATGACTATCGGGAGATCAAGAATTTTGTGGCCCGAAATCCGGTAACCGACCTGGAGTCGATCTTCCTGTGGCAGGGCAACGTCCGCATTCTGATCTCGATCATCAGCTACATCGAAGACAAACGCAACGTTTTCCATGACACCCGTACCATCGGCGTCCCAGTGATTCTGGTGGTGGAAGATGACATTCGCTACTACTCGGCCTTTCTCCCTGCAATCTATACCGAGTTGATCACCCAGTCGCGTCGCATTATTAGCGAAGGTCTTAATGTGGCTCACAAGCTGGTGCGGATGCGGGCGCGACCCAAGATTCTGCTCAGTTCCACCTACGAGGACGCCCTGCAACAGGCGATGGAGTACCGCGATTACCTGCTGGGCGTGGTCTCAGATATTGAATTTCCGATGGGCGGCGAGTTGAGCGCCGAGGCTGGTTTCGAACTGGCGCGCCGGGTGCAGGAACAAGTGCCGGACGTCCCCATTGTGCTGCAGTCCAGCCGCACCGAATTCCGGGCACGCGCCCACGCCGAGGGCTATTCGTTTCTGCGCAAGCGTTCGCCCACGCTATTGCGAGATCTACGACGCGTGCTGACGGAACATTTGGGCTTTGGCGACTTTGTTTTTCGGTTGCCTGATCGCACTGAAGTGGCCCGAGCCGGTGATCTGAACGAACTCGAAGCCCGGCTCCAAGAAGTTCCTGAGGAGAGCATCGCCTACCACAGCGAGCGCAACCATTTTTCGCGCTGGCTTCGGGCGCGCACAGAATTTGCCCTGGCGCAGAAGCTTCGTCCTCGCAAGGTTTCTGACTTCCCGACGCTCGAAACCCTGCGCCATGACCTGATTGACTCCATCGCCGAGTATCGCGGCGAGCAGAGCCAGGTCCTGATCGGCGATTTCAATCCTGCGACTTTCAAGTCGGGCGATAAATACTTCTTGCGAATTGGCGGCGGTTCTCTGGGGGGAAAAGCGCGCGGGCTCGCCTTCGTTCGCCATTTGCTGCACAACCACCGGATTGCGCGGCGCTTCCCCAACGTTAGCATTGCAGTGCCGCCAAGCGTAGTGCTGGCGACCGATGTGTTTGACGACTTTCTGAGTGAGAACAACCTGCTCGATTTCGCCATGAACTCGAACGACGACGGCGAAATCCAGCGGAGATTTCTGGCTGGGGCATTCCCGGCCCCGCTACGGAACGATTTACTGGCGTTTCTGGCGGAAGTACGCTACCCGCTGGCCGTTCGTTCGTCGAGTCTGCTGGAGGATTCGCAATACCAGCCGTTCACCGGGGTTTATGAAACCTTCATGCTGGCCAACCAGCATCCAGATCTTTTGATCCGCCTGGAGCAGCTCATGGAGGCGATTAAACGCGTTTACGCCTCCACGTTCAGTTCGCATGCCAAGGCCTACGTGCGCGCTACACCGTATCGCCTGGAAGAAGAGAAGATGGCGGTGATCCTGCAACAAGTGGTGGGGGCCATTCATGGGAAACGGTTTTATCCCGATTTCTCCGGCGTGGTGCGCTCACATAATTTCTATCCCATACCGCCTATGAACTACAGCGACGGAATCGCGGCAGTAGCGTTGGGTTTGGGCCGCGCGGTGGTAGATGGAGGCAAGTGTTTAACCTTTTGTCCACGTTATCCGCGGAACCTCATGCAGTTCTCTTCCGTGGAGGACATCCTGGCCAACTCGCAACGCGAGTTCTGGGCGCTGGAGTTAGATCACGCGAAGCCTCGCGAGGACCCGCTGGCCGACTTACGGGAAGTGCAGTTCGGCCTCGATGCCGCAGAGAGCGATGAAACCCTGCACAACGTTGCTTCTACCTATTCCGCCGACAATCAGATCGTGTATGACGGGCTGAGCCGCCCCGGGACCCGCATCGTCAGCTTTGCCCCGATTCTCAAGCATGATGTCTTTCCCCTGCCCGGAATCCTGGAACGCCTTACCAAGATCGGCGAAGATGCCTTCGGACGGCCAGTAGAGATCGAGTTTGCGGTGTGTTTGCCGCAGCATCCCGATGCGATCGCCGACTTTGGCTTCCTCCAGGTTCGTCCGCTGGTGCTCTCGCGCGAGAGCGAAGAACTGCGCATGGAAGATGTAAGTCCAGACCGGCTGGTCTGTCAGAGCATGAAAGTCCTGGGGAACGGACGCTTCGAAGATTTACACGACGTCGTGTTGGTCGATTTCCATCGCTTCGAACGGGCGCGCAGTCAGGAAGTGGCCGAGGGCGTGGCTCAACTGAACGCAAAGCTGAGCGAGGCTGGTAAGCCGTATTTGCTGATCGGTGTGGGTCGCTGGGGATCCAACGACGCTTGGCTGGGAATTCCGGTGGAGTGGGACGAGATTTCTGGAGCCCGGGTTATCGTTGAAGCCGGGTTCCGGGATTTCCGGGTAACTCCATCCCAGGGCAGCCATTTCTTCCAGAACCTGACCGCATTTCAGGTGGGATATTTCACCGTGAACCCGGACGTGGGAGAAGGCTTTGTGGACTGGCTGTGGCTGAGCGCACAACCCGCAGTCGAGGAGCGAGGCTGCGTCCGGCACCTGCGATTTGAGCAACCACTAATCGTCGTGATGAATGGAAAAACCAGCCAGGGGATGATTTTTAAACCGCGGGCAGCTCAAGCCTTTTCCTAGCAACTGGACCCGTTATTGCTAGTACCGCCGTTCCTTCACCCAGGCACGGACCTGCTCTTCAACTGAAAAGCCTTCCGCGGGTCTTTGTGCGAACTTCGATTCCAGCACGAAGGCGTGGGCCTCCAGCGGCACCGTGATATGAGAATTCGTCCTGAGAAACCCATCCACAAATGCAAGCGTGTAGCGTTCAGGTCCAAGAATTTGAAATTGGACCGCATGCACCAACCCGTGAAACAGCACCCGTTCCGTAATTTTCTCGTTGAATACCACTACATCAATGAAGGTGAGAGAGGGCAGGTGCGGGATCTGCGGCAGGTTGACGAAACCGCGTGTCTTCGCCTCGGAATAAAACGATGGATTCGAAAGTCGTGCCCCGCCCAATTCCACCACCCTCACACGGTCGAGGATACCGGGGGAAAAGAAGGGCCGCATAAGCGTCTTATGCTCGGCACTGAGAGGTTCGCCACCCGCATAAAAGCGGTTGCGGTGCTCGTGCAAGTAGGCCAAGACACGCGTCGTAGCTTCGAATATCTGTTCTTTCCCCAACGTAGACCCACCCGTGTCAGGGCCCGCGGCTTCATGCGGGATGAGTCTTTCGATGGAAGCGTAATAATCGTTGAGATCACTGGCGGCGGCGATGGCTTTTCGAAGGATTTCCGGTTGGCCGTAGCGAGCAAGGTCGTCGGCCGAAAAGCGGAGTCGAAGCTGATGAGTGGCGCATTGCGCACTCAGCAGTTCCAATTGTGCATGGCGTAGTTCCCCGTTCATTTGGACAATAGCCACCCTATCGTCAGGATTTTCCCAGGAAAACATCCGCGGACTCCTAAATTGAGCTTGCAAACCGGCGGGAAGGCCTTATACTTATTACGTATACAGTGTTACGTTTACGATGTCAACATATATTTAAACGTTTTAGTGACCGAGGACATAGGCATGCCACGGCACCCTGATCCTGATCTCGAAGAGCGTATTTTGAACTCCGCCCTCAAACTTTGGAGGAGGGGCGCGGAAAAAACCCTCACCATGCGGGCCGTCGCGAAGGCTGCGGGCACCAACACTCCCGCGGTTTACCGCCGCTTTAAGGACCGGCGGGACATTCTGCATGCGCTCTTACGACGTTTGCAAAAGGATGTCGCCGATGTGGTTCGCCCCTGCCAGTCTCCGCAGGAAGCCTGCGAGCGCTTTCTTGAGTTTGCCTTGAGTCATCCCCATGAGTACGAACTTTTCTATGAGCATGCCTACCAGCTTCCTCGTCCGCCCCACACCGGACGAACGGCTCCACTCAGGGAGCATCGGCCCACCATGGCACTGATGGAAACCAAACTGGCTGGACGTCTCGGCGGATCTCCTCATGATCACACCCGCCTGGGGCTTGCGCTGTGGGCGGTGACCCACGGGACGGCGATGATCTTGATTTCGAAATCTATCCCCGGTGAGCACGCCCATGAGCTGCGCTCTGTCTTCTCCTCGACTGTCGAGGCTATGATCGGCAAAGGGTCCGTCTGATTGAGCCGTGCAGTGACGCAAGCCATCGATGCTGGAATAATGTAGTTCACAACGGGGGAACGCCCGGATTGAGACCTGTCGAAGAAATAACGGCGTTCGTAAAACAAGCGGCGAAAGATGCTGGCTTCGATCTGGTTGGCGTCGCTCCCGTCGCTGACTTCCCTGAACTCGACCAGTTCTCCGAGTGGATCGCCGCCGGCCACGCGGGCGAAATGCAATATCTGGAAACGCGTAATGCCAATGGCAAGCTGAAGCGCGCTTCTTTGCGCTCGACGGTTCCCTGGGCGCGTAGTGTGATCGTCTGCGCCGTCAACTACAACACGGCACATCCCTATTCAACCCAGGCGCAAGATTCTGATCGGGGATGGATTTCTCGCTACGCCTGGAGCAAAGACGATTACCACGACTCGGCGCTGCGCCGCCTGCAGGTCATCGAGGATCGCCTGCGGAAAATGATGGGCGAGACACCTGCGCTACGAACGCTGTGCTACGTGGACACAGGGCCACTCGTCGAACGGGTCTACGCCAAGTACGCCGGAGTGGGATGGATTGGGAAGAACACTTGTATCCTCAATCAGCAAATTGGGTCATGGCTGTTTCTCGGCGTCATCATAACTTCGTTCGAACTGACTCCCGACTTCCCAGCTCCTGGCCGCTGTGGTACGTGCACGCGTTGCATTGAAGCCTGCCCTACTGACGCGCTTATCGCTCCGTACCAGCTTGACTCCAGTCGCTGCATTTCTTACCTGACCATCGAAAAGCGCGGAGAAGTCCCCGAAGCAATGCGCGAAGGAATGGGGCGGCACGTGTTCGGCTGCGACATCTGCCAGGACGTATGTCCGTGGAATCGGAAGGCCCCCGCCACTGCGAACCACGAATTTCAGCCGCGCGAAGGACTGGTCAATCCTGCCTTGGAGTGGCTCGCCGAAATGACCGCGGAAGAATTTCGCGCTTCATTTCGCGGATCACCGATTCGGCGCGCCAAGCGCACTGGGCTCCGCCGCAATGCGGTGATCGCCATGGGCAACAGCGGGAATCGGCGCTTTCTTTCTATCCTGGAGAAGCTCGCAACCGATAAGGACCCCGTAGTTGCAGACCACGCAAAGTGGGCGGTGAGAAAGCTTTCTACGTCATGATGAGGAGGGCGGACGCTCCATAGCACCCGTGCTAGCATAACTTCAGGTTCGCCGACATGATCATGCCTATCCGCCGGCTGTTCGTGGTCCTGTTATTCACTGTGTCGGCTTTGGCCTCATCCGCGTACGCTGCTGAACCCCACTGGATTCGAGTTGCGTCGAGTCATTTCTTGGTCCTGACCGATGGTGACGAGAAGCAGGGGCGAGAAATCGTGGTGCGTTTCGAGCAGATGCGGGCTGTCTTCGGCCAGCTCCTGGCTCGGAATCGCGTGAACATGCCGTTGCCGATCGACATCATCGCCCTCAAGGGCGATGATGAATATGCCAACGCCGCGCCTTCACCGCAGGGCAAGCCCATCTTTGAAGCCGCTTTCTCCATCGCTGGCGAGGACCGGGAATTCTATGTCCTGGATCTGGCCGAAGCGGATCATTGGCGCGCCATTTCCCATGAGTTCGGCTGGATGCTCTTGAACTACAACTATCCGCCCACTCAGGCCTGGTTCGATGAAGGGTTCAGCGAGTACTTTGCCAGCCTCCATCTGGATAACAAGCAGATGCAAATCGGCGATGATCCGGAACCGATGTCGGCAGTGCGGCAAAGTCTGTTGGGAACGCTAACGCGCACCGGCAATGCGCCGCAGGCTTTAGTTGACTTGTTGAGCAAATCGACTTGGATGCCTCTTCCCGCGCTTTTTGCTGCGAAACCGGAAAGCTCACCGGGAAGCAAGCGGCAGACCTTGTTTTACGCGCAATCCTGGATCGTGATGCATTACCTCATCAACAAGAACAAGCTCTCGGAAACCGGGACGTATTTCGGCCTGGTACAAAACGACAAGCTCCCGGTGGAGGAAGCGATCCAGAAAGCCTATGGCATGACAGCGGTCCAATTGGATCAGGCGGTGAAAGACTATTTCCATTCGGTTGCTCCGTTGTTCCTGTCAACGAGTGGAAAAGCGCCCGGGAGCCCGATGGCTGCCACTGCGGCTCCGGTTACATATGACGATGTCGGCATCACCACCTCTGATGTTCCCGAAGCGAGTGCCCGCTCGGCGCTGGGGGAGATGGAGTTGCGTTTGCCTGAACGCCATGACCAGGCCCGCCAACTGCTCGAGACGATCGCGAAGCAGCCCGCAACCGACAACTCCATCGCCCATCGCGCCCTGGGTTGGGATCACCTGGAAAAAGGGGAGTTTGACCAGGCCACGGAGGAATTCAGTGCCGCAGAAGAGTTGGACAATCGAGACATCTGGGCACGGTACTACATGGCGTTGACCCGGTACCGCGAGGCCCAGTCCGGCGGGCAGGAAGTCAGAGGATTAGCCAACATGATGCAGGACCTGCATGTAGTCCTGGAATGGAAACCGGAATTCGCCGAAGCCTATTTCATGTTGGGATGGGCGCAACGGTCGGGCGGAAGCGTCCACGCCGCCATGGATACAGTGCCGGCAGCGATACGGCTGGCTCCTAGAAATCAAAGGTACCTGCTGGAGATGGCACGACTCTATCTTGCAGCCAAAGATTGGGATGCCGGCACGGCGTTGCTGCAACAGCTCAGCACAAGTTCCGACACACTAGTGGCCACTGCCGCGCACAACGACTTGCAGGACCTCCCCTATCTGAAGAAATATGGCATTCCGCCAGTGCACAAGGCGGCTGCACCTTCTGCAACATCGGCTGCTGGATCGGCGCCGACGTCCAAGTCAGTTGCGCCCGTGGCGCCGCAGCCAACCAACAAACCGGGTGGTACGACTACGCCGGCTGCGAAGTCAAGCACAGCTGACTTGAGCGATGAGATGTCAGAGACCGCGTCTGAGCCGGTAATTGACAAAAGGCCCATTCACTACTTGAAGGGGAAGCTGATTTCTGTGGATTGTTCTCAACCTCCCGTAGCAGTCGTGGCGTTTTCCTCCGGAGTGAAGACCCTGAAGCTGAAGACTGCGGACTACAAATCTCTGACTCTGATCGGCGCCGACTCATTCTCCTGCGCATGGGCAAACCGCCAGGTCGCTGTGAACTACAAGGCTGTCGGAACGGAAGGCGGAGACTTGGTATCGCTGGAAGTACGCTAAAACCATCGGCGGAAACGTTTACAATAGCGCGCGTGCAACGTTCGTCATTACGCTGGTCGACTGAAACTCTCGATATGCCTCGCGCGAACATTGAAATAGAACCAGATCGCTGCACGCTCGAGATCGAGCACGTCAACCTTTGGTACAGTCGACGATCGCTGTTGTTTGCGTTCCTGTTGTGGAGCTGTGGGTTCCTTTATCTGGAAACGTTCGTTCTTCCCAACATTCCATGGGCGCCTGCGGGGGACCAGTCGATTTATCTGCAGCACGGAACAAAAATGCTGCAAGGTCAGCTCATCTACCGCGACTATGACCACTTTACCCTGCCCGGAACCGATCTTCTTTATCTGTGCCTGTTTCGACTTTTTTCGGTGCGAGTTTGGATCCCTCAAGCCATGTTGGTGTTTCTCGGGCTGGGCATAAGTTGGTTGATCATCGCGATCTCCAGGAAGGTGTTGACTGGGCCGGTTGTTTTCCTTCCCGCTTTGCTGTTTCTGACGCTTCCGTTTAGTGGGTACTTGAACGCCACCCACCACTGGTACAGCACGATCGCTGCTACGGCTGCGCTCGCGATCGTGATGGATTGCAGGAGCTTGATTCGGGTTGCAATGGCGGGAGCGTTGTGGGGCATCGCCACCAGCTTTACGCAATCCGTATTCTTGGGCGTTTTGGGATTGGCAGTGTTTCTGGTCTGGGAGCACGCGCAGGATGAGTCTAGCGTCCTCATTTTCAAGAAACAGACTGCGCTCTTCGCCAGCTTCTTCGCAGTGCTGCTCGCGTTTAACGCGTATTTCATCTGGCAGGCGGGACTGAAAGACTTCCTTTACTACACGGTGGTATTCGTCGCCAAGTACTTTCCTTCCGACTGGTTCAATACCTGGCGAGTCTATCTTCATGGTTGGCATGCGCTGCTCGACAACCGCGCCAACTGGCCGGATATCCCCACCTACCTTTTCATTCATGCGCTCATTCCCGGCGTCTACATATTGTTCTTTCTGCGCTATCGCCACGAGCGGCGGTTGCATCGGGACGAATCGTGGAATCGAATTGTGCTGCTCAATGTGATTGGGGTATCTCTGTTTTTTTCGGTGGCGCCTGCCCCGTCATACAATCGTCTGTGCACGGTCTCGGTTCCTGCAATCATCACTCTAGTCTGGTTGGCCACGCGCGTGCCGCGAATGGGGCCGAAATTCGTGGCTGCTTTAGCAGCAACCGCGCTGGCGCTGGCCTGCCTGAAGCCGGCGGTGGCCCAGACACGCTGGAGGGCGTTTCTGGATTTGCCCGCCGGGCGAACCGCGTTTCTCGACGTTGCCCAATTTGAAGAGACCAAATGGGTCGCAGAACGCGAGCACCCGTCAGATTATTTCTTTGGAGATGAACTCATATGTTTCCTGCTGACTCTACGCAATCCCGCCCGGATTCCCTCGCTTCGACCGACTGACTACACCCGGCCAGAGGAAGTACAAAACCTTGTGCAGGCACTCGAGGAACACAAAGTCGGCCTGATCAGTTGGTACCCGGCTCTGGATATTACGCCCGCACACGATAATCTACTTGCCGTCCGACTCTACCTGCTCGGCCACTACCACGTGGAAAAAACCTTCTCCAACGGGTATAAGATTTGGGCCCGAAACCGGTAAGACGTCACTGAAAATGCACTAATACTCTCCCCCTCCCTCTCGCACCCACTACTGTCGTCCCTTCTCGGCTCCGTGTTCGGGGATTAACGCCTCCCGTGTGCGCGTCAGCGTGAACGCGAGAGACTCCCTCGGAATGCTCGAAATGAACGGGCTAATCAGCCAGCCCAAGCCGGTGGGGATGTCGCGGGTTAGCGAGATGGCTTCGAGTTGCACGTACACTCCACCGTCGCGCTGCTGAAATCGCCAGTAGGAATTCAGTCGCCACATAAAGCCGCTGTCATTGCCGACGGGCTTCTCGGACTCATTGGGCTTGCCGGCATTTTCGACTTCCGCGATGCGGGTGCTTCGGGAATCGGAAATGGCATGGTCTCCATCGAGGCGGGTGTACTTCACGTCGTACTCCGTATTGAGGATCACGGTCACGACTTTCGTCTTGCGCAATCGGAGAAATACTTTGAAGCGATCACCCTGGCGCTCCACCAGTTTCGATCGCTGCACGTCCGGCGTGTAGAACTTGTACTGATCGTCGTAGTCCTGAAGAAAAGCCAGGGTCTGAGCGAGGCTGACGCCGGGAATGAAAATCGTACCCATCCAGTGATGGATCAGTCCGCCGGGAACCGGAATCGGCTGGCCATGATCCCGAGTCTGAAGCCGGTCGGTGATCACCTCGCCTGCCTTCAATCGTGCGACCCCTGCATCGCGCTCCGGCAGCCGCAGTCCGTCAATGTAAAGAAACGGCGTCGAGGGCATTTGCCGTTCACTCAGTTCGATATAACGATTGAAAGCGGCGTCGGTTTCGGGTTTGAGTTGTTCGGCGGAGGCGGGTAGGCAAGCGAGAGCTAGAATCACCACCGCAGTCGCGATCCGCTGTCCGCAGCCTTGCCTCCCACCCTTGCGCAACAAGCACGCAAAGATGGGGCACCCCTCAGTTGGGACGGTCGCATCCATAGCAATTCCTTCGACTACGTTATGATGGCCTGCGATGGCCGACGAGACGCGAAGAATATTCCGGTTTGGCGTGTTCGAGGCCGATGCTGCCAGCGGTGAGCTGCGCAAGGCAGGAGTACGGCTGCGGCTCCAGGACCAGCCCTTCCAGGTGTTGATGGTACTTCTCGCACGGGCGGGCGACGTCGTAACTCGCGACGAGTTGCGCCAGAAACTCTGGCCCGCCGATACCTTCGTCGATTTTGACCACAGTCTGAACACCATCATTAACAAGCTCCGTGAAGTGCTGGGCGATTCGGCTTCCAATCCGCGTTTCATCGAGACCTTGGCGAAGCGTGGCTATCGCTTTCTTCCCGCGGTAGAGACGGTTACCAACGGCAAGCCCGAAGCCACCGTTTCGCCCCAAGCCCAGGATCCGATTGCCACGTCTTCTTCGGGCCGATCCCTACTCACTCGTTCTGAAGACCTGCCTGCGGTCCCGCAGGGCTACGTACGGGTGCTTTTTCTGCTCATTCAGATTCTGTATCTCAGTTTCTACATCGGCGCGCTGGCCCGGCTGGGCGTGGTCGAGGAACTGCTGGAGCATGCTTTCGGTCGGCCCGCCTGGATTACCGCCATCCTGGTCGTATCCGCGGCGGTTGGCATTCCGGTGCGCTTGTATCTGCTCTCGGCTGTCTCTTTCGACATCACAGGTCTCAGTCGAAAATTTCTCCGCCTGTTTCCCGGAATCTTTGTACTCGATCAACTCTGGGCCCTCTCGCCATTTCTGCTGGCGCCGCAGATCGGACTGGGCCTGGCGCTGGCTGCTACCGCGGCCCTGATCTATCTTCCCTTCTCGCAACGCACGCTGTTGCTGATGCGCGACCGGCGGCCCGCATAAAAATACCCAGCGGTCGCTGGCCAGATAATTGGCCACAAAACATAGTGAAACGGTTGCGAGGTTGGCCAGCAATACCGGGACGCCCAACCATCCGGCTAGCAGCCTCATCAGCACCAGGTTACCCAGCATCGAGATCAGCCCATTGCTGAGGTGAAACCGCAGCAACTGCGCGACGGCAGGGCGTGCCGCATCGCCCAAGCGATCAGCCCAGGTATAGCGCTGGTGCCAGAGAAAATTGTGCAGAACGGCTGCCTCAACAGCCAGCGCCGTGGCCAACAGATAATTCATCGCCATTGCGATCAGGATGGCTAACACGCCCAGTTGAACACCAATGCCGATGGCGCCTACCAGCGAGAATCGAAACAGGCGAATGCGGGCAGTCACGGTCACGCTAGTTTCTCTTCTTCGTAGAGTTCAGCGGTATGCTTGACCGCGGAGATG